>ERZ1066136.1089-NODE-1089-length-15349-cov-18.779325_pt1 | contig 15349 bp, 16 predicted proteins | sample MGYA00382783_ERZ1066136 | MGnify/ENA primary metagenome ERZ1066136 (study PRJEB33369, sample SAMEA5778366) | biofilm metagenome | biome: Industrial cooling water; feature: Water cooling tower basin; material: Biofilm | place: United Arab Emirates | collected... | reverse complement strand
ATGGCTCCGTCAACGTGAACAATGGCTCCGTCAACGTGAACAATGGCTCCGTCAATGTGAACAATGGCACTGCTTTTCTGATTTTTAAGGATTTATTTGCGGAAGTGGTCGGATGGCTTTGTAAGCAATGGGATAAAATAGCAGCGTCCTTTTACTTCCAATCAAAATATGACCTCCACACGACCGCGTATTCTCATTCCCCGCAATGCTGAAGAACTATTGAAGTTAGCTCAGTTAATCCAGGCTAAGGATGCTGAACTGGGTAGCAAATCTCCGCTGACAGCGCTGGAGTGGACTAAAAAAGCAGAACAGGTAAGCATTGCTCTCGCTGCCCATAACCAGGCGGAGGCTCTGCGACGACAGATGGAAATAGCCTACGAACAACGAGATAACCTGGTCGAAGAAATAACAGAATGGGTACGGCAGAGCCGGGATATTCTCACCGGGATCTATCGCCAGGAAATCCAGAAACTGGGAGACTTCGGCTTTACCGTCGATACCACTCCCCGCCCTAAAGATAGCTCCGTCAATCCTACTGGAGGTAAATAGGGATTGTTGATCCTGGATCTGCTGCCACTGCAATTAATCTGGCAAAGTCAGTGTTACCCAGAGTTGCTAACGGTCCCCACTAAAGCAGATTCAGGATACTTTTGAAAGATATAAATAGCCTGTGTAGAACGACCTGCTACTGTTTGCAGTTGCGGAAGGTTGGGATCTGGGTCTACAGGCAATTGAGGAGATAATTGGCTCATTTAGTTTCTCTACAACTGACTACTCTATAGCAACCCTAAATGGGTTGAGAAAAAGGGGGTGTGGGGTTCCCCCACAAAAGGGGTTCCACCCCTTTACCCCGTTTGGATCTCAAATAGGATTGCTATATATTTTTCTTTCTTACTATACGATTTAGTCAGTCCGATCGCTCCCGTCATTGCTAATCAGTAGAATGATCAGCAGGTCTGCGGTTAACTCAATCATGGTTATAACTCAACGGTTAACGCTAAAAGATTTTCTGGAGCAGTTGAAGGTGCCCCAGACTGGATGATTGAAATTCTTTCGCCTGACCAGAGTACGACTAAGTTAATCGCCAAAATCCAGACTTGTCTGGCTCAGGGCACCCAACTGGGCTGGTTAGTTGATCCAACGGAGCGGGTGATTATTGCCCTCTTTCCTGATAGCCGCATGATCCTACTCAGCCAGAGCGATACTGCAAGCAGCCCTATGGTACGGCGGCCTGTGCCAGTAGATTTGCCCCTGGAACTGACGGTGGATCAGGTATTTGCCGGGTTGCGATCGCCCTGATCCCAGGCATAACAAACCGTTTTAACCAGAAGGGGGTAGTTGATCCGGGTCAACCCCAATCGATCGTAAGTAAGCCGCTAATTGTTCAGCCCGTTGGCGTTCCTGTTCGGCCCGTTGGCGTTCCTGTTCAGCCCGTTGGCGTTCCTGTTCTAAAGCAGCCGTGAGCGGTTCCACCTGTTCATCGCCCGTCAGCAATAGATTGCCTGCACCATCCCACCAGCGTAACCAGGGCAGGGTGGCATTTTGATACTCTCCCTCCCAAATGCCCAGTTCCACTCCCAGGGGTGCAATTGGATAATGGCCGCGATCGTTAGGGGGTAAGGGTTGATAGCGGTTTTCAATCAGGTGATAAACCTCAACCTGACCCGATTTCACCTCGTGAATGCCATAGAAAGCGGGACGAATAATCTGTTCATAAATCCAGAATTTACCTGTCCAGGGGGTTCGATCCCGTTCTTCTGAACCATCACCGGAAACAAATTCCAGGGCAATCAGGGGGGGAATGTGTTCCTGCCAGAGGACATAAGAGCGGCGATACTGGCCCTCTGCCATCCGCTCCACCTGGGGGACATAGAACCAATCCGGGGCGATCGCTCCCCGTTCTGGAGGTTCAATCATACGCCAGTAGATGCCACAGTCCCGCCCAATGCAATAGCGGCCATCGGGGTGTAATCTGGCCAGTACCGGGGACAGGGCAAGGGTTAACAGATCGGCCTGAGCAGGCTCCTGAAAGTTTCCCACAAATGTTCCATCCGAGTCCGGCAGTTGGGTGTGATCGGGTAGGGGGGTGCCAAGCTCAGGGAAATTGACAGCGATCGTCATGACAATACCTGGGAGATGGTATGACCCTATTTTAGGTTTCCAGAATAGGATACTTCACCTTCGATCGCCCGCCCACCCCCCTGTCCAACAATTAATATGGTGAACATGGCATTACCCTGCCCTACCCTGTTTGCCCACTGACGAGGAGATTATCTTGCCTACCCTGGGAGTCAATATTGACCACGTTGCCACCATTCGCCAGGCCCGCCGTACCGTAGAACCCGACCCGATCGCTGCCGCAGTTTTAGCCGAGTTGGGGGGAGCGGATGGCATTACGGTGCATCTGCGGGAAGATCGTCGCCACATTCAGGAGCGCGATGTGCGGTTATTGCGTCAGACCGTGCGAACCCATTTGAATCTGGAAATGGCAGCCACCGCTGAAATGGTTGCGATCGCCCTCGAACTTAAACCCGATTACATTACCCTGGTGCCAGAACGGCGGGAAGAAATTACTACGGAAGGGGGCTTAGATGTGACCGGCCAACCGGAGCGTCTTCAGACCGTCATTGATACCCTGCAGCAGGCCGGAATTCCTGTCAGTCTGTTTATTGATGCCGAAGCTAAGCAAATTGAAACTGCCGCCCGGCTGGGAGCCAAATTTATTGAACTGCATACGGGCCGCTATGCCGAAGCGGGTAGCCCTCAAGCTCAACAGCGCGAACTGGAGACTTTAGCCCAGGGGTGTGCCCGTGCGATCGACCTGGGGGTGCGGGTGAATGCCGGGCATGGCTTAACTTACTGGAATGTGCGTCCTGTGGCCCTTCTGGCGGGGATGGAAGAATTGAACATTGGGCATACCATTGTCAGTCGGGCTGTACTGGTGGGGATGGAACGGGCCGTGCGGGAAATGAAACAGGCAATCCAGGGAACCCTGTAGATTTGAATTCAGGAACGCAAGGTAGACCCGATACCGCTAGAATCAAACTGAATTGGTTGTAAACAATTTAGTCGCACTCTCTGATGATCAGAAATTAGTCGATCCCAGCTCCTCGATCGGGAGTTTCTCGTCGTGTTGTTAATTTCTGGCAATTGAGGTTGAATGTGATTTGGTAGCTGCGACCGGGGTAACGTGTAATGGTTGTAGCGTGTGATCTGGCTAATTAGTGGGCTGAGCAGCAGGGAGGGTAACGCATGGGCATCGGGACGAAGGCCAAAGCGGCGGTAGAATCTCTCATTCGGTTGCAGGATGTGGGTAAGTCCTATCGGCAACCCAATGGGCAATTGATCACAATCATGGAGCAGATCAACCTGGAGTTACGCACTGGCGAAATTGTGGCTTTGCTGGGGCCGTCGGGTTCGGGTAAGTCTACGCTGATGCGAATTATTACCGGGCTGGTTGCTCCCACGGATGGGCAGGTGCTCTACCGCGATCGCCCGATGCGAGGCTTGAACCCTGGGGCAGCAATCGTGTTTCAAAGCTCTGCCCTCTATCCCTGGCTAACGGTGTTGGAAAATGTGGAACTTGGGTTGAAGGCGATCGGTGAAGGCCCCCGTTCCCGCCGCAATAAGGCCCTGCGGATGATCGACATTATCGGGCTGGATGGGTTTGAGAATGCCTATCCGAAAGAACTGTCTGGGGGGATGCGGCAACGGGTGGGGTTTGCCCGAGCGCTGGCGGTGGAACCGGAACTGCTCTGTATGGATGAACCCTTTTCTGCCCTGGATGTCCTGACTGCCGAAAACTTGCGGTTTGAATTGTTAGACCTCTGGCTGGAGCGCAAAATTCCTACCCGTAGCATTCTGATCGTCACCCACAACATTGAAGAAGCGGTGATTCTGGCCGATCGGATCATTGTGCTGGGCAGCAATCCGGGGCGAATCCGGGCCGATTTTCCCATGACCCTGCCCCACTATCGCGATCGTAAAAATCCCGCGTTTCAGGCGATCGTTGACCGGGTCTACAAAATTCTCACCAATCCCCAACTGGATGAACCGGAGGAATCTGAACCCTTCGTCACCGGCCAACCCATTGCGGAAGAAGCCGCCCCCCGGTATCAAACCCTGCCCCACGTTCGGATTGGTTCCGTTGCCGGTTTAATGGAACTGATCGAGGACCGTCAGGAAGACATTTATCGTCTGGGTCAGGAATTGCAACTGGAAATTGATGACATTCTCCCGATCGTTGAAGCCGCTAAGCTGATGCATCTGGTGGTGGTGGATGAGGGGGATATTGCCCTCACTCCGATCGGCCAGGGATTTTTAGATGGCAGCATTGACCAGCGCAAACAAATTATTCGAGAGCAACTGTTAAAGCACATCCGCCTGGTGCAACAGATTCATAACCTGCTCACCGTCAAACATAACCGTCGCATCCCGGAAGAGCTGGTGCTGGACATTCTGGAGCGACACTTCACCCCCCAGGAAGCAGAACGCCAGCTGACCACTGCCATTGACTGGGGACGCTATGCCGAACTCTACAGCTACGACGATCCCTCCCGGGAAATCTTTCTGGAATCTCCCCAGCAGGAAGAACAATTGCAGCCCGATATTGAAACCACCGCTGTTTAGGGAGATGCCATGACCCGCCCCCTTACCCCAGAAAATCAAACCCTCGGACGGCTGAACTGGACCTGGCAGGATGGGTTGATCATTCTCTCGATCGTTGCCCTGGTGTTTGCCATCATCAACACCGCCGCCAAGTTCACCGGCAATTACAATCCCAATCTGAATATTGACCTCTCCCCCGCCAGCTTACCTGGTTACACGGCCCGAACCCTGTTGCGAATGCTGGTGGCCTATCTGTTCTCCCTCGGTTTCAGTCTGGGCTATGCCTATCTGGCCTTCTATAACAAAGTGGCTGAGCGGATTCTCCTCCCCCTGCTAGATATTCTCCAATCGATTCCTGTGCTCTCCTTTTTGCCGGGTGTGGTGCTGGCGTTGATTGCCCTGTTTCCCGGCCAGCAAATTGGGGTGGAATTAGCCTCGATCATCTTGATTTTTACTGGCATGGCCTGGAACATGACCTTCAGTTTCTATCAGTCCCTCACAGGGGTGCCGAAGGAATTACGGGAAGTGGCCCGGATCTATCGGCTCAGTTGGTGGCAGAACTTCTGGACGGTGGATTTGCCAGCAGGGGTGATCGGCTTGATCTGGAACAGTGTGATGTCCGTGGCGGGGGGCTGGTTTTTTCTGATCGCGATCGAATCCTTTACCTTAGGGAATCGCAGCTTTAAGCTGGCTGGCTTAGGGTCCTACCTGGGAACTGCTGCCAATGCCGCCAACTATGCTGCCCTCACCTACGGGTTGATCGTTCTGATTGGCGTGATCATCCTGATTGACCTGTTGGCCTGGCGACCACTCATTGCTTGGGGGGAAAAATTTAAGTTTCAACTGGTGGAAGCCGAGAGTGTACCCCAATCGTTTGTGCTGGATTTTTTGCGCCGCTCCCCCACCCTGCGGGCCCTCCATCTCAACCTGTTTACCCCCTTGCAGGAAACGATCGATCGACAGTTTGCCACCACCCCTGCCTCTACACTCCCCATCTCCCGCCCTAAATCCTCTCCCAAGTTTAATCAATGGGTCAACCGACTCCTCCTGGGCGGCTTTGCCTTTATCGTCCTCTGGGGCAGTTGGGAAGCCCTTCTACTCCTGCGGGTACTCTCCTGGGCAGATTGGCAAACGGTGATGTTGGGCGCAATTTTAACGACGATCCGGGTGCTGGTGGCCCTGGCCCTTTCTCTGCTCTGGACGGTTCCCGTGGGTGTGGCGATCGGCCGCAGTCCCCGTCTATCTCAACTGGTGCAACCGATCGTCCAGATTGCCGCCTCTGTGCCCGCAACTGCTTTATTCCCGGTGTTGTTACTGGCCCTGGCCAACGTTGGGGGGGGCTTACAGATCGGCTCCGTTCTGCTGATGATGCTGGGAACAATGTGGTACATCCTTTTCAATGTGATTGCTGGTGCTCAGGCCATCCCCACCGAACTTCTGGAAGCGGCCACAGTTTACCAGTTAAGTTGGAGCCAACGCTGGCGCACCGTGATTCTGCCCGGTATTTTTCCCTACCTGATCACCGGCATCATTACTGCGGTGGGAGGGGCCTGGAATGCCAGTATCGTCAGCGAGTACGTTGAATTTCGCAACCAGACTGAAACTACGCTGGGGTTAGGTTCAATTATTTCCCAGGCCAGTGCTGCTGGTAATTTTCCCTTATTACTGGCTTCCACCGTCACCATGTCGCTGCTGGTGGTGCTAACCAATCGTCTGGTGTGGCGACGGCTCTATCGTTTAGCTCAGAACAAGTATCAACTGCTCTAGCCCCTCAACTGCTGTGGTCTAGCTGCTAACGTCGAGTCCGCCAGTTGGTATGGGCCAGGGCCAGTTGCTCCTCTGTAACCGTTGCCCCGGATAGAATGGCTCCACACAGGTTAGTTCCCCGCAGGTTGGCATTGCTCAGGTAGGCATCGCTGAGATTCGCTCCCCGTAAATCCGCCCCGGCCAGGTCAGCATAACTGAGATAGGCTTTTTGCAAATTAGCATCCCGCAGATTGGCTTTGGTGAGGCTGGCTCGACCGAGATTGGCATTAAACAGGTTAGCCCCCTGCAGGTCTATATCATTAAGCTGCGCCTGATGAAAAACGGCTTCCGCCAAATGAGCCTTACGCAGAACCAAACTTCTTAAATCCTGATTGGTGAAGTCGCGCCGACCTTTGCGATATGCCTCGATCAGCTTGGCCGCATCTAATTTGGTTTTACTGGCCACACCGGCCTGCCCCTTGATTGCTCCAGTAACCGGTCCCTTGATGGCCACGGATAGATCGCCAGTCTCGTTAGTGCGACCTCCCCGTGGCCGGGTTGAAATGCCAGCGGCTTCCAGGCGGGCCTGTTGCGAACGAATTGCTCCAGCATGACGGGCTGCGGGGGAGGGCAAACTGGGGGGGGATGGTTCAGCTTTGACTGGGCTTGGCTGAATCGGTTGAGTTTGCTGGACAGACAATCCCTGGGCTAGTTGGTCGAGATGGGGTTGTAGATCAAGCACCCGCAGAACTTCCTGGGCTGATTGGTAGCGATCGCGCAGAGAGAGTTCCAGCATTTTGTCCAGAATCTCCCGGAGCCGAGGACTGATATTAACGAGATTATGCCAGAGAAAAAGTCCCGTTTTCGCATCGTAGTTCAGATCTTTGGGAGACTTACCTGTAAGCAGAAAAACACAGGTAACCCCTAGAGCATAGAGATCGCTAGCATAGACCGGGCGCATAGCCAATTGTTCTGGGGGCGCATAACCAGGGGTGCCCACGGCAAAGGAAGTAAAGGTGCTGTGTTCGTCTGGATTGGACATCATGGCGGCGTTGACCTGATCTTTGACTGCCCCAAAGTCGATCAGGACGAGGCGGTTATCAATACTGCGGCGGATCAGGTTAGCGGGTTTGATATCGCGGTGAATCACTTCCTGACCGTGAAGATAGTCCAGGATCGGCAGCACTTCTGTTAAAACTGATCGAACTGCAGCTTCGTTTAACACCCCACTTCGGCGGACTTCCTGCTGCAGGGTGGCACCAGCAATATAGTCTTGAACTAAATAAAATTCCTGACCCAGTTCAAAGTAATCTAGTAAGCGGGGCAGTTGAGGATGGTTTCCAACTTTACCCAGAGTAGAGGCTTCCCGTTGAAAAAGCTCCCGCGCCATTTGTAAAATCTGGGGTGCGCTGACAGCCGGGCGTAACTGTTTAACCACGCAGGTGGGCTGGCCCGGTAGCCCCATATCCACACTTAGAAAAGTGGTGCCAAAGCCCCCCCGCCCCAGAACTTTGCTAATCCGATAGCGATCACGCAGAACCAGTTTCGTGCCACAGGTCTGACAAAATTCAGCTTGGTTAGGATTTTCTGGTTTAGTACAGGTGGGATTTAGGCAGTAGCTCATGCGGTTTTCGTGCGAACAGGGATTTCATCGGCCGGTTTACCTGAAATTCTGCAGTACTCTCCTGGGTACGGCAACGCCCAATGATTAGCAATGATTACTTATTCTTAAGTCAAGCGGAAAAAACTGTAACTTGAATCCGTGAATGTACGTAAATCGCTTCAATACGTGACGCAAATCACGCAACTGGGAATTGACTTGATCCTGGTCAGATGTCTAGACAATCCTAAAGCTATCATAGGATCAAATCCCCAGCTATTTTGTCTTTCGTTTTACTCGTCTTTAGCCCTGGATATCGCGACTTGGCTGCTCCGGTTAACGTTATCTCCCCCACCTCTCTGCACCCCTTACCCCGCCAAAGGGTGCTGAACTGGCTGTCTGAGCATGTGCCTCCCCCTCGGGTTAAACACATTCTGCGGGTAGAGCAAACTGCTCTGTGGTTAGCCCACCACCACCACCAGGATGTGGAACGCGCTGCCCAGGCAGGTCTGCTCCATGATCTGGCCAAATACTTCCCTCCTGACAAATTGCTGAATCTGGCTCAATCAGCAGGGGTAGAAATTACAGCTGTTGAGGAGGCAGACCCCCATCTACTCCATGCTGATGTTAGTGCGATCGTTGCCCGACAGGAATTTGGGGTGAATGATCCAGAGGTTCTGGGGGCCATTCGTAATCACACCCTGGGGATGCCGGGGATGAGTTTACTCAGTGGTGTGGTCTTTCTGGCTGATAGTCTGGAGCCGGGGCGGGGAAACAACCCTGAGTTAGAGGCGATTCGTCAGGTGGCACAGCAAGATCTATATCAGGCTATTGTGCTGGTCTGCGATCGGACGCTGCATCATCTGATTGAACACCGTCGCTTGATCCATCCCCGTATGGTTCTAACTCGCAACTGGGCGATGCAAAAGTCGGCTCAGCAAGCTCCTCGCAAGACTTCCAGTTAAGTGCAGTCCCGTGTCCAAGTGACACAAACGCCCCTTTCATGTAACTTTTATTAACAAAACAGTTTTTGATTTTGAATCCTAATTCTCCTACTCCCCTCCAACCCCCTCTCACTCTACCTGCCGCTCAACCCTCCAGCCGAGACCTGGCTCTGACCATTGCCCACACAGCTGATGATCGCAAGGGTGGAAACATTCTGGTCCTCCAGGTGGGTGATATTTCCTACCTGACGGATTTCTTTATTGTGGTCACAGGTTTTTCTAAGACTCAGGTGCGAGCTATTGCCCAGGCGATTGTGGCAGCCACGACAGAACAGTTTAATCGTCAACCTCTGCGAACTGAAGGAATGGCAGATTCTTCCTGGGTGTTGCTCGACTATGGGGATGCGATCGTCCATGTTCTGTTACCTAGAGAACGGGAGTTCTATAACTTAGAAGCCTTCTGGGGCCATGCCGAAATCATTGATTTTCAGGCAGAAACCTAGCCACCGCCCGCTTGGCTTTGCTGCAGCTGTGCTGTTGTTTAAGCAGCAAATATAGCAACTCTAAATGGGTTGAGAAAAAGGGGTGTGGGATATCCCTACAAAAGGGTTTCTACCCCTTAACCCTGCTTAAATCTCAAATTAAATCTCAAAGAGGATTGCTATAGCGATCGTGACATCAGGGGAAGGAACCCCACTTCGGCAAGAATACTGCTGCTCAGATTTTTGGGGTTGTGAGCAGTCAGGCTAGGGGCAAAACTTGAAGTGGAAAAGGGAGAGCGGAGCAAATTTGGCCAGGGCAGAGAAGTTCATCGGCAACCATAGCTGGAACTGAAGCAACAGCAGGATTGTTATTCCCATCCATCCCCAGGGGCAGTTAATACCAGCCTGAGTTTTAAGCATTGACCTGCTTGTAACTGGAGAAAGAGTAGTTATTCTGCCTATTGATAGATAGAAGATTTTTCAGCCTCATCTATATGATTGATAGTATGGCTTTGGTTGGACTGTTTGACTGTAATTAGCCTGAGTTGCTATACCACAAAGTTCAGCCATCACTCTTAACTTTGGAGTACTATGGACGGAATTCGTGTCGCTTTAGTTGAAGATCACGACCTGACACGGGCAGGTTTACGGGTGGCTTTACAGCAAAGTCGGGAAGTGGAAATGGTGGGAGAAGCTCCTAATGGGGTGGAAGGACTAAAGTTGCTGGAGACAACCCTCCCGGATGTGGCGATCGTGGATATTGGGTTACCCGGCATTGATGGGATTGAATTAACCCGTCGATTTAAGCAATTTCTCCATGACTCCGAAGATCCAGAGCAGGGCAAAACGAAGGTGTTAATGTTAACCATGCAGGACAATGAGGAGGCGGTGCTGGCGGCCTTTGCAGCGGGGGCAGATTCCTACTGCATGAAGGATGCTTCCCTGGAACAACTGCTAGAAGCTTTACAGGTGACGAGTGCAGGGAACCACTGGATCGATCCGGCGATTGCCCGCATTGTCTTGCAGCAAATTCAAGACCGCCAGAATCAGCAGGGAATAGCAGATACAGCTGAGGAAAACAAAACGATCTCTATCCACGGGGTTGACCCAGAGTACGACCAAATTTTATCCGCCGATCCGCTCACACAGCGGGAACTGGAAGTGCTGGAACTGATCGTTAAAGGCCATAGTAATGCGGAAATTGCTTCCAAACTCTACATTACGGTAGGTACGGTGAAGACCCATGTGCGGAATATTTTAAATAAGCTCTGTGCCGATGATCGTACCCAGGCCGCTGTTCTGGCTCTGCGATCTGGTCTAGTTACCTGATCTTCCTTCTGCTGCTGGCGTGATTTCCATGAACCCTCTCCATTTTGTCAGTTCCCAGCCGATCGATAAAATTTTGGTTGCTGATGATGCTCCGGACAACCGTTTCTTGATCGAGGCTATTCTGGAAGAGCAGGGTTACGCTCTTGATTTTGCTGAGGATGGGCGGGAAGCACTGACCAAAATTGAGGCTGATCCTCCCCAACTGGTGCTTTTGGATGTGATGATGCCCGAAATGGATGGCTACGAAGTCACCCGTCGGGTGCGGCAAAATTCCAATTTATCCTACATCCCAATCCTGCTGATTACGGCTTATGAACAGGTGACGGTGGCAGCGGGGTTGGATACGGGGGCCGATGACTTCATTCGTAAACCTTTAGAACCAGAGGAATTATCGGCGCGGGTTCGTTCCCTGTTGCGGCTGAAACATAGTATTGATGAGCGCGATCGCATTGCCCAACAGCGGGAAGATTTTGTTTCTCGTCTCACCCATGACCTCCGCACTCCCCTGGTGGCAGCCGATCGGATGTTGCATCTGATCACCAAAGGAGCCTTGGGAGAGTTGCCGGAACCGGTTCGAGAAGCGCTGGAAACGATGGGCCGCAGCAATAATAACCTGTTGACGATGGTAAACATGCTGCTGGAGGTGTATCGCTATGAGGCAGGTAAAAAACCCCTCTCCCTCCAACCCGTCGATCTGGTGGAACTGATCCGGGAAGTAGAACAGGAATTGGCCCCGATCGCCGAGGAGAAGGGGTTGGGACTGGAACTGGATCTGACTGCGGCGGAGCAGGATGGCGGCAGAATCTATCGGATCATGGCCGATCAGTTGGAGTTACGCCGGGTGGTGACCAATTTAGTCGGAAACGCCCTGAAATTTACGGAACAGGGGCGGGTAACGGTCAGGTTGCGCTCTGTCTCTGCCCCGTCTGGGGGTGGAAAATGGGTGACGATCGCCGTTCAGGATACGGGCCCGGGAATCAACCCTCTAGAGCAAGCCGTGCTGTTTGAAAGTTTTCGCACCAGTCGCCATCGTCACGCTGGCAGTGGACTGGGGTTAAACCTGTGCCGCCGGATTGTGGAAGCGCATCAAGGCAAAATTGAGTTTATCTCCCAGGTGGGGATGGGCAGTACCTTTACAGTTTCCCTACCAGCACAGACCCATCCTGTCTCCCTGAATCCATCGGCCCCATCTGCTGGAAGCCTGATTGCCAGCCCGACCGGCAGTTCAACTGTCCTTAAACCAGGGTGAGTTCCCCCAGCACATCCAGGCGGGTATATTTACTCAATTGCACAAACGTTTCTGCCAGGGTTTCGGCGATCGTTGGACTGATCCAGCCCATCTGTCGGAGTAGATGTATTGCCGCCGCATACTTGGCCCGTTTGGAGCCATCCGTGACTTTAATTGCCAGTCCCATGCCCTCGGTAATGCGGCCAATACACTGAACCCCTTCTGCGCCAGTTTTACTCACCACTTCCCCCTCAGTCAGGCGCATCAGTTCCGTGTCAAACTGCCCTTCCCCCGCTACCATGACAGGATGATGGGTCATGGCCCGCACCACCCGCTCCATGTCTAGATTTTTGCCAGAGGCCAGTTGGGCGTAGAGGGTGGCCATTTGCTGCAATTGCATGAAGTAGGTGGGCGCGCCACAGTCATCGTGGGCCGTAATAAATTCGGCAGCGGGCATCCCCAACAGTTCTGCCATTTTGGTCAAAATCAACTGTTGCACTGGATGATTACGCTGCAAATAAGTCTGAATTGGCCAGCGGCATTGTTGACAGACCGCCAGCATCCCCGCGTGTTTACCGGAGCAGTTGTGTTGCAGCGCAGACTGACCATGCAGGGGTTTGGGACATTGCAGCGCAGTGGGATCGACATCACAGCGCCAGAGAATGTTAAACACCTGCCGCACATGGGTAACGCTGCCTTGATGGGAACTGCACATGACCGCCAGATCCCGATCGCTGAGGTCAAAACTGGCCAGGGTTCCCGTGGTGGTGACCGCCAGCGCTTGTACAGGTTTGAGAGCAGAACGAATAAAACTGGCTGTTTCGGCACTGCCCGCCACCGAGAGCACCCGGCCCCGTTGGTCACAAACTACTGCATGCACCTGATGTTTAGACTCGACAATGCCCTCCCGCAGCAGGTGGACGGTTAGCTCTGTGGCTTGTGTACGTTTGCCCATAAATCAACCTGTAAATGTCAATCCTTAAGAGTTCTCAGCCATGGGCGGCTAGTCAATGCGCCAGGCATTTGGGATGGGTAAAGATTTCAGTCCAGTAGGTTCCAGCATGTTCCGTCCAGCAGCAGCAACACCACCAGTAAGCCCAATGTCCAGCGTAGCCGCCGCAGGATTGGTTGCACCTGATAGGTACTGATCAAGCGGTCCTGGACCAGTTCTGCCGTTGGTTTTTCCCAGGATTGCCCATCATACCATCCGGTTTCTTCGTAAACAACGGTCTGCTGCAGGAGGCGATCGCCCACGTAGCCCCAGCCCAGGTATAACCGCAGCAGCACTAAAGCCAACAAAAAGCCCGCACCCCCGGCCCCCACCAGTAAAAACCGGAGTGGATATTCTTCTGGGGCAAAACTCGCCGCCGCCAGTGGACCTGCAAGCAACCAACTCCCACCCCAGAGCAGCATTAGCCGGACAAGATAGGGTTTCAACTCCAGAGTTGACCAGTGGAAAAACCAGGAGGCGTATAACTCCCGGAATTCATTAATGGGTCGCTGTTCAGGGGGGACGGGGCAAAGCATAGCCCAGGTTAGAAGGGACTAACTTATTTCTATCACTGATTTCCATAGCGATGCACAGACCCAGAGGGACAATCCTGCTAAACTGTTGCTGATCCTGCCCTGTGAATTCTCTGTGCTGGCTAGAACCCATGCAACTGCCCTCTTTCTCTGAGCGGAACCATCCTTTGATCAAACCGTTGCTGAATTATGGCGATCGCGAGTTGCTGCAATTCTGGCAAGCCTATCCCGATCGCGGTCAGTATTTTACGGCCCTGTACTGCCGGTATGGGGCGCTGGTGTATGGTCTGCTCACCAATTGCGCTGTTCCTACCCTGCAGATTGACTACTTATTTGCCCGCACCTGGCGACAGATTTTCCAGGAATTACAACTGCGCTTAACTACGGAAGAGTTACCCCCAGACCCCTCGCTCCAGAACTGGGTGCTGAACCAAACCGCAGGGTCTATTCATCAAAAAGAGATTCCGGCGATCGAACATATCCATTACTGTCTGAGTGAAGCCCCCCCGCCTCTCTGGTGTTATCTAGAAGTAGCCCTGGCCCAGTTGGCGGCTCTCGATCGGCTAATTTTGCTGATGGCGCAAACCTTCCGCTGGAGTGAAAGTCGGATTGTCGCCTATTTGCAGTCGGAAGGCGAAGCGATCGAACTGGCAGAGGTGCAAACTCGCCTGAGCCATGGCTACCAGGTCTTGCAGGAGGCGTTACCCGCAGATATTCGAGACATTTATCTGGATAGAGTCGTCAGTCCAGTTTAGAGCACGGGGGGGTGTAACCCTTTTGTGGCTAACCATTCTGGGTTAAACAGGCGAGATTGATACCGGGAGCCACTGTCGCAGAGTACGGTCACAATTGTGTGTCCCGGCCCCAACTGTTTAGCCAGAGTAACTGCTGCCCCGACATTAATGCCGACTGACCCTCCCATAAACAGGCCATCTTTGTGGAGTAACTGATAAACCACTTCCAGGCAGTGCTGGTCATCAATTTGGATGGCATCGTCGATGGGAGCTCCAGCCAGGTTGGCGGTGACGCGGCTATTGCCAATCCCTTCCGTAATCGAGTTGCCTTCACTTTTGGTTTCTCCCGTTTTGGCATAGCTGTAAAGGGCACTGCCCATCGGATCGGCCAACACCACTTTAATGGCAGGATTTTTTTCCTTTAAGTAAAGCGCAACTCCAGCGTAGGTTCCGCCCGTTCCCGTTGCCGCCACCCAGGCATCGATTTTGCCATCAGTTTGTTGCCAGATTTCTGGTCCGGTGGTTTCGTAGTGGGACTGGCGGTTGGCCAGATTATCAAACTGGTTGGCCCAGATCGCATTGTCCAGTTCAGCGGCAATCCGCCCAGAGAGTTTAACGTAGTTGTTTGGATCTTTGTAGGGCACAGCAGGCACGGTGCGGACTTCGGCCCCCAGGGTGCGCAACAGATCTATTTTTTCCTGGGATTGCGTATCGGGAATCACAATCAAACACTTATAACCCTTGGCATTACAGATGTGGGCCAGACCAATGCCCGTATTGCCAGCGGTGCCTTCCACAACGGTGCCCCCAGGTTTGAGCAATCCCTGCTTTTCAGCATCCTCAATGATGTACAACGCCGCCCGATCTTTGACCGACCCTCCAGGGTTGAGGAATTCCGCCTTACCCAGAATTTCACAGCCGGTTTGCTCACTGAAACTGTTGAGGCGAATCAGCGGGGTGTTGCCAACTGAACCAACAAATCCATCTTTGATATCGATGCCCATGATCAGGTGCGTGCTGTAGTGCTAATAAAGAAACAGGCTAATAAAGAAATGAACAAACGGTCAAGCCTGACTAGTACTCCAGGGCTTAAGTTTAGCTAGGGTAGAAGAGACGAGTTTGAGCCATCACTATGCTCTGTTCTCCCTTGTGCA
>ERZ1066136.1088-NODE-1088-length-15352-cov-12.799895_pt1 | contig 15352 bp, 13 predicted proteins | sample MGYA00382783_ERZ1066136 | MGnify/ENA primary metagenome ERZ1066136 (study PRJEB33369, sample SAMEA5778366) | biofilm metagenome | biome: Industrial cooling water; feature: Water cooling tower basin; material: Biofilm | place: United Arab Emirates | collected... | reverse complement strand
ACTCTGCGCCGGCCACACACACCGCCTGCCGCGACCGCGCGGTGCAACGAGCGACAAGCGCAACGGGCGGCAGAAGAGGGCCGTCAGCGGCCCCTCAATGCGCCAGGATCTTCGAGAGGAAGTCCTTCGCCCGCGGGCTGCGTGCGTCGGGGTTGCCGAAGAACTCCTCCTTCTTGCAGTCCTCGACGATCTTGCCGGCGTCCATGAAGATGACGCGGTGGCTCACCTTGCGGGCGAAGCCCATCTCGTGCGTGACGACCATCATCGTCATGCCTTCCTTGGCCAGCAGCACCATCACGTCGAGCACCTCGCCCACCATCTCGGGGTCGAGGGCGCTGGTGGGCTCGTCGAAGAGCATCACGATCGGGTCCATGCTCAGCGCGCGCGCGATCGCCACGCGCTGCTGCTGGCCGCCCGAGAGCTGCCCGGGGAACTTGTCCTTGTGCGCCATCAGGCCCACGCGGTCGAGCATCTTCAGGCCGCGCACCTTGGCGTCGTCGAGCGAGCGGCCCAGCACCTTCACCTGCGCCAGCGTCAGGTTCTCCGTCACGCTCAGGTGCGGGAACAGCTCGAAGTGCTGGAACACCATGCCCACGCGGCTGCGCAGCTTGGGCAGGTTGGTCTTGGGGTCGGAGATGCTGATGCCGTCGACCACGATGTCGCCCTTCTGGAAGGGCTCCAGCGCGTTCACGGTCTTGATCAGCGTGCTCTTGCCGCTGCCCGAAGGGCCGCAGACGACCACCACCTCGCCCTTCTGGATGCTGGTGGTGCAGTCGGTCAGCACCTGGAAGCTGCCGTACCACTTGCTGACGTTCTTGATCTCGATCATGTCGGGCTCTGGCCTGCGGGCGGTCTTGGGACTATCGGATGATGGCGATGCGGTTCTGCAGGCGCTTCACCAGCAGGCTCAGCGAGAAGCAGATGACGAAGTAGACGAGCGCCGCGACCAGGTAGGTCTCGACCGGCCGGTTGAAGTTCTTGCCGGCGATCTCGAAGCCCTTGAGCAGGTCGTAGGCGCCGATGGCGTACACGAGGCTGGTGTCCTGGAACAGGATGATGGTCTGCGTCAGCAGCACCGGCAGCATGTTGCGGAAGGCCTGCGGCAGCACGATCAGCTGCATGGTCTGCGGGTAGGTCATGCCCACCGCGTAGCCGGCCTGCACCTGGCCCTTGGGCACGCTCTGGATGCCCGCGCGCATGATCTCGCTGAAGTACGCCGCCTCGAACAGCGTGAAGGTGATCATGGCGCTGAGCTCGGCACCCATGGGCTTGCCGGTCATCAGCGGGATCAGCAGGAAGAACCACAGGATCACCATGACCAGCGGGATGCTGCGCATGGTGTTCACGTAGGCCGCGGCCGGGATCTCCAGCCACTTCTTGCCCGACAGGCGCATCAGCGCCAGCAGCGTGCCCAGGATGATGCCGCCCACCATGGCGATGAGCGTGAGCTGGAACGAGAACACCAGCCCCTTCAGCACGAAGTTGCTGATAAGCTCCCAGCTGAAGAAGGAGAAGTCGAGATTCATGCCCGCCTCCTCACTTCGAGCCGATCATGCCGGGCACGCGCACGCGGCCCTCCACGAAAAGCATCACGCGGTTGATGGCAAACGCGCTCACGAAGTACAGCGCCGTCACGGCCAGGTACATCTCGACGTTGCGCGAGGTCTCCTCGCCGGCCTGCAGCGCGAACATCGTCAGCTCGGCGATGCTCACCGCGAACGCCACCGAGGAGTTCTTGATGATGTTCATGCTCTCGCTGGTGAGCGGCGGGATGACGATGCGGAACGCCATCGGCAGCAGCACGTAGCGGTAGGTCTGCGGCAGCGTCAGGCCCATGGCCAGGCCGGCGTAGCGCTGGCCCTTGGGCAGGCTCTGGATGCCGGCGCGCACCTGCTCGGAGATGCGCGCGCTGGTGAAGAAGCCCAGGGCGAAGACCACGAGCACGAAACTCGGGAAGGCCTGCAGCGGCTTGAAGATCGCCGGCAGCACGTGGTACCAGAGGAAGATCTGCACCAGCAGCGGGATGTTGCGGAACAGCTCCGTCCAGGCGTTGCCGATGAACACCAGCCGCTTGTCGGGCGTGGTGCGCAGGATGCCCATCAGCGCGCCCACGGCCAGCGCCACCACCAGCGCCAGCAGGGCGACGCTCAGCGTCCAGCCCCAGGCGGAAATCAACCAGTCCAGGTAGGTGACGTCGCCGCCCTTGCCGAAGCAGCCGGCGATCTGCTCACCCGTCACGGTCTCCTTGCAGAAGACCTGCCAATCCCATGTCGCCACGCGGCGCTCCCCCCCATGTGAAGCGGCCCCGGGGATCGGGGCCGCTGTCTGCCGTCACTTCTTGAGGTAGTCCTCGAGCGGCTTGTCGTTCGGGTTGGCCCAGGCGGCCTTGGTGGCCTCGCTCACGGGCAGGCCCACGCGCGTGTTGGTGGGCGGGATGGGCTGCATGAACCACTTGTCGTAGAGCTTGGCGATCTCGCCGCTCTTCATCATGGCCTTGATGCTGTCGTCGACGGCCTTCTTGAAGGGCGCGTCGTCCTTGCGGATCATGATGGCGATGGGCTCGACCGAGAGCACCTCGCCGACGATGCGGAAGTCGGCCGGGTTCTTGGCCTTGGCGATGTTGCCGGCCAGGATCTGGCCGTCCATCACGAAGGCGTCGGCGCGGCCGGTCTCCAGCAGCAGGAAGCTGTCGGCGTGGTCCTTGCCGAAGACCTCGTTGAAGTTGACGTTGGCGCCGCGCTCGTGCCGGCGCAGGTGCTGCACCGAGGTGGTGCCGGTGGTGGTGGCCACGTTCTTGCCGGCCAGCTGTGCGATGCTGGTGATGCCCGAGTTGGCCTTGACGGCGATGCGCACTTCCTCGACGTAGGTGGTGACGGCGAAGGCCACGTCGCGCTGGCGCGCGGCGTTGTTGGTGGTGCTGCCGCACTCGATGTCGACGGTGCCGTTCTGCACCAGCGGGATGCGGTTCTGCGACGTCACGGGCACGTACTTGATGTCGAGCTTGGCCAGGCCGAGCTGCTTCTGCACGTCGGCCAGCACGCGCTGGCAGATCTCGACGTGGAAGCCGGCGAACTGGTTGTTGCCGAGCGTGAACGACAGCGCGCCGGAGGATTCGCGCACGCCCATCGAGGCGGCGCCGGACTGCTTGATCTTGGCCAGCGTGTCGGCCTGGGCGGCGCCGGCGGCCAGCAGCGCCAGCGAGGCGGCGGCGGCGGCGGTGAAGAGGGACTTCGTCATGGAGGCTCCTGGGAACGGCATCAACGGATGGAAACGGGCGCGATTCTAGGAATCGGAACCGGCCGCTCACCCGGGTGTAAGCCCGCGCATGCACGGGGCGTGCCACCGGGCCGCGGGCGCTGCCGCCGGCCGATCCGGGGGCGGACTCTAGCGGCAGCCACGACCCTGCCGCCAATGCCGATGCCCATGGCCGCCATGCGGCAGCCGCATGCCCGCTCAGGGTTGCCCCTGAGTGCCCAGGTAGTCCCAGAGCGCCTGCACGCCCGGCTTGGGGTGGCGCGCGACCTCGGGGCGCTCGCGGTAGATGCGCACCTCCATGGTCAGCGCCAGCGCGGGGTCGGCCGAGGCCGCGACCAGCCGGCGGGCCTTGAGCTCGCGCCGCACCGAGCTGTGCGGCAGGAAGGCCAGGCCGTGGCCCTCCAGCGCCATGGCCTTGAGGCCCTCGGCCATGTCGGTCTCGTAGATCGGGTCCAGCGACAGGGGCTCGCCGGCCTGGCGGCGGATGGCCTCCACGAGCCCGGCCATGTAGGCCCCGGGCGCGTAGCTCAGGAAGGGCACGCGCTGCCCCGGCGCCCCGGGCAGCGTGAACAGCGGCCGCCCGTCGGCCCCGGCCTTGGCGTAGGGCGCCAGCGTCTCGGTGGACAGCGGCAGCATCTCGTAGCGGTCGGCGCTCAGGCGCAGCGGCTGGCTGGGGTGGTGGTAGGCGATGAGCAGGTCGCAGCCGCCCTCGGCCAGGCGCAGCGCCGCGTCGTGCACGTTCAGTGCCGTGAGCCGGCTCTTGACGGCGCCGAAGCCCTCGCGCAGCTCGGTCAGCCAGTGCGGGAAGAACGTGAACGCCAGCGTGTGCGGCACGGCGAACTCGATCATGTCCTGCCCCGCCGCCTGGTGGCTGCGCATCATGTTGCGCGTGGCCTGCAGGGCCTCGAGCACCTCCAGCGCCTGGGCGTGCAGGGTCTCACCGGCGGGGGTCAGGCGCGTGGGGTAGGCCGAGCGGTCGACGAGGTCGATGCCGGCCCAGGCCTCCAGCGCCTGGATGCGGCGCGAGAACGCCGGCTGCGTGACATGCCTCAACTGCGCCGAGCGCGAGAAGCTGCGCGTCTCGGCCAGGCTCACGAAGTCCTCCAGCCACTTGGTTTCCATGCACGTTGTCTCCAGGCCGGACGAGTGTAGTCAGCGGCCGGGGCCCGCCCCGTCGGGGTGCGCCCGGGCGTGCAGCCTGTTGCAGCCCGGGCGCCGCGCGGCGGCCACGGCGGCGCCGGCTGGCCGTAGCATCGGCGGGGACATCACCCCCACCCCAGGAGCCCCATCCATGGCCCGTCGCACACCCGCTCCCCTTGCCACCCCGGCCCTGCTGGCCGCCGTCCTCGCCCTGGCGCTGGGCGCCGGGCCGGTGCAGGCCGCGAGCTCGACCTCCTCGGCCTCGTCGGAGGGCTCCTCGGCCTCGTCCGGCAGCGTCTCCGATTCCTTCGGCGCCAGCAGCGACAGCTCGTCCAAGGACGACAAGAAGATCGCCGAGGGCGACTACCGGCTCGTGCAGGTGGCCGCGGCGGCGCAGCCCGGCAAGCTGCGCCTGGTGCTCGAGGGCACGGCCGGCGCGCAGGGCCGCTTCGTGCTCGTCGTGCCCGAGACCACCGTGCGCCAGGCGGCGCTGGCCCTGGGCGACACCGTGACGGCGCGCGCGCGCAGCTTCGGCTGGGAGTTCGCGGCCGGTGCCGAGCGCCAGCCCTTCTACCTGGCGGTGCACGACGCCCAGATGCGCGAGTTCGCCACGCGCAAGATCGCGCTCTGAGGCGCTTGAAGGCCGCGCCCCTGCGCCGGGCCGCGGCGGCGGCGCTGGTGGCCGCCGGCGGCCTGCTGGCGGCGGCCGCGGCGCCCGCGGCCTCGCTGCAGTCCTGCACCGAGCAGCCCACGCTCAGCGCCGCGCAGCAGAGCGTGCTGCTGCAGGTGAGCCTGCGCGTGAAGGCCGAGCTCGAGCGGCGCGGCGCCGACGTGGCCCTGGTGGCGCGCAGCGGCCTGGCCCTGGGCTGGTTCGACATGCGCTACTCGCACGCCGGCCTGGCGCTGCGCGCCAGCCCCGAGACGCCCTGGGCCGTGCGCCAGCTGTACTTCGCCTGCGACGAGCAGCAGCCGCGCCTCTTCGACCAGGGCCTCACGGCCTTCCTCATGGGCACGCTCAACCCCGGGCTCGGCTACCTCTCGGTGGTGCTGCTGCCGCGCGAGGCCGCCGCCGCCCTGGAGGCCACGGCGCTCGACCGCCCCACCGCCCTGGCCCTGCTGGGCCGGCGCTACAGCGCCAACGCCTGGGCCGGCGGCCTCGTCTACCAGAACTGCAACCAGTGGCTGGCCGAGCTCATGGCCGTGGCCTGGGGCGCACCGCGCAGCGAGCAGCTGCGCGTGCCGGCGCAGCAGTGGCTGCGCGAGCAGGGCTACCGCGGCACCACCTTCCAGCTGCCGGCGCGGCCCTTCACCTGGCTCACCGCCTTCAGCCCCTGGCTCAACCGCGACGACCACCCGGCCGAGCAGCTGGCCCAGGCGCGCTTCGAGGTGAGCATGCCGGCGTCGCTCGAGGCCTTCGTGCAGCGGCTGCACCCGGGCGCGGAGCGCTTCGAGGTCTGCCACACCGACCGCCGCATGGTGCTGCGCGAGGGCTGGACGCCCATCGCCGACGGCTGCGTGCCGGCCCCCGGCGACGAGGTGACCGACCTGCGCTGAGCGCCCCCGCCGCGCCGGCCGGCTAGCGCTCGCGGAAGGCCTCGCCGCTCTTGAGCATGGGCATCAGCACGAAGGCCAGCACCGAGCGCTGGCCGGTGCGGATCTCGGCCGTGCCCGTCATGCCCGGCAGCACGGGCAGCGGCTGGCCCGCGCGCAGCAGGCCCGGCCCCTCAGCGCGCACGAGGGCGCGGTACCAGGTGCCGCCGGGCTGGGCGGCGCGCTCGGGGTCGCCCAGCGCGTCGGGGCTCAGCACCTCCACGCGGCCCTTGAGCGCGCCGAAGATGGTGTATTCGTAGGCCGTGAGCTTGATCTCCACCGGCTGGCCCACGCGCACGAAGCCGATGTCGGCCGGCCGCACGCGCGCCTCGATGAGCACGCTGTCGGCCACCGGCACCACCTCCATCACCGTCGCCCCGGGCGCGACCACGCCGCCGGGCGTGTGGTGGCGGATGACCTTGACGATGCCCTTGACGGGCGACACCAGCGTGCTGCGGCGCATCGCGTCGTCGCGCACCACCATCTGCTCGTCGAGCAGCGCGAGCTCGTTGCGCACCTTCACGAGCTCGGCCTGCGCGTCCTGGCGGAAGCGGTTCTGGCGCTCGGCCACCTGCAGCTGCAGCTCGTTGGCCTGGCGCTTCAGGCGCATCACCTCGACCTCGCTCATGAGGCCCTTGCTCGACATGGCCTCGGCCACGCCGAGCTCGCGGCCCAGCAGCGCGATGCTGCGCTGCTGGGCGGCCACGGCCTCCTGCAGCGCGCGCTGGCGCGCGGCGTAGCTGTCGGTCTCGGCCTCCACCACGGCGGGCGGCAGGTCCTCGGGGAACTCGGGCGCGTGGCCGGCCACCTCGGCCGTCAGGCGCACCACGGCGGCCTGCAGCGCGGCGCGGCGGGTCTGGCCCTCGGCCTGCTGGGCCTCCGCGCGCGTGGGGTCCAGCAGCGCCAGCGGCTGGCCCCGCGCCACGGCCTGGCCCTCGCGCACCAGCATCTCGCGCAGGATGCCGCCCTCCAGGCTGGCGATCACCTGCTCGCGGCCCTCGGGCACCACGCGCGCCGGCGCCTTGGCCACGATGTCGACCTGCGCCAGCGCGGCCCAGGCGATGGCCGTGGCCAGCGCCGCCAGCATCAAATAGAGGGCCCAGGTGGCCGCGGGCGCGGGTTCCACCACCTGCGCCGCGGCCACCGGGCTCACGTAGGCCAGGTCGTCGCGGCCCAGGGCCTTGCCCGAGGGTTTGCCGAACAGGCTCATACCGAGGCCTCACGCTGCACGGGCTGCGAGCTCGGGTGCAGGTGCACGTTGCTGGGCGCGCCGGCCGGCGGCGCCGCGGGCTTGGCGCCCGACAGGGCCGCGAGCACCTGGTCCTTGGGACCGTCCATGACCACGCGGCCGGCGTCGACGACGACGATGCGGTTCACCAGCTCCAGCACCGCGGGGCGGTGCGTGACGACGACCAGCGTGCAGTCCTGCGCCGCCTGGCGCAGCTGGCGCAGAAAGGCCACCTCGCTCTGCGCGTCCATCGAGCTCGTGGGCTCGTCCATGAGCAGGATGCGCGGCCGCGTGACCAGGCAGCGCGCCAGCGCCACCAGCTGGCGCTGGCCGCCGCTGAGCAGCGCCCCGCCCTCGCCCACCGGCAGCTCCCAGCCCTGCGGGTGGCTGCTCACCAGGCGGTCCAGGCCGGTGAGCGTGGCCACCTCGGCCAGGCGCGCGGCGTCGGCCGCGGGGCGGTCGAGCAGCACGTTGTCGCGCAGCGTGCCGCTGAAGAGGCGCGGGTCCTGGGCCACGAAGCCCACCTTGGCGCGGTAGTCGGCGGGGTCGATCTGGCGCAGGTCGATGCCGTCGGCCTCGACCTGGCCCTGCACCGGCTGGTACAGGCCCGCCAGCAGGCGCAGCACCGTGCTCTTGCCGCTGCCGATGCGGCCGAGGATGGCGACGCGCTCGCCGGGGTTGAAGCGCAGCGTGGCCCGCTGCAGCACCAGCGGACCCTGGCCGCCGGGCAGCGCGCCCGGCAGCGCCGGCGCCGGGTAGGCGAACGAGGCCTCCACCAGGGCCAGCTGGCCCGAGAGCTCGCGCCGCGGCACGTAGACCTTGCCGGCCACGCGCTCGGTGGGCTGCTGCATCACGTGGTCGAGCGCGCGCATGGCGGCGCGGGCGCCCTGGTAGCGCGTGGCCAGCTGCACCACGCTGGTCAGCGGCGCCAGCGCGCGGCCGGCGAACATCACCGCGCCGATCAGCGCGCCGCCGGTGACGACCTGCGCGTCGATCAGGTACACGCCCCACACCAGCATCACCAGGGTCACCGCCTGCTGGGCCACGGCGGCCACGTTCATGGTCAGCGACTGCAGCCGCCGCATCTGCAGCTGGCTGGTGGCCTGGGCGGCCGTGGCCTCCTCGTAGTGGCGCAGGAAGCGGCCCTGCGCGCCGGCGGCCTTGAGGTCCTCGATGCCGTCCACGGCCTCGACGAGCACGCCGTGCAGGTCGGCCATCTGGTGCATCTGCGCGGCGGTGGCGCGGCGCATGGCGCCCTGCAGCAGCGCCGCCCCCAGCAGCAGCAGCGGGATGGCCAGCACCAGCACCCAGCCCAGCGGGCCGCCGATGACGAACACCATGGCCACGAAGATCACGATGAAGGGCAGGTCCGAGATCGCCGACAGCGTGGCCGAGGCGAAGAACTCCCGCACCTGCTCCACCTGCGCCAGGTGGTGGGCGTAGGCGCCGGCGCTCTGCGGCCGCTGCTCCATGCGCAGGCCCAGGGTCTGGCGGAACAGCGTGCTGCCCACCAGCAGGTCGGCCTTGCGGCCCGCCAGGTCGATGAGGTGGGTGCGCAGCTGCCGCGCCGTGAGGTCGAACACCAGCGCCAGCGCGGCGCCGGTGGCCAGCGCCCACAGCGTGACGAAGGCCTGGTGCGGGATCACCTTGTCGAAGATGACGCTGGTGACCAGGCCCGTGACGAGCATGAGCACGTTGCTCAGCAGCGCCGCCAGCAGCGCGCTGCGGTAGTAGGGCACGAAGCGGCGGATGGTGCCCCACAGCCAGTGCTGCGAGGGGTCGGCCAGGATGCGCGCCTCGGCCTCGGTGGCGCCGGCCGCGGCCTGCGGGCGTGGCGTGGCCACGAGCGCGATGCCCGTGTACTCGGCCGACAGCTCGGCCTCGCTGGCCTGGCAGGCCACGTGCTCGCGGCCCGGCATCACGATGTCGTAGCGCTGGCCGTCGGCATGGCGCGCCACCACGATGGCGGCGTCGCCCTCCTTCAGCAGCAGCACCGCCGGCAGCAGCAGCTCGTTGAGCTCGGCGATGGGCCGCTGCACCAGGCCGGCGCTGAAGCCGGCCTCGGTGAGCGCGCGGATGGCCTGGTCGGGCGCCAGACGCCGCTGCACGGGCAGCGTGGCCAGCAGCGACTCGGGGCTGCGCTCGCGGCCGTGGTGGCGCGTCAACCACGCGATGGCGTGCGCCAGCGCGTCGTTGTCGAGGTCCCAGCCGGCGGCGGCGTCCACGGTGGCCTGGCCGTCCTCAGCTCAGCGGGCCGGCGGCGCGGCGCGCGCGCGCCTCGAGCGCCAGGCGCTCGAAGGCGTCCTCGATGTCGCGCACGATGCGCGGCACGTCGAACAGCGGCGACGCGCGGCCGTGCTCGGCCAGGTAGCGCCGGTGGCTGGCCACGCGCGCCGGGTGGCGGCCCAGCGTGATGGCCAGGCGCTCGTAGTCGGCCTGCGTCTCGGTGATGAGGTCGGGCAGGCCCACCGCCGTGAGCAGGCTGCCGGCCATGCGGCTGATGACGGTGCGGCCGCTGCGCGTGAGGATGGGCAGGCCCATCCACAGCGCGTCCGACGCCGTGGTGCCGGCGTTGTACGGGAAGGTGTCGAGCATCAGGTCGGCCAGCGTGAAGCGCGCCAGGTACTCGCCCGGCGCCACGCGCGGCGCGAACACCAGGCGCTCCGCCGCCACGCCGTGGGCGGCCGCGCAGGCCAGCATGTTGGCGCGCGCGGTGTCGTTGTCGGCCAGCAGCCACAGCACGCTGCCGGGCACGGCGGCCAGGATGCGCATCCAGCCCGCGAACACCTCGGCGGTGAACTTGTGGTTGTTGTTGAAGCTGCAGAAGACGAAGGCGTCGCGCGGCAGGCCGTAGCGCGCGCGGCCCTCGGCGCGGTCGGGGATGGGCGCCACCTCGCGCCGGCGGTCGCTCACCTGGTAGCAGCCGGGCAGGCGCAGCGGCCGCTCGGTGCAGAAGGGCTCCAGCTCGCGCGGCATGGTGTAGTCGTCGACCAGCATCCAGTCCAGCCCCGGGATGGCCGAGGTGCCGGGCAGGCCCAGGTAGCTCACCTGCACCGGCGCCGGCCGCTGCACGAGGATGGCCGGGCGCGCGCCGGCCGTCAGGCCCTGCAGGTCCACGAGCACGTCCACGCCGGCCAGCGCGATCTGCTGCGCCGCGGTCACGTCGTCGACGCCGCCGATGCGCACCACCTTGTCGAAGGCCTTGAGGATGCGCTGGCGCTGCGGCGTGGCCGACTCCGGCGTCCAGCAGAAGGCGCTCACCTCGAAGCGGCGGCGGTCGTGCAGCTCGAACAGCTCGGCCGTCAGCAGGCCCACGGCGTGCATGTGCAGGTCGCCGCTCAGGTAGGCGATGCGCACGCGGCCCTCGGGTGCGGGCGTGCGCAAATACATCGGCACCGCCGGCACGGGCGTGCTCTTGAGCACCTTGTCGTGCACGAAGCGCTGCGCCGACAGCAGCTGCAGCGCCGGGTCGTCCGACAGGCCCATCATCGCCAGCAGCGAGGTGCCGGTGAGGAACTGGTTGGGCGTGACCTCGCCCACCGGCTTGTCGTGCGGCCAGGCGCACTGCTTCTGGCGGATGTGCACGTAGTGCTGGATGACGTCGGGCTGCGCCGCCTTGAGCGCCAGGCTGGCGGCCATCAGCGCCTCGGCCTCGGGGTAGCGGCGCAGCTGCTCGAGCAGGCGCGCGCTGTTGTTCAGCGCGTGCAGCCGGTGCTCCAGCGCCGCGGGCGGCGTGGCCTCGACCACCTGGCGCCAGCTGGCCAGGGCGGCCTCGGCGTCGCCGCGCCGCTCCTGCTGGTGGCCCAGGTTCAGCAGCGCGGGCGCGAAGCCGGGCGCGATCTCCAGCGCGCGTCGGTAGGCGTGCTCGGCACCGGCCTCGTCGCGCTGGGCCGACAGCAGCGTGCCCCAGTTGAAGCAGGCCAGGTGGCGCAAGGGCTGCGTGGTGGCGCCGATCCAGGTCTCGTAGGCGCGCGCGGCCTGCGCGGGCTCGCCCGCGGCCTGCAGGCGCTGCGCCAGCTCCATGAGCTGCTGCAGCGTGGCGCTGCCGTCGCGCACCGGCGCGGGCAGGCCTTCCGCGGCCGCGGCGGCGGCGCCCAGGGCGGCGTGTTCGGCGATGGCGTGCTCCATCCGGCTTCCTCTCGAGGGATGCAGATACCCACGGATCGTAGGCAGCGGGCCCGTTGGCAAGGGGCGGAGAAGCGGGGTGCCCGGGGCCCTGTTCGCGGCCACGGCGGGGGCGGCCCGGGCGATCGGCCCGCGGTTGACGCCGGTCAAGCCCGCCCGGCGGCCAGGCCGCAGCATGCGGCCCCCGGAACCCGCCCGCCCGACCCATGTTCACCACGCTCCACGACGACGGCCACCACCGCTGCCTGATGGTCAGCGACCTCGCCGAGGCCGCCGGCGACGGCGCCGTCCAGGCCAACCAGTTCCTGGTGGTCGACGGCGACACCGGCGCCGTCATCGACCCCGGCGGCAACATCGCCTACAACGAGCTGCAGCTGCTGATCGGCCGCCACCTGGCGCCGCAGCGCCTGTGCGCGCTGATCGCCTCGCACGCCGACCCCGACATCATCGCCAGCCTCGACCGCTGGATGACGAGCACACGCGCGCCGGTCTACATCTCCACGGTGTGGGAGCGCTTCATCCCGCACTTCTGCAAGCCCGGCAAGACCGAGGGCCGCATCCGCGGCATCCCCGACGCCGGCCTGCGCATCGCCGTGGGGCGCAGCGAGCTCGTGGCGCTGCCGGCGCACTTCCTGCACGCCGAGGGCAACTTCCAGTTCTGGGACGCCACCAGCGGCATCCTGTTCTCGGGCGACCTGGGCGTGTCGATCGGCGTCGACCCGCGCCGGACCATCACCGAGTTCGCGCCGCACCGGCCGGCGATGGAGGCCTTCCACCGCCGCTACATGGCCAGCGGGCGCGTGCTCAAGCTCTGGGCGAACATGGTGCGCGGCCTGCCCATCCGCCTGATCGTGCCGCAGCACGGCGCGCCGCTGGGCGGCGCGGCCGTGGCGGACTTCATCGCCTGGGTCGAGCAGCTGGACTGCGGCATCGACCTCATGAGCGAACGCGACTACCGCGTGCCGGCCTGAGCCGGCCGCACGGGGCGCGCGCCGGCGCCGGCCGGCGCGCGGCGTGCCCGCTCAGGCCGCGGACACGCGGAACACCGCCACCGCCTGCACCAGCTGCTGCGCCTGCTGGCGCAGGCTCTCGGCCGCGGCGGCGCTCTGCTCCACGAGCGCGGCGTTCTGCTGCGTGGTCTGGTCCATCTGCGTCACGGCCTGGCTGACCTGGCTGACGCCCGAGCTCTGCTCGGTGCTGGCCGAGCTGATCTCGGCCACGATGTCGCTCACGCGGCCGATGGCGCCCACGATCTCCTGCATGGTCTGGCCGGCGCGGTCGACGAGCGCCGTGCCCTGCTCCACGCGCGAGACGCTCTCGCCGATCAGGCCCTTGATCTCGCGCGCGGCCTCGGCGCTGCGCTGCGCCAGGCTGCGCACCTCGCCGGCGACCACGGCGAAGCCGCGGCCCTGCTCGCCGGCGCGCGCGGCCTCGACCGCGGCGTTGAGCGCCAGGATGTTGGTCTGGAAGGCGATGCCGTCGATGACCGCGATGATCTCGTTGATCTTGCGGCTGCTCTGGTGGATGCCCTGCATGGTGGCCACCACCTCGCCGACCACCGCACCGCCCTGCGAGGCGATCTGCGCCGCGCCCTTGGCCAGCTGGTCGGCCTGGCGCGCGCTGTCGGCGTTGTGGCGCACGGTGGTGCCCAGCTGCTCCATGGTCGCGGCCGTCTGCTGCAGCGCGCTGGCCTGCTGTTCGGTGCGCGAGCTCAGGTCGCTGTTGCCCTGGGCGATCTCGACGCTCGCCGTGGCCACGTGCTCGGAGCCGTCGCGCACCTTGCGCACGGCGTCCGAGAGCGCGCGCTGCATGGCGTCGAGGCTGGCCATCAGGCTGTGGCTGTCGCCGGGCTTGACGACGATGCGGCTGGACAGGTCGCCCCCCGCCACGGCACGGGCCACGGCGGCGGCGGCGGCCGGCTCGCCGCCCAGCTGGCGCATCAGCGCCCGCGTGATGAAGGTGGCGGCCGCGCCGCCGAGCACCAGCGCGGCGACCACGAGGCCGCCCATGACGATGGCGCTGCGCTGGAACTCCCGGTCCGACACGACCACGGCCTCGTTCGCCTGCGCGAACACGTAGGTGCCGAACTCGGTGAGCGGGTGCAGCGCCTCCTCGATGGCCATGGAGGCGGCGCCGTCGGAGACGTCGGCGGCGTCGACCTGCTGGCCGTCGCGGCCCATCTTCACCACCTGGGCGCTGAACTTGCCGTAGCCCGCCCAGCCGCTCTCGATCTTGCCGAGCAGCGCGGTCTCCTGTTCGCCCGCGAGCAGCGGCTTGAGCGCCGCGAGGGTCTCGTTCACCGTCTTTGCCGCCTCGTTGAGCTTGTCCTCGTACTCGGCGTGGTAGCTCTTGTCGGTGGTCCGGCTGTGCTTGACCTCGAACTCGCGCGCCACGAGCATGGCCTCGCGCAGCTTGGCCACGTGGCCGGCGCTGGCCAGCCACTTGGTGCCGAGCTCGTGCGTGCGCTGGCTCTCGCGCTGCATGGAGAACAGGCCGAAGGCGCCGATGACCAGCGACAGCAGCAGCACCAGCCCGAAGGCCAGGGCCAGCTGGCGGCCGACCGGCATGCGGGCGATGGCGGAAAGGAGGCCGGCCATCGACGGCCGGTTGGACAGCGGTGATTTCATGGACGACTCCTGTCGGCGGTGAGCTCGGGGCATGGCGGCCCGCCGTCCCTCGGCGGGCCGGCGGGCATCACTTCTTGTGGCCGACGTAGCTCACGCCCACGACCTTGCCGCTGGCGTCCTTGATGGGGTTGTAGCAGGCGTCGAAGGCCGTGCCGAGCACGTCGATGGGGCCGCAGAACTGCTTGCCCGACGACACGGCCGCGTAGGCGGCGTTGCGCGCCAGCGTGGTGCCGACGCCGCGCTTGCCCTCGGGCGTGAGCACGTTGGTGGAGACGCGCACGAACTCCTCGCCGTCCTTCACGAACACCGTGGCGGTGGCGTTGTGGGCGCGGCGCACGGCGTCGACGACGTCGAAGTTGTTGTTGATCTTGCGCTCGCCGAAGAACAGGGCCGGCACGGTCTTGCCGGCGACGGTCTCGGTGCCCTCGACCCGGGCGACGCCGATCTTGGCGAGGCGGGCATCGAGGTCGGCGATGGTGGCCTTGGGGTCGCTGGCCTGGGCGGGGGTGGCGGCGGCCAGCACGATGCTGGCGGCCAGGGCGATGCGGGCGAAGGGTTTCATGGATGGGCTCCGGGTGATTCGATTCAGGGCCGACTCGGGCCAACACCCGGGTCTGGCGGGATATCGGCGGGCCCGGCCCTTGACTTGAATCACCCGCAGTGCACTCTGCAGGAATGCAGCCTCAAGTGGGCGCCGCCGCGGCCGACAGGGCCCGCAGCGTGGCCAGCGTGTCGGCCTCGTGCAGCGGCTTGTCGGGCCGCAGGCGCAGCATGCGCGGGAAGCGCACGGCCACGCCGCTCTTGTGGCGCGGGCTGGCGGCGATGCCCTCGAAGCCGATCTCGAACACCAGCGTCGGCCGCACGCTGCGCACGGGGCCGAACTTGTCGATGGTGGTGGCGCGGATCACGCGGTCCACGGCCTTGAACTCGGCGTCGCTGAGGCCCGAGTAGGCCTTGGCAAAGGGCAGCAGCTGCAGCGCGCCGCTGCCGGCCGGCGGCGGCGGCTCGCGGCGGGCGATGGCCTCGACCACGGCCGCGGCCTCGTCGGCACTGTGTGGCGGGCGGCTCCACACGGCGAAGGTGTAGTCGGTGTAGACGCTGGCGCGGCGGCCGTGGCCGGCCTGGGCGTAGATGAGCACGGCGTCCACCGCCAGCGGCTCGATCTTCCACTTCCACCAGGTGCCGCCCTCCTTGGTGCGGCCGCTGCCGTAGCGGGCGTCGCGGTGCTTGAGCATGAGGCCCTCGACGCCGCGCTCGCGCGAGGTGGCGCGCGCCGCAGCCAGGGCGGGCCAGTCGGCCGCGGGCACGAGCGGCGAGACGCGCAGCGCGGGCAGCGCGGCCTGCAGCGCCTCGAGCCGCGCGCGCCGCGTGGCCTGCGGCTCGGCGC
>ERZ1066136.1084-NODE-1084-length-15382-cov-6.994519_pt1 | contig 15382 bp, 11 predicted proteins | sample MGYA00382783_ERZ1066136 | MGnify/ENA primary metagenome ERZ1066136 (study PRJEB33369, sample SAMEA5778366) | biofilm metagenome | biome: Industrial cooling water; feature: Water cooling tower basin; material: Biofilm | place: United Arab Emirates | collected... | reverse complement strand
TGATCCGCGATGCCGCCAAATTGTTTGAACGCGGTGAGAAGATGCAGCTGGCCTATACGGTGCGCAACACGCACCGCGCCGTGGGCACCCGGCTTTCGGGCGAGATCACCCGCCGCTTTGGCATGACGGCGCTGGCGCCCGGCCATGTCCACATCCGCCTGCGTGGCTCGGCCGGGCAATCGCTGGGCGCCTTTGCCGTGCAGGGCGTGAAGCTGGAAGTGTTTGGCGAGGCCAATGATTATGTGGGCAAGGGGCTTTCGGGTGCCACCATCGTGGTGCGGCCGATGGTGTCCTCCCCGCTGGCCAGCCAGGACAATGCGATCGTGGGCAACACCGTGCTCTATGGCGCCACCGCCGGCCGGCTGTTTGCGGCGGGTCGCGCCGGCGAGCGCTTTGCGGTGCGCAACAGCGGTGCCACCGTGGTGGTGGAAGGCTGCGGCGCCAATGGCTGCGAGTATATGACCGGCGGCACCGCGGTGATCCTGGGCCCGGTGGGAGACAATTTCGGTGCCGGCATGTCGGGCGGGATGGCCTTCGTGCTGGATCAATCCGGGGACTTCCCGCGCCGGGTCAATACCGAGTCCGTGGTGGTGCAGCGGCTGGCCAGCGCGCATTGGGAAGCACAGGTGCATGATCTGATTGCCGAGCATGCGCAGGAAACCGGATCGAAGTGGGCGGCCGGCCTGCTGGCGGAATGGGATCGCACCCGCAGCCAGATCTGGCAGGTGTGCCCCAAGGAAATGATCAGCCGGCTGGCGCACCCGCTCAGCGATGCGCCGAGCAGTATCGCCGCCGAATAGGGCGCTCCCCTTGAAACCGGGCCTTCGGGTGATATATCTTGCTATATCACCCGAAGGAACCGGCCCATGGGCACCAAGAATAATGATCCGCTGATCGAAAGCCTGATGCAGCTGGCGGTGAGCGCCGCCCCGCTGATCCGCAAGGCGCGCGAATCCGGCATTTTCCGGGATCGCGAAACGGTGGTGGATGCCGAAGTGGTGACGCCGAAGCCGCCCGAGGCGCCGGAAGCGCCCAAGGCCGCCGAGCCGGTCGCCGATCCGCAGGCGGCGGCGCAAGCTGCGGCCCAGGCTGCTGCGATGCAGGACATCATCGTGCGCCAGGCGCTGCGCATCAACGAACTGGAAGCCGAAGTGGCGCGGCTGAAGGCAGCCAAGGCCAAGCCGGCCAAGGCGAAATCGCCGGCCAAGCCCAAGACGAAAGCCGGGCCGGCGAAATCCGCGAAGGCGTGAAAGGCGGGCCTCAGCCCTTCTTGAAGATCACCTTGCCGCGCTGTTCGACGAACAGCTTTTCAAACGTCACCGGGTGGAAATAGGCCTCCACGCGGCCGGTTTCCGGCATCACGCCATAGACTTCGTAGCAGCCGCCATCCAGCTTGGCCTTGGCCACCGTCCAGCCCTGCTTGGTCAGCTCGGCCTTCAGCGCCTCGATCGGCTTGCGGTCTTCCGGCTTCACGTCGCACTTCATCTTGCCGGTGGCGAAAGCCGGGGCGGCCAACAGGCTGGCCGCGGCCAGCATCATCATCACGCGCATGTTCATGCCTTTCTGGTTGCAGGGAAAAATCGCATCAATTGCAGGGCGGCCGCCGCGCCGGCCACGGCGAGGGCCAGCATCAGCCCATCATGCACCACCGCCATGTGCAGCAGCGCCAGCACCGCTGCCGGCCAGGCCAGGCGCTGCACCGGCTTCCACGCCCGGCGCAGGCTGCGCATCGCCGCATCATTGCTGGCCAGCGCCGGCAGCAGCAGCAGGATCAGTGCCGCCCAGCCGGTGAGGATGCCCGGCGTGAAGGCTTCCGCCCAGATCAGCGCCCACAATCCGCCCGGCTCCGCATAGGCCTGCATGCCCAGCATATAGAGCCACAGATGCACGAGGCTGGCGGCAAAGGCGGCCAGCCCCACCGCGCGGCGCAGCCACAGGCCGCTGCGCAGCACCGGCAGCAGCCGCGCCAGCGGGGTGAGCACCAGCGCCAGCACCAGCCAGGCGATGGCCCAGTTGCCACTGGCCGCCACCGCCGCATCCATGTCTGCTTCAGGGCGCAGCGCCTGCCAGCACAGCAGGCCGGGCGGCGCCATCAACGCTGCCCACAGCAGCCAAAGGGAAGCACGCCGCGACATGGCTTCACCGCTAGGCCTGTTGCGAACCACTTGCAACAGACAAATCCTGCACAAATGGTAAGTCTTTCCTCTTTCGCGCGCGCGCAGCCGCGCTATGACAGGCGTGACAATGTGGCGCCTCTATCAATATCCGCTCTGCCCGTTCAGCCGTAAGGTCCGCTTCGCCCTGGCGATCAAGGGCGTGGCGGTGGAACTGGTGCGCGAACTGCCCTGGGAAAAGCGGGAAGCCTTCCTGCGCCTGAATCCCGCCGGGCAGACGCCGGTGCTGCAGAAGGACAATGTCACGCTGGTCGACAGCGTGGCGATCTGCGAATATTTCGAGGAAACGCTGGCCCGCGCGCCGCTGATGGCCTCCGGCCCCGAAGACCGGGCCGAAGCCCGCCGGCTGGTCACCTGGTTCGATCAGAAATTCTATGCCGAAGTGACAGCGCCTCTGCTTTCGGAGCGCATGTATCGCCGCGCCATCCTGCGCCAGGCCCCCGATGGCGGCGTGGTGCGCGCCGCCGGCCGCGCCGCAGACATGCACATGGATTTCATGGATTTCCTGCTGGAACGGCGCAGCTGGCTCGGCGGCGCGGTGTTTGGCCTCCCCGATGTGGCGGCCGCGGCACAGCTTTCGGTCGCCGATTATCTGGGCGGCATCAATTGGGAAGGGCATGAGCCCACCCGCATGTGGTACAGCGCCATCAAGAGCCGCCCCACCTTCCGGCCGCTGCTGGGCGACCGGATGGAGGGCCTGCCGCCGCCGGCCCATTACGACAAGCTGGATTTCTAGGCCTTACCCCCCAAGGCTCTATCCCAGCGCCGTCCTTGCCTGTCCGGCCAGGTACGACAGCATCGCCGTGGTCACCCCGCCGCTGGCCCGGGCCTCGCGCACCAGCGCGGCCACGCGGCCAACCGCGCCGCCATGTTCGGCCAGCCAGGCCTCCATCACCGCCACCGGATCGCCGGCCGCCGGCACCACCCGGCCCAGCAGATCCAGCCGCAACTGTTCGAATTCGCGCACCAGCCCGGCTGCAACCAGTCGTTCCCAGGCATCGGCCGGGCTGAGCGCCAGTGCCGCGCCCTTGGCCCAATCCAGCCCGGTGGCTTCGCCCAGCCGTGTGTAGGCGAGCGCGGTGGCGCCTTCATCGGCGCCCAATTGCCGGGCCAGCAGGCCCACGCCCACCGCGCCGTCCAGCGCTTCGATATGCACGAGGCGGCGCACCAGCGCGTCCGGCGCGCCCAGTTCGGCCAGCTGTGCGGCGTGGCGATCCAGCTGCGCGCGCGGTTCCGGGCGCAGCACCGCATCCAGCCGTTCGCCCAGCCGGGCGAGGCCGGGCGCCAGCGCCTCCACCAGCGCCGACGGGCCGGCACCGCCGCCGGCGCGCAAAATGTCCGCCATCTGCCCGCGCAGCGTCGCCATCGCCGCCAGGTGCAGCTGCAATTGCACGGCGGCCGGCACCGCGGCGGCATCGATGGCATCCCACAGGCCGCGCGCATCAAACAGCGCCCGCGCCGCCACGAAGGCACCGGCCACGGCGGCCAGATCCACGCCCAGTTCCTCGGCCAGCTCGAACGGTGCCGCCAGGCCCATGCGGTTGATCAGCTCGTTGGTCAGCTTGGTGGCGATCAGTTCGCGGCGCAGGCGGTGGCCGGCAATGGCATCGGCAAAGCGCGCCTGCATCGCCGCCGGGAAGGCGCCCATCAGATCGGGCAGCAGCAGCGGATCATCCACCAGCGGGCTGGCCACCAGCGCTTCGTACACCGCCATCTTGGTGTAGGCCATCACCACCGCCAGTTCGGGCCGGGTCAGGCCCTGGCCGGCGCGCTGGCGCTGGGCCAGCACATCATCGCTGGCCAGGCCCTCCACGCGGCGATCCAGTTCGGCCGCGCTGTGCTCCAGCGTGCTGATCAGCCGGCGATGGCCGGCCAGCGCCGCCGGCCCGCGCGCTTCCACGATGGAAAGCGCCTGCGTCTGCAACCGGTTGTCGGCCAGCACCAGGGCGGCCACATCGTCGGTCATCTCCACCAGCAGGGCGTTGCGATCGGCCAGCGTCAGCCGCCCGGCGGCGACCTCGGCGTTGAGCGCGATCTTGATGTTCACCTCGTTGTCCGAACAATCCACGCCGGCGGCATTGTCGATGAAATCGGTGTTGATGCGGCCACCGGCCATGGCAAATTCGATGCGCCCGGCCTGGGTCACACCCAGATTGGCGCCTTCGCCGATCACCCGCGCACCGATGTCGCGCGCGTTCACGCGGTGCGCATCATTGGCGCGATCGCCGGCATCGGCGTGGCTTTCGTGGGTGGCCTTCACATAGGTGCCGATGCCGCCAAACCACAGCAGATCGGTCTTCATGCGCAGGATCGCGGCGATCAGCTCCGAAGGGCTCAGCGCCTCGGCCTCCACACCCAGCAACGCGCGCATTTCCGGGCTGAGCGGCACCATCTTCAGGCTGCGCGCAAACACGCCGCCACCGGCGGAGATCTTGGTGCGGTCATAATCGTCCCAGCTCGACCGCGGCAGCGCAAACATGCGCTGGCGCTCGGCAAAGCTGGCCGCCGCATCTGGATTGGGATCGAAGAAGAAATGCCGATGGTCAAAGGCGGCCACCAGGCGGATGGCGGGCGACAGCAGCATGCCGTTGCCAAACACGTCGCCCGACATGTCGCCCACGCCGACCACGCTGACCGGATCGGCCTGCACATCGATGCCCAGTTCGCGGAAATGGCGCTGCACCGAAATCCAGGCGCCGCGGGCGGTGATGCCCATCGCCTTGTGATCATAGCCGTTGCCGCCGCCGCTGGCGAAGGCATCGCCCAGCCAGAAGCCATGATCCTGCGCGATGGCGTTGGCGGTGTCGGAGAAGGTGGCCGTGCCCTTGTCGGCCGCGACCACCAGATAGGGATCGGGCGCATCGTGGCACACCACATGGGCCGGCGGCACCGGCTGGCCGGCGGCATCCAGATTGTCGGTGAGCGACAGCAGCGCGCGGATGAAGATGCGGTAGGCGGCAGTGCCCTCGGCCAGCCAGGCATCGCGGTTTGCCGCGTTGGGCAGCAATTTGGGATAGAAACCGCCCTTGGCGCCGGTGGGCACGATCACCGTGTTCTTCACCTTCTGCGCCTTCACCAGGCCCAGCACTTCGGTGCGGAAATCATCGCGCCGGTCGCTCCAGCGCAGCCCGCCGCGGGCGATCGGGCCGCCGCGCAGGTGGATGCCCTCCACGCGCGGTGAATAGACCCAGATCTCGCGATAGGGGATCGGCGCCGGCAGGCCGGGCATGGAGCGGCTGTCAATCTTGAAGGCCAGCGCCTCCGGCCCGCCGGGCAGGAAGGCGTTGGTGCGCAGCGTGGCCCGGATCGCGGCGCGATAGAGGCGCAGGATGCGATCATCATCGATGGCGGCCACATCGCCCAGCGCGCCTTCGATGGCGGCGGCCGTATCGGCCATGGCGGCGGCGCGTTCGGGCACATCCGGGGCGAACCGCTGCTCGAAATACTGCACCAGCAGGCGGGTGATCGCCGGATAGCGGCGCAGCGCGTCCACCACCGTCATCAGGCCATAGGTCACGCCCGTCTGCCGCAGATAGCGGAACCAGGCGCGCAGCCAGCCGGCGCTGCGCGCATCCAGCCCGCAGGCGATGATCAGCGCATTGAAGCCATCATTTTCCTGCGCGCCGGTGAGCACGGCGGTCAGCGCCGGCTCCACCCGGGCCTTCAGCGCCGGCCAATCGGCCAGGCTGGCGGGATCGGCCACTTCGCACAGGAAATCATGGATCCAGCCCAGCTTGCCGCCGGCCAGATCAAAGGGGAATTCCTCGATCACCTTCAGGCCGAAATTCTCCAGCACCGGCACCGCTTCGGAAAGCGGGATGATCTTGCCCAGCCGGTAGATCTTCAGCCGCACCTGGGCCGGGCCGTCGCACTCGTCGCGCATCAGCTGCACGGCGCGCTCATCCTCGTCAGACAGGTGAGACAGGGCGATGATGTCGGCCGCCGCCTCGTGCGGGCGGTGCTGGGCGCGATAGCTTTCGGAAAAGGCCCGGCCGTGGCTCAGCGTCAGCCGCGCGGCGCGGGTGGGACCGGCCAGTTCCAGAAGGGCGCTTTCCAGGTCCTCCTCCCAGCCGCGCACCAGCTGCAGCAGGCGGCGATCCAGATCGGCGGCCATGGCGGCATCAAAGCCGCTGGTATCGGCGGCCACCACATAATGCACCCACGCAAGACCCTCTGCGCGCAGCTCCACCTCGGTGCGCACCACCTTGCCGCGCAGCGCGCCGGCCAGCATCTGCGCCACGGCATCGCGCTGCCGGCTGGTGTAACTGTCGCGCGGGACATAGACGAGCACGGACAGGAAGCGGCCAAAGGGATCGGGCCGGGCAAACAGCCGCGCGCGCGGCCGGTCCAGCAGGGACAGCAGGCCCAGCGCCATGACCTCCAGCTGTTCGGAGGTGCCGGCAAACAATTCCTCGCGCGGGAAGGTTTCAAACACGTGGATCAGCGCCTTGGCGCTGTGCCCGCCGGCGCCAAAGCCCAGATGATCGATGATTTCGCCCACCTTGCGGCGCAGCAGCGGCACCTGCCGCGGCGAGGTGTTGAGCGCCGACGAGGTGAACAGGCCGATGAAGCGGGTTTCGCTGATCACGCGGCCCTGCCGGTCAAAGCCCTTCACCGAAATCAGATCGCCATTGACGCGCCGGTGCACGCTTACCACCGCGCCAGACTTGGTGATGAGCAGCGGTTCCGGGCTGGCCAGCAGCGCCTTCAGCGCGCGCGGCGTGTCGGCCGGGCCGGGCTCCCCCGTCCACACCGGATAATCGGGATCGCGCAGCAGGCCAAAGCCCTGCGCCGATACCGGCTGCATGGCCGGATCATCCAGATCGCCGGAAAGATCATAGCGGCGGGCGCCCAGCAGGGTGAAATTGTCGGCCGCCAGCCATTCCAGGAAGGCCATGGTTTCGGCGGCGCGGTGCGGCGCCACCGGCGGCGGATTTTCGGCCAGCGCCTTCACGCAATCCTTCAGCATGGCCAGCATCGCCGGCCAATCGGCCACGGCCGCGGCCACATCGGCCAGCACCGCCTGCAGGCTGGCCACCAGTGCGGCGCGCGCCTTGGCGCCGGTGCGCTCGATTTCCAGATAGAGCAGCGATTCGCGCGTTGTGCCCGCAGCCACCGGCCCGCTGGCCAGGCCCACCACCTCCACCAGCGCGCCGTCGGCGTCGCGGCGCACATCGGTCACCGGGTGCAGCAGGCGGTGGATGTCCAGGCCGGCGGCAGTGATGGCCGCACACACCGAATCCACGATGAAGGGGCGATCATCGCCCACGATGGCCAGGCCCATGCGGCGCTTGCCGATGGTGGCATCATCGGCCAGCGGATCCAGCTGCACGATGGCGGCGCCCGGCGCCCGGCGCTGCGCGGCATCGGCCACAAAGGCGGCAATGGCGGTGCGCGCCGGGCCGTCCAGTCCTTCCAGTTCGCCGGGCAGGGCGCGGGCAAACAGCACGGTTTCGAGGGCGGTTTCCAGGGCGGCGATCATGGCCTGCGGCGGCCCGGCCTTCCCGCCGGCATGATTGGGGGCGGTGGGCGGATGGGTGGTGGCAGGCACGCGGGGCAGCTCCAGGCAAACACTGGCATGAATGGCAGCGTTATGCGCCGGCGCGCGGCCAAAGCCAAGCTTTGCCTACGTCAAATGACCATCTTGACGCGCATCAGGGCTGAAAAGGATCGGTGTGCGGCGCGGCCGCCCGCACATCGCGCAGCGCCGCGCCCAGCTCGCGGCGCAGCCGGCGCGCGGCGCTGCGGCTCAATACCTCGCGCCAGTTGCACACGATCTGCACGGCGCCGGCCGGATCATCGCCGCGCACCAGGGGCAGCGCAATGCCGCGCACCATCAATTGCGCGCCATCGGGCGCCTCCACGCTTACTTCAAACGGCACCGGCTCGGGGTGCAGCGCCACCAGTTCGCAGGCTGCCGAAAGCTCCGTGGCCAGGCCCTGTGCCCGCATCAGGGCCCGGCCGGGTTCGAAATGGAACGTGGCAGCGATGGTCTGCCCCACCGCCTCGATCAGCGCGGAGCCGGCAGGATCGCCCACGATCAGGCTGTGCGCGGCAAAGCCCGGCACCGGCGCATCCTGCCCGGCCCGCCAGGCCGCCAACGCCCGCCCCGCCATCCGGCGCTCGCTGGTATCAGCAGCAAAGCCAGGCTCCACCCACGGCGCGGCAAGATCAAGATCGCGGCTGTCCATGCCCGATAATACGGCGCGACCCCACCGGCATTGAGCCGACACCACGCCCATAAAAATTGGCGCCAATCCAAAGCCGGGGCTGGAAACTTGGCCCCGATGCCGCTAGAGGCCACCCAGCGCCGCTTTAGCTCAGTCGGTAGAGCACCGCATTCGTAATGCGGGGGTCACGTGTTCGAGTCACGTAAGCGGCACCATCAACCCTTGCGTTCATGCGCGGGATGTTTCCTGACATTGCATCTGTTGCCGGGGCGGGCATTGCCGGCCGGCAGCGCGGCGTGTCGTTGCCCGTTGGCCGTCCATTGTGTTCCCGGCGCCACAGTGCGCAGCGGACTCGTTCGGGATGGCTGCCGGGCCATCAGATCGCTTGACGAAGGGAACGTTCCCATATAGCCCTTCACGCTGGTGAACGTTCACAACTGCTGAAAAGAAAAGCAGGTGGGCGATCTTGGGGGGAGATTTCTGATGGGCATGGTTGTCAGTCCGGCGGTGGGCCGTCTGATGTTCGGGGCTTCGGTGGTGGCCCTGGTGGCGGCACAGCCGGTGGCGGCGCAGGTGACGGCAACGGCCGATGCCGCGGCAGAAGCCCCGGCCGAAGAAGAAATCGTTGTCACCGGCATCCGCGCCAGCCTCATCAAATCCCTCAGCCTGAAGCGCGACACGCTGGGTGTGGTCGACGGGATTTCCGCTGAGGACATCGGCAAGTTCCCCGATACCAACCTGGCCGAATCGCTGCAGCGCATCACCGGCGTTTCGATCGATCGCAACATCGGCGAAGGTTCGCGCGTCACGGTTCGCGGCTTTGGCCCGGATTTCAACCTGGTGCTCCTGAATGGCCGCCAGATGCCGGCATCGGGCCTGGGCAGCTGCTGCGAAGCCCCGGCGTCGCGCAGCTTTGATTTTGCCAACCTGGCCAGCGAAGGCGTGGCCGGCGTGCAGGTGTACAAATCGGGCCGCGCCACGCTGCAGACGGGCGGCATCGGTTCGGTGATCAACATCCAGACGCCGCGCCCGCTGGATCGCCCCGGCTTCAAGGGCAGCATCGCCGCCAAGGGCATGCTGGACAACACGTTTGAAAACACCGTGATCACGCCGGAAGTGTCGGGCATCATCAGCAAGACCTTTGCCGATGATCGCATCGGCATCCTGGTGACCGGCATCTACCAGCGCCGCCGCGGCAGCCTGGCGCAGTTCAACGCCGGCTGGCGCGAAGGCTATCTGGGCAACGAGAACAACTGGGGCTCGCTGCCGGTGGACGCCAACGATTGGCGCGGCAACTTTGCCCAGACGCAGAACCGGCCGGGCCCGACCGACGTCTATCAGGTCACCCAGAACGCCGGCTATGATTTCACCGATTTCACCCGCGAGCGCATCAACGGCCAGGCCGTGCTGCAGTTCAAGGCCACCGACACGCTGACGGCGCTGATCGATTACACTTATTCGCAGAACACCATCGATGCCCGCACCAGCAGCATCGGCGTGTGGTTCAACCACAACAACACCAGCAGCAACTGGACCGATGGCCCGGCCGCCGGCCCGCTGTTCTACGCCGAAGCCTTTGGCCCCGGCGAAGGCAAGGACATTGCCATCACCGGCGCGCTGGCCGCCAACCGCAGCATCAACAAGTCGCTGGGCGGCAACCTGAAATGGGATGGCCCGGGCGGCCTGCGCCTGGAGCTGGATGCCCACCACAGCACCGCCGAAAGCAAGCCGACTTCGCCCTATGGCAGCAACAGTGCCGTGGGCAGCGCGATCTTTGGCGTGGCCAACCAGCGGGTGGACTTCACCACGCCGATGCCGGTGATCTCCGTCAATCTCAATCCGGGCCTCAGCCTTGATGCCGCCAACATCCGCCCGGCCGGCAACAGCTTCCGCAACGCCTACATAAAGGACACGATCAACGAAGTGTCGCTGCGCGGTGGCTATGATTTTGAATCGGATTTCATCGACAGCCTGGATTTCGGTGTCACCTGGACCGAGAACAAGGTGCGTTCGGCCTTTGGCGTGATCCAGAATGACAGCTGGGGCGGCACGCTGAGCGCGGCCGACACGCCGGATTCGCTCTATGCCATCACCGCGCTGCCGCCGCGCCTTGCCGGCATGCGTGGTTCGCAGGATCCTTCGATCATCCCCAATTACTTCCAGGTGGATACCGCCGGCCTGGTGGACCTGCTGCAATCGCGGATCGGCATCTGCAACGCCAGCGCCGTGCCGGGCGCCTGCCTTGCGCGCTATGATACCGATCGGCGCATCCGGGAAGAAACCTGGGCGCCCTATATCCAGTCCACCCACAAGTTCGATCTGGGCAGCATGCGCGCCAATGTGCGGCTGGGCCTGCGGTATGAACGCACCGAAATCACCTCCTCGGCGCTGGTGCCGATCCCCAGCGGCGTGGTGTGGGTTTCGGACAATGAAATGGGCCTCTTGGGCGGCACCACATCGGATTTCACCACGCTGACCGGCCGGTATGAAAACTGGCTGCCTGCACTGGACTTCGATCTCGCGCCCACCGACGACATCCGGCTGCGCGCATCCTACAGCCACACCATCACCCGGCCGGATTACACCAGCATGCAGGGCGGCCTGACCGTGGCCCAGCCGCTGCGCCCTAACGGCGGCAGCACCGCCACCAGCGGCAATCCCGGCCTGCTGCCCTACAAATCCGGGAACATCGATCTTTCGGCCGAATGGTATTACGGCAAGGACAGCTATGTCTCGGTGGGCTTCTTCCACAAGAACGTGAGCAATTTCATCGCCAATACCACCACGCAGGGCCCGCTGTTCGATCTGCCCAACCCGGCGCAGGGTGCCGCGGTGCAGGCCGCCCGGACGGCGCTGGGCGGCAATCCGAACTTTGCCGCCATCCTCGCCTGGCTGGCCGCCAACAATCCGTCGGTGGTTCGCTTCAACAACGGCGTGCCCGATGGCATCATCGGCCAGGCCGCCGATCCGGATGTGGTGTTCACCATCACCCAGCCGGGCAACAGCGCCCGCACCGCCACGCTGCACGGCTTTGAATTCGCCGTTCAGCACAGCTTCTGGGATACCGGCCTTGGCGTGATCCTGAACTACACGATCGTCAACAGCGACACCTTCTTCGACAACACGCTGCGCTACACCGAAACCCAGTTCGCCGTGAACGGCGTGAGCGACAGCGCCAACGCCGTGCTCTACTACGACAAGAATGGCATCCAGGCCCGTATCGCCTACAACTGGCGCGATGGCTTCCTGTCCGGATTTGGCTTTGTTCCCTTCTACGTGGATCCGTATGGCCAGTTCGATGCCAGTGCCTCGTGGGAGTTCAAGAAGGGCCTGACCGTGTTCGTTGAGGGCATCAACATCACCAATGCCGATCGGCGCGGCCACATGCGCAACAACAACACGGTGTTCTTCGCGGCACCGGGCTATGCGCGTTACACCGGCGGGCTGCGCTTCTCCTTCTGATGCAGTGATGGAAGGGGCCGCAGACAGGCCGCCGGAGAGCCGCACGCCCATGCGTTGCGGCTCTCCGTGCGCTCTGCCACTGTGCGCCGGCAGGAGCATGCGGCCATGACCAATCACCAGATCGTCACCCACCAGGATCATGCCGGGGTGCGCATCCGCACCGAGGCCGGCGCCGATCTGGGTGATGCCGTGATGGCGTGCCTGGTGGTGCCGTTCGAATTCCGCCGGCTGGCCACTGAATAGCCCATCCTGTTCCGCCGCGACATCGCCACCGGCGGCGTTTCGGCGCTGGCGCTGCTGGGCTTTGAGCCGGGGGAAAATCACTATCTGGATGGCGCGGTGTGGCATGCGGCCTGCAAGCCGCTGGCGCAGGCGGTGCAGCCGTTCCTGGTGGGCCGTTCGCGCGACGAGAATGCGCCGGGGCAGGTGCATATCGACATGGATCACCCGCGCGTGGTGCAGGGCGGCACTGATGCCGACGGCGTGCGCCTGTTTGAACCCGGCGGCCAGCCGACACCCTGGCTTGAGGAAATCGCCGACATGCTGGGCGCGCTGGATGCCGGTTATCGGGCCAGCGGCGATTTTTATGCCGCGCTGGACCGGCACGACCTGCTGGAGCCGTTTTCGATGGACGTGACGCTGGGCAATGGCGCGCAGCACCGCATGGTCGGCTATCACCTGATCAACGAGGATCGGCTGGCCGCGCTGGAGCCGGGCGTGCTGGCCGAACTCCATGCCGCCGGCCACCTCATGCCGATCTACATGGCCGTGGCTTCGGTGGGCAATCTGGCCAAGCTGGTGCGCGCCAAGAGCCGGCGTGTGCATGGCTGAAGCGGCGGCCCTGCTGGACAGCCTGCCGCGCGTGGCGGAGGAGGCGGTGGCGGCCGATGCGCTGGCGGCGTGGCTGGGGGGCGCCACCCGGCCGTTCGTGGTGCGCGCCCTGGCGGCCCACTGGCCGCTGGTGCAGGCCAGCCGGCAAGGCGGCGCGGCGGCGCGGGCCCTGCTGGCCAGCCAGGCCCGCAATCGCGCCTTTCCGGCCAGCATCGGCGCTGCGGACCGGCTGTTCTACGATGATGCCATGGCCATGAATTTCCGCATGGAGATGGCGCCGCTGCCGCACTGGCTCGATGCGATGGCCGCAGCCGAGAGCGATGCGCACGCCCCCACCGTCTATCTCTCCTCCATCGACATGGGGGATTATTTCACCGGGCTGGCCGAAGCGCACAGCCTGCCGCTGGGTGCCCGCCAGCCGCTGGCCAGCATCTGGATCGGCACGCGCACCTGCATTGCCGCCCACAATGACGTGCCGGAAAACATTGCCGTCTGCGCTGCCGGCCGCCGCCGCTTCACGCTGTTTCCGCCCGAACAATTCAGCAATCTCTACATCGGGCCGCTGGAAAACACCCCCGCCGGCCGGCCGGTGAGCATGGTGGACGTGCGCGCCCCCGATCTCGCGCGGTTCCCGCGCTTTGCCGAGGCGCTTGGCGCTGCGCAGGTGGCCGAACTGGAACCGGGGGATGCGATCTTCGTGCCATCCCAGTGGTGGCACCATGTCGAAGGGCTGGCGCCGTTCAACATCCTCGTCAATTTCTGGTGGCGCGATGTGCCGCGCTATCTGGGCAACCCGGAAGATGCGCTGCTGCACGCCATCCTGGCGGTGCGCGACCTGCCGGCGGCGGACCGCCAGCGCTGGCGGGCGCAATTTGATCATTATGTGTTTGGCGGCCATGCGGCGGTGGCCGATCATCTGCCGGCCGATGCGCGCGGCATCCTTGCGCCGCTGGATGCCACCACTGCGGGCCAGATCCGGGCCCGCCTGCTCAGGGGATTGTCACGATGATGGAAAAGCGCCTGCGCGTGGTGGTGGCCGGTGGCGGCACCGCCGGCTGGATGACAGCGGCTGCGCTGGCCCACACGCTGGGGCCGGTGATCGATCTCACGCTGGTGGAATCCGATGCCATCGGCACCATCGGCGTGGGCGAAAGCACCATTCCGCCGATGCTGCTGTTCAACCGGCTGCTCGGCATCAACGAGGCCGAGTTCATGCGTGCCACCCAGGCCACCTTCAAGCTGGGCATCATGTTTGAGAACTGGCGGGACGTGGGCCACCGCTCTTTCCACAGCTTTGGCAGCACCGGCAAGGATCACTGGTCGGCCGGGTTCCAGCATTTCTGGATGCATGGCCTGGCCCAGGGGCATGAACATCCCTACGATGATTATGCGCTGGAACTGCAGGCGGCGATGCAATCGAAGTTCGCGCATCTGCCCGATGACCGGCTGAACTATGCCTATCAGCTGGACAGCGCGCTCTACGCCGCCTTCCTGCGCAAGCGCGCCGAAGCCGGCGGCGCGCGCCGCATCGAAGGCCGCATCGCCAACGTGGCGCTGGACGGCGAAACCGGCAACATCGCCGCGCTGATGCTGGATGGCGACCGCCGCATCGAAGGCGATCTGTTCATCGATTGCACGGGATTCCGCGCGCTGCTGATCGAAGGCGCGCTGCACGCCGGCCATGATGACTGGAGCCACTGGCTGCCGTGCGACAGCGCGATCGCCATCCAGACCAGCAGCGTGCGCCCCGCCGTGCCCTATACCCGCGCGATTGCCCATGATGCCGGCTGGCAGTGGCGCATCCCGCTGCAGCACCGGCAGGGCAACGGCATCGTCTATTGCAGCCGCTATCTCAGCCAGGAGGCGGCGCAGGACCGCCTGTTTGCCACCATCGAGGGCGAGAAACTGGTCAAGCCCAACATCATCAGTTTCCGCACCGGCATGCGGCGCCGGCAATGGCACCGCAATTGCGTGGCGGTGGGCCTTTCCGGCGGCTTCATGGAGCCGCTGGAATCCACCTCCATCCACCTGATCCAGCGCGCGGTGCTGCGCATCTGCCGGATGCTGCCCACCAGCGGCCAGCCCAGCCCGCACGACATCGCCGAATTCAACGAGCAGATGGTCACCGACATGGAGCAGATCCGCGATTTCCTGATCCTGCACTACAAGGTGACCGAGCGGCGCGACAGCCCGTTCTGGCGCCATGTGGCGAGCATGGAAATCCCGGACAGCCTGGCGCACAAGATCGAACTGTTCCGCGAAACCGGCCGCGTGTTCCGCAAGAATGAGGAGCTGTTCGTGGAAAACAGCTGGGTGCAGGTGATGATGGGGCAGGGCATCACGCCGCAGAGCCACCATCCGGTGGCGGGCAAGCTGCGGCCCGGGGAACTGGCCGCCTTCCTGGGCGGCCTGCGTGATGGCGTGGCCAAGACCGTGGCCAGCCTGCCGGCGCATCATGATTATGTGGCCCGCTATTGCGGTGCCACCGATGCCGCGGCGCAGGCCCACCGCGCCGCATGACCGCGGCGCTGCTCGCGCTGGCGCTGGCTGGCGCTGCGCCCGAACCGCCGGCGCCAGGCTGGCAACTGGTGTGGGCCGACGAATTCGATGGCCAGCACATCGATCGGGCAAAATGGGGCTTTGACGTCGATTGCTGGGGCGGCGGCAATGAAGAACGGCAATGCTACACGCGCAGCCGCCGCAATGCCGCCATCGAAGACGGCCAGCTGGTGATCACCGCCCGGC
>ERZ1066136.1083-NODE-1083-length-15388-cov-6.907846_pt1 | contig 15388 bp, 8 predicted proteins | sample MGYA00382783_ERZ1066136 | MGnify/ENA primary metagenome ERZ1066136 (study PRJEB33369, sample SAMEA5778366) | biofilm metagenome | biome: Industrial cooling water; feature: Water cooling tower basin; material: Biofilm | place: United Arab Emirates | collected... | reverse complement strand
CGACTCGCTCACCGCGACGATGATGCTCGTCGTCACGTCCGTCTCCCTGATGGTTCACATCTACACCATCGGGTACATGCGAGAAGACCCGGGCTACCAGCGCTTCTTCAGCTACATCTCGCTGTTCACCTTCGCCATGCTCATGCTGGTGATGTCGAACAACTTCCTGCAGCTATTCTTCGGATGGGAGGCGGTGGGTCTCGTCTCCTACCTGCTGATCGGTTTCTGGTACACCCGTCCCACCGCCATCTTCGCGAACCTGAAGGCCTTCCTCGTGAACCGGGTGGGCGACTTCGGCTTCCTGCTGGGCATCGGTCTCGTGCTGGCGCATTTCGGGTCGCTGGACTACGCGACCGTGTTCCAGGCCGCCCCGGCCAAGGCCGCCGAGACGATCACTCTATGGGGCGAAGCGCCCTGGTCGCTGCTGACCGTCGTGTGCATCCTGCTGTTCGTGGGGGCGATGGGCAAGTCGGCGCAGTTCCCTCTCCACGTGTGGCTGCCCGACTCCATGGAGGGCCCCACGCCCATCTCCGCGCTCATCCACGCGGCCACGATGGTGACGGCCGGCATCTTCATGGTGGCGCGCATGTCGCCCCTGTTCGAGTTGAGCGAGACTGCGCTGTCGGTCGTCATCGTGATCGGCGCCATCACCGCGCTGTTCATGGGTTTCCTGGGCATCGTCCAGAACGACATCAAGCGGGTGGTGGCCTACTCCACGCTCTCGCAGCTGGGCTACATGACGGTGGCGCTCGGTGCCTCCGCGTACCCCGTGGCAATCTTCCACCTGATGACCCACGCCTTCTTCAAGGCGCTGCTGTTCCTGGCGGCGGGATCGGTCATCATCGGGATGCACCACGATCAGGACATCCGGCACATGGGGGGCCTGCGCAAATACATGCCCGTCACCTGGCTTACCTCGCTCGTGGGGTCGCTGGCACTCATCGGCACGCCCTTCCTGTCCGGCTTCTACTCCAAGGACAGCATCATCGAGGCGGTGGGCGCATCCCACATCCCGGGCAGCGGCTTCGCCTATTTCGCGGTCGTCGCGGGGGTGTTCGTCACGGCGTTCTACTCGTTCCGGATGTACTTCCTGGTGTTCCATGGCAAGGAGCGCTTCGACGCGCACGGCGCCGATCACGGTCACGGTCACGACGATCACGGGCACGGCCACGGCGGCACGCCCCACGAGTCGCCCTGGGTCGTGACGCTGCCTCTGGTGCTGCTCGCCATCCCGTCGGTCGTCATCGGCTACGTCGCCATCGAGCCCATGCTGTTCGGCGACTACTTCAAGGGCGTGATCCACGTGGCCGCGCACCACGAGGCCATGGCGGACCTGCGCGAGCATTTCCACGGCGCCGCGGCCATGGGCGTGCATTCACTTCAGACGCTGCCCCTCTGGCTGGCGGTGGCAGGCGTCGCGGTGGCCTGGTTCTTCTACCTGAAGGCGCCTTCGATTCCCGCCGCCATCGCGGCTCGGGCGGGCGCGATCCACAAGCTCCTCCTCAACAAGTACTACTTCGACGAGATCAACAACGCCGTGTTCGCCGGCGGCGCCCGGGCCCTGGGCGCGGTGCTCTGGCGCGTGGGTGACGTTGCCGTCATCGACGGCTTCTTCGTCAACGGAGCGGCGCGCGTGGTGGGCTGGTTCTCGCGCGTCGTCCGCCGGTTCCAGTCCGGCTTCATCTATCACTACGCGTTCACGATGATCATCGGCGTGTTCGCCCTGCTCACCTGGTGGTTCGCCCGCGCCTGATGCCCCGATGAACTCCACGCCCCTGCTCACGCTCGTCATCTGGGTACCGATCCTCGCCGGCGCACTGGTCCTGGCGACCGGGTCCGACCGCAATGCCGGTCTGGCGCGCACGATCGCGCTCATCGGCGCGCTCGCCGGCTTCGCCGTCTCCCTGCCGCTCATCGCCGGGTTCGACCCCACGGCGCACGGCATGCAGTTCGTCGAGTCCACGCCCTGGATTCCCCGGTACAACATTCAATACGCGCTCGGCATCGACGGTATCTCGCTGCTGCTGATCCTGCTCAATTCCTTCACCACCATCCTCGTCGTGATCGCGGGCTGGAAGGTGATCGAGTCGCGTGTCGCCCAGTACATGGCGGCCTTCCTCGTGATGTCGGGCCTGATGAACGGCGTGTTCGCCGCGCTGGACGCGATGCTGTTCTACGTGTTCTTCGAGGCGACGCTCATTCCGATGTTCATCATCATCGGTGTGTGGGGCGGTCCCAACCGAATCTACGCTTCGGTCAAGTTCTTCCTCTACACGCTGCTGGGCTCGCTGCTCATGCTGGTGGCGCTGCTGTACCTGTACCAGGCGAGCGGCGGCAGCTTCGCCCTGGCGGACCTCCACAAGCTTCCGCTGCCGATGACGACGCAGGTCATGGTCTTCGTGGCCTTCCTCGTGGCCTTCGCGGTGAAGGTCCCCATGTGGCCGGTGCACACGTGGCTGCCCGACGCGCACGTGGAGGCGCCTACCGGCGGGTCGGTCGTGCTCGCCGCCATCGCGCTCAAGCTGGGCGGCTACGGTTTCCTCCGGTTCTCTCTGCCCATCGCGCCCGACGCCAGCCATGCGCTGAGCGGCCTGATGATCGCGCTGTCGCTCATCGCGGTCGTGTACATCGGCCTGGTCGCCCTGGTGCAGACGGACATGAAGAAGCTCATCGCTTACTCCTCCATCTCGCACATGGGGTTCGTGACGCTGGGCATGTTCCTGTTCGACCGCCTGGGTGTCCAGGGCGCGGTCATCCAGATGATCTCGCACGGGTTCGTGTCGGGTGCGCTGTTCCTGTGCGTGGGTGTCATGTACGACCGCCTCCACTCCCGCCAGATTGCCGACTACGGCGGCGTCGTGAACCGCATGCCGGTGTTCGCCGCCTTCTTCATGCTGTTCGCCATGGCCAACGCCGGCCTGCCCGGCACCAGCGGCTTCGTGGGCGAGTTCATGGTCATCATGAGCGCCACCAAGGTGAACTTCTGGTTCGCCTTCGCAGCCGCCACCACGTTGATCTTCGGTGCTGCCTACACGCTATGGATGTACAAGCGTGTGGTGTTCGGCGCCATCGCGAACCCCAAGGTGGCGGAACTCGACGACATCGAAGCCCGCGAGTGGCTGTTCCTCGCGGTCCTGGCGCTGCTCGTCCTCTGGATGGGCCTGCACCCGGCGCCCTTCAACGAGGTGCTGGAGGTGCCCGTTGCCGACCTGCTCGAACATGTGGCGAAGAGCAAGCTGCCCTGAGGCGCGCCCGCCGGGCGCCCTGCGGAGAACCCCGTGACGCTGACGTCTGCCGATTTCCTTCCGGTGTGGCCGGAAGTCCTCATGCTCTCGATGGTCTGCGTGATCCTCGTGGCGGACCTGTTCCTCAAGGACAGCCAGCGCGTCGGCACTTACGCGCTGTCCCTGCTGACGCTCGCCGGGTGCGCAGTCGTCACGGCGGTATCGTCCCGTCCGGACGTCACGTTCGCCTTCCGTGGAATGTTCGTCGATGACCCCATGAGCGACGCGCTCAAGCTCATGGTCTATGGGGTTGTTGCTGCAATGCTCGTCTATTCACGTAGCTACGTGGCGGCACGCGGCATGTACCGCGGCGAGTTCTTCACGCTGGTGCTCTTCGCGACGCTGGGCATGATGGTCATGATCAGCGCGAATCACTTCCTCACGCTCTATCTGGGTCTCGAACTGCTGTCGCTGTCGATGTATGCCCTGGTTGCACTCCAGCGTGACTCCGCCGCCAGCACGGAAGCCGCGATGAAGTACTTCGTGCTCGGCGCGCTCGCCTCGGGGATGCTTCTCTACGGCATCTCCATGGTGTACGGCGCCACGGGTGCGCTGCAGATTCCGGAGGTCGCGGCGCGCATCACGGCGGGCAAGGCCAACATGACCATCCTCGTGCTCGGGGTCGTGTTCATCGTGGCCGGACTCGGGTTCAAGCTGGGGGCGGTCCCCTTCCACATGTGGGTGCCCGACGTCTACCACGGCGCGCCGACCGCCGTGGCGCTGCTCATCAGCACTGCCCCGAAGCTTGCGGCGTTCGCCTTCGTCATCCGCATCCTCGTCGAGGCGCTTGGTCATCCGGCGGTGCTCGCGGAATGGCGCCAGATGCTGATCCTGCTGGCCATCGCGTCGATGGCCTTGGGCAACATCACTGCCATCGCGCAGACGAACCTGAAGCGGATGCTTGCCTACTCGACCATCTCGCACATGGGCTTCCTGCTGCTGGGCATCCTTTCCGGGACGGTCAACGGCTACTCTGCCGCCATGTTCTACGTGGCTGTCTACGCGGTGATGGGCCTCGGCACATTCGGCGTGATCCTCGCACTTTCGCGGGAAGGATTCGAGGCCGACACGCTGGAGGACTTCAAGGGCCTCAACCGCCGCAGTCCGTGGCTCGCGTTCCTCATGCTGCTGCTGATGTTCTCGATGGCTGGAGTTCCGCCGACGGTCGGCTTCTACGCGAAGCTGTCGGTCCTGGAGGCGGTGGTGGACGCGGGCTACACGTGGCTCGCCATTGTGGCCGTCGCGTTCTCGCTCATCGGCGCCTTCTACTACCTGCGTCTCGTCCGCCTCATGTACTTCGATGAACCCACGGATACGCGGCCCATCCACTCCGATGGCGTGGCGCGTCTTCTGCTGTCGGCGAATGGCCTCGCGGCTCTGGTCGTGGGCATCGTGCCCGGATGGCTGATGGCCGTGTGCCAGCGGGCCATGCAGGCCTCGCTGTGACGCCGGACGGCGATCCGCCGGACTTCACCGAGCGCCGGATCGAGAGCGCGGTACGCTACCGCGGACGGATGCTGCAGGTGTGCGAAGACGAGGTGCGTCTCCCCGATGGCGCACAGGCCCGTCGCGAGTACGTGGTGCATCCCGGCGCAGCCGTGATCCTCCCGGTGTTCGACGACTGGTCCGTGCTGCTCGAGTACCAGTTCCGGTACCCCGTGGGCCGGCACTTCTACGAACTGCCGGCCGGCAAGTTCGAGGCTGGCGAGCCCCCGATCGAGACCGCACGCCGGGAACTCCTCGAAGAGACCGGCTACTCGGCGGTCGAGTGGGCTCGCATCTGCACCATCCACCCTTGCGTGGGTTACTCCGACGAACGGGTGGAACTCTTCCTCGCGCGCGGTCTGTCGCAGACGGCGCGCAATCTGGACGACGGGGAGTTCCTCGAGACGCTGGTGCTGCCGCTGGACGAGGCTCTCGAGTGGGTGCGCACCGGCGGCATCACCGACGTGAAGACCCAGCTGGGCCTGCTGTGGGCCGACCGGCTGCGCGCAGGCTGGCCGATCGGCTGAGGGCGGACGCCGCGCTCAGTGCGCGGCGACGGTTCGGAACGCGGGCTCCCGTGTTTCCGGGGCCTCGATGGGGAAGGGCTTGTGGAACAGGAAGCCCTGCGCATACGCGACCTTCATGTCCGTGAGCCGGGACAGCACCTCGGGCGTCTCGACCCACTTCGCAATCACCTGCTTCGACAGTCCCTGACCCACGTCGCATAGCGCCTTGACGAAGATGCCGTTGGCGTCGTCCCGCGTGAGGTCGCGCACGAAGCTCCCGTCGATCTTGATGTAGTCCACGTCGAACTGGCGCAGGTAGTAGAAGGAACTGAACCCCGCGCCGAAGTTGTCGAGCGCGAAGCGGAAGCCCTTCTGTTTCAGATCGCGGATGAACGCCTTGCTGAGCGAGACCTCGGCCATGGCAGCGGCCTCGGAGATCTCGAACACGATCTGGCCGCGCGACACGTCGGAATTCTCGATGAGCGCGTGAAAGCGTCGCACCCAGTCCGGGTCGGAAATGCTGACGCGCGACAGGTTCACGAAGAAGCGTGAACGCATGCCTCGGCGGCTGGGAACGCTAAGATAGTCGATGAGCTTCTGCACCACGCGCAGGTCGATCTCCTGCACGAGCCCCAGGGACTCGGCGGCCTCGATGAACTGCTGCGGCGCGACGATGCGGCCGTCGTTGTCCTCGATGCGCACCAGCACTTCGTAGTGCATGGGTTCCTCGTCGTCGAGGCGCACCACCGGTTGCACGTAGAGCAGGATGCGGTCCTCGTCGAGGACCTCGCGCAGCTGCTTGGCCCACAGCACGCGCCGGTGGGTCGTGCGCAGGGCATCGCCGCCATCCTGGCCGTAGATCACGACGCGATTGCGGCCTGCGTCCTTGGCCTGGTAGAGCGCGATATCTGCACAGGCGAACAGCCCGTTGGGCTCCCCGCCATGGAACGGGTACAGCGCGATGCCGGAGGAAGCCGTGAGCGAAATGACGCGCTCTTCGTTGGGCAGCGGGATCGGGCACTGACGCAGCCGGGTGAGGAGGGCGTCCGCGACGTCCTGCGCCTGCGGACGCAGCGCGCCGGGCACGTGCACGGCGAATTCGTCGCCGCCCATGCGGTACACGGTGCTGCCGACACCTTCGGCGACTTCGCGCAGGATGCCGCCGACCGACACCAGCATCTGATCGCCACGCCGGTGACCGACGTTGTCGTTGACGTACTTGAAATGGTCGATGTCGATGAAGATGACCGCGCCCTTCTCGTGGGAGTGCAGTGCGCGTTCGACCGACTTGTGCAGGCTCACGCGGTTGGGCAGACCCGTCAGCGGGTCGTGCGTCGCGAAGTACTCCGTCTGCATCGCCGCCTGCTGCTGCTCGGTGATGTCGCGGGCGGTCCCGCGGATGCACATCACCGCACCGGTTTCGTCGTGCGCGACCCGTGCATTGATGCCGACCCAGCGTTCGTGCCCGTCGGCCGAGACGAGTTGGGTGGTGTAGTTCTTCACCTCCCCGTTGCGCTTCAGTTGCGAGAAGAAGCGGCGGTTCGACATGTGCGAGGGCTTGCCCTCGAAGTCGAAGAAGCACCGGCCGATGAGCTCCTGAGGGCGCAACCCGAAGATCTCGTACGAGGCGCCGTTGAGATAGGTGAAGCGGCCCTGGGAGTCGGTGGTCCAGATGAGATCGTGCGAGGTCTCCACGAGGTCGCGGTAGCGGCTTTCGCTCTCGAGCAGCAACTGGATGATGCGCCGCTTCTCCTGGAGCGCCTTGCGGGCGTGTTCCAGCTCGTCGTTGTAGCGGTCGAGCGTGCTGCCGAGCGTCGACGCCGCGAGGCCATCCACGATTTCCTTCGCGTAACGACGATGCCCGCCGTCGGTGCGGCGAGCCACCAGCACACCCTGGGCATCCCAGCGGCGCAGTTTCTGCACCGGGATGCCCAGTTTCTCCGCGACTTCCTGGATGCTGTATTCGAGTTTTTCTTCGCGCATGATGTGCCTTCGGTGAGTGAAGGGTGGCCGGGCCTGGCACCCGGCGCTTCATGAGGTCAATGCAGACCGTCGGTCCGCGCCACGCCGTCCTGCCGCGTCACCAGACGCTGCATGAGCCTGAGGTCCCGGGACGTCAGGTCCATCGCCGTGTCGACCCAGATCCGCACGACGTCTTCCAGCTCCCCGTATTCGATTCCGCAGACCCGGCGCCGGGCGCGTGCGATGCCCACGAGACCATTCCGAGTGCGGCGGGTGCCGTCGATCCAGCGCTGGACGGCGTTTTCTCCATCGCCATCCTCGCATACTGCATCCACGATACCTCGCTGGAGCATATCATCGGCGCTAAATATCTCGCCACTGGAAAGCATGCGCTCCGTGGCCTCCCGGCCCACGCGCCTCTGCAGGAACGAATAGGCCCCCATGCCGGGGAAGAGATTGAACAGGATCTCCGGGAAACCGAAGCGGGCAGAGCGCTCGGCGATGATCACGTCCGAGGACAGCGCTGCCTCGAAGCCGCCGCCCAGGCACTGGCCCTGGACCAGCGAGATCGTGGTGGCACGGATGCCGTGTCCGCGGTAGTTGCGATGAAGAACGTCGATGCATGCCGTGCCATACTCCAGCAGCGCACGGCGATCCCGGCGTTCGATGAGTTGCATGAACAGGGCGAGGTCGCCGCCGAAGTTGAAGACCCCGCGCACGGCGGAGGCCAGCACCACGTAGTCGATCGGAGCATGGACCTCGTCGCGGTCCACCTCGCCGCCGCTCTGTTCGAGCAGCTGGCAGTATGTGGCCAGGTCGCGGAGCAGGTCGCGGTTGAAGCTCGGGCGGGGAGCCGGGTGCATGCGCAACCAGACGGCGTGCTGCCCGGTGGAGTACGACGCCGACAGCTGCTCCGAGCACAGGAGGTCGATGCGCGGATGGCGGCGCTGCTCGGAAGGCGTCCGGGAGAGTTTGGCGATTGCGTGCGGGAGCTGCATGTCCATGGTGTGGGTTCTCCAGATCGAAGTGCGTTGGCGTCGTCGGCCTTGCCGTAACCTCACGAGTCAAGGCGCTAACCCACTGTACGAGGACGTTTTTTGACGGGCAAATCTCACAAAATCACAAGTTTTCACGACTTCCGCCACTGCAGCCTGCGGTCGGGCGGGCACGTGGTGACGCGCCCGGCGCCATCCGGGTGCGCTCCGTGTGCCATGGCTGATCTCCGGTAACGCCCATGGCCCTGACGGAGGACGGCCGCCCACCTGCGATGCGCCTGCCACGGCAGGTGCGGCGGCTTGCGCAGACCATCTTCCGGCTGCTCCTCAGGGTGAGGGTCGTGGGCGAGCCGGCCCCCCTGTTCGGCAGGCGGGTCGTCATCCTGGCGAACCACCCCAGCCGCATCGACGCCGTGCTGCTCGGCTTGTGTCTGCCTGTCCGGCCGGTGGTGCTCTTCGCGCGGGAGGAACTCCGGGTGCCCTGGCTGCGCGTCGCAGCCCGACTGGGTCTGTTCGACTACCAGACCTGGGACGTGAACGACCCCATGACGGTGAAGAAGGCCCTCCGGCTCGTGGAGGAGGGGCGGCCCGTCGCGGTCTTCCCGGAGGGCCGGATCGAGCGGGCGGCCAACGTGATGAAGATCTACGAGGGCACCGCCCTCCTGGCCATCAAGAGCGGCGCGATCCTGGTGCCCGTGCACCTGGAGCACGAGCGTGCCGGACGCTGGCGGCGGGCGACCGTGCACATCCACGCGCACACCCATCTCGACGCGGCCGTGGCGGACGGGCCCCGAGCGAGGCGGGAGGTGGGTGCCCGGCAGATCACGCGGATCATGCAGAACGCGGCGTTCCACTCGCACGTGGCGCAAGGCCTGTACGACGCCTTCCTCGATGCCGTGTCGCGCCAGGGTCGCCGCACGGAGATCCTGGAGGACATGAACGAGACGCCGGTGACCTACGGTTATCTGCTCAAGGCGAGCCTTGCGCTCGGCCGGTGGATCGGCCGGCGCACCGCGCCCGGCGAGTCCGTCGGGGTGCTGCTGCCGAATCTCGTCGTGTCGGTTGCGGTGGTGCTCGGACTGCAGTCGCGCGGCCGGGTGGCCGCGATGCTCAATTACACGAGCGGTCCGCGCGGGGTAGAGAGCGCCCGCGTGACGGCCCAGCTGCGTACGGTGGTCACCTCGCGCAAGTTCATCGCCCAGGCGGGGCTGGAGCCGCTGATCGCCGCGCTGGAGGGCGTCGAACTGATGTACCTCGAGGACGCGAAGGCGGCGTTCTCGCTCGCGGACCGGCTCTGGCTCATGGGTTTCGCGGTATGGTTCCCGCGGTGGGTCCGCGACCCGGTGAACCCGCACAACACTGCCGCGATCCTGTTCACGTCCGGGTCGGAAGGCCGGCCGAAGGGGGTGGCGATCTCCCACGCGGGCATGGCCGCCAACATTCGGCAGATCGCGACGGTGATGGATTTCACACCCGCGGACAAGGTGCTGAACGCGCTGCCCATGTACCACACGTACAGCTTCACGGCAGGCGTCTGGCTGTGCCTGACCACGGGGACCAAGCTGTTCCTGTACGTCTCGCCCCTGCGCTATCGCGCGATTCCCGAGATCGCATATCGCCGAGACGCCACCTATCTGTTCGGGACCAGCACCTTTCTCGGCTTCTACGCACGCCACGCCCACCCGGGCGACTTCGGTACCGTCCGGCACGTCATCTCAGGCGGGGAGAAACTCGGCGAGGACGTCGCGCGGGTCTGGCTGGAAAAGTTCGGTCTGCGCATCTTCGAGGGCTACGGCGCGACCGAATGCACGGTGATCTCGCTGTCCACGCCACTTGCTTTCCGGCCTGGAACCGTTGGCCGGCTGCTGCCCGGCATGGAGGCGAAGCTGGAACCGGTGGAAGGCATTCAGCGCGGGGGGGTGCTGCACGTTCGCGGACCGTCCGTGATGCTCGGGTACCTCACCTACGAGCAACCCGGCGTGATCCTCCCCGTGGCCTCCGAGTACGGGGAGGGCTGGTACCGCACCGGGGACGTCGTGGAGATCGACAACGAGGGATTCCTGCGCATCGCCGGCCGGGTGCGGCGGTTCGCCAAGATCGCGGGCGAGATGGTGTCCCTCGACCAGATCGAGCGCGTCGCCGCGCACGCATCCCCGGACTTCGCTCACGCGGCGGTGCTCAAGCTCGAGTCCTCCGGCGGCGAGACCACCGTGCTCTTCACCACCGACGCCCACCTCACGCGCCAGCGGCTCGTCAAGGCCACCAAGGTGCTCGGCACCCAGGACCTCGCCGTGGCCCGCAACATCATCCGGGTGGACGAGATTCCGCTGCTCGGCAACGGCAAGACCGACTACGTGCGGTTGATGGAACTGGTGAGCGACGAGAAGGTCTGGGCGAACCGCGTTGCTGCGCGCGAGTTGCCCGGGGTGAATCCGGGCGACTGGATCGGACCTTGACGCCTACTTGCGGTACGTGATGCGGTACACCGCACCCGCCTGATCGTCGCTGACCAGCAGGCTGCCGTCGGGCAGGACGAGCAGGTCCACGGGCCGGCCCCACGCCCGCTCTCCCTCGAGGAATCCTTCGATGAAGGGATCGAAGCGTGTGACCCTGCCGTTCTCGATGGTGCCCGTCATCACGCGGTAGCCGCTCTTCTTCGACCGGTTCCAGGAGCCGTGCTGCGCGACGAAGACCCGATCGCGATACTCGGCCGGGAACATCTTCCCTGTGTAGAAGCGCAACCCGTCCGGGGCGACGTGTCCGCCCTGCTTCCACGCGGGCGGCACGAATTCCGAGCACGCGCGCTTCGCGCCGAAGTCGGGATCCGGCGTGTCGCCCTGGTGACAGTACGGGAAGCCGAAATGCAGTCCTGCCTTCGGCGCCCGGTTGAGTTCGCACGAGGGCAGGTCGTCGCCCATCCAGTCGCGGCCGTGGTCGTTGAACCACAGTTCACCCGTTTCCGGGTGCCAGTCGAAACCCACCGTGTTGCGGATGCCGCGGGCGAACACTTCGTAGCCGCTCCCGTCCGGCCGGATCCGGGAGATCAGCGCGTACCGGTCGGGGTCGGGTTCGCACACGTTGCACGGAGCACCGACTGGCACGTACAGCCAGCCGTCGGGACCGAAGGCGATGAATTTCCAGCCGTGGCTCCGGTCCCTGGGATACCGGTCGGTGACGACGGCCGGACGCGGCGGCGCGTCGAGCCTGGCCTCGATGTCGTCGTAACGCAGGATGCGCCCGACCTCCGCCACGAACAGGGCGCCGTCCCGGAAGGCCACGCCGTTGGGCGTGGAGAGGCCGCTTGCGATGGTCGTCACGTCCGCCGAGCGACCGTCCGACCGGGGGCGCAGCGCGTACACCCGCCCCGCGTCCATCGTGCCCACGAACACTGTGCCCCTGGCGCCCAGCGCGAGGGAGCGCGCACCGGGCACGGCCGCATAGATTTCGGCCGTGAACCCGACCGGCAGGCGGAGCCGGTCGACCGGCGGTTCCGCCCGGACGGGCAGCGAAACCAGCAGGACGGCGGCCAGAACCGCTCTCAGAAGATTGGACATGGGCTGGGCTCCTCCGTGAATGCCAGTGAGATACGCCGGATGGGCGGGAGTTTCGTCCCGTGCCCTTGAAAGCGCCGGCGCCCGGCCGCATCTTCGGCTCCGAACTGCGACCGTGGCGGCGCCGGGCCCGCCGCGGATCACTCGAACCAACGAACGCGGGGTATCCATCGTGAGCACAGCCACCCAGGAAAAGATGAGCTTCCAGGCCGAGGTCAAGCAGCTCCTAGACCTGATGATCCACTCGCTGTACAGCAACAAGGAGATCTTTCTCCGCGAGCTGATCTCCAATGCCTCCGACGCCGCCGACAAGCTCCGCTTCGAGGCCCTGGCGGACCCCGCCCTGTACGAGTCGGACGGCGAGCTGAAGATCCGGGTGGCCTACGACAAGGACGCCCGCACCATCACCATCTCGGACAACGGCATCGGGATGTCGCGCGAGGAGGTGATCCGCAACATCGGCACCATCGCCAAGTCCGGCACGCGCGAGTTCTTCCAGTCCCTCACGGGCGACCAGGCGAAGGATGCCAACCTCATCGGCCAGTTCGGCGTGGGCTTCTATTCGGCCTTCATCGTCGCCGACCGGGTCACGCTGGTCACCCGCCGCGCCGGCCTCACGTCCGAGCACGGCGTGAAGTGGGAATCCGCCGGGGATGGCGAGTTCACCCTGGAGACCGTCGAGAAGGCCGCCCGAGGCACCGAGGTGATCCTGCACCTGCGCGAGGGCGAGGATGACTTCCTCTCGTCGTGGCGCCTCAAGGACATCGTCAAGAAGTACTCGGACCACATCACGCTGCCCATCCTGATGGCGAAGGAGAGGTGGGACGAGGAGAAGAAGGCTCACGTCCGCGAGGACGAGGAAGAGAAGATCAACGAGGCCTCGGCGCTCTGGGCCCGGCCCAAGTCGGAGATCACCGACGAGCAGTACGCCGAGTTCTACAAGCACGTGGCCCACGACTTCGACGAACCGCTCGCGTGGTCGCACGCCCGGGTGGAAGGTCGCCAGGAGTACACCGAGCTCCTCTACGTACCCAAGCGCGCCCCGTTCGATCTGTACGACCGCGAGCACCGCCGCGGCATCAAGCTCTATGTGCGGCGGGTGTTCATCATGGACGATGCCGAGCAGCTCATGCCCGCCTACCTGCGCTTCGTGCGCGGGGTCGTCGACTCCAGCGACCTGCCGCTCAATGTCTCCCGCGAGATCCTCCAGCAGTCCCGCGACGTCGATACCATCCGCGCCGGCTGCGTGAAGAAGGTCCTCGGTCTTCTGGAAGACCTCGCCGAGAACCAGAAGGACAAGTACGTCACCTTCTGGCAGGAGTTCGGCCGGGTGCTGAAGGAAGGCATCGGCGAGGACTTCGCCAACCGCGAGCGCATCGCGAAGCTGCTCCGGTTCTCGTCCACGCACCTCGACACCGAGGAGGAGTCCGTCACCCTGGCCGACTACGTGGGCCGCATGAAGGAAGGCCAGGAAAAGATCTACTTCATTACCGCCGACACCTTCGCGGCCGCGAAGAACTCGCCGCACCTGGAGATCTTCCGCAAGAAGGGCGTCGAGGTGCTGCTCCTGCACGACCGCGTGGACGAGTGGGTCGTGTCGAGCCTCACCGAGTTCGACGGCAAGCCGCTGGCGTCCGTCGCCAAGGGCGGCCTGGACCTCGGCAAGCTGGAGGACGAGCAGGAGAAGGAGGCTCAGAAGCAGGAGGCCGAGACCCACAAGCCGCTGACCGACCGCATCGCCAAGGCGCTCGGCGAGCGGGTGAAGGAAGTCCGCGTCACCCACCGCCTGACCGAGTCGCCCGCCTGCCTCGTGGCCGACGAGCACGCGATGGGCATGAACCTGGAGCGCCTGCTGAAGGCTGCGGGCCAGAAGACGCCCGAGACGAAGCCCATCCTGGAGATCAACCCTCAGCACCCGATCGTCACCCGCCTGGGTGGGGAGGCCGACGACGGGCGCTTCGGCGACTGGAGCCAGGTGCTGTTCGACCAGGCCCTGCTGGCGGAGGGCGGGCAGCTGGAGGATCCGGCCACCTTCGTGCGGCGAGTGAATCAGCTGATGCTGGCCATGGCCGGCTGATCGTCTGTCGAGGGCGCGGCGCGTTTCGCCACGCCGCGCCCTCGGATTCTCCGAACGGGCCGTGAACCAATGGCCAGTTCGGTTACTCTCTGACTCGGTTCCCCTGCCAACGAGTCAGACGATGTCCACCACAACAAGTCCCGGCGCGACCGGCCTCTGGGGCTGGATCGACCGCAACGTGCTCGACCTCGGGCGCGAGATGCGGCTCTCCTACCTCCCCCCGCTCATGGTGTACGTGGCCTACGGCATCTCCGGTCTGACCGGAATCGTGGGCACCTTCTTCGTCAAGGGCTACCTCGGTCTCTCGGCCGAGTTTCTCGCTGCCCTCGGCTTCTGGGCCGGGCTGCCCTGGGCGCTCAAGATGCCCGTGGGCCACCTCGTGGACCTGCTGTGGCGCTGGAAAGGGTGGCTCGTCTACCTGGGCGCGTCGCTCATGGCGTGCAGCATCCTCATCATGATCGGGCTGCTGTCGGACCGGGCCGCCATGGAGGCGATCATGCCCGGCGACGAGTGGTACGTGCTCGCAGCCCTGCTGGCGCCCATCGGGTACGTCATCCAGGACGTGGTGGCCGACGCCATGACGGTGGAGGCCGTGCCCAAGGTGGACGACGATGGCCAGCCGATTCCCGAGGCGGAGCGGCGCATCGGGCACACCACGATGCAAACGCTGGGTCGGATCGCGATCGTGGGCGGCGGCATCATCGTGGCGCTCGTCAACGTGGTGCTGTTCGCGGACGCGTCGGCACTCCCCGAAGCCGAGAAGATCGCCAAGTACCGCCAGATCTACTCGATGGCGCTCGTCATTCCCGTCGTGTCCGTGTTCGGTGTCATGCTGGCCGGGCACCTGCAGCGCCGTCACATGTCCCGACTGCGTGCGGCGGGCATGAGTCGCGAGGACATCGAACGCGCGGTGCACGGCCACCAGGAACGCCCGCCGGTCAACTGGTGGATCCTCGGTGGCGGCCTGCTGTTCGCCGCGGTGTCCATCGCGCTGGGCCTGTCGAAGATCGCCCTCAAGCAGGAGATCATCTTCGGCGCCTCGATGGCGATCGTGCTGTTCCTCATGGCGCGGCTCGTGAAGGATCTCACGCCGGAGGCGCGCCACACGCTGGTGGGCACCGCCCTGCTCATCTTCGTGTTCCGGGCGATGCCGGGCCCGGGCCCCGGGGCCAGCTGGTGGATGATCGACGTGCTGAAGTTCGACGAATCGTTCATGTCCAAGCTGTCGCTGATCGGCTCGTCGCTCGCGCTGCTCGGCATGTTCCTGTTCCGGCGCTTCATCGCCGAGCGGTCCATCGCCTACGTGGTGGGGTTCCTCACGATCGTCGGCTCGATCCTCGCGCTCCCGAGCCTCGCCATGTACCACGGCTTCCACGAGTGGACGGCCGCGCACACCGGCGGCGTGGTGGACGCGCACTTCATCGCCCTGGTGGACACCGCGCTGGAATCGCCGCTGGGGCAGATCTCGATGATCCCGATGCTCGCGTGGATCGCCAATTCCGCCCCGGAGAAGCTCAAGGCGACCTAC
>ERZ1066136.1082-NODE-1082-length-15423-cov-11.388665_pt1 | contig 15423 bp, 11 predicted proteins | sample MGYA00382783_ERZ1066136 | MGnify/ENA primary metagenome ERZ1066136 (study PRJEB33369, sample SAMEA5778366) | biofilm metagenome | biome: Industrial cooling water; feature: Water cooling tower basin; material: Biofilm | place: United Arab Emirates | collected... | reverse complement strand
GGCCGGCATGCCCTCGCTCACCACCTTGAAGCGGCGGTTGGTGCGGAAGGCGTCACCCTCGCCCGCGAACATGCGCGTGGGGTCCTCGCCCTCGCGCTTGAAGGCGAAGACGCCGGCGGTGTACGGGAAGCTGCCCGGCACGTTCTCGAGCAGCAGCCACTTGAGCAGCTCGCCGTGGTCCTCGTATGCCGGCAGCGCCACCTTGCGGATCTTGTTGCCGCTGAGCGTGGTGTGCACGAGGCCGGTGCGGATCTCCTTGTCGCGGATCCTCACCACGTACTCGTCGCCGGCGTAGGCGCGCTGCATGTCGGGCCACTGCGCCAGCAACTTGCGCGACGCGGCGTCGAGCCGTTCCTCGCGCAGCACGGCCAGCTCGCCCAGGGCCTCGCGGGCGCGGTGCTTGTCGGGGTTGGCCTCGGCCAGCATGCGCGCGCTCTCGCGCAGCTGCTGCAGCTCGCGCGCCAGGCGGGCCTGCGCCCGCGCCCGCTGCTTGTAGCCGCGCACGGTGTCGGCGATGTCGGCGAGGTAGCGCACGCGGGCTGGCGGCACGATGGGCCGCTCGCGCGTGCTGTGGCGCGTGGTCACGGCGGGCAGCCGGCCCTCCTTCAGCGGCAGGCCCAGGGCCGCCAGGCGCGGCCTGATCGCCTGGTACAGCGCCGTCACGCCGTCGTCGTTGAACCGGCTGGCCATGGTGCCGAACACGGGCATCTGCTCGGGCGGCGTGGTCCAGGCCTCGCGGTTGCGCTGCACCTGCTTGGCCACGTCGCGCAGGGCGTCGAGCGCGCCCTTGCGGTCGAACTTGTTGATGGCCACGAACTCGGCGAAGTCGAGCATGTCGATCTTCTCGAGCTGGCTGGCGGCGCCGAACTCCGGCGTCATCACGTACATCGGCACGTCGACCAGCGGCACGATGGCGGCGTCGCCCTGGCCGATGCCCGAGGTCTCGACCACGATGAGGTCGAAGCCCGCGGCCCGGCAGGCGGCCAGCACGTCGGGCAGGGCCTGGCTGATCTCGCTGCCGAAGTCGCGCGTGGCCAGGCTGCGCATGAAGACGCGCGGCCCGGCCTGCCAGGGGCCGATGGCGTTCATGCGGATGCGGTCGCCCAGCAGCGCGCCCCCGCTCTTGCGCCGGCTGGGGTCGATGCTGATGACGGCGATGCGCAGCGCGTCGTCCTGGTCCAGGCGCAGGCGGCGGATCAGCTCGTCGGTGAGGCTGCTCTTGCCCGCGCCGCCGGTGCCGGTGATGCCCAGCACGGGCACGGAGCGCGCGGCGGCCTTCGCCGCGGCCTCGAGCGAGGCCTTGAGCCCCGCCGGCGCACGGCCGTTCTCCAGCGCCGTGATGGCCTGCGCCAGCGCGCGCCAGGCCTCGGGCGTGTGGCCCTGCAGCGCCGCCGCGTCGGCCGGCGCATGCGGCGACAGGTCGGTGTCGCAGCGCATCAGCATCTCGCCGATCATCCCCTGCAGGCCCATGCGCTGGCCGTCCTCGGGGCTGTAGATGCGCGTCACGCCCGCGGCCTGCAGCTCGCGGATCTCGGCCGGCACGATGACGCCGCCGCCGCCGCCGAACACCTGGATGTGGCCGCCGCCGCGCTGGCGCAGCAGCTCGACCATGTACTTGAAGTACTCGACGTGCCCGCCCTGGTAGCTGCTGATGGCGATGCCCTGCGCGTCTTCCTGCAGCGCGGCCGTCACGACCTCGTCGACGCTGCGGTTGTGGCCGAGGTGGATGACCTCGGCGCCCATGCTCTGCAGCAGCCGCCGCATGATGTTGATGGCGGCGTCGTGGCCGTCGAACAGGCTGGCCGCGGTGACGAAGCGCACCTTGTGCGCGGGGCGGTAGGCGGCCAGGGCCTTGAAGTCGGCGGAGAGGTCGGTCATCGCTCGGCCTTGTCTCGGGGCAGTGCCCTTGGGTGGGCGTTGTCGTGGGGCGCCGCCCCGGGCAAGGGACGGCGCGCTTGACGTTGACGTAAACGTCAATTCGCGATCATGCCATGGACATCTCCGCCGGCCCTGCTAGCCTCGCGGCCCATGTTCCTGGCCATCGATTGCGGCAACACGCGCCTGAAGTGGGCGCTGTTCGACGCCCCGCGCCCCGGCACCGAGCCCCTGCACCAGGGCGCGGTGTTCCTGGAGACCATCGACGAGCTCGCCGAGCGCCACTGGGGCGGCCTGCCCGCGCCGCAGGCCATGCTGGGCTGCATCGTGGCCGGCGACCACGTGCGGCGCCGCGTGGAGGCGCAGATGGAGCTCTGGGACCTGGAGTCGCACTGGGTGGTGGCCAAGGCCGAGGAGGCCGGCCTCGTCAACGGCTACGACCACCCTGCCCGCCTGGGCGCCGACCGCTGGGTGGCCCTGGCGGGCGCGCGCTGGCACCTGCTGCGGCGCGGGCCGGCGCGGCCGGCGCTGGTGGTGATGGTGGGCACCTGCGTCACGGTGGACGCGCTCGACGCCACGGGACGCTTCCTGGGCGGGCTCATCCTGCCCGGCTTCGGCCTCATGCAGCGCGCGCTCGAGATGGGCACCGCGGGCCTCAAGGTGCCCACGGGCGAGGTGGTGGACTTCCCCACCAACACCTCGGACGCGCTCATGAGCGGCGGCAGCAACGCCATGGCCGGCGCCATCGAGCGCCAGGCGCGCCGCCTGCGCGAGCGCACGGGCAGCGAGCCGCTGCTGCTGATGACGGGCGGCGCCGCGCAGAAGCTCTCGGGCATCACCGACCTCGCCTTCGAGGTGGTGGACAGCCTCATCTTCGACGGCCTGCTGATGCTGCACCAGCACCGCAGCGGCGGCTGAGCCACCGCCGCGGCTACAACCAGCGCTGCACGATCTCTTTCAGCTGCTCGCGCGAATAGGGTTTGGCGAGGTGGGCGTCCATGCCGGCGTCCAGCGCCTTGGCAGCGTCGCTCTCGAAGGCGTAGGCCGTCAGCGCCACCACGGGCACGCGCGGCAGCGTCAGGCGCATCTCGCGCTCGCGCAGGCGGCGCGTGGCCTCGTGGCCGTCGAGCACGGGCATGCCGATGTCCATGAGCACGAGGTCGACCCGGTGCTGCTCGAGCAGTTCCAGCGCCTGCTGGCCGTCCTGCGCCACCTTCACCTCGAGCCCGAAGCTGCGCAGCATCTCGGTGCCGATGAGGCGGTTGACCTCGTTGTCCTCCACGAGCAGCACCACGCCGTCCAGCGTGTCGCCGCCGTCGAGCCCGGCGAAGTCGCTGTCGGCCGGGCGCGGCGGCACCTCGGGCGCCAGCGGCAGGAACAGCGTGAACCAGAAGCTCGAGCCGCCGCCGACGCGGCTGCTCACCTCGATGCGGCCGCCCATGGCCTCGATGATGCGCTGGCTGATCGACAGGCCCAGCCCCGTGCCGCCCGACAGCCGCGAGCGCGTGCCGCCGCCGAACTGCGTGAAGGGCTGGAACACGCGCTCCAGCTCCTGCGCCGGGATGCCGACGCCGCTGTCCTGCACCTCGAATCGCACGCGCACGGCGTGGGGCTCGCGCGCCTGCAGCGCCAGGCGCAGCCCGATGCTGCCGCGCTCGGTGAACTTGACGGCGTTGCTCAGCAGGTTCAGCAGCACCTGCTTGAGGCGCGGGCCGTCGATGACGACGCCGTCGGGCACGTCGGGCGCGATCTCCAGCGCCAGCACCAGGCCCTTGGTCTCGGCGCGGGCGCGGAACAGCGCCGCCGCCGACATCGCCACCGAGTGCAGCGAGGTCGGCGAAGGCGCCAGCACGAGCTTGCCGGCCTCGATCTTGGAGTGGTCGAGCACGTCGTTGAGGATCTCCATCAGCGACTCGCCCGACTGCGCCGCGGTGCGCACCAGGCGGCGCTGGCGCGAGTCCAGCGGCGTCTCCTTGAGCAGGTCCATGGCGCCGAGCACGCCGTTCATGGGCGTGCGGATCTCGTGGCTCATGGTGGCCAGGAACTGGCTCTTGGCGGCGTCGGCGGCGCGCGCCTCCTCGACCGCCTGCTCCAGCGAGCGGCGCGACTGGTCGGCGGCCTGGCGGTCGCGCACCGAGGACAGCGTGACCTCGCGGAACTCCTGCGTGGCGCGCAGCAGCGTCGCGCCGAACAGCACCGTGAGCAGCGCCAGCGGCAGCGACATCACCGCCGGCACCAGCAGCGACACCAGGGCCAGCGTCACCACGTGGCAGGCGAGCAGGATCTTGAAGGCGTGCCCGGCCATGGCCATGAACAGCGCCGCCACCGCCACCGAGCCCGTGACCGCCATCAGGTAGGTGGACGCCAGCGGGCCCACGAGCCGCGGGTAGATGAAGACCGTGGCCACCGCCCACATCAGGCCCACGGCGAAGGCGTTGGCCTCGAGCTGGCGGATGGCGGCGACGATGTCGGCCTCGGCGTGCTCGGTGGTGGCCGTCCAGCGCGCGCTGATGCGCCAGCGCCAGACCGAGACCACGCTGCCCAGCACCAGCACCAGCAGGCTGGCGGTCGTCTGGCGGACCTCCCAGCCCAGCCACACCATGAACAGCACGGCCGCCATGAGCAGCGCGACCGAGCGCGACGAGTTGCGCAGCGCGACCTGGAGCAGCTCACGCTGGATCGCGATGTCGACGGCCTCGGGATCCACGGCTTCGGTCATGGGTTCGCGAGGATACCGCGCGGCCCCTGCCGACGGGGCGGGCGATGCGCCGGTGGCGCCGGGTGCGCGGCCGAGCCGCGGGAGCGACATCAGGAGTGGATGTAGCTCTCGAGCTGCGCGATCGTCTGCTCGCGGTCGGCGAGCAGGTCGTCCATGATGTCGCGGATGGAGATCATGCCCATCACCGTGCCGCCGTCGACCACGGGCAGGTGGCGGATGCGCTTCTCGCTGAGCAGGGCCATGCAGGCCGAGGTGCGCGTCTGCGGCGACACCGTCACCACCTGCGGCGTCATGATCTCGGCCACGGTGGTGCTGCGCGAGTTGCGGCCCTGCAGCGCCACCTTGCGCGTGTAGTCGCGCTCGCTGACGATGCCCACGAGGCGGGCGCCGTCCATCACGACCAGCGCCCCCACGTCGCGCGCGGCCAGCAGCTCCAGCGCGGCGAAGACCGAGTCGTCGGGGCGCACGTGCCACAGCGTGCCGTCGCGGGACTTCAGCAGTTCGGCCACCGTCTTCATCGGGATCCTCCAGCGTCGTGCCGGCACCGAGCCTAGTGCCGGACACGAGCCCGGCGCAAGGGGGCGCGCCCTCGGGCTGACGCCGGCCCAAGCCCCCGGCGCCGCGGCGGGCGCGCCGCCGATGACAAGATCGCGGCCATGTCGAGCACCGACGCCCCCGCCCGCCCGCGACGCCCGGCCCTGCGCCGCGGGCTGCTGCTGGCCCTGGCCGTGGCCGGCGTGCTGGGCCTGCAGGCGGGCTGCGCGACGCTGGACGAGAAGCAGCGCGAGTGGATCTTCCAGCCCGGCACGCGCAGCTGGGGCGGCGGCTGGGCGGCCGAGGGCATGGACGAGGTCTGGATCGAGCACCGGCCCGCCGGCGCCGAGGCCCCCGTGCGGCTGCACGGCCTGTGGCTGCCGCAGCCCGACGCGCGCGCCCCCGTGCTGCTGTACCTGCACGGCGCGCGCTGGGACGTGCGCAGCAGCGCCCACCGCATGCGCCGCATGCACGATCTCGGCTTCGCCGTGCTGGGCATCGACTACCGCGGCTTCGGCCAGAGCACGCCGCAGCTGCCCGGCGAGGCCGAGGCCACCGAGGACGCGCTGGCCGCCTGGCGCTGGCTGGCCACGCAGCGGCCGCAGGCGCCGCGCTACGTGTTCGGGCACTCGCTGGGCGGCGCCATCGCCGTGAACCTGGCGGCCCAGGTGGCCGACGAGCGGGGCCTCATCGTCGAGGGCAGCTTCCCGTCCATCCGCGAGGTCGTGGCCACCTTCAAGTGGGGCTGGCTGCCGGTGGGGCCGCTGCTCACGCAGCGCTTCGAGGCCGGCGAGCGCATCGGCCGCGTGGGCGCGCCGGTGCTCGTGGTGCACGGCAGCGAGGACCGGCTGATCAGGCCCGAGCTCGGCCGCCGGCTCTACGAGCAGGCGGCCGAGCCCAAGCGCTTCGTGCTGGTGGAAGGCGGCACGCACCACAACACCAACTCGCTGGGGCGCGAGCAGTACCGCGAGGCGGTGGCCGCGCTGTTCGGGCTGAAGCCCCTGCAGCCCCCGGGCGCCTCAGACTGAGCCCGCCGCCTCCTGCTTGAGGCGGAAGCGCTGCAACTTGCCCGTCTCGGTGCGCGGCAGGCTGCTGCGGAAGTGCAGCTCGCGCGGGTACTTGTAGGGCGCGATGGTCTGCTTGACGAAGTCCTGCAGCGCGCGGGCCAGGGCCTCGTCGCCCACGTGCCCGGGCTTGAGCACCACGAAGGCCGCCACGAGCATGCCGCGCGCCTCGTCGGGCTTGCCGACCACGCCGCACTCGGCCACCGCGGGGTGCAGCAGCAGCGCCGCCTCCACCTCGGGGCCGGCGATGTTGTAGCCGCCGGAGATGATCATGTCGTCGGTGCGCGCCTGGTAGACGAACTGGCCGTCGGCCGGGTCCACGAGGTAGGCGTCGCCCGTGAGGTTCCAGCCCTGCTGCACGTAGCCGGCCTGGCGCGCGTCGTCCAGGTAGCGGCAGCCCGTGGGGCCGCGCACGGCGAGGCGGCCCACCTGGCCCGGCGGCAGCGGCTGGCCGGCGTCGTCGAGGATGGCGGCCTCGTAGCCCGGCACCGGGTAGCCGGTGGCGCCGCCGCGGGCCTGGTCCTCGCGCGCCGAGATGAAGATGTGGAACAGCTCGGTCGAGCCGATGCCGTCGATGGGCTCGATGCCGCTGGCCTGGCGCCACAGCGTGCGCGTGGCCGCGGGCAGGGCTTCGCCGGCGCTGACGCACTTGCGCAGGCTCGACAGGTCGTGCCCCGCCAGCTGCGGCGCCATGGCACGGTAGGCCGTGGGCGAGGTGTAGCAGATGGTGGCGCGGTGAGCCGCGATGGCCGCCGGCAGGGCGTCGGGCGAGGCCTTCTCGAGCAACACCGTGCTGCCGCCGGCGGCCAGCGGAAAGATCAGCAGCCCGCCCAGCCCGAAGGTGAAGGCCAGCGGCGGGCTGCCGATGGCGCGGTCCTCCGGCCCGGCGCGCAGCACGTGCACGGGCCAGCAGGCGGCGGCCGCCATCAGGTCGCGGTGCCCGTGCACCGCCGCCTTGGGCTGGCCCGTGGTGCCGGAGGTGAAGGCGATGAGCACGGGGTCGTCGGCCGCGGTGTCCACGGCCTCGGCCAGCCCGGGCTCGGTGGCCATGGCGGCCTCGAGATCGCCGGTGTTGAAACCGCACACGGCCTGCAGCGTGGGGCACAGCGGCCGCGCGGCCTGCAGCTCGTCGGCCAGGCGCAGGTCGCACAGCGCGACGCGGACCTGCGCCTTGGCCACGATGCCCGCGAGCTCGCGCGCGCGCAGCAGCGGCATGGTGCCCACGGCAATGCCGCCGGCCATGGCGACACCCAGCCAGCAGGCCGCCAGCATGGGGCTGTTGGCGCCGCGCAGCAGCACGCGCTCGCCGGGCACCAGGCCCAGCTGCCGCACCAGCACGCCCGCGACGCGCGCGGCGCGTTCGGCCAGCTCGTCGTAGCTCCACGCGATGGGCGTGCCGTCGGGCGCCACGCCGCGCACGCAGGGCCGCGCGCCCTGGGCCGTGCCGCGGTGGCGCAGCAGCAGCGCCTGCGCCACGTTGAGCTGGGGCGGGAACTGCAGCCCGGGGCCGTCGAAGCGGAACACGGGCAGGGCCTCGGGCCGCGGCAGGCGCTCGAGGACGAAGCGGTCGACGTGGGCGCTGGGCATGTGGGCACTGTAGGCCGCGGGTGCGGCGCGTGGGCACCGGAGTCTCCCGGGGCGCCCGGCGAAGTCGCTGTCTGAAAAAACCGACACCACGCACCCGCCAGCCGCAGTACGTTCGCGCCCCATGCCAAGACTCTGGGACATCTCTCCTTCCGTTGCGCCCGGCAGCCCGGTGTTCCCGGGCGACACGCCGTTTGCGCTGCAGTGGCCGGCGCGCATCGGCCCCGGCTGCCCGGTCAACGTGAGCACGCTCACGCTGAGCCCGCACACGGGCGCGCACGCCGACGCGCCGCTGCACTACGAGGACGGCGCCGCCGCCATCGGCGAGGTGGCGCTGGAGCCCTACCTGGGCCGCTGCCGCGTCATCCACGCGCTGATCGCCGGCACGGGCCGCGACCCGCTGGTGCGGCCCGAGCACCTGGCGCACGCCTTGGCCGGCCTGCCACCGCGTGTGCTGGTGCGCACCTACGAGCGCATGCCGCAGGACCGCTTCGACGAGGCCCTGCCCGCCTTCGCGCCCGAGACGATCGAGTGGCTCGCCGACGCCGGCGTGATGCTCGTGGGCATCGACAGCGCCAGCGTCGACCCCGCCAGCAGCAAGACGCTGGACGCCCACCAGGTGCTGCGCCGCCGCGGCCTGCGCGTGCTGGAGAACCTGCTGCTCGACGCCGTGCCCGAGGGCGACTACGAGCTCATCGCCCTGCCCCTGAAACTGAGCACCGCCTGCGCGTCCCCCGTGCGCGCCGTACTGCGAGAACTGACATGACCCGAGACGATGCCCTGGCGCTCGACGCCGCCGACCCGCTGGCGCCGCTGCGCGCGCAGTTCCACATCCCCGAGGGCCTGATCTACCTCGACGGCAACTCGCTGGGCGTGCTGCCGCGCGCCACCGCCGCGCGCGTGCAGCAGGTGGTGCAGCAGGAGTGGGGCGAAGGCCTCATCCGCAGCTGGAACAGCGCCGGCTGGATGGACCTGCCCGCGCGCGTGGGCGACAAGATCGCGCGCCTGGTGGGCGCGGAGCCGGGCACGCTGGTGGTGGCCGACTCCACCAGCGTCAACCTGTTCAAGGTGCTGGCGGCGGCGCTGCTGATGGCCCAGGAAGACGCCCCCGGCCGCCGCACCATCGTCAGCGAGCGCAGCAACTTCCCCACCGACCTCTACATCGCCGAGAGCCTGGCGCGCCAGCACGGCTTCGAGCTCGTGCTGGTGGAGCCCGAGGGCATCCCTGCCGCGCTGGACGAGCGCTGCGCCGTGCTGATGCTGACGCACGTGAACTACCGCACCGGCCGCATGCACGACATGGCCGCCCTCACCGCCGCGGCGCACGCCGCCGGCGCGCGCGTGATCTGGGACCTGGCCCACAGCGCCGGCGCCGTGCCCGTGGACCTGACGGGCGCCGGCGCCGACTTCGCCGTGGGCTGCGGCTACAAGTACCTCAACGGCGGCCCGGGCGCGCCGGCCTTCGTGTGGGTGCACCCTCGGCACGTGGGCCGCTTCTGGCAGCCGCTGGCGGGCTGGATCGGGCATGCGGCGCCCTTCGAGTTCACACCGGGCTACCGGCCGGCGCCGGGCATCGCGCGCTACCAGTGCGGCACGCCCGCGGTGCTGAGCCTGGCGGCGCTGGAGTGCGGCGTCGACACCGTGCTCGCGGCCGAGCCGCTGGGTGGCATGAACGCCCTGCGCGCCAAGAGCCTGGCGCTCACGCGCCTGTTCGCCGAGCGCGTGAGCGCCACCTGCCCCGGCCTGGCCATGGCCTCGCCGGCGGTGGATGCCGAACGCGGCAGCCAGGTCTGCTTCAGCCACCCCACCATCGGCTACCCCGTGGTGCAGGCGCTGATCGCGCGCGGCGTGATCGGCGATTTCCGTGCGGGCGACCCGACGCACCCTGCGGGTGCGGTGGACATCCTGCGCTTCGGCTTCACGCCGCTGTACCTGCGCTTCGTGGACGCCTTCGACGCCGCCGAACACCTGCGCGCCGTGCTCGAGCACGAGGAATGGCGCCGCCCCGAGTTCAACCAGCGCCACGCGGTGACCTGAGGACCTTGCCATGACCGGCTGCCCCATCCACCAGGACGCCGCCGCCGTCGACGGCGCCGAGCTCGACTTCGCCGGCAGCATGAGCTACGGCGACTACCTGCACCTCGACGCCGTGCTCACGGCCCAGCACCCGCTGAGCCCGGCGCACGACGAGATGCTGTTCATCGTGCAGCACCAGACCAGCGAGCTGTGGATGAAGCTCATGCTGCACGAGCTGGCCGCGGCCATCGCCGCCATCGCCGCCGACGACCTGCCCGTGGCCTTCAAGATGCTGGCCCGCGTGAGCCGCATCATGGAGCAGCTGGTGCACGCCTGGGACGTGCTGGCCACGATGACGCCGCCCGAGTACAGCGCCATGCGCGCGTCGCTGGCCAAGAGCAGCGGCTTCCAGAGCTGGCAGTACCGCTGCATCGAGTTCCGCCTGGGCAACAAGAACGCCGCCATGCGCCGGCCGCACGCGCACCGGCCCGACCTGCTGGCCGTGGTCGACGCCGCCTTCACCGCGCCCAGCCTCTACGACGAGAGCCTGCGCCTGCTGGCCCGCCGCGGCCTGCCCGTGCCGGCCAGCCACGTGGAGCGCGACTGGACCCAGCCCTACGCCGAAAGCCGCGAGGTCGAGGCCGCCTGGCTGCAGGTCTACCGCGCGCCGCGCGAGCACTGGGACCTGTACCAGCTCGGCGAGGAGCTCACCGACCTGGAAGACGCCTTCCGCCTGTGGCGCTTCCGCCACCTGACCACCGTGGAGCGCGTGATCGGCTTCAAGCGCGGCACCGGCGGCACGGGCGGCGTGAGCTACCTGCGCAAGATGCTCGACGTGGTGCTGTTCCCCGAGATCTGGCGGCTGCGCACCGACCTCTGAGAGCCTGTGGCCGGGCGTGGGTCGGCCGCGCCGCGGTAGGCTGGCGGCATGAAGAAGCCCCAGCCTGCCCCCGCCCGCACGCCCGACCTCTCGGCCTTCCCCATCACCCGCCGCTGGCCCGCGCGCCACCCCGGGCGCATCCAGCTCTACTCGCTGCCCACGCCCAACGGCGTGAAGGTGTCGATCGCGCTCGAGGAACTGGGCCTGCCCTACGAGGCCCACCGCGTGGACTTCGGCCAGAACGAGCAGCTCACGCCCGAGTTCCTCTCGCTCAACCCCAACAACAAGATCCCCGCCCTCCTCGACCCCGAGGGCCCCGGCGGCCAGCCGATGGCGCTGTGGGAATCCGGCGCCATCCTCATGTACCTGGCGGCCAAGACCGGCCGGCTGATCCCCGCCGACACCGCCGCGCGCTGGCAGACCACGCAGTGGCTGATGTTCCAGATGGGCGGCGTCGGGCCCATGTTCGGCCAGCTCGGCTTCTTCCACAAGTTCGCCGGCAAGGATTACGAGGACAAGCGCCCGCGCGACCGCTACGTGGCCGAGTCGCGCCGCCTGCTGGGCGTGCTCGATGGCCAGCTGAAGGGCCGCCCCTGGCTGCTGGGCCCGGACTACACGATCGCCGACATCGCCGTCTTCCCCTGGGTGCGCAACCTCGTCGGCTTCTACGACGCCGGCGCATTGGTGGGCTTCGACGACTTCGCCGAGGTGAAGCGCGCGCTCGCGGCCTTCGTGGCCCGCCCGGCGGTGCAGCGCGGCCTGCTGGTGCCCGCGGCCGCGGCATGACGGGTGCCCCGCGGCCGCTGCGCGAGCCCCGGCCGCGCCTGGTCGACAGCCTGGCCGCCGCCGGGCCGCTGCTGGCCGGCGGGCTGGTGCTGGCCCTGGCCCTGCTGCTGTGGGCCGCCTGGCGCGTGCTCGACCCGCTGCCCGAGCGCCGGCTCGTCATCGCCACCGGCCCCGAGCAGGGCGCCTACCAGGCCTTCGCCGAGCGCTACAAGCCGCTGCTCGAGGCCCAGGGCCTGCGCGTGGAGCTGCGCCCCAGCCAGGGCACGCGGCAGAACCTGCAGTGGCTGCGCGACGCCGGCTCGGGCGTGCACGCGGCCTTCGTGCAGAGCGGCGTGGCCGCTGCGGACGTGGGCGGCGAGGGCGAGCCCGCCCTGCTCTCGCTGGGCAGCGTCGCGCCCGAGCCGCTGTGGCTGTTCTACCGCCCGGCCCGCGTGCCGCGCGGCGCGCCGCCGCCCACGCGGCTGTCGGAGCTGGAGGGCTGGCGCATCCACACCGGCCCGGCCGGTGGCGGCACGGGTGCGCTGCTGCGCCAGCTGACGGCCGCCAACGGCATCACGACGCCGCCCGTACCCGCCGACGAGCGCGAGGCCGTGCACGCCGTGGTCGAGCTGCTGCAGGGCCGCATCGACGCGCTGGCCATGGTCTCGGCCGCCGACGCGCCGCTGGTGCAGTACCTGCTGCGCACGCCCGGCGTGGCCTTGTTCGACTTCGCCCAGGCCGAGGCCTACGCCCGCCGCTTCGCCTTCCTGACGCCGCAGCGGCTGCCGCGCGGCGTGGTCGACCTCGCGGCCGACCAGCCGCCGGCCGACGTGCGCCTGGTCTCGGCCACGGCCTCGCTGGTGGTGCGCGCCGACCTGCACCCCGCGCTGCAGCAGCTGCTGGTGCAGGCCGCGGGCGCGGCGCACACGGGCGGCGGCTGGTTCTCGCGGCCGGGCGAGTTCCCGAACGACCAGACCAGCGAGTTCGCGCTGGCCGACGAGGCCGCGCGCCACTACCGCAACGGCCCGCCCTGGCTGCAGCGCCACCTGCCCTTCTGGCTGGCCAACGTGGTCGACCGCATGTGGCTGGTGCTGCTGCCGCTGCTGGCCGTGCTGCTGCCGCTGGCGCGCATCCTGCCGCCGCTGGTGACGCTGCGGCTGCGCTCGCGCGTGTACCGCTGGTACGCCCACCTGCGCGCGCTGGAGGCCGAGCTCGAGCGCGACGGCGCCGACCTGCCCTCGCTCGCGCAACGCCTGGAGCAGCTCGACCGCCAGACCGAGAAGATCGGCGTGCCCCTGGCCTACGCCCACGAGCTGTACGACCTGCGCGCCCACATCCACGGCGTGCGCAAGCGGCTGGCGCAGCGGGCGGCCGGGCTTGCAGCCGGGGCCGGCTCCTAGAATCATAACTCACTTCGCCGGAGACCCCGCATGGACACCCGCACCTCCCCGATCCGCCTGCGCATCACCCAGCTGCGCGAGGCCATGGCCGAGGCCGGCGTGCACGCCGTGCTGGTGCCCAGCGCCGACCCGCACCTGAGCGAGTACCTGCCCGCGCGCTGGCAGGCGCGCGAGTGGCTCTCGGGCTTCACGGGCAGCATGGGCACGCTGGTGGTGGCCGCCGACACCGCCGTGCTGTTTGCCGACAGCCGCTACTGGACGCAGGCCGAGGCCGAACTCGCCGGCACCGGCATCGTGCTCGAGAAGATCGCCACCGGCACCGCGCTCACGCACATCGAGTGGCTCGCGCGCCAGGTGCCGCGCGGCGCCACGGTGGCCGTGGACGGCCAGGTGCTGGGCCTGGGCCAGCACGCCGCGCTGCGTGCCGCGCTCGAACGCGCGGGCGTGGCCCTGCGCACCGACCTCGACCTCGTGGACCGCATCTGGCCCGAGCGCGCGCCGCTGCCGCCGCAGCCGGTGTATGAGCACGTGGCCCCGCACGCCACCACGCCGCGCCGCGACAAGCTGGCCGCCGTGCAGGCGGCGCTGCGCGCCCACGGCGCCACGCACCACCTGGTGAGCACGGTCGACGACCTGGCCTGGATCAGCAACCTGCGCGGCAGCGACGTCACCTACAACCCGGTGTTCCTGGGCCACCTGCTGCTCGACGCCACGGGCCCGGCGCTCACCGGCACGCTGTTTGTCGGCGAGGGCAAGATCGCGCCGGCGCTGGCCGCGGCGCTGGCCGCCGACGGCCTCAGGCTCGCGCCCTACGGTGCGGCGGCCGCGGCGCTGGGCGCGCTGCCCGCGGGCGCCACGCTGCTGCTCGACCCCAAGCGCGTGACCCTGGGCCTGCGCCAGGCCGTGGCCGCGGGCGTGGCCGTCAAGGAGGCCATCAACCCCAGCACCCTGCTCAAGAGCCGCAAGAACGACGCCGAGGCCGCCCACGTGCGCGAGGCCATGGTCGAGGACGGCGTGGCCATGTGCGCCTTCTACGCCTGGTTCGAGGCCGCGATGGCGCGCGGCGAGCGCATCACCGAGATCACGGTGGACGAGCGCCTGAGCGCCGAGCGCGCCCAGCGCCCGGGCTTCAAGGGCCTGAGCTTTTCCGTCATCGCCGGCTTCAACGCCAACGGCGCCATGCCGCACTACCGCGCCACGCCCGAGAGCCACGCCGTCATCCGCGGCGACGGCCTGCTGCTCATCGACAGCGGCGGCCAGTACCTGGGCGGCACCACCGACATCACGCGCGTGTGGCCCATCGGCACCGTGAGCGCGGCCATGAAGCGCGACTACACGCTGGTGCTCAAGGGCACGATGGCCCTCAGCCGCGCGCGCTTCCCGCGCGGCACGCCCAGCCCCATGCTCGACAGCCTGGCGCGCGCGCCGCTGTGGGCCGAGGGCATCGAGTTCGGCCACGGCACGGGCCATGGCGTGGGCTACTTCCTGGCCGTGCACGAGGGCCCGCAGAGCATCAGCAAGGCCGTGCCCACGCCCGAGATGGCCATGGAGCCGGGCATGATCACCAGCATCGAGCCCGGCGTGTACCGCGAAGGCCAGTGGGGCGTGCGCATCGAGAACCTCGTGCTCAACGTGCCCGCGGCCACGGCCGAGGGCGGCCGCTTCGGCGAGTTCCTCGAGTTCGAGACGCTGACGCTGTGCCCCATCGACACGCGCTGCATCGAGCGCAGCCTGCTGCGCGCCGACGAGCTGGCCTGGCTCAACGCCTACCACGCCACCGTGCGCGAGCGCCTGGCCCCGCGCCTGACGGCGCCCGGGCACGCCGCGGCCCTGGCCTGGCTGCTGGAGCGCACGCAGCCGATCTGAACCCGGCCGCCGCGATGCGCTACGCGCTGGGCATCGACCTCGGCGGCACCAAGATCGAGGCCCAGCTGCTGGGCCCCGACGGTGCAGCGGTCTGGCGCGACCGCCGGCCCACGCCGCAGGGCGACTACGCCGGCACCCTGGCCGCCATCGCCGCGCAGGTGGCCGGTGCGCGCCGCGCGCTGGCCGGCATCGCGCCCGGCGAGCGCTTCAGCATCGGCGCCGGCACCCCGGGCACGGCGGGCGCCGGCGGGTTGATGAAGAACTGCAACTCCACCTGCCTGAACGGCCGCCCGCTGCAGGCCGACCTGCAGGCCCTGCTGGGCCAGCCCGTGGCCCTGGCCAACGACGCCAACTGCCTGGCGCTCTCGGAGGCCACCGACGGCGCCGGGGCCGGCGCGCCCGTGGTCTTCGCCGCCATCCTGGGCACCGGCGTGGGCGCCGGCATCGCCGTGCACGGGCGCGTGCTCGCCGGCCCCAACGGCCTGGCCGGCGAGTGGGGCCACAACCCCCTGCCCTGGGCCGAGGACGAGCCCGCTGGCGACCCGCCCGCGCCGCGCTGGCCCTGCTACTGCGGGCGCAGCGGCTGCATCGAGACGCTGCTCTCGGGCCCGGGCCTGGCGCGCGTGCACGCCGCCCGGCACGGCGGCCCCGCCCGCAGCGCCGCGGAGCTGGCCGCCGCGGCGTCGCAGGGCGATGCGGCCGCCCGGGCCAGCCTGGACG
>ERZ1066136.1081-NODE-1081-length-15444-cov-7.050036_pt1 | contig 15444 bp, 14 predicted proteins | sample MGYA00382783_ERZ1066136 | MGnify/ENA primary metagenome ERZ1066136 (study PRJEB33369, sample SAMEA5778366) | biofilm metagenome | biome: Industrial cooling water; feature: Water cooling tower basin; material: Biofilm | place: United Arab Emirates | collected... | reverse complement strand
CCTTCGCCCTGGCGGACTTCATCGACCACTTCGTGACGCAGCTCTGCGAGATCGAGAAGGTGGACCGCACGCTCGTGCGGGTGGAGCTCTCGGCGCGTCCGCGTGTGAGCTTCGACCGGTCGCATCTCAATCAAGTGATGTGGAACTTGTGCCGTAATGCGCTTCGGTATTGCCGGCGTGAGCCGGGGAGTGTCCGCATTACAGCGGCATCGGGCGTCGCACCCGGTACAGTAGAATTGAGCGTCATGGACGACGGTCCCGGAGTGCCCGAGGCCTTGCGGGCGCATCTCTTCGAACCGTTCTTCACGACCGCGTCGAGCGGCACCGGTCTGGGCCTGTACATTGCCCGGGAGGTCTGCGAGGCCAACGGGGCGAGCCTGTCGTACATCGAACGCCCGACCGGCGCCCAGTTCATGGTGGTGATCCGGAGCCTGTAGCCGCGCGGGCCGCGGACCAAACTCGAGCAGGAGAGCAGCCTTGAAGCGAAAGGATTCCGGCGCCGGCGGCACCGTGACCCGCACGGTCCTCATCGTCGACGATGAGGAAGACATTCTCGAGTTGATCGAACTCACCCTGCTGCGCATGGGCCTGGAGGTCGAGCGCGCCATGGGGGTGGCCGAAGCCATCGAGAAGGTCAAGTCGGGCCAGTACGACCTCTGCCTGACGGACATGCGTCTCCCGGATGGCGAGGGGCTGCAGATCGTCGAGTTCGTGTCGCAGAACATCCGCGACCTGCCCGTGGCCGTGATCACGGCCCACGGCAACACCGAGAACGCGGTGGCGGCACTGAAGGCGGGGGCGTTCGACTACCTCGCCAAGCCGGTCTCGCTCGAACAGCTGCGCACGCTCGTGAAGTCGGCGCTCTCGCTGCCGACCGGGGTGCAGGCACGCCCCAACGCGGACCAGGGGCTGGTGGGCACGTCCGCGGCCATGCAGCACGTGCGCGAGATGATCGACAAGCTCGCCCGGAGCGAGGCGCCGGTGCACGTCACCGGGGAATCCGGCAGCGGCAAGGAACTCGCCGCGCGGCTCATCCACCAGAAGAGCGTCCGCCGCGACAAGCCCTTCGTCCCGGTCAATTGCGGCGCCATCCCCGAGAACCTCATGGAGAGCGAGTTCTTCGGCTACCGGAAGGGTGCATTCACCGGTGCCGATGCCGACCGTGACGGCTTCTTCCAGGCCGCCCACGGCGGGACACTCTTCCTGGACGAGGTCGCGGACCTTCCGCTGCCCATGCAGGTGAAGCTGCTGCGCGCCATCCAGGAGAAGAAGGTGCGCAAGGTCGGCTACACCCAGGAAGAGGCGGTGGACGTCCGCATCATCAGCGCCACGCACCAGAACCTCAGCGAATGCGTCGAGTCGGGCAAGTTCCGGCACGACCTCTACTACCGCCTGAACGTCATCGAACTGCGCATGCCGGCCCTGCGCGACCGCCGCGAGGACGTGCCCACATTCGCCGAGATCATCCTCGACCGGCTCGCGCGGAACGTCCAGGGGCCGCGGCCGGACATCGAGCCGGGTGCCATGCGAGCGCTCCAGCAGTACGACTTCCCGGGTAACGTGCGCGAGCTCGAGAACATCCTCGAGCGGGCGCTCGCCCTGTGCAGCAACGGGCGCATCACCGAGGAAGACCTCCAGATCACGCCCCCCGAGATCGTCACCCGCGAGGCCGCGCCGGCCGGGAGCAACGGCAAGTGGCCGCTGCAGGACTATCTCGACCGGGTCGAGCGCGAGGCCATCCTCGAGGCGCTGGAGAAGACGCGCTTCAACCGGACGGCCGCCGCCAAGCTGCTGGGCATCACCTTCCGTTCCATCCGCTACCGGATGGAACGTCTCGGCATCGAGTGACCGCGCAGCGGTGACGGCGTTCGCCTTCGACGACGCGGGCTGGACGCGCGATGCCGTCGGGATTCCGTCGCCGCATCACGACGCCCGGCCAGACGGCGCGACGATCGACCTGCTCGTCATCCACAACATCAGCCTGCCGCCCGGCGAGTTCGGCGGACCGGGGATACCCGACCTGTTTCTCGGTCGCCTGGACTGCGATGCCCATCCCTACTACGAGCGTCTGCGCGGTCTGAGGGTCTCCGCGCATTTCCTGATCCGCCGGGATGGCGCCGTGCTCCAGTTCGTGTCCTGCCTGGACCGGGCCTGGCACGCCGGCCAGTCGGAGTGGCGGGGCCGGACCCGCTGCAACGATTTCTCCCTCGGGATCGAACTCGAGGGCACCGACGACATGCCGTTCGACGAGCGCCAGTACGCCCGGCTCGCCCGGCTCGCGCGCGGCCTGCTCGCACGCTATCCGATCGTCGACGTTGCCGGTCACAGCGACATCGCCCCGGGCCGCAAGACCGATCCGGGGCCGTGCTTCGACTGGGCGAGATTCCGGCGCGATCTCGCCTGAACCGGCTGACGTTCCCGCGCTCCAAGCCGCGTGCGCATCTACTACACCGACCGGTACGTACTGCCGCTGCCCGAGGGGCACCGCTTTCCGATGAGCAAGTACGCGCGGCTGCGCGAACGCGTCGAGGCCGCGCGGCTTTCGGGCGCGGACCCGCTCGCGGAGCCGCCCGCGGCTACCGATGACGAACTGGCGCGCGCCCACGATCGCGAGTACATCCGCCGGGTCACGCAGGGCGAGCTCACCGCTGCCGACATGCGGCGGATCGGCTTTCCCTGGACGCCGGAGATGGTGGAACGCTCCCGGCGGTCCGCCGGCGCCACCCTCGCGGCCTGCCGCGCGGCGCTGGACTCCGGGGTCGCGGTCAACCTCGCGGGAGGCACCCATCACGCGTTTCGCGATCGCGGCGAGGGGTACTGCGTCTTCAACGACAGTGCCGTGGCCGCGCTGGCGATGCAGGCTGAAGGGCTCGTGCGGCGTGTCGTGGTCCTGGACTGCGACGTGCACCAGGGCAACGGCACCGCCGCCATCCTCGCCCACGATCCCACGGTCTTCACCTTCTCCATCCACGGGGCGAACAACTTTCCTTTCCGGAAAGAGGTGAGCGACCTCGACATCGAACTGCCGGACGACACGGGCGACGACGCATATCTCGCGGCGCTCGAACGCGGCGTGTGCCACGCCCTGTCGGCGGCGCAGGCGGATCTCGCGATCTACCTTGCCGGTGCCGATCCCTTCGAGGACGACCGGCTGGGCCGCCTCGCGCTCACGAAGGCGGGACTCGCGGCACGAGACCATCTGGTGCTCAGCCTCTGCCGCGAGGCCGGGCTGCCCGTTGCCATCGCGATGGCCGGCGGCTACGCCCGCACCATCGACGACACCGTCGACATCCACTTCTCGACCGTCGCCATCGCGGCGGAATGGGCTGCCCGCGCCGGCTGACGCGCGCAGGACCGGAACCCGGGGCCGGTTCCGCCAAACGCCCCGCCGTTGCAGCATCTCCATCTCTTCATGCAACTCGATGGCGTCATGCGAAGCGGGTATCCCGCTCGTAACACGCTTGACATGGACAGCACGAACACTAGAATTTGTCCCCTGACATTGCGCGACACACAACATCTTGTGTGTTCACCCGATCCCTGGTGGCGTGAGTGCAACCAGGGCACAACATCTAGGGGTCGTGTGCGTCCTGCGCCCGACCCTCCAGGAGGACGAATGCAGCTTTCCACCGACTCGACCACGCTCCGTCGCGATGATGCGGTGTTTACCGCGCCGGAGTCCGCCGCGCCCCGGGAGTCGCGGTTCGGCGACTACAAGGTGATCCGTCGCAACGGCGCCGTCGTCGGGTTCGAGCCGGGCAAGATCTCGGTGGCCATGACGAAGGCCTTCATCGCGGTGAACGGCGGGCAGGGCGCGGCCTCGGCTCGCGTGCGCGAGGTCGTGGCCCAGCTCACCGACATGGTGGTGGGCGCGCTCATGCGCCGCCAGCCGCAGGGCGGCACCGTCCACATCGAGGACATCCAGGACCAGGTGGAACTTGTCCTCATGCGCTCCGGCGAGCACGACGTTGCCCGCGCCTACGTGCTCTACCGCGAGGAGCGCGCGCGCGAGCGCGCGAAGGCGAAGGAAGCGCAGCACGCTCCGGCGGCCATCCACGTGAACGACGGCGGCACGCTGCGGCCGCTCGACATGGGCGCCCTGACCGAGCTGGTCACCGATGCCTGCCAGGGTCTCGGCGCCGAGGTGGACCCCGCGCTCATCCTCCAGAACATCCTTCGCGACGTGTACGAGGGCGTCTCCATCGAGGAGGTGCGCAAGTGCACCGTCCTCGCCGCGCGCGCCCTGATCGAGAAGGACCCCGCCTACGGCTACGTGACCGCCCGGCTGCTGCTCGACAGCATCCGCGTGGAGGTGCTGGGCGAGCCCGTCGGTCAGCGCGCCATGGCGACGCGTTACGCCGAATACTTTCCGCAGTTCATCCGGCAGGGAATCACGGCCGGCCTGCTCGACGAACGGCTCGCGACCTTCGATCTGGCCCGTCTGGGGCAGGCGCTCGACGCTTCGCGCGACCTCAAGTTCGGCTATCTGGGCCTCCAGACCCTGTACGACCGCTACTTCCTGCACGTGCACGGCCGCCGCATCGAGCTGCCGCAGGCGTTCTTCATGCGGGTCGCCATGGGCCTCGCGCTGAACGAGATCGACCGCGAAGCCCGCACCATCGAGTTCTACGGCGTGCTTTCGAGCTTCGACTTCATGAGCTCCACGCCGACCCTGTTCAACGCAGGCACCCAGCGGTCTCAGCTGTCCAGCTGCTACCTCACCACCGTCTCCGATGACCTGGAAGGCATCTACGAGGCAATCAAGGAGAACGCCCTGCTGTCGAAGTTCGCCGGCGGGCTGGGCAACGACTGGACGCCCGTCCGGGCGCTCGGCTCCCACATCAAGGGGACCAACGGCAAGAGCCAGGGCGTCGTGCCCTTTCTGAAGGTGGTCAACGACACCGCCGTCGCGGTCAACCAGGGCGGCAAGCGCAAGGGCGCCGTCTGCTCCTACCTGGAGACCTGGCACCTCGACATCGAGGAGTTCCTCGAGCTGCGGAAGAACACCGGGGATGACCGCCGCCGGACCCACGACATGAACACGGCGAACTGGATTCCGGACCTGTTCATGAAGCGGGTCATGGAGAACGGCGAGTGGACCCTGTTCTCGCCGGCCGATGTCCCCGACCTGCACGACAAGTACGGCAAGGCCTTCGAGACCGCCTACACCCGGTACGAGGAGAAGGTCGCCCGCGGCGAGCTGAAGCTCCACAAGAAGATCCCCGCGGTCCAGCTGTGGCGGAAGATGCTGTCCATGCTGTTCGAGACGGGCCACCCCTGGATCACCTTCAAGGACCCCTGCAACATCCGCTCGCCGCAGCAGCACGTGGGCGTCGTCCACAGCTCCAACCTGTGCACCGAGATCACGCTCAACACCTCCGACAGCGAGATCGCCGTCTGCAACCTGGGCTCGGTGAACCTCGTCGCCCACATGAAGGACGGCCAGCTGGACCTCGAAAAGCTCCAGCGCACGGTCTCGACGGCCATGCGGATGCTCGACAACGTCATCGACATCAACTACTACGCGGTCGCCAAGGCCCGGAACGCCAACTTCAAGCACCGCCCGGTGGGTCTGGGGATCATGGGCTTTCAGGACTGCCTGCACGAGATGCGGGTGCCCTACGCCTCCCGCGAGGCTGTCGAGTTCGCCGATCGCTCGATGGAAGCCGTCGCGTACTACGCCTACTGGGCGTCGACCGAGCTTGCCCGCGAGCGCGGCAAGTACTCCACCTACGACGGTTCCCTGTGGTCGAAGGGGATCCTCCCGCAGGACTCGCTCGCCCTGCTGGCCGAGGCCCGGGGTGGATACGTGGAGGTGGACACGACCGAGACCCTCGACTGGAAGCCGCTGCGCGAGCGGATCGCCCAGTACGGCATGCGCAACTCCAACTGCCTGGCCATCGCCCCCACGGCGACCATCGCCAACATCGTCGGTGTGTCGGCCTCGATCGAACCGAACTATCAGAACCTCTACGTGAAGTCGAACCTCTCGGGCGAGTTCACGGTGGCCAACGACTACCTGGTGCGTGATCTGAAGGAGCGCAACCTCTGGGACGAGGTCATGATCGCCGACATCAAGTACTTCGACGGGAGCCTGGCGCGGGTCGACCGCATCCCGCAGGAACTCCGCGCGCTGTACGCGACCGCCTTCGAGATGGAGCCTGCATGGCTGGTGGAAGCTGCCGCTCGGCGTCAGAAGTGGATCGATCAGGCGCAGTCCCTCAACATCTACATGGGCGGGGCGTCGGGCAAGAAGCTCGACGATACCTACAAGCTCGCCTGGATCCGCGGCCTCAAGACCACCTATTACCTGCGCACGCTCGCGGCCACGGCGGCCGAGAAGAGCACGGGCCGCGGCGGCGAACTCAATGCCGTGCCGGCGCACGGCGGTCTCAACGCGGCGCCCGATGCAGCTGCGGAACCGAAGTTCTGCTCGATCGACAACCCCGAATGCGAGGCCTGCCAGTAGGTCCTGGCACCGCCACGACAGCGGCATTCCGAGCCCACACCCTCGCCACCGACCAAGGAATTCATCGATGCAACTCCAGTTCGACGACACGCCTGCCCTGATGCCCGTCACCGCCCGTGGCGGCCTGCCGCCCGCGCGCCCCGTGCCCGCGACGACTCCCGCCCCGGTCCCGGCGGAAAGCGGGTTCGAGCGGGTCCGCGTGGAGGACAAGCGAGTCATCAACGGTACCGCCGACGTCAATCAGCTCGTCCCGTTCAAGTACAAGTGGGCCTGGGAGAAGTACCTCGCCGGCTGCGCGAACCACTGGATGCCCCAGGAAGTGAACATGAGTCGCGACATCGCCACCTGGAAGGATCCGGCGGCGCTGACCGAGGACGAGCGACTGCTGGTGAAGCGCAACCTCGGCTTCTTCGTCACGGCGGACAGCCTGGCGGCCAACAACATCGTGCTGGGTACCTATCGCCACATCACAGCGCCCGAGTGCCGGCAGTACCTGCTGCGGCAGGCCTTCGAGGAAGCCATCCATACCCACGCCTACCAGTACATCGTGGAGAGCCTGGGTCTGGACGAGGGCGAGATCTTCAACGCTTACCACGAGGTCGCCAGCATCCGGGACAAGGACCAGTTCCTCATCCCCTTCATCGACATCCTGACCGACCCGGAATTCAAGACAGGCACCCTCGAGAACGACCAGAAGCTGCTCCGCAGCCTGATCGTCTTCGCCTGCATCATGGAGGGGTTGTTCTTCTACGTGGGCTTCACGCAGATCCTCGCCCTGGGGCGGCAGAACAAGATGATGGGCGCCGCGGAGCAATACCAGTACATCCTCCGCGACGAGTCGATGCACTGCAATTTCGGCATCGACCTCATCAACACGATCAAGCTGGAGAACCCGCAGCTGTGGACGCCCGCGTTCCGTGAAGAGGTTCGCGGACTCATTCAGCAGGGCGTGGAGTTGGAATATCGCTACGCAGAGGATACGATGCCGCGTGGCGTACTCGGATTGAACGCGCCGATGTTCAAGGAATACCTCCGGTTTGTCGCTAATCGCAGATGTCAGCAGATCGGACTGGACGTGCTGTACCCCGGAGCGACGAATCCGTTCCCGTGGATGTCCGAGATGATCGACCTCAAGAAGGAGAAGAACTTCTTCGAGACCCGGGTTACCGAGTATCAGACCGGGGGCACGCTGAACTGGGATTGAGCCGGATGGGCCGGGCGGTGAGCGCGATGCGCCGCCGCCCGGGATGACGAACCAGATCGAGGAGCTGCAAGTTCCTGCGAAACGATTCAGGCGAGGTGCTTCGGTTTGACGAGACTGAGGCCTGCGCTGTCCGAACCAAGGGGTAGGCGTGTCGCCCGACACACCTAGGCGTCCTGCCCCCGCGAACCCGCACCGCGAGCGTTGTCTGCATCGCGGCGGTGGTACTTCTCCCCGCGAATTCCCGACGCACGTCTCCCGCGTGCGCTCATGCGATCGGCATTCCGCTGGTCGTCGTTCCGATTTCGTCCGTGCGCGCGACGGTCTTCGCGTGCATTCGACGCCCCTCTGCGGCGGGTCGCTCGCGCAACAAGCATGCTTCTTGCGTAGGCGCGCCCCTGCAGTCGTATCCGTGAATCCGGTCGTTTCGTGCTCACGGTTGCGAGTGTGTAGTTCAACTCTCTTCAGGAGGTATTGAGATGGCAGTTGCCAAGAAGGCGCCGGCGAAGAAGCCGGCTGCAAAGAAGACCGCGGCCAAGAAGCCGGCTGCGAAGAAGACGGCTGCGAAGAAGCCCGCCGCCAAGAAGGTTGCCGCGAAGAAGCCCGCGGCAAAGAAAGTAGCGGCGAAGAAGCCGGCAGCCAAGAAGACGGCCGCCAAGAAGCCCGCTGCCAAGAAGACCGCGGCGAAGAAGCCTGCTGCCAAGAAGGTTGCGGCCAAGAAGCCCGCCGCCAAGAAGGTAGCGGCCAAGAAGCCGGCTGCGAAGAAGGTTGCCGCCAAGAAGACGGCCGCCAAGAAGCCCGCAGTGAAGAAGGTCGCGGCGAAGAAGCCGGCAGCCAAGAAGGCCGTCGCGGCGAAGAAGCCGGCAGCCAAGAAGGTCGCGGCGAAGAAGCCGGCAGCCAAGAAGGCCGTCGCCGCCAAGAAGCCTGCCGCCAAGAAAGTCGCGGCCGCGAAGAAGCCCGCCGCAGCCAAGAAGCCGGCCGCGAAGAAGGCTCCCGCGAAGAAGGCTGCCGTGAAGAAGGCGGTCGCCAAGCCCGCCGTTGCGGCCCCTGCGCCCGCGCCGAAACCGATGTCGGCGCCCGCCGCGTGGCCCTTTCCTGTAGCGGGTAGACCGAACTAATCGCTACCCAGATGCCTGCGGGCAGCTCTGCATCCGAGACGGATACCAGTACCTGATCCGCGGGCTCTTGGCCTGCCGCCGCGTGTCCCTTGCTTTGCGGACCCCGGCTTCGCCGCGGCCAGCGGCCGTTGTCCCTCTGGCTTTCCCGACCGTCTCCATGACGGCGTCACGGGACTTCTTTCCCCTCGACGGCGCGGTATCCTCCAGACCTGTCCGAGTCCCTGGAACCGCCGTGGCCCACCTCTCTCGCCGCTTTGCCGGCTTCCGTTTCGCACTCGACCGTGAGCTGACCCGTCGCGGGCTTGCACGCGCCCTGGTTGTCTGCACGCTGCTCGTCGCATCGTCCGTCGCACGCGCCGAAACGCCCGGCGATCTCGTCACGAAGGAGATCGCGGGTACCTACGAGGACGTCCGGGCGCAGCTCGTCTTCGCCATCGAGGAGCGCGGGCTCAACGTTACGAACGTGGCCGATATCGGCCAGATGCTGGAGCGCACCGGCAAGGATTTCGGTGTCATGACCCCGGTTTACCGCCACGCATCCGTGGTCCAGTTCTGCTCGGCACGGCTGTCGCACGGCGCCGCCGGGGCGGACCCGCGGGCGATTGCGCTGTGCCCCATCTCCATTGCGGTGTACGAGCTCACGGCCGCGCCGGAGCGCGTGCAGATCGTGTTCCGCCGGATGAACGTCGGGGGCATCAGCGGCGCGCTCGCGGACGTGTTCAGGCAGGCGGAGAAGCTCGTCGCCGAGATCGTGGAGAGCGCCGCCGAGTAGGAGAACGCCATGGAACGCAGAAAGCTGAGCTCGAGCCAGATCCGCTCGGTGGGCTACGACGCCGCGTCGCAGACGCTGGAGGTCGAGCTCTCCAGCGGCGCCATCTACCAGTACACCCGCGTGTCGGCCGAACTGCATCGCCGGTTCCTCGCTGCGCCGTCGCCGGGCAGCTGGTTCCGCGACAACATCGAGGAGTCCTTCACCGGCCGGCGCATCCGCTGAGCCGCGAGGGTCTTAGCACTCCGGTTCGCCCGGGTCCGGGCGCGGATCGGGGTCGAATCCGAAGCGCTCCGGCAGCGCCGATGCCGGTATCCGCTGCAACGCCAAGAACTCTCCGCACACGTCGAGCCGTGGCGGTCCGGCATGCGGGTCGCCGGCGATCCACGCCTCCAGCATCTCATCCGGGTACCGCGTGCCGCCCGGGCCGACGAGGCGCGCGCACAGCGCCGCGAGATCCCGGTCGTCCACGATGCCCGGGCCCAGATTCGTGCCGATCCCGAGCCGGCCTAGGTCGTCGACCCAGGCCTCCGTCGTTGCCGACACCGGCAGTCCGGTATGCGCAACCAACGTGCAGTCCGCCGCGGACCGGAACACGAAGGGCGTGACGGCGAGCGCCACGAACACGCGCTGCGGACCGTTCTGGAAGTACCAGCGCCCGCGCGAATCCGCGGCGTAGTTGCGTCCGATGAACGCCGTGACCGCCGGATTGGTGATCCGGTCCCCCTTGAGCAGCCACTGGCCGCGCGCGTCGAGCGCGAGCCAGCCGTAGGCATGGGGGACATTCGGCCACTTGGCCATGCCTCGGAGGACGATGTCATCCATGGCGGTCGGCCTCCGGCGTGCGGCCCGCCCGTACGCTGTGGTTCAATGCCGTTTTCCTGGTCGAGAGAGGGGACAGCATGGCCATCACGTTCTACTACGGTTCCGGTTCGCCGTTCGCCTGGCGCGTCTGGCTGGCGCTGGAGCTGAAGGGTGTGGAATACACGCAGAAGATCATCTCGTTCTCGGACCGCGAGCACAAGTCGCCGGAATACCTCGCGCTCAATCCCCGCGGGAAGGTCCCGCTCATCGTGGACGACGGGTTCGCGCTGTACGAGTCCGCGGCCATCCTCGAGTACCTGGACGAGCGCCATGCGCAGGGCGTGCGGCTTTTCCCGGGCGACGTGCGCCGGCGCGCAGTCGTGCGTCGGCAGGTGCAGGAGGCCGACCAGTATCTGGGGACCTCGATGGAAGGGCTGCTCAACCAGGTGCTGTTCCGCCCGCGCGAGCAGTGGGACGACGTTCGCATCGCGAAGGCGCGCGAGCAGTTCGCCGCCGAGATCGCCGCGTGGGAGACCATCGCCACCGGTCCCTGGCTGGCCGGGGCCGACCTCTCGGCGGCCGACCTCACGGCCTATCCGCATCTCGCGCTCGCGTTGCGGCTCGACAAGCGCAAGCCGGACCTCGACATCGCAGGGCTCGTGGGCCCGCGCATGCGCGCCTGGATGGCCAAGGTGGAAGCGCTGCCGTGTTTCGAGAAGACCATTCCGCCGCACTGGAAGAAGTAGGGCGGTTGCGCCCGCGTGAACCGGGCGCGTCGCCCGTCGCCCCGGCTTGATCCAGATCAGGCCGTCTCCGGCGCGCCGCGATTGAATGGGGTTCTCCCCGCGACCCCGTCGCGGAAACAGACGAGGAGGACCGGATCATCATGAGAACGAAGCCGACGATCGCGGGGGCGCTCGCGCTCCTGATCATGACGGGCGCGCCCGTCCTGGCCGACGACGCGCCGCCGGACGGCGCAGCCATCGTAAAGGCGCGCTGCCTCGCCTGCCACAACGCAGACCGTCTGAAGCAGCTGGCCGCGCGCACACCCGAGGCGGAGCGTGAGGCGAAGTGGATGCGTTTTCTGAAGACGCACAACCTGCCGGCGGAGGCCGATCGGGCGGCCGTCGTCCCGCATCTGCTCGAACTCACGCGCTAGGCGCGGTCGCCGGCCTCCTTGTCCGGGCCCCCTGAGGGCACGGGCTCGCGGCACTCGTGCACGCCTCGCCGCCTCTCGCGGGCGGTCATCTCGCGAGGCACTCGGGGAGTACCATCCACGACCGGGACGCCGGCGTGCGACAACCGTCGCGGACCGAGTCCAGGTTCGGCAATTCGACGAGGAGATTCCGTGGGACAGTTGCTCTTGGGCGCGGTGGCGGACGATTTCACCGGCGCAACGGACCTTGCCAGCACGCTCGTGAAGGCGGGGATGAGGACGGTACAACTGCTGGGCGTGCCCCGGCCCGGGATGCCGGTTCCCGACGCCGATGCCATCATCGTGGCGCTCAAGTCGCGGAGCAATCCCGCGCCGGAGGCCGTGTCCCAGTCGCTTGCCGCGCTCGACTGGCTGAAGCAGGGCGGCGCCCGCCAGTTCTACTTCAAGTACTGCTCCACTTTCGACTCCACGGCGCAGGGCAACATCGGTCCGGTCGCGGAGGCCCTGTGCGATGCCCTCGGCACGGGCTTCACGGTGTTCAACCCGTCGTTCCCCACCAACAAGCGCACCGTGTATCAGGGCTACCTGTTCGTGGGCGACGTGCTGCTGTCCGAGTCCAGCATGCGGCACCATCCGCTCACGCCCATGACCGACCCGTCGCTCGTGCGCGTGCTGCAGCAGCAGACGCGCGGCAAGGTCGGTCTCGTGCCCGCCGCGGTGGTGGAGGCCGGCGTCGACGCGATCCGCGCGGCGTTCCACCGTCTGCAGCAGGACGGCGTGCGCCACGCGATCCTCGATTCGCTGAACGATCGTCATCTGGCGGTCCTCGGGGAGGCCTGTGCCGGTCTGCCGCTCGTGACGGGCGGGTCGGGCATGGCGATGGGATTGCCCGCGAACTTCGTGCGGCAGGGGCTGATGCAGCCAGGGCAGGGCGTCGCACTGCCGCCCGTGGGCGGACACTGCGCGGTCCTCGCCGGCAGCTGCTCCGCGGCTACGCAGGCCCAGGTCGCTGCCATGCGCCGCGATCACGAGGCGTTCGAACTCGATCCGCTCGCCATCGCGCGCGGCGAGGACATCGTCGGTCGGGCCCTCGCGTGGGCTGCGCCGAAACTCGGTGACCGCCCCGTCCTCGTGTACTCCACCGCCACGCCGGAGGCCGTCAGCGCCGTGCAGGCGCAACTGGGCCGCGCGAACGCGGGCTCGCTGGTCGAGGAGGCGCTGTCGCAGATCGCGAAGGGACTGGTCGCGCGCGGCGTGCGTCGCCTCGTGGTCGCGGGCGGGGAGACCTCCGGGGCGATCGTCGGCGCGCTGGGTGTGGAGGGCCTCACCATCGGCGCGGAGATCGATCCGGGCGTGCCCTGGACCGCCAGCCTTGGTGAACCTCGACTCGCGCTCGCGCTCAAGTCCGGCAACTTCGGCACGGTGGACTTCTTCACGAAGGCCTTCGGAGCCTACCGATGACCGAGTCCCAGGCGCGCGAGCACATGACCCTGCTCGGACGCTCGCTGTTCGAGCGCGGCCTCGCGTTCGGGTCCGCCGGCAATCTCTCGATGAAGGTGGATGACGGCGTGCTCATCACGCCGACCAACGTGTGTCTCGGCCGGCTCGACCCCGCACGCATCAGCAAGGTGGACGAGGCTGGCCGCCACGTCTCCGGCGACAAGCCGTCGAAGGAGAACTTCCTGCATCTCAACATGTACCGCGAGCGTCCGGGCGCGGGCGCGGTCGTGCACCTGCATTCGACGCACTCGGTCGCGGTGTCCGTGCTGGACGGACTGCCTGAAGTGGATCCGATCCCGCCGATCACGGCTTACTACGTGATGAAGATCGGCAGGCTCGTGCTGCTGCCGTATTTTCCGCCCGGGGATCCGGAACTCGCGAACGCGGTGAAGGCCGTCGCCGGCCGGCACCACGCGATCCTGCTGGCGAATCACGGGCCGGTCATCGCCGGCACTGATCTGGATGCCGCGGTCTACGCGACCGAGGAACTCGAGGAGACCGCGAAGCTGTTCCTGCTGCTGCGCGGAGAGAGGCTTCGGCTGCTGAGCCGGACGGACGTGGAAGAACTGGAGCGCCGGTTTCCCGGCTGACGACAGGAATCAGTGGTCGTCGCCGTCGCTCCAGCGGCGATGCGGCCCGTCGTACTCGTCGTCGATGTCCGCAGCCCGCGGAGGGTCGTTGAACTCGCTGTCCTGTCGCATTTCGTAATCGACGATCTCGCGCAGGAGCGCTTCGGCGCGTACCGCGGACTCTGTATCGTCGGCAGTGCGCATGATGCGCGCGAGCAGCGCCTTGGACTCGCGGTAGTCACGCTCGTTGGTGATGGGCCGCGCGTAGCGCGCGAGGGTCGTGCCGAGCCCCTGCGCCAAAGCGTAACCGTGCATCTCCTGCAGCAACCGAAATTCGATCTTCATGCACCCCCCACTCGCAAACGCGGTGCCAGCCCCCGCTGGCCGCCGGTCTCACCCCTGCAGCCTCATGCTTCGCCATGCCGGTGAACGCCAGCGGGCCAGCATCATGACGCCGAGAAGAAAGATATAGGCCAGAGACGCCCACCATCCGCCGATGGTTCCCCAACCGAGTTGCGGCAGGAAGTTCACCCAGCCTTCGCCGGGGCCGAAGGAGAGCATGTGCGACAGCGGAACGAAACCGAACCAGGCGAGCAGGATCAGGTACAGCGTCGGGACTTTCACGTCTCCCGCACCGCGCAAACAGAACGCGGAGGCGAGGTTCAATGCATCGAACATCTGATACGCGCCGGCGATCCACACGATGCGAAGGGACAGCGCGATCACATCGGCCGCACCGGGTTGTGACAGATCGGTAAAGACAGGCACCAACCAGGGGCCTGCGAGCGCGATGCCGAGACCGACACAGCCCATGTAGACCGCCGAGATGGCGATGATGGTGTTGCCGAGACGCTGCGCCCAGTCACGATCGCCTGCGCCGATGGACTGGCCCACGAGCGTCGTCCCCGCGATCGCGATGCCGATCGCCGGCAGGTACGCGATGGACGTGAGCATCATGACGATCTGTGTCGCGGCGCCCTGCACCACGCCCAACTTGACCTGCATCAACTGGAACAGCCAGATGGCGACGAGATCGACGGCCGGGAACATGCCGGTCGGAATGCCGACGGAGACGAGGGTCCGCAGCGCGCGGCCGCGAAGTCGCCACATGAGTCGCGTGCGATACGGTTGCTGCAGCGCAGGAGCGAGGAACAGCGCGAGCGAGATGCCGACACCGATCGCGAGCGACGTGGTGGTGGCCCACGCGGACCCCGCCATGCCCCAGCCGAAACCGAAGATGAAGACGGCATTGAGCACGGCATTCGCTGCCGCCACGACGAGCATGACGAACAGCGTCACACGCGTCTTGCCCAGGCCGTTGAAGAATCCCGAAAGACCCCACAAGGCGACGGCGAGCGGCCCGCCGAGCAGCCGGGGCTGCCACCAGTCGACGGCCTGGTCCACCACGGTCGGCGCGAGACCGAACGGTGCCAGCAGCGTCGACCCCATGAACGCGATCACGAAGAACGCCGGCGCGAGCAGCACCGTGGCCCACAGGCCCTGCCAGGTGTTCATTGCGGCACGCCGGCTCAGTCGGGCACCATAGGCCTGCGCGACGAAGGTCTGCACCGCGAGGCCCACGCCGCCCAGCGCGAGCAGGAACACGATCGCGAGGAAATGCACGGCCCCCATCGCGGCCATGGCCTCGGTGGACAGCCGTCCGATGAACCACGTGTCGGTGAGGTTCAGCACCAGTTGCATCGCGCTGTTCAGCATGAGCGGCAGCGCGAGCAGCGTCACGGCGCGCAGGTCCACGTGGCGCTTGCCGGCGGCGTCGAGGCGCACGGCGGGCAGCCGCGGCCGGGCGGCGGCGTCGTTCGGATCGGCGGACATCGGCTTCGTCGTCGAGGCAGCGGGA
>ERZ1066136.1078-NODE-1078-length-15487-cov-7.274106_pt1 | contig 15487 bp, 18 predicted proteins | sample MGYA00382783_ERZ1066136 | MGnify/ENA primary metagenome ERZ1066136 (study PRJEB33369, sample SAMEA5778366) | biofilm metagenome | biome: Industrial cooling water; feature: Water cooling tower basin; material: Biofilm | place: United Arab Emirates | collected... | reverse complement strand
TTGCCGATCAGGTGGTTGACCTCGGTCATGCCGTAGAACTCGTTGCAGACGACGCCGAGCCGCGTCTCCGCCCATTCGAGCGTCTCCGCGGCCAGCGCCTCGCCCCCGGTGCAGACCACCCGCAGCGCCAGGTCGTGGCGGTCGCGGGGCCTGGGCTCCTGGGCGAGCCGCTTGATCGCGGTGGGGGCAAGGAAGGCGTGGGTGACCCGGTGGCGGGCCAGGAAGGGATAGGCGCGCTCGGGCGCGAAGCGGTCGAGCGAGGTGGCCACGGGCCGCCCCGCCATCCAGGCGGGGAGGAGCATGTCGAGGAGGCCGCCCACCCAGGCCCAGTCGGAGGGCGACCAGAACATGGCGTCCTCGTCCTCCATCGACAGGTCGAAGAAGAGGTTGATCGACGGCCTGTAGGCGGCGAGGACACGGTGGCCGTGCAGGATGCCCTTGGGCCGCCCGGTGGAGCCGGACGTGTACATGAGCAGCGCCGGGTCGTCGGCGCCGCCGTAGTCGGGCGCGAAGCCCGGCGCCTCGCGCGCGAGGCCGGCGCCCAAGTCGCCTTCGGTCACCTCCGGCTCGCGCAGCAGGACGTGGCGCAGGTGGGGCAGGAGGGTCGCGCGCTCGGGCCTGATGGGGGACCACGCCGCCGCGTCGGTCAGGAGCACGGGGGCGCGGCAGTCGTTGAGCGCGTGGGCGAGGGCCTCGGGCCCGTAGAGCTGCGAGAGGGTCACCGCCACCGCGCCGAGCCGGCAGACGGCCATGTGGGCCACGGCGGTGTCGGGGTGGAAGCCCGTGTGGAGGCCCACGAGGTCGCCGCGGCCGACGCCCAGGTCCCGCAGGGTCGCGGCCAGGCCCGTGGCCGCGCGGTCGACGTCGGCGAAGCTCTGGCGCTCGACGGCTCCGTCCGGCCTCTCGAAGACGAGGGCAGGACGATCGCGGCTCTCGGCGCCGAGGTGGCGGCCGAGCGTCATGTGGTGGATGTTGGCGTCCCCCGGCCAGGCGATGCGAAGGCCCTCGGGGCCGCGGACGAGGCCGAGGCGGCCGAGGAGGTCGGGGGTGAGGGAGGCGTAGAGGTCGGTCATGGCGCCTCCTCAGGGCCGACGACGAGGGCAGGGCGCTCGCCTGTCGCGGCCAGGAGGCGCGCCCTCTTGGCATGGGGCGGCAGGTCGTGCGCCACGGCGACGCAAGCGGTCGCGGCGCCGTCGAGGCGCACCAGCGCGAAGGCGCCGTCCCGCCCCTCGGTCCGGGCCAGGACCGCCGCCGTACCAGGCAACGTCGCCCAGTCCTCCGCACGGCCCCCGCAGGTGCAGGCGCGCCGGGGCGGGAAGCTGACGAGCCCGCAGGCGCCGCAGCGGGACGCCACGGCGCGGCCCTCGCGCAGCCCGTCGACATGAGGCGCGAGCCAGCCCGGCGCGAGGTCGTATGGGAGGTGCAGGTCGAGCCTCATGCCGCGCGCCCGATGAGCGTCACGGTGGCCGTGGTGCAGAGCCCGCCATGCGTGTCGGCCAGGGCCACCCGGGGGGGGCGCGACGGCTGAAGGCCCTCATGATACTGCCCCTCGACCAGGAGCGCGCACGTCGCGGCCTGCGCCACGCCGGTGGCCCCGGGCGGGGCGCCCTGGCCCAGAAGCCCGCCCGAGAGGTTGATCGGCAGGGCGCCGTCGCGGCCAAAGCGCCCCTGCGCGAGCTCGCGAGCCGGGTCCGCTGAAAGCCCCAGCGCGTCGAGCGCCTGCATCTCGGCGCCGGCATAGGCGTCGTAGACCTCGGCTGCCTCCACATCCCCGGCGCCCAGCCCGGCCATGTCGAGGGCGCGACCCATGGCCGTCCTCTTCGCCGCGAAGTCTCCCATGTCCCCGCGCCCGCCCGGCTGCGCGAGGTCGGTGGCCGCCCCCATCCCCAAGATGCGCGGCGCGTCCCGGCGGCCCAGGGGCAGGTCGGCGCGGCGCGCGAGGACCACGGCCGCTGCCCCGTCGCTGAGCGGCGAGCAGTGGAGGCGTCGGTAGGGCGAGGCGACGAGGGGAGAGGAGGCGACCTCGGCGGCGTCCTGGGTGCGGGGCAGGTGGGCGAGGGGGTTGAGGCAGGCGTTGGCGCGGTTCTTCAGCACCACGCGGGCGAGGTCGTCGTCCCCGGCCCCTTCGCGCGCCGCCCAGGCCTGCCACGAGAGCGCGTAGAGCGCCGTCGCTGTCACCCCCGTCATGCCCTCGCCCCAGGCGTCGAAGGAGAAGCCGTAGAGGTCGCGCACGGCGTCGCCCGGCAGCGAGGAGGCCGTGACGTCCACCCCCACCACCGCCACACGCCGCGACAGGCCTGCGAGTATGCGCGCCGCCGCCGCCTGGACTGCGACCCCGCCCGACGCGCCGCCGGCCTCGACGCGCAGCGCCGCCGCGCCCGTGAGCCCCAGGTCCCCCGCGACCACGGCAGAGGGGTTGAGCTGGAGCGTGAAGGCGTCGCTTTCGGCCGCGAGGACCAGGGCGTCGATGTCGCCCGCATCAAGGCCCGCCATGAGCAGGGCCGCGTCGAAGGCCTCGAGGGCGAGGTCGCGGAACGACCTGTTCCGGTGGCGCCCGAAGCGCGTCATGCCCACGCCAGCGACGGCGACTTCGGTCAAGCGAACCTCCCGGAGCGCCCCCGCGGCCGCCCGGCGCCACATTGACAGATCAAATATGTCCCTACAAGTTTGGCGCGGGAGGCAGCCGATGCTCATGGATCGCCCGGCGTCGCTTGCACCTTTGGCCCCGACCGGCTCAGCCCTTGGCGTGGCCGTGGCGGCCGCGGGATGCCTCGGCGTCGGCAGCCTCTATGGTTGGAGCGCCCTCACCCCCGCGCTGGTCTCGCGCTTCGGCATCGACCATTCCGCAACGGGCCAGACGTTCTCCTGGGCCATCGTCGCCTTCACGGCCGGGGCTCTGCTAGCGCCGCGCCTGCGCGGAGGGCACCGGACGCTGGCGGTCGCCCTGGGAGGGGCAGCGCTCTGCCTACTTGGGGCCTCGCAGGCGCAGGGCTTCGCGGCCTTCCTGGCGTTCTACGCGCTGGGTTTCGGCGCCATGGCAGGTGCCGCCTACATCACCGCCGTGGAGATCGCCTCGCGAGGGCCCCGGCCGGGTTTGGGGGTGCCGCTGGTGGTCGCGGCCTTCGGCGCGGGTGGGGCAGTCTTCGGGGGGCTGCTCGGCGCGCTGCTGGCCGGCGGAGCGGGGCTGGGGGCGCTGGCCTGGGTGGGGAGTGCCGTAGCCGCGGCGGCACTGGCCTGCATGGCCTTGCGTGAGGGAGGTGGCGGAGGTGCGACGGTCGCCGTGGCAGACCTGCCACGGCCACGGACGCTCTTCCGGCACTGGCTCATCTTCGCCGTCGGCTCGCTGGGTGGGCTCGTGGCCCTTGGCCTGGCGCAGCCGATCTCGGCTGACCGAGGCGCCTCGCCCTGGATTGCTGCCCTGGGCGTCGTCGCGGTCGCCGGGGGCAACGTGCTGGGCCGCCTTGGCGCCAGCCTGCTCGGCGTTCGCCTATCTCCCACCGCCGTGCTGATGCTGGCTCAGGTCGTGGGGGGGCTCGCGCTCCTCGGTCTGCTGTGGCCCGGCGGCCCGGGGACGGCGACCGCGCTCCTCGCGGCCGTCGCGCTGGGCTACGGGCTGACAGCGGCAGGCATGCCGCTCATGGTGCGCGCCGCCGCTGGGCCTGCCGCCTTCTCGCGCGCCTACGGCGTCGTCTTCACGGGATGGGGCGCGGCGGGGCTGGTCGGGCCGTGGGTCGCCGGGGTTCTGCGCGATGCCACGGGTGGTTGGCAATCCGGCCTGGCGCTCGCGGCCGGTGGCAGCCTGGTGGCCGTCCTGATGCTGATGTGGGAACGCTGGTCGAGAAGCTGAGAGGGAGTCGAGCCATGGCGCGCAGGACGGCAGCGGAGATGGTCGCGGAGGCGCGGGCGCGCGTGCCCGCCGTGACCCCAGAGGAGGCGCGGGCCCTGCCCGATGCCCTGATCGTGGACCTGCGCGAGCCCGACGAGGTCGCGGCCACGGGCAAGATCGAGGGGGCGGTCGTGATCCCGCGCGGCTGGCTCGAATGGCGCGCGGACCCCGAGTCGCCGTGGCACGACGACCGCTTCGCGCTCGACCGGCCGGTGCTGCTCTATTGCGCCGTCGGCGGCCGCGCGGCGCTGGCCGGGGTGGTGCTGCAGGACCTGGGCTTCCAGGACGTGCGCAACCTCGGAGGCATCAAGGACTGGGCCGACAGGGGGCTGCCGGTCGAGCCAGGGTGAAGGCAGATGCGATCAGCCAGCTGACTGGCGGACGCTGCGATTGGCGGCGGCTTTCTGTCGACCTCAGGAGTCAGTCCGAAGCCACGAGCCGGTGTCCGTCAATCGACCCCACCCCCCTGCGCCGCTACGCGTGCCTCGCATACTGCAGGCGCCGCTCTAGCGCTGTGGACATATGCCTTGGTCAGGTCATTGACCATCGACGCCCCCTGTCGCACGCTCCGGGAGCGGTACAGGCGGGGACGCCGATGACCGTGAAGGTGAGTGCCGGGCGGCCGCGAGGCCGCTCGGCGTTCGTCCTCGGGCCCCCGCTCCGTCGGCGTCGTCCCCTGCTGCCGACTTGTGGCGTGCCTCGAGGTTCGCCCGCGGGTCGGAAGGCCCGCCGCCCCGACGAGCCCTTCGCAGCAAAGGGCTCGGCCGTTCCGAGGACCAGCTCATCGTCGTAGGTCTGATCGATGGGGTCGATGAACGCCTCCCACCCCTGCTCGTCCTCCCGAACGAGCCTGATGACGAGGTCCATCGTCGCCTCGGCGTTGGGGAAGTCCCCTTTAGCCGCCAAGTGGTGGACGAAGTCGGTTGGGTCCAGCGGCGGCCTCACTGTCTCGGGCTGTCGCTCCTTTGTGTCCTCGCCCGGCATCCTACGGCCGGGAGGCTGCGTAGTGGTCATGTCGCGTCCCGCCGCTCGGCGAGGCCGATCAGGCTGCCCACGAGGTTGAGCTGCCCCGCCCTGTGGCGCTGGGTCAGGGCTCGCAGGTGCCCGCCTGGCCTGCGGATGGGCGTGAGGGGGTGGTCGCGGTTGGCGTCGGTGACGAGCACGCACAGCGCCGCGCGGAAGTCCCCCATCGTCTCCGCTGCGTCTGCCCAAGCAGCGCCGCTGATGCCCAGGGGTGGGAGAAGGTGGACGGCCGCGGCCACGAAGTCGAGCGGTCCCAGCCGCTCGGGCGGTTTACCGGCCATGTCGAGGCAGAGCCGGAAGTCCTCGCCGGCGAGTTCGTACAGCCGTCGTGGGCCCAGCCGGGCCACGAAGGCGTCCTGCCTCTCCGGGCCAGTGGCACCGTCGTCAGGTTCGCGGGACGCCTCCACCCGGCGCTCCACCTGTTCCCTGCTACAGGAGTCCAGGGAGTCTTGCGTTGTAGCTTGTAGATAGGACCGGAAGGTTTCGGCCGCTCGACCGGAAGATTCTTGGGTCGAGCCACGTCGATCGGCGGCATCGCGGGCCAGGCGGTCGAGCTCGTTGCAAAGGGCCCGTGCCGCGACGACGTGATCCTCCAGCGCCGCGAGGCCCAGGCCGCGGAGCGCGCCGCTGGAAGGCCACTCGAGCACGGCGTCGCGGATGGCGCCGAGCGCGGGGTCGTCGGGGCGGGCGGGATGCAGCTCCGCGAGGCCGTCCCGCAGGTGACGGAAGTAGCTGCTGCGGAGCCGCACCAGGGTCTGCACGCGGGCGCGGTCGACCCGCCGCTGGTCGCGCAGGCCGAGGAGCTGGGGCACCAGCGTGATGAGCCGGGAGAACACGAGGCCGAGGCCGCCCGAGCGCGAGCGCGAGCCGTTGGCGGCGGTGCGCTTCTCGACGAGCCCGAGCTGACGCGACAGGGCGTGCTCGTGGGCGCGCACGGCCCGCTCGCTGAGGCCCAGGGCGGCGGCGAGCTCGACCTGGGAGGCGTAGCACACCGGCTCATCCTCGGGATCGGTCCAGGCCTGAGGCCGGGTGTAGCCGATCATGACGAGGAGGGCGTGGAGGCGCGCGCCGGACAGGCCGATCGCCGGAGCCAGCTCTGACAGGAGCTGCTCGACCTGGCTGCGCTGCATCCCGTCGGGAAGGACCGGATAGGTGGCATGGGTGGGCTCGCGGTCCATGACCGCGGCTGGGATAGGCATCGTCTCCTCCTCTAGGGTGAGGCGAGGGCGGCGCGGGCAAGCCGCTCCCGATCGCGCGGGCGCGGTTTTCTCTTGCCTGTCTGTGGGGAGGTGCTAGAACCGGGCCTGACATGATGGTGGCCGTGAGGGATTGGCGTCCCTTGGCTCTAGCACCCCCCGTTGAGGCGCCAGCCTCGCGGGGGTTTCGCTTTCTGGGGGTCGCTACGACTCCTTCGGGGGTAGGGTTTCGGGACTCAGGGTTACACGTCCGGGTCGAACGACACAAACTTGTTGACGTCGCTTGCAGCCCTCCAGGAGCGAGGAAGGGGCCCGAGTGGCGCGGTGCTTCGCTGGCATGGTCCGCTCCGAGTCTCGCTAGGAGAGTGAGCTAACCTATAGTTTTGCTCTAGCCAGCGTGTCCACCGCCGATCGCACGGATGCGGTGCCCTTCGCCGATCAGGACGTCGTCACACAATCTTCGGTCTCGCTGGTTTGTGGATCATAGACAGGATGACGGGTTGTGTGACAAGCTGTCCTCCATGCCAACCTGCTCGCCGTCTTTGTCATCCAATCGGACGTTTGTGTGACGATGCTGATCGGCTACATGCGCGTGTCCAAGGCCGACGGCAGTCAGGTGCTCGACCTCCAGCGTGATGCGCTCCTCCGTGCCGGCGTGCCGGAGGATCGCATGTACGAGGACCGCGCCTCGGGGCGGCGCGACGACCGGCCCGGGCTCGAGGCCTGCCTCAAGGCGCTGCGGGAGGGCGACGCGCTCGCGGTCTGGAAGCTCGACCGGCTCGGGCGCGACCTCAAGCACCTGGTCGGCGTGGTCGACGACCTCACCCGGCGCGGTGTGGGCCTCAAGGTGCTGGCCGGCGAGGGTGCCTCGGTGGACACCACCACGGCGAACGGCCGGCTCGTGTTCGCGATCTTCGCCGCCTTGGCCGAGTTCGAGCGCGAGCTCATCGTCGAGCGCACCAAAGCGGGGCTCGCTGCCGCGCGCGCCCGGGGCCGCCACGGCGGGCGCCCCTACAAGATGACCGCGGCCAAGCTGCGTCTGGCGCAGGCCGCCATGGGCCAGCCCGAGACCCGCATCGCGGAGCTCTGCGCCGAGCTCGGCGTCACGCGCCAGACGCTCTACCGCTTCGTGAGCCCGACGGGCGAGCTCCGGGCCGACGGGGTCAGGCTGCTCGACCGCATGGCGAAGGACGCCAAGGCGGCGCCCGGGGCGGGCCGCGCGAACGCCTGATGGCCGCCTCGACCCGATGGCTTCGAGCAGGTGCTCTCAACGTTGCACGAGGCACGGGCCAAGGGGCGCAGGGCGCAGGGCGGCAGGCCGAGCTGGGCCAAGGAGCTTCGATCGCAACGCGACGCTTGTCATATGTAGGGGCGACACCTGTCGCACCCTTGCCAGGTGCAGGTCAGTCTCGGAGAGCCCCAATGAACCGTCCCGCGCGCGTCGCCCCTCGGTCGGCCACCCCAGATCCGATTGCCCTGGACCCGGCCCTCTCGCGCACCCTTGACCTCCTGGGCGGCCCAAAGGTGATCTCCACACCCGTGCGCACCTCGCTGGAGGCCCACGACCTCCTAGCCCAAGGCCTGCCCACGGCGAGCCTATTCCTCCTGCGTGAGCGCATCGGCCTGGGCGCGGCCGAGTTCGTGGGTGCCCTCGGCATGAGCCTGCGCACGCTCCAGCGACGGCGCGACCATCAGGATCGCTCGCTCAGCCCCGAGCAGAGTGGGCGTGCTTGGACGCTCGCGGAGATCTTCGGCCGTGCCACCGAGGCCTTCGGCTCCCGCGAGGACGCGCTCGACTGGCTGCGGCGCCCGGCGCTCGCGCTCGATGGGCGCCGGCCCATCGACCTGCTGCGCACGCCCGCGGGCGCCGAGGCCTTGGGCGACCAGCTCATCCGGGTCGAGTACGGCGTCTACACGTGACCGCTGCATGACCCCGCTCCCACCCCCGCTCGGGACGGGGAAGGTCATCTTCTGGCGTCTCGACGCGGCCCGTTTCGCCCATAGCTGGGCGAGCGGTGAGGGCAGCTTCCGGGTGGGCGGCCGTTGGAACGGCCGCGGCCAGCGCGTGGTCTACGCCTCCCTCGACCCCTCCACCGGCATCCTGGAGGTGGCTGTGCACAAGGGTTTCCGCGTCCTCGACACCGTGTCGCACACACTCACCCGGGCACGACTCATCGATCCAGGGCGCGTTCACGTCGTCCGGCCAGAGGAGGTGCGCAGCCCGCACTGGCTGCACCCCGGCCAGCCGAGCGCCGGGCAGCGGGAGTTCGGGGCCGCGCTCCTGGCCTGGCACGACTTCGTGGTCCTCCCCAGCGCGGTGTCGACCTTCAGCTGGCACCTCCTCTTCGATCCCAGCCAAGCCGAGGGCCTCTACGATGAGGTCGAACAGGTGTTTGCCGACACCGCTGCAGGCGCTCCTCAGAGGCTCTCGACGCCCCCGGTAAAGGACCTGTGGATGAAGACTCTCAAGCCGCGCGGCCATCCGCTCCGAGACCCTATTGCGGACGTGGTGGCGAAGGACAGGCAACTGGCTTGCCTTTCGAGAGATCAGGGTGGTTGCTCGGGGAGAGGTACGTAGGGATGCGTCGGAGCCGTCAGAAACTGGTCCGCGATCCTGTCTCCTATCGCCTCCACGCTCGCGACAGCGGCGGGGACGAGCTCATCCACCGACCGCCGCCAGTCGTCGAGCGCGATCTCCCTTTCGTTGGTCGGGGCGTCGACGCGGACCACGCTCAGCGGGCCGAGCAGGAGCCGCGCTTGGTTCGTTGCGGCGAGCGACTGGAGCCGCATGGCGGCGAAGAGCGCAGTCCGCCAGAAGAACCGTCCCCCCAGCCTGATCTGCTTTGGCGAGACGATGTAAGGGTCGTCGCCGCAGCCGATGGTCAGCACGTCGATCTGCGTGGGCTCGACGGTGAAGCACGTCAGCGCCTCGATGACCGCCAGCATGACGGGGTTGTTGGCCCACACCCCGCCGTCCACCAGCACGTAGCCTTCATCCTCGAGGGGCCGATAGTAGGCCGGGGCCGCAGCCGTCGCGAGGCCGACCGTGACCATCGGCTTGTACCTGTCGGTCCTGTAGTCGGGGTGGTGCGGCGTCTTGTAGACGAGGACCTCGCTGCGGCCGCCCTCGAAGGCGGGGATGACCAGCCGGACCCTCGACTCCCCGAAGAGCCTGTCGGCTCCAAGGCGGTCCTTGAGCAGCGCCTCCAGCGCGGTGCGATCGTAGCGGTGGCGCACGTAGTGGAGGCCGTCGCGCCACCAACCTCTCAGGCGGCCGTAAAGGCCGTCGGGGAGCGGCGGGAAGACCTCGCGGCCACGCACGACGTAGAGCTCCTGGAGCTCCACCCCGGTGAGGCCGGCACCCAGCCCCAAGCCCAGGATGCCGCCCGTCGAGGTTCCCGCAAACAGGTCGAAGTAGTCCCCGATGGACCGTCCACCCGTGTAGCGGCGCTCCAGCTCGGCCAGGACTGTGGCCGGGAAAACGCCGCGGATGCCGCCGCCGTCGAGGGACAGGATGCGGAACCGCCGGTCCGCCGGCCACGCCTGTGGAACTCGGCGCTGAGGCATTGCTCCTGCCGAGCGAGCCTCGCCGGGTCGGAGGCGTCCATTGTCAGGCACGGCTCAGATGGATCATGCGGCCTCGCGGGACCATGTAGTCGGTGATGGGCTACATCTACTGGACATCATGCAGCACCTCGGCCTGAGCCGCGCCAACCGAGATCGGGCCGGGTGCGTTCGCTCCACGCCAGACGCCGTCGACGTGCCAGAGCTCGTAGTGGTGGAGCCACTCGGAGGCCCACGGGATCGTCGTGTCCGAGATCCACATGGTGACGTTCCACTCCCCCTCGTCGGGATCGAAGAGGCAGAGGGCGGAGTGCGCAGGCGCGTCCCCGTTGTAGATGAGATGGGGGATGTCGACGAAGCGCCCACCCGGCCGGGGCCGAAGCGGCGGATCGAGCACGAAGACGCAGGGGAATGACCGTGATCTCGTCCACTCCCACTGCACCTGGACCTGGTAGCTCATCTGAAGGCCGCGGAGCGGGCCGATCCAGGCGAGCACATCGCCAGCGCCGACAAGGCACGGGTCGAGCGCTGGCCAGCGCATGGCCATGCGGCCAAGCTGCGACTGTGGCGACCGAGGCTTCGTGCGCTTGAGCGCCATCAGCGAAGGCGCCCAGGATGGAAGTGATGCGCCGGAGCTCTCGAAGTCTGGGCGGACCTGGCAGCGGCCGGCGCCAGGAGCGCGGGCGCGGCCACGAAGCCCTTGCCGTGCTCGTAGGCGCTTGCCTTCGCCCCACCCGCGATCCCGTCCATGTACGAGCGCACGGCCCTCCCGCTGACCGTCTCGCCAAAGAGGCCATCGAAGATCCTCCGAATGTCGACGAGATCCGAGCGGCGGGCCTTCCCGAGCTCCTCAAGCAGGTGTCGAAGATCGGCCTGGAAGACTCTCATCTCTCGCTCCTCCTTGGGCCAGCGGTCGTTGAAGTTCTCCTCGGGGAAGGCCGGGTTGCGCTCCTCAGGGCGCCTTCTGGTTTCGAGCGCGACAGTCATGCGCCGGTCGAGCTCCTGGGCGTAGGCCTCAAGCTGCGCGCAAAGCCCGTAAGGGCTGGCCGGCACCAGCGCGGCGATCTTCGAGAGGTACACCGACACCGGCCGCTTCATGTCCCGCTTGGCGTAGCGAAGGTTCAGGTAGCGCTTCATCAGCTTGAGCGCGATCACCTGGGGAGCATCGCGGATGGGATCGACAAGCTCGGGCAGGTCGTCGATGTCGGCGTCCGCCAGGACCGTGCCCACGACCAAGCGGTCGTGGCTCCCCATGCGGGCGCGCAGCTCCTGGACGTGATCCTGAAATGCCCGAGTCGGCTGAGCGACCTTGCTCCTGAACCAAGCGGCGAAGCCAAAGGGGTTCACGCTGAAGCGCTCGTCCGGTCCAAGGTCAGGGCTGTGATGGATCTGGCCCACCCGGGCGGACCGCGGTTCGGCCGCCGGGTCCATGGGTGTCACGTCCAAGTGCATGAAGGCGAACCGGAGCTGGACGCAGCGCGTGCAGCGCACGACTTCCTGCACGTCCGGGAAGCCCTGAAAGGCCTCGTGGAGCTCGTCGAGGACCATGCGCGAGGTCCACGACCGCGGCGGTGGGAACTCCAGGATGGCGTCGAGATCGAACCGATCCTCGTCGGCGCCATGAACGATGGTGGCGCCAATCGCGCGGGAGCCTTGGGCGTAGACCAGCGCCGTCTCCATGTAGGGTCGGAGCCGGCTGGTGGGCCTTTGCAGGTGCTCGGGGATCAGTTGGTAGCGCTTCTCCGCCACGCGGCGGTCCCGGTCGCTCAGTTCGAGCTCAAGGACGGTCGCCAGAAGAAGGGCGTCGAGCCCAGGGGTGGTCATGTCGAGGGGCATCTGTTTCCTGCCTCTACGTTTCGCTGCCTCACGACGGGTCGCCCTGCGCGGTCGGTCGTTGACCCCAGATCGCGCCCGTCATACTTTATCCTACGACTTCGTAGGTGATTCGCCAAACGGAAGCGGTCACGCAGTTGTGGACAACGGCCTACGAAGTCGTCACATTATAGTGATGAGAGGCGTCAATGTCCACACCTGAGGCATCCGAGGGCGTGTTCGGCGAGCGGCTACGGCTCGCGCGAGAGGCTCGGAAGCTGAACCAGACGGAGCTCGCGCAGCGAGCGGGCCTCCAGCCGGCCGCGATCGGCCACTTCGAGAAGGACCGCCGCAAGCCGTCCTTCGCCAACATCCGCGCCTTGGCCAAGGCGCTCGCCGTGTCCTCGGACTACCTGCTCGGCCGAGCGGCGACCCTGGAAGGCGCGACTACGGCGTTCCGCAACGAGGAGAACCTGACCGCCGCGGACCGCGACAGTATCCAGGTGATGATCGACACCTTGAGCGAGCGGCGGAGGGGGGCGGAGTGACCGCCTTCCGCCTGACGCTCGCGCGCCAGCGCGGCGAGATGAAGGCCGAGGAGCACGGCTTCGCCGCGTTCCCCGTGGACCCGTTCAGGATCGCGGCGTCCGAGGACATCGTAGTCGAGGCCAAGGACCCCGAGCACGAGGGGGTCAGCGGCTGCATCATCTTCAACGATGATGGAGTCGGGATCCTCTACGCCACCCACATCCGCAACGAAGGCTTCCAACGCTTCACGGTGGCCCACGAGCTGGGCCACTACTTCTTGGATGGGCACCCCGAGGAGATCATGAAGACCTCCCGTGTCCACCTCTCCAAGGCGGGCTTCACCCAAGGGCATAGCCGGATCGAGATAGAGGCCGACCACTTTGCCTCCGGCCTGCTCATGCCGGGTCGCCTGACTCGCGCGAGCTTGGCGAGGGCGCCCATCGGGCTCGCCGGGGTACAGCATCTGGCGAACGACGCAGAGACCTCGCTGACGGCCGCCGCCATCCGCACGGCCGAGTGCGCCTCCTACCCCGTCGCGGTTGTGGTGAGCCGAGGCGGCCAAGTCGCCTATGGCTTCCTGTCCGACGGCTTCAAGCGGCTTGGGCGGCTCCGCTTCCTGCGGAAAGGTGACCCCCTGCCCGCATCCTTCACCCGCTCGTTCAACCGCGACCCTGAGAAGGTCAGACAGGGAAGGACGGCCTGCGCTACCACCACGCTGGCGGCGTGGTTCGATGGACCCTCCCACGTCGAGCTGGACGAGGAGGTCATCGGTCTGGGGAAGTACGGCTACACCCTCACCGTTCTGTCGAGCGAAGCTCTGCCGGACAACCCCGACGAACATGAGAACGAGGAGCAGGAACTGATCGAGAGCTGGACACCGAGGCACGCCTACGGGCGATAAGCAGCGACTGACAAGGACCCTCAGACCCCACTCAATCAGCGCACCTCGAGCCCTGTGCCCTCCATCCAAATGCGCCAGTCCACCTCCTCGCGCTCGACGGCCTCCAACTCGCAGTCGAGCCCGTGGTTGTCGCCGAAGAGCATGAAGTTGTCGCCCGGCCAGCGGGCGGAGGGCGCGATGAGCCCGTCGAAGCCGAGGAAGGCCAGCGCGGCCCCGACCTCCTGGCTGCGCGAGGGCGGCGCCTGGCCAGGCCGGGCGTAGCCCCGCTCGGGGTAGGTGGCTTGGTCCACGCCGAGGCGCTCCAGGTCCGCGGGAGCGAGGCGCATGACGCGCTTGGCCGTGACGTGCAGCCGGTGGAGTGCCACGAGCCGAGCGGGCTCAGGGCTCAGCATCGCAAGGTAGGAGGCGACCTCGGCTAGGGCCGCCTCGCGCGTCAGGCCGGTGTAGAGCACCGGCACCGAGAGGTAGGTGGAGGGCGGCGCCCAGCGGCCCCCATTGGTGGAGAACACCACGGGCTCGGCAGAGCGACCCGTGACGCGGAAGGCCTGGCCGTCGAAGGCCTCCTCGGGGAAGGCGGCGAGCGCCTCGAGGAGGGCGGGCTCATGCGGCCGGGGGCCGCCCTCAGAGGTAGACGCCATCGCGGAGCTGGCCCACCAGGAGGAGCACCTCGTCGATGGCGCCCTGCCGGATCAGCTCGGCTGGCGAGCGGCCGTCGAGAAGGCGCTGGCGGGCGAACACGAACTGGCGCGCCTGGTCGGGCGCGTAGAAGTCGCTGAGTTGGTCGATGATGTACTCGAGCTCCAGGAGCGCCTTCTCGGTGGAGGCGTGGGGGTGGGCCTTGCCCTGGTTCCAGCGCGAGACCGTCTCGGGCCGGGTGCCCAGGAGGTTGGCTACGTCGGTGCTCCTGAGCCCTCCCTTGTCGCGGATGACGTCGAGCTTGCGGGCGAGTGCGGTCATGGCGGGGCTCCGTCGAATGTCACCTCTGTCCTGCTCGGCCTCATGGCTCTTGCCTCTCCGCGCGCGACAGCGGCGCACGGGCGTGGGTAGTGGGCTCGAAGCCCTCCGCAAGGTTCGCCATCGTAGTCCTGAGCCGCGCCACCTTCTGGTTGCGCTCGTCGACCACCTTGGCGAGCTGGTTGTTGGCGAGCCCGAGCGCCGCCAAGGCGGCGAGGGCGTCGGAGCGGGCGCGCAGCGCGCCGTCCATGAAAGCCTGCACCCGGGCCGGACCCGCAGGGGCGGCGCTGATCGCCTCGACTTCCCTGGCCCGGCTCTTGAGGTAGTGACGGGTCGGGTGCTCCAGCATGTCCCGAGCGCCCCGCAGGCAGCACCGGGGATCGCGGCAGGCGTGCTGACCCCTCACCCGCGTCGAATGGTCGAAGAGCGCGCCAGCCAGCTCGGGCGTGACCAGCAAGTCGAGGCCCGGCAGGTAGACCCGGGGCTTGGGCGAGAAGTGTCGAGCCTCGCTCGGCGGACGCCGCCAGGAGGACACCTTGAAGGTTTCCAGCATCATCACGCCGTGCGCCATGCCGCCGGTAGCATCGAAGGCGAGGAGCGCCAGGCCCGGCAGGCCGCCCACATGGTCGGCCACGGTCGGCAGGCCCAGGGCGTTGAACTCAGCCATCGCCTCCACGTAGGCGCGGACCTTCTCGCCGGTGGCGTCCGAGCCGAAGTTCTCGACCTTGAGCCAGAGCGTGTCGGCGTCGACCCCTCGGAGCCCTTCTCGGAGCGCGGCCCTCTTGGCGGGGTCGCGCAGGACCTGCATCGGCACGGCGAGCGCGTAGATCAGGGCAGTTCCGGTCGGCAGGAGCGCGCGCAGCCGGCGGGCGACGGCGAGATCGGCGGCGAACCAAGGGTCGTCAGGGCCAGTGAGAAGGTGCGTGGGTGCGATGACGGCGGTGAAGCCGCCCTCCACGGCGAAGCCTGCGACTTCCTCAGCACGACGCTGACCGGCTACACCCTGATAATCGTCTAGCCTGGCTTGTCGGCCCAAGCCCCAGGGCAGGCGGCCCAGACCATCGGTGAAGCCTCCTTGGAATGCTGCGGCGTGGGACTTCGGGTCGAGCACAACGTCGAGGCCGAGGCGCAGCGCATCGGCGATCAGCTCCCGGTGCCGCTCACGGTTCGGAGCCTCGATGACGAGGCCCAGGTAGGCGCGCTCGCCCTCGGCAAGGAGTTGCGCGACCTCCTTGTGGTTGTTGTGGCCGACGCGGAGGTAGTAGCCGAGCCGAGCCGGAGAAGGACGCAGCGAGCGCGGACGCGGCAAGTGGATGACGTTGGACGGCGGCATGGCGCCCCTCCAAGGGTTGATCCTGCTGTTGACGATAGACTTGACATTTCGATAGCGCAAGTGCTTGAGGCTATCGTTGCTGTCGACTGTTCCACCGCGTGTCCCGGAGGTCTCGCCCTTGTTCCATCGCGTCCCCGGCGTGCGGTTCACGCCCGAGCAGCGTCAACAGATGCGGGAGAGCGCCCGCTTCTTCCCGAACCAGGTCGCGGAGGGCCTATTTGAGCCTCACTCCACCCTTGTTGAGGTGTCGGCGTTCCGGCCTGTGGAGGTGGCGCAGGCCATGGCAACGA
>ERZ1066136.1067-NODE-1067-length-15567-cov-14.541258_pt1 | contig 15567 bp, 15 predicted proteins | sample MGYA00382783_ERZ1066136 | MGnify/ENA primary metagenome ERZ1066136 (study PRJEB33369, sample SAMEA5778366) | biofilm metagenome | biome: Industrial cooling water; feature: Water cooling tower basin; material: Biofilm | place: United Arab Emirates | collected... | reverse complement strand
TGGGCCGCTGAGGCGGCCTGCCCGGCAGGGCTGGTGCGACCGGCAGGGATCGAACCTGCAACGCAGCCTTCGGAGGGCTGCATGATATCCATTTCACCACGGTCGCCACGCGGTCGAGCCGGCGATTCTAGCCCGTTGGCGCCCGTGGCACGGCGCCGCGTCGGCCCCGCGCAAGGTGGGCTCCTATAATCGATGGGTTTTGTCCGTTGTGGTCGCCGCCCCTGCCGGGCGGGCCACCGCAGCGGCCCCGCAGCACCCACCCCAGCAGCACCACGGCACCAAGATGAGCGAGCAGCACAGCCCGAACGAGTCGCACGACGGCCCCCACGAAGGCCCGATCCGCACCCCCAAGCAGCTGGTCGCGGCGGTCGTCGCGTCGTTCGTGGTGCCGATCGTCGTGATCATCCTGCTCGTCAACTACGTCGACTTCGGCACCAAGCCGGCCGCCGGCACCGACGCGCTGGCCGCCGAGGCCGTGGCGCAGCGCATCCAGCGCGTGGGCACGGTCGAGATCCGCGACGCGTCGGCCCCGGCCGTGCTGCGCACGGGCGAGCAGGTCTACCAGCTGGCCTGCACGGCCTGCCACGCCGCGGGCGTGGCCGGCGCGCCCAAGACGGGCGACGCCGCCGCCTGGGCCCCGCGCATCGCCACCGGCTACGAGGCGCTGCTGAACTCGGCGCTCAAGGGCAAGGGCGCCATGGGCGCGCAGGGCGGCGGCGAGTACAGCGATCTCGAGATCGGCCGCGCCGTCGTCTACCTGACCAACAAGTCGGGTGGCAACCTGCCCGAGCCGGCCGCCCCGGCGCCGGCCGCCGCGGCCTCGCAGTGAGCGCGGTGCCGCGGGCCGTTCAGGCCTGCGGCTGCAACCGGTAGCCGAAGCGCGCCGGCATCTGCGCAAACGGCAGTTCGACGGGCGCCCAGGCGCCCGTTTCGCTGTGCGCCAGGGCGTCTTCCACGGCCTGCGCGGCCAGCGCCATGTCGGCCGTGTGCACGAGGCCGAAGCCCAGCGCGGTGTGCGCGAACAGGCGGCCGTGCTCGTCGAGCCAGGCCTGCTGCAGCGCGCCCGCGGGCTGGCCGGTGTGGGCCACGAGCGGGAAGCCCGGTGCGTCCTCCACGCGCCACACGTAGGGCGCGGCCTCGAGCTGCACGTACACGCGCTGCGGGCCGTTCTGGAAGAACCAGGCGCCGTGCTCGTCGGCCAGGTAGTTGCGGTGGATGAACGCGCGCAGCTTCTCGTGCGTGATGCGGCTGCCCTTGACGGCCGGGAACGGCCCCGCGGCCTGCACGCGCTCGTCGCGCATGTACCACTCGCCGCGCGCATCGAGCGCCAGCCAGCCGTGGCAGTGCGGCACGTTGGGCCACTTCTTCAGCGCCGCCTTGACGATCTCGTCCATGGCCGGGGCCTGCTCAGGCGTGCGCGGCGAGCCAGTCGGCCACGGCCGTCGGCATGCGCTGCACGCGCCCCGGGAAGCCGCCGTGCGGAAAGCCCACGTGGCCGCCGCCCGCCGGCCGCCAGAAGGTGACGAAGCGCCCGGCCTGCTGCGGCCCGGGCAGCTCGTGCGCGGGCACGAACGGGTCGTTGCCGGCGTTGAGCACCAGCGACGGGATGCGCAGCCGCCCCAGGTGCGGCGCCGCCGAGGCGCGCGCCCAGTAGTCGGCCGTGCCGGCAAAGCCGTGCAGCGGCGCCGTGAAGGCGTCGTCGAAGGCGAAGATGGTGCGCGCCGCGGCCACGCGCTCGCGGTCGAACAGGCCCGGGTGCTGCTGCCACTTCTTCAGCGCCTTGGGCACCATGGTCGAGAGGAACATGCGCGCGTAGACGGCGCGGTTGAAGCCGCGGTCGATGGCGCGGCCGGCCGAGGCCAGGTCGATGGGCGAGCACACGGCGGCCACCGCGGCGGCCGTGGCCGCGGCCGTGTCGCCGGCCTCCTGCGCCCAGCGCAGCAGCGCGTTGCCGCCCAGCGAGATGCCCACCGCCAGCAGCGGCTGCGGGCTGGTGGCGCGCAGGCGCGCGAGGATCCAGCCGATCTCCTCGAAGTCGCCCGAGTGGTAGGCGCGCGGGCCGTGGTTGAGCTCGCCGCTGCAGCCGCGGAAGTGCGGCACGCTGCAGGCCCAGCCGCGCTGCCGCGCCACCACGGCGAAGGCCTGCGCGTACTGGCTGGCGCTGCTGCCCTCCAGGCCGTGGAACAGCACCAGGCGCCGCGCCGCGCCGGCCGTGCCCTGCAGGTGGTCGACGTCGATGAAGTCGCCGTCGGGCGTGGCCCAGCGCTCGCGCTCGAAGCGCGGTGGCTCGCCGTCGAAGCGGCGCGCGTGCAGCGCGGCCCAGATGGTCTGCGCGTTGCCGCCGGGCAGCCAGGCGGGCGGCCGGTAGTCGAAGCGCGGGGTCATCAGTGCAGGGTGTTGGGCGCGTCGTGCGGCACGGGCGTGGCCGGCGCCTGCGGCTCGGCGGGGCTGGCGTGGTGGGCGGCGATGCGCCAGCCCTGGCCCGTCTTGACGTAGACGTTGGTGGCCACCACCCAGCCCACCTGCCGGCCCTCGGGCGTGACGACCTCGATGCGCTCGACCAGGTGGTGGATGGCGGCGCCGATCTGCTGCAGCCGGTGCACCTGCTCGGGCACGACGGGGATGCCGCTGTGCGCGAAGATGGCCTCGAAGCTGGCGCGGATGGCCGCCGGCCCCACCAGCCGGCCACCACCGCCCGGGTGCACGCAGACCACCTCGTCGTCGTCGGCCCACAGCGCCATCAGCGCGTCGAGGTCGCCGCGCTGCAGCGCCTCGTAGAAGGCGGCCTCGACGTCGTCGGGGCTGGCGAACAGCGCGGCGGCGGGCGGGCGCGGCATGGGGGTGGCGTGGCTCAGCGGAAGACCACGCACTTGCGGCCGTTGACGAGCATGCGGTGCTCCAGGTGCCAGCGCACCGCGCGCGCCAGCACCATGCACTCGATGTCGCGGCCGGCGGCCGTGAAGTCCTCGGCCGACATCGTGTGGTCCACGCGCTGCACGTCCTGCTCGATGATGGGGCCCTCGTCGAGGTCGGCCGTCACGTAGTGCGCCGTGGCGCCGATGAGCTTGACGCCCCGCGCATGCGCCTGGAAGTACGGCCGCGCGCCCTTGAAGCTGGGCAGGAAGCTGTGGTGGATGTTGATGGCGCGGCCGGCCAGCGCCGTGCAGAGCTCGGGGCTCAGGATCTGCATGTAGCGCGCCAGCACGACGAGGTCGATGCGCTCGCGCTCCACCAGCGCCTCCACCTCGCGCTCCTGGGCGCGCTTGGCCTCGGCGCCGCTGCCGGCCTTGAGCGGCAGGTGGTGGAAGGGGATGCCGTAGCTCTCGGCCAGCGTGCGGTAGGTCTCGTGGTTGCTCACGATGGCCGGGATGTCGGCGGCCAGCGAGCCGCTCTTCCAGCGGAACAGCAGGTCGTTCAGGCAGTGGCCGTGCTGGCTCACCATCAGCAGCACGCGCGGCCGCGCGGCCAGGGCGTGGAAGTCGGCCGTCATGCCGAACTGCTGCACCGTGTGCGCGAACAGGCCCTGCAGCGTGGCCACGCTCGCCAGCTGCGGCGGCGCCTGGAAGTGCACGCGCATGAAGAACAGGCCGGTGGCGTCCTCGCCCTCCAGGTCGCCGAACTGCTGCGAGTCGACGATGTTGCAGCCGGCCTGGTAGAGCAGGCCGGAGACCGCGTGCACGATGCCCTTGGCATCGGGGCAGGTCATGGTCAGCACGAATTGGTGGTCGAGGCTCATCGGCCCGGATTGTAGGGAGGGGCCTTCGGTGGGCCCGGGTCGGGTGGTCGCGGCGCGTCAGATGTAGTTTCGCTACGTGGCGATCGCCGACTACAGGCAAACTACACAGCAATCTCGCGGGTTTGCCCGATTTCGGCATGTAGTTTTGCTTCACTAGCATGCGCCGCACATGCTGGAGAGCCGACCGATGACGCCGATGTGGAACGGGCTGCGCGCCCGACTCGCCCCGTGGTTCGCGGGCCTGATGCTGGTGGGGCTGGCCGCCTGCGGCGGTGGAGGCGGGGGCGGTGACAGCACGCCGGCGCCCACCCCGCCCGTGGCGCCCGCGCCCGATGCCCGCCTGGCCATGGGCGACGCCTCCTGGCAGACCGTGCTCAACGCCGTGCCCACGGCCGCGCCCGGCGGCGGTGGCGGGGGTGGCGCGACGCCCACCACGCTGACCATCCACTACAAGCGCCCCGCCGGCGACTACGAGGGCTGGACGCTGCACACCTGGGACGCCGCGGTCGAGACGCCATGGACCGCCGGCCGCGTGGGCACGCCCAGCGCCTTCGGCCGCAGCTACGAGGTGCCGCTGGCCGCCACCAGCGGCAGCGTGGGCTACATCTTCCACAAGGGCGACGAGAAGGACCACGCCGGCGCCGACCAGCGCCACACGCTGCAGGCCGGCCGCAACGAGATCTGGCGCATCCAGGGCGACCCGGCCACCTACACCAGCAACCCTGACGGCGCGGGCACGCCCGACATCCGCACCCTGCGCGTGCACTACAAGCGCTTCGCGGGCGACTACGCCAACTGGGGCCTGCACCTGTGGCCCACGAGCGGCATCGACACCGGCCGCCTGCCGGCCGGCGTGCCCATCGACCAGTGGACCAACCCCGTGCGCTTCGACCAGATGCCAGGCTATGCCGCGGGCACGGGCGAGGTGGTGTTCGACATCCCCGTGCTCAACCCCACGGGCGACGCCGCGCGCACGGGCGTGGAGTTCATCATCCACGGCCTGCCGCCCAACCAGGACGACAAGGACGGCCGGCCCGAGAACATCCGCATCGCCTACGGCAGCCTGCAGATCAGCGGCCAGGTGGGCCAGGTGTGGCTGGTGCAGGGCGACCCCACGGTCTACCTGAGCCCGCCCGACACGCGCCGCGCCAGCACGCGCGACGCGCGCGCCTTCTGGCTCGACCGCACGCTGATCCAGTGGCCGCGCGTGGCCGCCGGCGGCAGCGTCAAGCTCTACCACTCGGCCACCGGGCAGATCCTCGCGCCGCTGGACGGCAGCGTCAGCGGGGCCGACGGCTCGATCACGCTGAACACCTTCACGGGCACCGTGCCCGCGGCGCTGCGCGAGCGCTTCAAGTGGATCGACGCCGGCGCCGTGTTCGCCGTGCCCGCGGCCGAGCAGGCGCGCGTGCCGGCGCTGCTGAAGAGCCAGGTCGTCATCGTGCAGGAAGACGCCGCGGGCAAGGTGCAGAACGCCACCACGCTGCAGATCCCCGGCGCGATCGACGACCTCTATGCCGCGGCCGCCGAGGTGCGCGACCTGGGCGTGAGCGTGGGCGGCTTCGGCACGCGCTTCAAGCTGTGGGCGCCCACGGCGCAGAAGGTGTTCGTCTTCACCTACGACACGCCCACCAGCGCCGCCGCCACCGTGGACGAGATGACCATGGACGCCGCCACCGGCGTGTGGAGCGCCACGCGAGCCACCGACCTGAGCGGACGGTACTACCGCTACGGCGTGGAGGTCTTCGTGCGCGGCGTGGGCCTGGTGCGCAACCTCGTCACCGACCCCTACTCGGTGAGCCTGAGCACCAACAGCAAGCGCAGCTGGATCGGCAGCCTGCAGTCGGCCGCCACCAAGCCCGCGGGCTGGGACAGCTCCGCCATCCCGGCGCGCGTGGCCGCCGCCACCGACATGGTGGTGTACGAGCTGCACCTGCGCGACTTCTCGGCCAGCGACGGCAGCGTGCCGGCCGCCGAGCGCGGCAAGTACACGGCGTTTGCGCGCAGCGACAGCGCCGGCATGCGCCACCTCAAGGCCCTGGCCGAGGCCGGCGTGACCGACGTGCACCTGCTGCCCGTGTTCGACCTCGCCAGCGTGCCCGAGACCGGCTGCACCACGCCCAGCCCGGCCGGCGCGCCCGATGGTGAATCGCAGCAGGCCGCCGTCACCGCCACCGCCGCCGCCGACTGCTTCAACTGGGGCTACGACCCGCTGCACTTCAACGCGCCCGAGGGCAGCTACAGCAGCAACCCGGCCGACGGCGCGGTGCGCGTGCGCGAGTTCCGCCAGATGGTGATGGGCCTGCACGCCGCCGGCCTGCGCGCCGGCATGGACGTGGTCTTCAACCACACCACGGCCAGCGGCCAGAACGAGAACAGCATCCTCGACCGCGTGGTGCCGGGCTATTACCACCGCCTCACGGCCGACGGCACGGTGACCAACAGCACCTGCTGCGACAACACCGCGCCCGAGCACCTCATGATGGCGCAGCTCATGATCGACTCCGTGGCGCTGTGGGCCAAGGAGTACAAGGTCGCGAGCTTCCGCTTCGACATCATGGGCCACCTGCCGCGCCCGGCCATGGAGCGGCTGCGCGACGCCGTCAACGCCGCGGCCGGCCGCGAGGTGCAGCTGTTCGGCGAGGGCTGGAACTTCGGCGAGGTGGTGAACGACGCGCGCTTCGCGCAGGCGCGCCAGGGCGGCCTGGCCGGCACGCGCATCGGCGCCTTCGGCGACAAGCTGCGCGACGCCGTGCGCGGCGGCGGCTGCTGCGACAGCGGCGCGGCGCTGGTGGCCGAGCAGGGCTGGATCAACGGCCTCGTCTACGCGCCCAACGCCGCAGCCGGCACGCGGGCGCTCAACGACCTGCGCTGGCGCGGCGACCTCATCAAGGGCGGCCTGGCTGGCAGCATCGAGGACTTCACGCTGCTCACGCACTGGGACGCCACGGTGCAGCTCAAGGACCTGGGCGGCGTCGGCTTCGCCCGCGAGCCCGACGAGGTCGTGAACTACGTCGAGAACCACGACAACCTGACGCTGTTCGACGTCAACGCCATGAAGCTGCCGCTGGGCACCAGCGCCGCCGACCGCGCGCGCGTGCAGATCCTGGGCGTCTCGACCGTGGCCTTCGCGCAGGGCATCGCCTACGTGCACGCCGGCGTGGAATTCCTGCGCAGCAAGAGCCTGGACCGCAACAGCTACGACAGCGGCGACTGGTTCAACGCCTACGACCCCACGGGTGCCACGCACAACTTCGGCGTCGGCCTGCCGCGCGCGGCCGACAACGGCGACAGCTGGTCGCTGATGCGGCCCTTCCTGGCCGACGGCTCGCTGAAGATGGACGCCGGCACCATCGCCTGGACCAACGGCGCCTTCCAGGACCTGATGAAGATCCGCGCCAGCACCACGCTGCTGCGCCTGCGCACGGCGGCCGACATCCGCGCGCGGCTGCGCTTCCACAACCTGGGCTCGGGCCAGGCGGCCACGGTGCTGGTGGGCCACGTCGACGGCGCGGGCTACGCGGGCGCCAACTTCGCCGAGCTCGTGTACTTCATCAACGCCGGCCTGGGCAGCGAGACCCTGGCCATCCCCGCGCTGGCCGGCAAGGCCTTCGAGCTGCACCCCGTGCACGCCACGGGCACCGACCGCCGGGCCGCCAGCGCCACGGTGGCCACGGCCAGCGGCACCTTCACGATCCCGGCGCGCACGGCGGTGGTGTTCGTCGTCCGCTGACGCGGCCTGAAGCCCCACCCGGGGCCGGCGCCGCCGCGCCTGTGGCATCCTGCCGCCCTCGCCCGCCGGGGGCGGCAGCCACGATGGGGTGCCCGATGAACAGCATGGACGTGGAAGTGGTCCGCACCGCGATGGACTGGATGAACCGGGGCCATCGAGTCGTGCTCGGCACCGTGGTGCGCACCTGGGGCTCGAGCCCGCGCCCGCCCGGCAGCCTGATGATCATCCGCGACGACGGCCAGGTGGCCGGCTCGGTCTCGGGCGGCTGCATCGAGGACGACCTGATCGACCGCGTCAAGCGCGGCGAGCTCGCGCTGCGCCTGCCGCAGGCCACGACCTACGGCGCCAGCGCCGAGGAGGCGCAGCGCTTCGGCCTGCCCTGCGGCGGCACGGTGCAGATCGTGCTGGAGCCGCTCAACGCCGGCAGCCGCCTGCGCGAGCTGCTGGCCGCCATCGAGGAGCACCGCGTGGTGCGCCGCCGGCTGGAGCTGGCCACGGGCCTGGTCACCCTCGCGCCCAACACCGAAGGCGACGAGGTGCGTTTCGATGGCAAGGCGCTCGAGACCGTGCACGGCCCGCGCCTGCGGCTGCTCATCATCGGCGGCGGGCAGCTCAGCCGCTACCTCGCGAACTTCGCCGTGATGCTGGACTACCGCGTCACGGTCTGCGACCCGCGCGACGAGTACCACGAAGGCTGGGAGGCGATGGAAGGCGTGACGCTCTCGCGCCAGATGCCCGACGACCTCGTGCTCGCGATGAACCTCGACGCCATGAGCGCCGTGGTGGCCGTGACGCACGACCCCAAGCTCGACGACCTGGCGCTGATGGAAGCGCTCAAGACGCCGGCCTTCTACGTGGGCGCCCTGGGTTCGCGCCGCAACAACGACAGCCGCCGCCTGCGCCTGCTGGACTTCGACGTCAGCCAGGCCGAGGTGGCGCGCCTGCGCGGCCCCGTGGGCCTGAACCTGGGCGGGCTCACGCCGCCGGAGATCGCCATGAGCATCGTGGCCGAGATGACGGCCGTGCGCCGCGGCGTGGACCTGGCGGGCCCGCTGACGGACTGGTCGGCCTCCGACACCGCCTGCCGCATCGCCTGACCCGGCCCCAGCCCCAGCCCGAATCAGCCGCCCGCGTGAGCACGCCCCCGATCCCACCCGACGACGACGCCACGCGCTTCGCCCCGCCCGAGGACGACGGCGAGCGCACCATGATCCGCGCGCCGCGCAGCCGCATCACGGTGGCGGCACCGCGCGCGGGCTGGGTGCACTACCTGGTCTTCACCGACGACACCGGCGCCGTGCAGCGCCACCGCCTGCGGCCGGACACGCCGGTGCGCATCGGCCGCCGGCCGCCGGCCGAGCTGGTGTTCCGCGACGGCGAGGTCTCGGGCCTGCACTGCGAGCTGCTGCTGCGCGGCGACGAGCTGCTGGTCTCCGACCGCGGCAGCACCAACGGCACCTTCGTCGACGGCCGGCGCGTCTACGCCCACGAGCCCGTGCCGCACGGCGGCGTGCTGCAGGTGGGCAAGCAGATCCTCAAGCACGAGTTCCGCGACGAGCACGAGCTGGTGCAGAGCCAGGAGCTCGACCGCGACCTCGCGCGCGCCAGCCACTACGTGCAGAGCCTGCTGCCGCAGCCGCTGACCAGCGGCCCGCTGCGCGTGCAGTGGCACTACCAGCCCTCGGCCCGCGTGGGCGGCGACGCCTTCGGCTACCACGCGCTCGACGAGCACCACCTCGTGCTCTACCTGGCCGATGTCTCGGGCCACGGCGTGGGCGCGGCCATGCACGGTGTGGCCGTGTTCAACGCGCTGCGCCAGCAGAGCCTGCCGGGCGTGGACTTCGCGAGCCCGTCGCAGGTGCTGGCCAAGCTCAACGACCAGTTCCCGATGGACAGCCACGGCGGCATGTTCTTCACCATCTGGTACGGCGTGCTGGACCTGCGCACGCTGGAGATCGAGTTTGCTGCTGCCGGCCAGCACCCGGCCTACGTGGCGCGGCCGGGCCAGGCCGCGCTGATGCCGCTGGTGACGCGCAACCTCGTCATCGGCGCCATGCCTGGCATGCCCTACACCCAGGCGCGCGCGCAGCTGGCGCGCGGCGACCGCCTGTACCTCTTCAGCGACGGCGTGTTCGAGATCGTCACGCGCGAGGGCCTCACCTGGCAGATCGACCACTTCCTGCCGCTGCTGGGCCAGCCGGCGGACGCGCTGGTGCCAGGCGCGGCCAGCGAGGCCGAGCACCTCTACCGCGTGGTGCGGGGGCTTGCGCGGCCGGGCCCGCTGGACGATGATTTTTCGATGGTGGTGGCCCAGCTGGCCTGAGCGGGCCGGCTCACCACGCCACAATCGCTGACAACAAGACACCGGGGAAACCGATGGACATGTCCGTGGAGGAGCTCGCCGGCGGCGCGGTGTGCGTCGCGCTGCAGGGGCGCCTCGATACGGTGGGCGTCGACCAGGTCGAGGCGCGCTTCAAGGACGCCGTGCTCGGCACCGACCGCGACGCCGCTGTCGACCTGGGGGCGGTCAGCTTCCTGGCGTCCATGGGCGTGCGCCTCATCATCACCACGGCGCGGGCGCAGAAGGCGCGCGGCCGCAACCTCGTGCTCTTCGGCGCCAAGGCGCAGGTGCAGAGCACGCTGCAGATGGTGGCGCTGGACCAGATCATCCCCGTGCTGCCCGACCGCGAACAGGCCACCGCCCGCCTGGCCCACTGAAGGCCCTGGCCCACCCCCGATGACCAGCACCACGCCCTCGTTGCTGATCCCGATGACGGCGGACATCGGCGGCCTCGAGATCGCGCGCCTGCAGGCCCGGCAGTTCCTCGAGAACAACCACGTCGACGAGCACACCGTGGCCGGCGTGGAGCTGGTCATCGAGGAGGCCGTCACCAACACGCTGCGCTACGGCTACGAGGTGACCGACGCCGACGAGCACACCATCGAGCTCGACCTGCAGATCGAGCCCGCCGAGGTGCGCCTGCTCATCGTCGACGACGCCAAGGCCTTCGACCCCATGGACGCCGACGCCATCCTGCTGCCCGAGACGCTGGACGACGCGCAGGTCGGCGGCCTGGGCCTGCTGATGATCCGCAACACCGCCAGCAGCATGGCGTACGAGCGGCGCGACGGCTGCAACCGCTTCCTCGTCACGGTGGCGCGGCGCGGCGCCGACGGCGAGCCGCTCTAGCGCGGCCGGGCCCGGCTTCAGCGCAGGTCGGCGCGGTCGGGCAGCTCGTTGGGGTTGGCCTGGCCCTCGGCCAGCGGGAAGTGCGCCACCAGCAGCGCGTCCACGCGGTCCACCGCCTCGGCCAGGCCGGCTTCAAAACGCCCGGCGCGGAAGGCCTCGCGCATGCCGGCCACCAGCTGCTGCCAGGTCTCGGGCGGCACGGCGCGCGCCAGGCCGCGGTCGGCCACCACCTCGATGGCGTGCTCGGCCAGCAGCAGGTAGATCAGCACGCCGTTGTTGGCCTCGGTGTCCCAGACGCGCAGCTTGCCGAACATCGTGACGGCGCGCTGCCGCGCCGTGGCGCCGCGCCACAGGTAGGACAGCGGCAGCCCGGCCTCCACGCACAGGCGGATCTCGCCGCTGTGGCGGCGCTCGCTCGCGGCCACGCGCTGCTCCAGGCGCTGCAGCGCCTCGGGGCCCAGCGCGCGCGCGGCGTCGGTCTCGTCGGTCCAGCGGTGCTTGAGGATGCGCAGCCAGCGGTTCATCTCGCCCGTCCTTACCAGTCGCCGGAGGCGCCACCGCCGCCGAAGTCACCGCCCCCGCCCGACGAGAAACCGCCGCCCCCGCCCCAGCCGCCGCCGCTGCCACCGCCCCAGCCCCCGCCGTTCCAGCCACCGATGTGCGGCAGGTTGCGGCCGCCGCGGCCGATGCGCCGCGCCACCGAGCCGATGCCCAGGATGCCCACGAGCACCAGCGCCGCCACGGCCGCGCCGAGGGCGATGAGCACGCTGGTCGTGATCCACCAGCCCAGGCCGCCGGCCACGCCGGCCACCAGCAGCGAGCCCAGCTTGCGGCCGAAGAGGGCGGTGAGCACCTGCCCGGCCACGGCCACGGCGACGAAGAAGAACACCGCGATGCCTTCCAGGTCGAGGCCGCCGTCACCGCCGCGCTCGCGCGCCTCGGGCGCGGGCAGGTTCTCGCCGCGGATGCGCGCCTCCAGCTGCTCCACCGCGGCCATGAGGCCGTCGCCGTAGCGGCCCTCGCGGAAGGGCGTGCGCATGGCGCGGTCGATGATCTGGCGCGCCGCGAGGTCGGGGATCGCGCCTTCCAGCGCCTTGGCGACCTCGATGCGCACGCGGCGGTCGTCGCGCGCCACCACCACGAGCACGCCGTCGCCCACGTCGCGGCGGCCGATCTTCCAGGTGTCGGCCACGCGCTGGGCGTAGGCGGCGATGTCCTCGGGCGCCGTGGTGGCCACCATCAGCAGCACGATCTGCGGCCCGGCCTGGGCCTCGAAGGCGGCCAGGCGCTGCTCGAGCGCGTCGCGCTCGGCGGCGGCCAGCGTGCCGGTGGTGTCGATGACACGCGCGCTGAGCGCCGGCACCGCCTGCACGTCCTGCGCGCGCAGCGGCGCCGTGGCCAGCGCCAGCAGCAGGGCCAGCGCCGCCAGGCCCAGGGCGCGCACGAGGCGCATCACGCGCTCGTCAGCGCGAGGCCGCCGGGGCCGGGGCCGCGGGCTTGTCGAAGCTCACCGAGGGCGGCACGCTGATGGCGGCCTCGTTCTGCACCGTGAAGCTGGGCTTGACCTCGTAGCTGAAGACCATCGCGGTGAGGTTGGTGGGGAAGCTGCGCGCGAGCACGTTGTACTCCTGCACCGTCTTGATGTAGCGGTTGCGCGCCACGGTGATGCGGTTCTCGGTGCCCTCGAGCTGCACGCGCAGGTCCTGGAAGCCCTGGTTGGCCTTCAGGTTGGGGTAGTTCTCGGTGACCATCATCAGCCGGGCGAGCGCGCTGCCCAGCTCGCCCTGCGCGGCCTGGAAGCGCTGGAAGGCCTGCGGGTCGTTGAGCGTCTCGGGCGTCACCTGGATGCTCGTGGCCTTGGCGCGCGCCTCCACCACCTGCGTGAGCGTCTCCTGCTCGAAGTTGGCCTCGCCCTTGACCGTGGCCACGATGTTGGGGATCAGGTCGGCGCGGCGCTGGTACTGGTTGAGCACCTCGCTCCAGCCGGCCTTCACTTCTTCGTCGAGGCGCTGGAAGTCGTTGTAGCCGCAGCCGGCCAGGGCGCCGGCCAGGCCCAGCGCAACAGCCAGGCGCAGCACGCGGGTGCGGACGGAAGAGGTCGTGGTCATCGGTGGGGCTCCTGCTGGGCCGGCGGCCAGCTCGACGGGCGGCGCGATGCTACCCGCGGCCCCGCAGATGGGGACGCGAGAATGCGCCTTCAAGCAGGCCGATCAAGGGGGGTGGTGGTGGATGCGCTGCAACAGGCGCTGCGCGGCGCGCGCTACGAGGCGCCCGCGGCCGACGCGCTGGCGCCGCGGGGCTCGGTGCTCGTCGTCGGTGCCGGCGGGGGCCTGGGCTCGGCCGTGCTGGCCGAGGCCCTGGTGGCTGGCCGCTTCAGCGAGGTGGCGGCCCTGGTGGCCGCGCCGCTGGCCAGCACGGTGCGCGGGCTGCGGCCGCTCACGCGCGACGGGCTGCTGGCTGGGGCAGGGCCCGTCTTCGACGCGGCCATCGTTGTCTTCGACCGCGAACGCCACAGCAACGGCCGCGACGACGCCTTCGCCATGCCCGGGCCCGAGGAGCTGCTGCCGCTGGCGCAGGCGCTGCTGGCGCGCGGCACGCGCCGTCTGGTGGTGCTGATGCCGCACGCGCCGGCGCTGCTGCCGCAGGCCCTGGCCGTGGGCCTGGCCTCGCTGGACGAGGCGGCGCTGGCCGGCCTGGGCTTCGAGCACCTGGTGATCCTGCGCGCCGCGCGGCCCGAGCCCGGTCTGCGGCCCGCGCGCTGGCTGGAGCGCGTGGCGCAGCTGTGGTTGCAGCAGCTGCGCTGGATGGTGCCCACGCGACAGCAGGCGCTGCGCCCGGCCTCGCTGGCGCGCTGCGTGGCCGAGCTCGTGCGCGCCCTGCCCGGCACGCAGCCCGGCACGCGCGTGGTGGCGCCCGAGACCCTGTGGCAATGGGTGCAGGACATCGAGCGGCGCCCCCGCGAGGCCGCGCGCCAGCGCCCCGGGTGAGCCCGTGCCGGCGCCGTCAGGGCGCTGGTGATAATGCCCCGCATGTGGCCGACCCTCATCAACGACACCTTCCTGCGCGCCTGCCTGCGCCAGCCCACCACCCACACGCCCATCTGGCTGATGCGGCAGGCCGGCCGCTACCTGCCCGAGTACCGCGCCACGCGCGTGAAGGCCGGCAACAGCTTCATGGGCCTGGCCACCAACGTGCAGTACGCCACCGAGGTGACGCTGCAGCCGCTGGACCGTTATGCGCTCGACGCGGCCATCCTGTTCTCGGACATCCTCACCGTGCCCGACGCCATGGGCCTGGGCCTGAGCTTCGGCGCCGGTGAAGGCCCGAAGTTCGCGCACTCCGTGCGCGACGAGGCCGCGGTGGCCGAGCTGGCCGTGCCCGACATGGACAAGCTGCGCTACGTGTTCGACGCCGTCACCAGCATCCGCCACGCGCTCAAGGGCCGCGTGCCGCTGATCGGCTTCTCGGGCAGCCCCTGGACGCTGGCCTGCTACATGGTCGAGGGCGGCGGCAGCGACGACTACCGGCTGGTGAAGAGCATGCTCTACGGCCGCCCCGACCTGATGCACCGCATCCTGGACGTGAACGCGCAGGCGGTGACGACCTACCTCAACACCCAGATCGAGGCCGGCGCGCAGGCCGTGATGGTGTTCGACAGCTGGGGTGGCGTGCTCGCCGACGGCGCCTTCCAGCGCTTCAGCCTCGAGTACACGCGCCGCGTCGTGGCGGGCCTCAAGCGCACGCACGAGGGCCAGCCCATCCCGGTGATCGTGTTCACCAAGGGCGGCGGCGCCTGGCTCGACGAGATCGCCGGCATCGGCGCCGACGTCGTGGGCCTGGACTGGACGGTGAACCTCGGCGCCGCGCGCGCCCGAGTGGGCAGCCGCGTGGCGCTGCAGGGCAACCTCGACCCCATGGTGCTGTTCGCGCCGCCCGAGGCCGTGGCGCGCGAGGGCATCGCGGTGCTCGACAGCTTCGGCCGCCCGCAGCGCGCCGACGGCGGCTGGGACGGCCACATCTTCAACCTCGGCCACGGCATCAGCCAGCACACGCCGCCCGAGCACGTGACGGCGCTGGTCGAGGCGCTGCACCGCCACTCGCGCACGCTGCGCGCCTGAGCGGCGCGGCGGCCGCCCCGGCCCGCCGCGTCAAGCGCATCAGACGCGGCGCGTGTCAAGGGGTGAGTGAACGCTCAGGGCTTGACTTATCCCCAATATCGGTGCTGCGGCGCAGCGCCGATCCCGGGCCCCGGCGTCACCGCAGAAAATCACCGGACTACGTGCCAAGTCCTTGATTCATATGAGTTTGGCGCCCTGCTCGGAAATGAGGCAAGCTGTTCCGGGCCCCGGAGAATCAAGCACTTGGCGCCGCTGGCCGCAGGTTTCGCACAAAGTTATCCACAGAATCCGAGGGCAACTGGGAAAGTGCTTGCAAATCATGGGCTTGGAGCACTTTCCTGCGGTGAGTTCTGAAGAGCGGTGCGGCCGCCGCCTGCGATGAGTGCGCTCGTCGCCGTGGCCCTGGAAACGCCGCGCCACGCGGCGCTCGCGCCCTGCCTCAGCTACCGGAGTGAGCGTGCGCTCGCGCCCGGCACGCTGCTGCGCGTGCCCCTGGGCCGGCGCGAGGTGCCCGGCATCGTGTGGGACGCCGAGCCCCAGCCCGCGCCCGAAGGCAGCGGCCTGCGCGACGTGCTCGACGTGTTCGACGCCCTGCCGCCCCTGCCCGCCGACTGGCGCGCCCTGGTGGACTTTGCCGCCGCCTACTACCAGCGCAGCGTGGGCGAGCTCGCCATGGCCGTGCTGCCGCCCGAGCTGCGCAAGATGGACAGCGCGGCCCTGGCCCGCCGCGTGGCGCGGCTGCAGGCCAAGGCCGCGCCGCGCGGGCCCGCGGCCACGGGCGCGCCCGCGG
>ERZ1066136.1062-NODE-1062-length-15585-cov-6.844623_pt1 | contig 15585 bp, 9 predicted proteins | sample MGYA00382783_ERZ1066136 | MGnify/ENA primary metagenome ERZ1066136 (study PRJEB33369, sample SAMEA5778366) | biofilm metagenome | biome: Industrial cooling water; feature: Water cooling tower basin; material: Biofilm | place: United Arab Emirates | collected... | reverse complement strand
AGCCCACCGAGCCGCCCGAGGCGAAGGCGTCGCCCAGCCAGAAGCCGTGCTCGGCACTGATGCCGTTCGCGATGTCGGAGAACGTGGCCGTGCCCTTGTCGGCGGCGACGACCAGGTACGGGTCGTCCGCGTCATGGCGCACCACGTCGACCGGCGGGACGATCTTGCCGTCGACGATGTTGTCGGTGATGTCGAGCAGGCCGTTGATGAAGCGCTTGTAGCTGGCGATGCCCTCGGCCATCCACGCGTCGCGGTCGCTGCCCGGCGGCAGGCGTTTCGGGAAGAAGCCGCCCTTCGAACCGACCGGCACGATGACCGTGTTCTTCACCATCTGCGCCTTGACGAGGCCCAGCACCTCGGTGCGGAAATCCTCGCGGCGGTCGGACCAGCGCAGGCCGCCGCGCGCCACCGGACCGAAGCGCAGGTGCACGCCCTCGACCCACGGCGAATACACGAAGATCTCGCGGTAGGGCTTCGGCTTCGGCAGGTCCGGCACCTTGGACGGATCGAACTTGAAGCTGATGTAGTCGCGGCCCTTGGCCTGGTGGAAGCTGGTGCGCAAGGTCGCCTGGATCACCGCCTTGAGGCTGCGCAGGATGCGGTCCTCGTCGAGGCTCGAGACCTTCTCCAGTACGGCCCCCATCGCCTCCTCGATGCCGGCCATGGCGCTGGCGCGCTCCAGGCCCACGGCGTTGGCCGCGGCATCGACGGCGCCGGCGAGCGCCGCCCGGTCGGATTCGGCAAGGCCGGCCAGCACGCGGCCGAGGCCGAGGCGCGCGGCGGCGGTGCGGGCCGCATCGGCGCCATGCCGTGCGGGGTGGAAACGGGCTTCGAACAATTCGGCGAGCAGGCGGGCCACCAGCGGGTAGCGGACCAGCGTCTCTTCCATGTAGGCCTGCGAGAACGGCACGCCGGTCTGCAGCAGGTACTTGGCGTAGCCGCGCAGCATGGCCACCTGGCGCCAGGTCAGGCCTGCGGCGAGGACCAGCTTGTTGAAGCCGTCATTCTCGGCATCGCCCGACCAGATCCGCGCGAACGCCTCCTCGAAATCGGCTCGCGCCGCAGCGAGGTCGCCCAGAGGGCGCTGCGCATGGACGACGAAGTCCTGGATGGCGACGATGCGGCCGTCGGCTTCGAGCTCGTACGGATGCTCGGACAGGATGCGCAAACCGAGGTTCTCGAGCATGGGCAGTGCGTCGCTGAGCGCGATCACCCGGTCGAGGCGCACGGCCTTGAAGCGCAGGCCTTCCTCGCCCGCGTACAGCGTGAGGCCGAGGTCCTTCTCGTGGGCCAGGGCGTCGGCGCGCACCAAGTCCTGCGCCGCCACCTCGGGGCTGACCGCGTCGATGTAGCCCGGCGGCAGTCCCTTGGCGAAGCGCCGCGCCAGGCGCAGGCCGTCGCTCTCGCCGCGCAGGCGCACCAGCGCCTCGCGCAGGCCGTCCTGCCAATTGCGCACGATGGCGGCGATGCGCTGCTCGAGCGCGGCCGCGTCGGCCTGCACCGCCGCACCGGCTTTCGGGCGGATCACGAGGTACATCTGCGCCAGCGGCGATTCGCCGATGCTGATGCTGGAATCGATGCGCTCGCCGTGCAGCGCCTCCCGCAGCAGGGCTTCGATGCGGTTGCGCACCTCGCCGCTGAAGCGGTCGCGCGGGATGTACACGAGCGCGGAGAAGAAGCGGCCGTAGCGGTCGCGGCGAAGGAACAGGCGGCTGCGCGCGCGCTCCTGCAGGGCCAGGATGCCCATCACGGTGGCGTACAGCTCGTCCGCCGAGCTCTGGAACAGCTCGTCGCGGGGGAGCGTGTCGAGGATGTGGCGCAGCGCCTTCCCGCTGTGGCTGCCAGCGGCGAGGCCGGAACGCTCCATGATCTGGTCGTGGCGGCGGCGCACCAGCGGGATCTCCCACGGGCGGCGGTTGTAGGCGCCCGAGGTATAGAGCCCCAGGAAGCGCTGTTCCGCGACGGCCACGCCGTTCTCGTCGTAGATGAGGACGCCGATGTAGTCCATGTAACCCGGGCGATGCACGGTGGCGCGCGCGTTCGTCTTGGTCAGGATCAGCACGTCCCGCTCGCCGCCGGCGCGGTGCGCGGCGAATTCGCTGACGGCGCGCGGGCTGTGGGTGGGTGCATGGCGCATCAGGCCGAGGCCGCTGCCTTCCACCGGCGCGAGGATGCGCTCACCGCCCTGGTCCACCGTGCGGTATTCGCGGTAGCCCAGGAACGTGAAGTGGTTGTCGGCCGCCCAGCGGAGGAAGTCCTGCGACTCGGCGCGGACGATGTCGTTGACCGGCAGCGGTCGCGTCGCCATCTCGTCGGCTGCGCGGACCATCGTGTCGCGCATCGCGGCCCAGTCCTGCACGCAGGCCCGGACGTCGCCCAGCGCGGCTTCGATCGCCTGCGCCACGCCCGGAAAATCTTCCGGCGACTGGCGGTCGATCTCGAGGTGCATCAGCGACTCCCGGTCGATGACCGGGTGGATCAGCAGGTGGATGCCAATGCCCCGTTCCGCCAGCGCCATGCTCACGGAGTCGACGAGGAAGGGCATGTCGTCGTTGGCGATCTGCAGCACGGTGTGCGGGCTGTCGTAGCCGTGCGTCGCGACATCCGGGTGGAACAGCCGGAGCTTCGGCGCGCCGACCGCGCGGCCCTGGGCAAAGGCCCGCAGGTCGCGGGCCACGGCCAGCCAGGCGCCCGTTCCGCGGAGGGCGAAATCGTCGGCCGGAAGACGCGCGTAGACGCGTTCGACGAAGCGCGCCAGGGCCTCCCCGTCAGGTCCCGAGCTCGCTGCAGCCGTGGCCAGGGCGGAAAGTTCGGGGGTCGGGGCGGCGTTGGAGGCGCTCATGGGGTCGGTCGTTCCAGCGACTGAGTGAAAGCTCGAAGTGTACGCGGCTTCACCGCCCGCCGGCCCCTCCGCGGCTGCCCTCCGCGGCCGTTTCGACCCAGCGCGGTGCATCGTCGACGAATGGCCTGATGCCCAGCTCGCGGTAGACGGCCGACGGGTCGATGTGCTTGCCCTGCGTCACAACGGTCACCATACGGCGCAGTGCGGTGATGTCTTGCGTCGGATCCCCGTCGACCAGCGCGAGGTCGGCGACGAACCCGGTGGCGATGCGGCCACGCTCGTTCTCGAGGCCGCTGTAGCGTGCTCCGTTGCGGGTGGCGATCTGCAGCACTTCGTTGGCGGGGATGCCGGCGATCGTGTACAGCTCGAGCTCGCGCTGCAGGGTGAATCCGGCCATCGCATCGGTACCGGCCACCAGCGGCACGCCCGCGCGATGCAGTCGGCCGATGAAGTCGACCATCGCGAGGTAGCTCTTCTCGTACTTCTGCTGCGTCGCGTCGTCGGGGATGTCCATGCCGCCGCTGCGGAACCCGCGCTGCACGCTGGGCGGGAAGTGGTCGGCCACGGCCGCGTAGGCCGGAGAGAGCGTGCCGTCCTTCTGGCGCAGGAAGTCGAACGTCGCCAGCGTCGGATCGATGACCGTCTTGCGATCGACGAGGAGGCGGATGAAGTCCTGCACCGGCGACGAGTCGAAGTCGATCTCGCTGGTCCGCGCGGCCGGCAGGTAGAACCGCTCGAGCGTGCGCGTATCGGTCTTGTCGTTGACGAGGAAGTTCAGCAGCACCTGGTTGACGTGGTTGACCTCGTCGAAGCCGTACTCGACGACCGTGCGGGCGCGCAGGAAGGCGGGCACATGGCCGCTGACGCGGATGCCGCGCGAGTGGGCGTAGGCAACGGTCTCGCGCAGGTGCTGCCGCGGGAAGCTGTTGTAGACCTTGATCTGCGGATAGCCGTGCTCGGCGTACCAGTCGACGGCGGCCTTCGCCTCGTCGAGGGTGCTGACGACGAACCCGTTCCGCGCCGAGAAGGGACTCTCGCCCTCGAGGAACCCCGCCGGGACGATCCGCGGGCCGAAGACCTGGCCGTTCGCGGTCTCCTCGATGATCCGCTGCAGCGTCGCGTTGTCGTTGCCCATGTCGCGCACGGTGGTGACCCCGGCCGCGAGGTTCAGGCCGCCCTCCCAGCGCCCGACGTGCCCGTGCATGTCGAACAGGCCCGGCAGCAGCACGCGCCCACCGGCATCCAGCGAGCGCGCCACGGCGCGCCCTGGGCTGCCTGCCGGAAGCACCGCCGTGATGCGGCCACGCAGCACGTACACGTCGCTCAACGCTTCGCCCAGCGTTGCCGTCGCGCTGTCGAACACGCGGGCGTTCCGGATGACGGACAGGCCGGGCATCGGGGCCGACAGCCGCGTCGTCAACCCCGACAGGATCTCGGCCTCCGCCTTCTGCTGCAGGTCCGCGAGTTTCTTCTCCTCCTGCTGATAGCCCTCGGGCAGCGCGGCCAGGTAGCCCGGCACGATGAAGCCGAAGACCTCCGGCGCGTCGCCCGTGGTCACCCAGCTGAAGGACGGCGTGAGGCCGAGGCCCGTCTGCGCCAGCAGCGCGACGTCCCGTCGGGACTCGCCTTCCCCCACGGTGGCGCGGGCCACTTCGCGCTGGACCATCCGTCCCGCCGGCAGCAGGTCAAGCCTGTTGCCGCGCCGCACCGCCGCTTGGAACATCACCTCGGCCGCGGCCAAGCTGCCGTTGAAGGGCACGTAGAGCCGTCCGGCCGGCGCGTCGGATTCCCCCTGCTCCGTGCTGCTGCGCCAGGTCGCCCTGCCGTCCATCACCTCGAATCGTTCGTCCACCTTCGAGCCGAAGGTGGTCGCGCCGGTCGCGCGGTAGCGCGCGTAGCTGCCGTCCGCGGCAAGGCGGTAGACCTCGTCGATCTCGGGGCCGCGCCCGTTGTCCTTGAAAATGAATCGCCCGCGGCACTCGCCGGCCGCGTCGCAGCGCAGGGTCTGCTCCCCCGCGACCGTGCCGTTGTCGACCGTGATGACCCAGCGTCGCGGCGCCTCGTCGGCGGCGGCCGCCACGCCTGTGCCCCCGACACCGAAGACCCCGGCGAGCACGCCGATCGCAATTCCGCTGACGCACTGGCGCATGGCGACCCTCCTTTGGATGGAGCGTTGACTCTGCGCTGCGCACCGGGGCGCCGCAAGCGGCGACCGTGCACCGCATCACGACAGGCGCCAGGGGACGGGAGTATGGTCGCGCGAGCTCCAGCGCACTGGTCCGCCCATGCTGATCGGCCCGTCCATCGCTCCGTCGGCCCCCGCGGCCGCTCCGTCCCGTACGGAGGCGGTGGCCGCGCCGTTGCCTGCCGTGGCGTTGGCACCGGCCTCGTCCCAGCCACAAACCCTCCGCGCCGCGGTGCCGGTGACGGCCGGCAGCCCCCGGAATCCGCTGGAGGATGCCCGCACCCGCGTCGCCATCCAGCAGCTCCAGGCCCGCGACCGCGAGGTCCGCCAGCACGAACAGGCGCACATGGCCGCGGCCGGCGGCCTGTTGAAATCCGGTCCCAACTACAGCTACATCACGGGTCCGGACGGCAAACGGTATGCCGTGGGCGGCAGCGTCGAGATCGACACCAGCGAGAGCAGCGACGACCCGGAAGCCAACCTCGAGAAAGGCCGGCGCATCCAGGCGGCGGCCTTGGCGCCGGCCGAGCCCTCGGGGGCCGACCTCGCGGTGGCGAAGCTGGGCGCGCGCATCGAGCAGCGCGCCCGGGCCGAGATCGCCCGCCGCGAAGCCGCGGCCAACGCGTATGCCGAGCAGGCCACCTTGGGGGACGCCCTGCGCAATCGCGGCGAGCCGCCGAAGTCGGTCGGCCTCGTGCTCGAACGCGTCGCCTGAGGCGGCGCCGCCTCCGCGGTCACGGCTGCGGGTTCAGCCGTCGAGTTCCGACCAGCGGGCGAACGCGGCATCCAATTCGGTTTGCACCGCGGCCATCCGGGCGTGGTGTGCCGTTTGCGCGGCGCTGTCCTTGGCGTAGAACCCTGGTGCCGACAACGCTTCGGTGAGGGCCGCCATCTCGTTCTCGAGCTCGTCGATGCGCCCCGGCAGCGCCTCGAGTTCGCGCTGCTCCTTGAAGCCCAGCTTGCGTTTCGGTGCCGCCGGCTTGGCCGGTTCCGGCGCCGGCACCGCGCGAGCCACGGGCGCCGGCGGCGCGGACTTGCCCACCGCGCCCGAGGTCGCGGCCACGCTGGCCGCCGGGCGTTGGCGCAGCCAATCGGTGTAGCCACCCACGTAGTCGCCCACGCGGCCCTCGCCCTCCATCACGAGCGTCGAGGTCGCCACCGCATCGATGAAGTCGCGATCGTGGCTGACCAGCAGCAGGGTCCCGGGGTACTCGCCCAGCAGTTCCTCGAGCAGTTCCAGCGTTTCGACGTCGAGGTCGTTGGTAGGTTCGTCCATCACCAGCAGGTTCGAGGGCTGGGCAAACAGCCGGGCCAGCAGCAGCCGGTTGCGCTCGCCGCCGCTGAGCTCGTGGATGGGCGCGCGGGCGCGCTCGGGCGTGAACAGGAAGTCCTGCAGGTAGCCCATCACGTGCTTGCGCTGGCCGCCGACCTCGACGAACTCCGCGCCCTGCGAGACGTTGTCGAGCGCGTTCCAGTCCTCGCGCAGCGCCATCCGGTACTGGTCGAAGTAGGCCACCTGCAGGCCGGTGCCCTGCTTCACCTCGCCCGCCTGCGGCTGCAGGTCGCCGAGCAGGAGCTTGATCAGGGTGGTCTTGCCGCTGCCGTTCGGGCCGATCAGGCCGATGCGGTCGCCACGCATCACCGTCAGGTCGAGGTCGCGGACCAGCGTGCGTTCGCCGTGGCCGAAGGTGAGGCCCTTCGTCTCGATGACCTTGCGGCCGCTCTGCTGGCCTTCCGCCAGCGCCATCTTCACGTTGCCGGTCTTGTCGCGGCGCTCGGCGCGCTCGCGGCGCATGGCCTCGAGGCGGCGCACGCGGCCTTCGTCGCGGGTGCGGCGGGCCTTGATGCCCTGGCGGATCCAGACCTCTTCTTGCGCCAGCAGCTTGTCGAACTTGGCGTTCTCCTGCGCCTCGGCATGGGCGCGCTCCTCCTGCCGACGCAGGTAGTTCGCCCAGTCGCCGGGCCAGCTGGTGAGCGTGCCGCGGTCGATCTCCACGATGCGGGTGGCCAGCGCCTTCAGGAAGCGGCGGTCGTGGGTGACGAAGACGATCGAGCCCTTGTAGTCGAGCAGCGCGGCTTCCAACGCCTCGATGGCCGCGATGTCGAGGTGGTTGGTGGGCTCGTCCAGCAGCAGGATCTGCGGCTCGGCCACGAAGGCGCGGGCCAGCAGCACGCGGCGCTTCAGGCCACCGGACTGGGCGCTGAAGGGCAATTCGCCATCGAGACCGAGCTTGGTCAGCGTGGCGTCGACCTTGGCTTCCAGCCGCCAGCCGTCGGCAGCGTCGATGCGCGCCTGCACGCGGCCGAGGGCCTCCATGTCGATGTCCTCGGCATGGCTGAGGTGGTGGAACTCGGCGATGTCGTGCCCCACCGAGCCCAGGCCGTCGGCGACCACGTCGTAGATCGAGCCGTCGAGATGCGCGGGCACCTCCTGCTCCAGCCGGGCGACGCGGACGCCGCCCTCCAGCCGGCGCTCGCCGTCGTCCGGCACCAGCTCGCCGGCGATCAGCTTCAGCAAGGTGGACTTGCCGGCACCGTTGCGGCCGATCAGGGCGATGCGTTCGTTGGGTTCGATGGCGAGGTCGACGCCGTCGAGCAGGCGAGGACCGCCGACGCCGTAGTCGACGCGATTCAGGGTAAGCAGGGGCATGCGCCGCAGTTTACGCGGTGGCCGCGTCCCCCCTCCTCGGGGGCGAATCGCCGGTTGGCTCCCGTTGGGGTGGCCGGTCCGAAGGTCGGGTAAACTCCGCGCCCTTCCCGCCGGGCGTCTCAGCCGGCACTCTCGAGGCCGCCATGAGCGCCGAAACCGATACCCCCAACGAAGCGCCCTCGCTGCGCTTCTCCGATCTCGCGTTGTCCGAAAGCCTGATGCAGGCGCTCGCCGCCGTCGGCTACGAGTCGCCCTCGCCGATCCAGGCCGCCACCATCCCGCCGCTGTTGGATGGGCGTGACGTCCTCGGCCAGGCGCAGACCGGCACCGGCAAGACCGCCGCCTTTGCCCTGCCCCTGCTGACCCGCATCGGCACCAGCCCCGCGGGCGCGCCGCAGGTGCTCGTGCTCGCCCCGACGCGCGAGCTGGCCATCCAGGTGGCCGAGGCCTTCCAGAAGTACGCGGCATTCATGCCGGGCTTCCAGGTGCTGCCGATCTACGGCGGCCAGGCCTATGGCCCGCAGCTCAGCGCGCTCAAGCGAGGCGTCCACGTCGTCGTCGGCACGCCCGGCCGCGTCATCGATCACCTCGATCGCGGCTCGCTCGACCTGTCGACGCTGAAGGCCCTGGTCCTCGATGAGGCCGACGAGATGCTGCGCATGGGCTTCATCGACGACGTCGAGGCGGTCCTGAAGAAGACGCCGCCGGAGCGCCAGGTCGCGCTGTTCTCCGCGACCATGCCGCCGCCGATCAAGCGCATCGCCCAGACCTATCTCAAGGACCCGGTGGAAGTGGCCATCAAGGCCAAGACCACCACGGCGACCAACATCCGCCAGCGGATGTGGATGGTCAGCGGCCTGCACAAGCTGGATGCCCTCACCCGCATCCTCGAGGCCGAGACCTACGACGCGATGATCATCTTCGCGCGCACCAAGCAGGCCACGCAGGAGCTGGCCGAGAAGCTGGCCGCCCGCGGTCTGGCCGCCGCCGCCATCCACGGCGACGTGCAGCAGGCCCAGCGCGAGCGCACGATCCAGCAGCTGAAAGACCGCAAGATCGACATCCTTGTGGCCACCGACGTGGCGGCCCGTGGCCTCGACGTCGAGCGCATCAGCCACGTCCTGAACTACGACATCCCCTACGACACCGAGAGCTACGTCCACCGCATCGGCCGCACCGGCCGCGCCGGACGCAGCGGCGAGGCCATCCTGTTCGTCAGCCCGCGCGAGCGCGGCATGCTGAAGGCCATCGAGCGCGCCACGCGGCAGCCGATCGAGCCGATGACCCTGCCCACCGTGCAGGCCGTCAACGATTCGCGCATCAACCGTTTCCTCGACCGCATCACCCAGGCCCGGCAGATGGAGGGCATCGAGCCCTTCCGCGCCCTCGTCGAGCGCTACGAGACCGAGCACAACGTGCCGGCCATCGAGATCGCGGCCGCCCTCGCCCGCCTGCTGCAGGGCGACACGCCACTGCTGATGGAGCCGCCGAGCCGCGAGGCGCGCCCGGAGCGCGAATTCGCCGAGCGCGGCGAGCGCCGCGACCGCGTCGACTTCGACAAGCTGCCGCGCCAGCCCCGCGGCGAGCCGATGAGCTGGCGCCCCGAGATGCGCCCGCCGCGCGACGATGGCGCACCGAAGCCGCGCCCGGCGAAGTTCGACGCGCCGCGCGCGCCCGAGCCTGGATTCGCGACCTACTGGATCGCCGTGGGCCATGCCCACCAGGTGAAGCCGGGCAACATCGTGGGTGCCATCGCCAACGAGGCGGGGCTGGAAGCCGCGCACATCGGCCGCATCAACATCCGCACCAACGACACGCTGGTGGATCTGCCCGAGGGCATGCCCAAGGAGATCATGGCCCACCTGAAGAAGGTGCGCGTCGCCGGCCAGGCCCTGATGCTGAAGGCCTATGACCCGTCGAAGGACGACAGCGGCGAGCTCGAGGGTGCGGCGCCGCGTTTCCCGAAGAAGGGCGGCTTCAAGCCCGGCGGCTACAAGGGCGGCAATTTCAAGCCGGGCTTCAAGGGCAAGCCGCGCGGCGAGTGATGCGGGAAGGACCTCGCGTCGACAGTTCGCTTTTTCAGCCGACGCAATGAAACGTGTCGGCGCCGGATACCGTGGTGTCGGGCTCCATTGAAGTGGTGTTTGCGCCGCGCTGCGCATTGGCCCTTGTTGGCCTGAGATCCGGCCCGAGCGCGACGCGCTCGTCGAAGACGAAGCACGCGCCTTGCCAGTGCGCGCCGCCGACGGCCTCGAAATAGCCCAGGATGCCGCCATCCAGCTGCCGAACGTCCCCGAAGCCGAGGTCACGCAGCAGCGGCGCCGCCTTCTCGCAGCGGATGCCACCGGTGCAGAAGCTGACCACCGTCGCATCGGCCAGCCGCTCGCGCTGGTCCTCCAGCGCCTCCGGCAATTGCACGAAGTCGTTGATCGGCAGCGTCACGGCGCCCGCGAAGGTGCCGTACGCCACCTCTTCGCGGTTGCGGGTGTCCAGCAGCACCACGGGTCGCCCGTGGTCGTCATGCCCGACATCCAGCCAACGCTTCAGCGTCGGCGGATCGACAAAGGGCGCCGGTGCCGCCACCGGATCGATGCCGTCGCGACGGAAGGCGATGATCTCCCGCTTGAGCTTGACCTTGAGCCTCGCGAACGGAACGGCGTCGCTCCAGCTTTCCTTCGCGGCCATGCCGGAAAAGCGCGCATCCGCATGCAGCCATGCCAGGAAGGCGCGGACGTCCGCCTCAAGCCCGGCCAGGAACACATTGATGCCCTCGGGCGCGACAAGCACCGTGCCCTTGAGGCCCCTGGCTTCAGCCTCCCGCGCCAGCCTCGCGCGCACGGCCGGCGCATCGTCGACCGCCACGAAGCGGTACGCGGCGATGTTGAGGATGCGGCTCATGGAGGTGACGGGGACCGGCCGGAAGGAAGCGCGCATTATCCCCCGTGGGTCAAACGCGGTCACGGCGCCTTGACAAGCCACGGAGCCCGCCCAGACTTGCGCGGTCCACCCGGGGAGTCCTCCATGCACCGTCACGCCCTCCGCCGCGCCACCGTGCGCGGCTGCGCCCTCGCGCTGCTGTTCGTCGCCGCGTCCGCCGTCGCCGCCGACTACGGCAATTTCGAGATCGGCCCGGGGTTCACGCCCGACCCGCAGACCGGCACGGGCACCACCGGAGGCGCGCGCGATGCGGCGAAGGCCTTCGGGGCGTCGTGCGCCGGCAGCGTCGACACCACGCCCGACCACGTCATCACGGTGACCGGCGCCGTCAACCTGAAGGTGTACACCACGAGCACCACCGACTCGACGCTCGTCCTGCGCGGCCCATCGGGCACGTTTTGCGACGATGACAGCCGCGGTGAGCTCGACGCCGAGATCAACGCGCTGCTGCGCCCGGGCCGCTACGAGGTGTACGTGGGCCACCTCGGGGAAACCGGCCAGTACACGCTGACGCTGACGGAGAACGTCGGCGGCACCAGCACCGGCGCGGGCGACGAAGGGGGCATCGAGGCCTACCGCGATTTCACCCTGGGCGCGGGCTTCACGCCCGACCCGCAGCGCAGCCGTGGCGAGACCGGCGGCTCGCGCGATGCACGCAGCTACGGCAAGGCGTGCACGGGCACCATCGACACCACCCCCGACCATCGGTTGACGGTCACCTCGGCGCTCAACCTGAGGATGTTCGTCGAAAGCACGACCGACTCGACGCTGGTGGTCGTCGGCCCGAACCGGACCCTCTGCGACGACGACAGCCACGGTGACCTCGACGCGGAAGTGAGCGGCGCGTTCTCGCCGGGCCAGTACGAGATCTTCGTCGGCACCAATGGCGGCCAGAATGGTCGCTACACGATCACGCTGAACGAGCAATGAGGCTGGACATGGGGGGCCGCTGGGTCGCCTTCGGTGCCGCGCTCGCGCTCGCCGCGGGCTGCGGGAGGCCGGATGGCCCTCCGCCCGGCGGCACGCCCGCCGATCTGGAAATCATCGTCCTGCAGCCCGGCGACGGCGAAGTGGCCCGCAGCGGCGACCGCGTTCGCGTCCACTACACGGGTTGGCTCTACGACGAACGCGAGCCGGGTCGTCGGGGCGCCGAGTTCGACAGCTCGCGTCCGCGCGGCGAGGCCTTTGCCTTTGCGCTCGGTCGCGGCCAGGTCATCCGCGGTTGGGACGAGGGCGTCGTCGGCATGGCGGTCGGCGAAGTGCGCGAGCTCGCGATCCCGGCCGACCTCGGCTACGGCTCGCGCGGCGCCGGCGGCATCATTCCACCGCACCAGCCCCTGCTGTTCGAGGTCGAACTGCTCGCCATCGAGCCGGCGAACTGAGGCGCACCGCGTGAGTGCCGCCCTGCCCGCCTGGGACTGCCCCGGCATCGCCATCATCGGCGGCGGCCCGGCGGGCCTGATGGCCGCCGAAGTGGCGCGTGCCGCAGGCGCCGAGGTGGATCTCTTCGAGGCCAAACCCTCGGTCGGGCGGAAGTTCCTGATCGCCGGTCGCGGCGGTTTGAACCTCACCCACAGCGACCCGCGTCCGCGCTTCGAACAGCGCTATGCCCGCGGCCAGCGCGAGGTGGCGCGGTGGCTCGATGCCTTCGACGCGACGGCGCTGCGCGCTTGGGCCGCCGGGCTCGGCGTCGAAACGTTCGTCGGCAGCTCCGGACGGGTGTTTCCCAACGACATGAAGGCCGCGCCGCTGCTTCGCGCGTGGGTCGCCCGGCTCAGGGAGCGCGGCGTGCGACTGCACGTGCGCCAGCGCTGGACGGGATTCGATGCGGGAGGCGACGCGCTGCTGGAAGGCCCCGATGGCGCCAAGGCGCTCCGCGCCCGTGCCGTCGTGCTGGCGCTGGGCGGGGGCAGTTGGCCGCAGCTCGGCTCTGACGGTGCATGGCTGCCCTGGCTCGCCGCACGCGGCGTGGCGACGGTGGCTCTCGAAGCGTCGAACAGCGGATTCGACGTGTCGTGGAGCGAGCATCTCGCGTCGAAACACGCCGGCGCTCCGCTGAAGCCGGTCGTCGCGCAGTGGCAGGATGCCGAAGGCCGCGAGCGCCTGCGCCAGGGGGAATGCGTGATCACCGCGCACGGCATCGAAGGCAGCCTGGTCTACGCCATCGGTCCGGACCTCCGCACCGCCCTGCGGCGCGACGGTTCCGCCGTGCTTCATCTCGACCTCGCGCCCGGCCTGGCGGCCGATCGGGTACTCGACGCGCTCACCCAGCCACGCCACGGGCGCAGCCTCAGCGAAGTGCTGCGCCGCCGCCTCAAGCTCGATGGGGCGAAGGCGGCGCTGCTGCGCGAAGTCGTCCCCGCGGCCACGCTCGGAGACCCGGCCCGGCTCGCCGCCGCGCTGAAGCGACTGCCCCTTCGTCTTGCGGGCCCACGCCCGATCGCCGAAGCGATCAGCACGGCCGGCGGCGTGGCGCTGGAGTCCGTCGACGCCGGCCTGATGCTGAAGGCACTGCCGGGCTGGTTCGTCAGCGGCGAGATGCTCGACTGGGACGCCCCGACCGGCGGCTATCTCCTGACCGCCAGCATGGCGAGCGCCGTCGTGGCCGGGCAGGCCGCCGCGGCGCACGCGTGCGGCGGCGCAACAACGCGCTCTTAACCTGCCGGCGGACGACGCGCGCTAGCCTGTCGTCCACTCCCCCCGGAGGTTTCCCGATGCGCCGCGCCCTCTCCGCGCTTGCCCTTGGCACCGCTCTCGCCGCCGTGCTGTGTCCGTCCGTCGCGGCCGCGCAGGCCAACGTCCAGAACACACCCAGCCAACTCGGCACCGTGCGCGTCACCACCGTGGCCACGGGGCTTCAGAACCCGTGGGGCCTCGCCTTCCTCCCTGACGGCAACGTCCTCGTGACCGAACGTCCCGGCCGACTGCGCGTCGTCACGCCGCAGGGCGGCGTGTCGACCGCGCTGAGCGGCGTTCCCGCGGTGTTCGCGCAGGGCCAGGGCGGCCTGCTCGACGTCGCGCTCGATCCCGCCTTCGCCAGCAATCGGCGCGTGTACCTGAGCTTCGCCGAGCCTGGCAGCAACGGCACCGCGGGTACGGCGGTCTATCGCGCCGAGCTGAACGCCACGTCCACCGGCCTCGTCAACGGGAGCGTGATCTTCCGTGTCGCTCCGAAGCTCAACACCACGGGGCACTTCGGCTCGCGGCTGGCCTTCGGGCCGGACGGCCTGCTGTACGTCACGTCCGGCGACAACTTCAGCAGCGCCACCGCCCAACGGCAGAACCAGCACCAGGGGAAAATCCTGCGCCTCCGCACCGACGGCAGCGTGCCCGCCGACAATCCTTTCGTCGGCAACAGCGCCTGGCTCCCGGAGATCTGGTCGACCGGTCATCGCAGCCCGCAGGGCCTGGCCTTCCATCCCGTCACCGGACAGCTGTGGATGAACGAGCACGGCCCGAAGGGCGGTGACGAGCTGAATCGCGTCGGGCGGGGCCTCAATTACGGCTGGCCGACCATCACTTGGGGCGTGGGCTACGACGACCGGCCGGTCCCCGAGGCGGTCGGCACCGCGGCTCCAGGCCTCGAGCAGCCGCAGCACCATTGGACGCCGTCGATCGGCACCAGCGGCCTCGCGTTCTACGAGCATCCGCGTGCACCCCACTGGATGGGGAGCGTCCTCGTCGGTGGGCTGGTGTCGCGGAGCATCCACCGCCTGCGCCTCGACGCCAACCAGCGTGTCGTCGTGCAAGAGCAGCTCCTGTCCGGGTTGAACTGGCGCATCCGCGACGTCCGCGTCGGTGCGGACGGCATGGTCTATGCCCTGACGGACGATGCGAACGGCCGCTTGCTGCGCATCGAGCCGCCCACGGTCGCGCCGCGGGAGAAGCGCGCGCCGGCCGCATTCCCGCAAGCCGTGCCCGGGGCCGATGGGGCCGCCGGGTCGAAGCGCGCGAGGCGCACGCAGTGACGTGCCCTTGATGCAGGCGCCGCGACACTCACGGCCCTTTCATCGGAAGCGACCCATGTCCCGACGCCTGCACGCCCTCTCGCTCGCTCTCGTTCTGGCGCTCTCCGCCGACGCGGCCCTCGGCGCCGAAACGCGCGACTTCCCGAGCGAGCACGGAACGGTTCGGGTCACGACCGTCGCCGAGGGGCTCGAACATCCGTGGGGCCTCACCTTCCTGCCGGACGGCCGCATGCTGGTGACCGAGCGTCCCGGCCGCTTGCGCGTCGTCAGCGCGGACGGCCGCCTGTCAAAGCCGATCAGCGGCGTTCCACGGGTGCAGGCCCGCGGCCAGGGGGGACTGCTGGACGTGGCCCTGCATCCGCGGTTCGGCGACAACCAGCTCGTCTACCTGAGCTTCTCGGAGCCCGGCAGCGGCGGCGCCGGGACGTCGGTGGCTCGCGGCCGGCTCGTCGGCGAAGCGCTCCAGGACGTGGAGGTGATCTTCCGGCAGTCGCCGAAGGTGGACACCGGCTTCCACTACGGCTCGCGCCTTGTGTTCGATCGCGAAGGCAAGCTCTATGTCAGCAGCGGCGACCGCGGCATGCAGGACACCGCGCAGGACCTCGCCCGCGGCCAAGGCAAGCTGTTCAAGCTCAACGACGACGGCACGCCGGCGCCCGGCCTGCCGTTCGCGAACCGCGACGGCGCGCACCCCGGCATCTTCAGCTACGGCCATCGCAACATCCAGGGCATGGCCCTGCACCCGACGACCGGCCTCGTCTGGACGCACGAGCACGGCCCGCGCGGCGGCGACGAGATCAACGTGCCGCGGCCGGGGCGCAACTACGGTTGGCCGGTCATCACGTACGGCATCAATTACAACGGCAGCACCATCGGCGATGGCCTGAAGGCCAAGGACGGGATGGAGCAGCCGCTGCACCAGTGGACCCCGTCGCTCGGCGCTTCGGGGCTCGCGTTCTACACGGCGGACCGCTTCCCGGCGTGGAAGGGCAACGCCTTCGTG
>ERZ1066136.1059-NODE-1059-length-15615-cov-12.121401_pt1 | contig 15615 bp, 12 predicted proteins | sample MGYA00382783_ERZ1066136 | MGnify/ENA primary metagenome ERZ1066136 (study PRJEB33369, sample SAMEA5778366) | biofilm metagenome | biome: Industrial cooling water; feature: Water cooling tower basin; material: Biofilm | place: United Arab Emirates | collected... | reverse complement strand
TTCGGCGGCGCGCGCGGCCGCACCGACGTGCCGAAGATCGTCGACTGGTACATGGACAAGAAGATCAACATCGACGACCTCATCACCCACCGCCTGAAGCTCGAGGACATCAACGAGGGCTTCGAGCTCATGAAGCGCGGCGAGTCCATCCGCTCGGTGGTGCTGTACTGATGGCGGTGAGCACGCTCTCCGAGCACGCCTGCTTCGGCGGCGTGCAGGGCTTCTACCAGCACGACTCGGCCGTCATCGGCCTGCCCATGCGCTTTGGCGTCTACGTGCCGCCGCAGGCCAAGGCCGGGCCGGTGCCGGTGCTCACCTACCTGGCTGGCCTCACCTGCAACGAGGAGACCTTTGCCATCAAGGCCGGCGCGCAGCGCCTGGCGGCCGAGCTGGGGCTGATGCTGGTGACGCCGGACACCAGCCCGCGCGGCACGGGCGTCGAGGGCGCGGATGCCGCCTGGGACTTCGGCACCGCCGCCGGCTTCTACCTGGACGCCACGGCCGCGCCCTGGGCGCGGCACTGGCGCATGGAGAGCTGGCTGATGCACGAGCTGCCCGCCGTGCTGGCCGCGCACTTTGCCGTGCGGCCGGGGCCGCAGGGCCTGTTCGGGCATTCGATGGGCGGGCACGGCGCGCTGACGCTGGCGCTGCGGCACCCGGGGCGCTTTGCGAGCGTGAGCGCGCTGGCGCCCATCTGCGCGCCCACGCAGTGCCCGTGGGGCGTGAAGGCCTTCGGCGGCTACCTCGGCGAGGACCGCGCCCGCTGGGCCGCGCACGACGCCACCGAGCTGGTGAAGTCGGGCGCCCGCGTGCCGCCGCTGCTGATCGACCAGGGCCTGGCCGACAAGTTCCTGGCCGAGCAGCTCAAGCCCGAGCTGCTGGAGGCCGCCTGCGCCGCCGCGGGCCAGCCGCTGGTGCTGCGCCGGCACGCCGGCTACGACCACGGCTACTACTTCATCCAGAGCGTGGTGGCCGACCACCTGCGCCACCACGCGCAGGCGCTGGCGGGCTGAGCCGCGCGGCCGGCCGGCCGCTCAGATCGACTCGAGGAAGCGGATCAGCGCGTCGCGCTCGCTGCGCGTCATGCGGCGGAAGTGTTCCTTGGCGGCCTCGGCCTCGCCCCCGTGCCACAGGATGGCCTCGGCCAGCGTGCGCGCCCGGCCGTCGTGCAGGAAGGCGCGGCCGCCCGAAACGCCCTCGGTCAGGCCCAGGCTCCACAGCGGCGGCGTGCGCCACTCCGAGCCGGCGGCGTCGGCCTCCGAGAGGTTGTCGGCCAGGCCCGGGCCCATGTCGTGCAGCAGCAGGTTGGTGTAGGGCCGGATGAGCTGGTTGCGCAGCTCGCTGCGCGGGTGGCGGCCGCCGGTGGTGAGCTGCGGCGTGTGGCAGGCCGTGCACTGCGCGCGCTGGAACAGCGCCTCGCCGAGCTGGGCCTGCGGGTCGGCCAGGTTGCGGCGCGCCGCCACGCCGAGCACGGCCACGTAACGCACCATCTTCTCGAGCTCGTCGTCGGACAGCTCGGCGCCGCGCGGCCCGCAGCCGGCCTGCGCGCTGCCGCAGTCGGGCTCGGGCATCACCGTGGTGAGCACGCCCATGTCGAGGTTGAGGGCGCTGGCGATCTGGTGGCGCAGGCTCGCGGTGCCGGCCTTCCAGCCGAAGCGGCCCAGGCGCGTGGCGCCCGTCTCGGGGTCGATGACCTTCTGCACGCGGCCCCGCACGCCGTCGCCGTCGCGGTCGTCGGGGTCGGCCAGGGCGGCGATGGTGGCCTCGTCCAGCGCCTCCAGCAGGCCCAGGCCCACCAGCGGCGAGGCGCTGCGCACCGAGTGGTGGCTGGGCTGCGGCCCCGTGAACGCGTACACCGGGCGGCGCAGCTCGTAGGCCGTGCCGTCGGCGTAGGTGCCGGTGCTGGTCTGCCAGCGCGCGATGGCGACGCTGCCCTCGCCGGCCACGGGCGTGGCGCCCGGCGGCAGGCCCGCGGGCACGCGCAGCGGCTGCAGCGACTGGCCCAGCCGCGCATCAGGCGCGCCGTTGGCCACGCCCACCTTGGTGACGGCCTGCAGCAGCCGCTCGCCCACGGGCGGCGGCAGCGAGCGGCCGTTGTGGGTGTGGCAGTCCACGCAGCGCGTGGCGTAGAACTGCGGCCCGAGCTTGCCGGCGTGCACCAGCAGCGGCGGGTTCACGCCCGGGTGCTCGGAGTGCGCGCCGGTGTCGAAGGAGGCGTGGTGCAGGCGCCGCCCCTCCATGAAGGGCTGCGCGCTCGCAGGGGCCAGGTGGCCGGCGATCTGCTTGAAGCGGTGCTGCGGCTCGTCGGAGTAGGCATAGGGCAGCGTGAGGTGGCGGCCGCCCATCCAGGCCAGCTCGGGCAGCGGGTAGGAGTCGAGCTGCGGGCCGCGGCCCTCCCAGGGCACGAGGCCGCCCTGCCCCACCACGTAGAGCACGGTGGTGCCGTAGTAGTTGGTGCGGCCATGGGTGGGCGCGCGCAGGAACTGGCTGACCTCGATCTCCATGCGGTCGCCCACGCGCAGCGCCCGGCCCTCCTTGCTGTTGGAGGAGATGGTCGTGGTGTAGTGCAGCGGCGCCGTGCCCACGCGTGTGAGCAGCACGTTGTGGTGGTACTCGGCCACGCTGCTGAGGCCGCGGAAGAAGGCGCGGAACTCGGGCTCGGCCAGCTCCCACTGCGGGTAGACGTTGACGACGATCTGGCTGCCACCACGGGCCACGCGGTCGATGATCTCCACCGTGGCGGTGCGCTGCTCCCAGTAGAACGGCAGGTAGTGCTCGTAGCTGCGGAACTGCGCCTCGCGGGCGTGGCGGTCGCGCGCACGGTCGCCGAAGCGCGTGGTCACCGCGTCGGCCGTGCTCACGACCAGCGGCGCGTCCAGCGCCGTGCCCTCGCCGTGCAGGGGAACGACGGGCCCGACGCCGGCGCCGAAGCGCACGGCCGTGCCACCACCCGCGGGCGGCGGGGCCGGGGCCGCCGGTGGCGCCGCGGCGGGTTCGCCGCCCCCGCCACCGCCGCAGGCGGCGAGCGCCAGCAACCCGCACAGGGCGGTGAGCGAACGAACGGTGTGTCGGGACGATCCCATGGGCGACCTCGCTGGGGAGTGGCACACGGGCCGGGTGCGCGGCGTTGACAGCGTGAAAGCGCTTTCAGCTGAACGCGACCGTACCGCAGGCCCGGGGGCCTGCGCCCGCGGACATACCCTCGTGCCGGGCGCAGGCCCGCGGGTCGGCTCAGGCCCGGCGCAGGCGCCGTGCAAGCGCCTCGCGCAGCACGCGGCGGCGGATGGCCTTGTTGCTCGCCGCCGGCGCGCGCCACCACCAGCCATCGGCCTGCATGGCCACGGCCGCGGCCACGAAGCGGCGGCAGACGTCGTCGAACTCGGCGTCGCTGAAGTTGTGGCTGAAGATCAGCCGGCCGCTGCCCACCCAGCTGAGCAGCAGGCGCTCGCGCCGCAGGTAGAACTGCAGCATCCAGTTGTAGCGGCCGGGCTCGGTGTAGAGCACGGTGAACACGCTGGCGAGGTTGGCCACGCGCACCGGCACGCCGGCCGCGGCCAGGCGCGCGTTGAGCTGGGCGGCGCGGCCGTCCCAGGTGGCGTCGAGATCGGCCAGCATGGCCTTCACGGGCGCGCTGTGCAGCCGCTCCAGGAACACCTGCATCGCGCCCATCACCGCCGGGTGGGCGTTGAAGGTGCCGCGCGCGAAGCAGATGTCGGCCGGGCGGTCCTCGCGGTAGCGCTTCATGAGCGCCGCCTTGCCGCAGACCACGCCCACGGGGAAGCCGCCACCCAGCGTCTTGCCGTAGGTGACCATGTCGGCCTGCACGCCGAAGTAGGCCTGCGCGCCGCCCGTGCCCAGGCGGAAGCCCATGAACACCTCGTCGAAGATGAGCACGATGCCGCGCGCCGTGCACACCTCGCGCAGCTGCTTCAGCCACGCGATGGTGGCCGCCTTGTTGTAGCCGGCGCGGCGGCCGCTGTCGATGAGGCCGCTGTCGCCGGGCGCGGCGGCGTTGGGGTGCAGGGCCTGCAGCGGGTTCACCAGCACGCAGGCGATGTCCTTGCGCGTGCGCAGCACGCGCAGCGTGTCGGCGTCGCGCTCCTTGAGCGTGTAGACGTTCTTCGGCGGCATCGGGTTGCCGGGGCCGGGCTGCACGTCTTCCCACCAGCCGTGGTAGGCGCCGCAGAAGCGCACGACGTGCGTGCGCCGCGTGTGGTAGCGCGCCAGCCGCACGGCCTGCATCACGGCCTCGGTGCCGCTCATGTGGAAGCTCACCTCGTCCAGGCCGCTGAGGGCCTGGAGCTGCGCCACGTTCCAGGCCACGGCCGGGTGCAGGTGGCCGAGCACGGGCCCGAGCTCGGCCGTGCGCGCCAGGCCCTCGGCCATGCAGGCCTTGTAGAAGTCGGCGCCGAACAGGTTGACGCCGTAGGAGCCCGTGAGGTCGGTGAAGACCTCGCCGTCGAGGTCGGTGATGGTGGTGCCGTCGCTGCGCTGCACGAAGCTGCCCAGCGACAGGCGCGCGCGCAGCAGCGGGCTGAAGGGAAAGGGCACGCGGTAGGCGCCGGTGAACTGCAGGTCCGACAGGCCCTCGCGCGCCTGCTTCGTGAGCGCGATGCTCCTGGCGTGGCGCGTGTTGAGGGTGTGGGCGAGCGCCTCGAAGCCGCGGCGGCGCTGCGCGGCGATGTCCGCCGGCGCGTCGTCGGCCGCGAAGAAGCGGGCCTCGTCGTAGGCAAAGCCCGGCAGCCAGCGCGCCACGCGCTGCGCCATGCGCGCGTGGCCCGCGAGCGACGGGTGCTTGGCCAGCGACAGCTGCAGCCGGCGGTGCGCCTTGGGCAGGGCGGCCACGGCGGCCGCGGCGGCGGCGAGCCAGGTCAGGGTGAGCGGGTCGGTCATGGTGCTGTCACGCCTCGGTCGTGCGGCCGTCGAACACGGCGGGCAGCATCTTCGTGTCGACCCCACGACAAGCCGATGAACGCCACACGACGACTGCGCGACAGCCTGCTGCTGCAGGAAGACCTCAACTTCCTGCTCACCAACCGCGTGCCGCGCCACGCGCTCACGCGGGCCATGGGCTGGTACAGCCGCCTGCGCAGCCCGGCGCTGGTGCGCTTCAGCGTGGCCGTGTGGCGGCTGTTCACCGAGCTCGACCTCAGCGAGGCCAAGAAGACCCGCTTCGAGAGCCTGCACGAGGTGTTCACGCGCGAGCTGAAGGACGGCGCACGCACCGTCGACCCCCGGCCGGAGGTGCTGGCCAGCCCCTGCGACGCGATCGTGGGTGCCTGCGGCACGGTGCAGCAGGGCCAGGTGCTGCAGGCCAAGGGCATGCCCTATCCGCTGCACGAGCTGCTGGGCAGCGCGTCCGCGGCGGCGGCCTGGGAGGGCGGGAGCTACCTCACGCTGCGGCTCACCTCGGCCATGTACCACCGCTTCCATGCGCCGCACGACGCCGTCATCGAGCACGTGCGCGTCATCCGCGGGGACACGTGGAACGTGAATCCCATCGCACTCAAGCGCATCGAGCGGCTGTTCTGCCGCAACGAGCGCGCGGTGCTCGACCTGCGCCTGGCCGGCGGCCAGCGCCTCGCGCTGGTGCCGGTGGCGGCCATCCTGGTGGCCAGCCTGCGGCTGCACTGCCTGAAGCTGCACGTGCACCTGCGCTACGGCGGGCCCACCGAACTGCCCTGCCGGGCGCACGTGGCCAAGGGCGAGGAGCTGGGCTGGTTCGAGCACGGCTCCACCGTCATCGTCTTCGCACCCCCGGGTTTTGTGCGCGCCCCAGGCATCGAGCCGGGTGCGCGCATCCGCATGGGCCAGGCGCTGATGAGGCTGCCCGCATGACCACCATCGACCTGATCTGGTTCAACGCCGGCGGCGGCCACCGCGCGGCGGCGCTGGCGCTGGAGCAGGTGCTGCGCGCGCAGCGTCCGCAGTGGCGCGTGCGCCGCGTCAACCTGACCGAGGTGCTGGACCCCACGGCCCTGTTCCGCCGCACGCTGGGCTTCGAGCCCGAGGACCTCTACAACCAGCGCCTGGCCAGCGGCTTCACGCTCGGCCTGGGGCAGGAGCTCAAGCTGCTGCAGGCCGGCATCCGGCTGGCGCACGCGCCCCTGGTGCAGCGCCTGGCCGCGCACTGGCGCCGCACGCAGCCCGACCTCGTGGTCTCGCTGGTGCCCAACTTCAACCGCGCCCTGCACGACGGCCTGGCCCTGGCACGCCCGGGCGTGCGCTTCGTGACCGTGATGACGGACCTGGCCGACCACCCGCCGCACTTCTGGATCGAGCCCGGTGTGCAGCAGCACCTGGTGTGCGGCACCGAACACGCGCTGCGGCAGGCGCGGGCGGCGGGCGTGCCGGCCGAGCGACTGCACCGCGCCAGCGGCATGGTGCTGCGCCCGGAGTTCCACGCCCCGCCACCGGCCGACCGCACGCTGGAGCGCGCCATGGCCGGCCTGGACGCGCACACGCCCACGGGCCTGGTGCTGTTCGGCGGCACGGGCTCGCGCGTGATGAAGACCATCGCGCGCCAGCTGCCCCACACGCCGCTGGTGCTGATGTGCGGCCGCAACGAGGCCCTGGCCGCCGAGCTGCGCGCCCTGCCCGCGCCGGCGCCGCGCATCGTGCTGGGCTTCAGCCCCGAGGTGGCGCGCTGGATGCGCCGCTGCGACTTCTTCATCGGCAAGCCCGGCCCCGGCAGCCTGAGCGAGGCCGTGGCCCAGGGCCTGCCCGTGATCACCACGCGCAACGCCTGGACCATGCCGCAGGAGCGCTACAACACCGAGTGGGTGCGCGAGCACGGCCTGGGCCTGGTGCTGCGCCGCTTTGCCGAGGTGGACGAGGCCGTGCCGCGGCTGCTGGCCACCCTGCCGGCCCACCAGGCCCGCGTGGCCGCCATGGCCAACCGGGCGGTGTTCGAGCTGCCGGGCATCCTGGACGGCCTGCTGCAGCCTGGCCTTGCGGCACCTGCGGCCCCCGTGGCCCCGCTGCGGGACGGCCCCCGGGCCTGAGGACCGGCCCGCCGGGCCCGCGGCGCGCCCGGCTTCCACCGGGGATTGATCCCGCGCAAGCCCACGCGCTTGACCACCGCCGGGGCGCTGGCGACAGTCGGCCCATGGCCTCACCCACCCTCTCGCTGCTGCAGCAGCCCGCGCGATTCCTGTTCTTCACCGGCAAGGGCGGGGTCGGCAAGACCTCGCTGTCCTGCGCCTGCGCGCTGGCCCTCGCGGACGCCGGCCGGCGCGTGCTGCTGGTCAGCACCGACCCCGCGTCCAACCTCGACGAGATGCTCGGCGTGGCGCTGTCCGACCGCCCCACCGCCGTGCCCGGCGCGCCGGGCCTGGAGGCCATGAACATCGACCCCGACGCCGCGGCCGAGGCCTACCGCGGGCGCGTGATCGGGCAGATGCCGGCGCAGAGCACCGACGGCGAGCGCGCCGTCGTGCGCGAACAGCTCTCGGGTGCCTGCACCACCGAGATCGCCGCCTTCGACGAGTTCATCGGCCTGCTGGCGGGCGACGCCGAGGGCCACGACCACATCGTCTTCGACACCGCGCCCACCGGCCACACCCTGCGCCTGCTGAGCCTGCCCAAGGCCTGGACCGGCTTCCTGGAGGGCAACGACCGCGGCGCCTCGTGCCTGGGGCCGCACTCGGGCCTGAAGATGCAGGAGGCGCGCTTCCGCCTCGGCCTGCAGGCGCTGGCCGACCCCGCGCGCACCCGCATCGTGCTCGTGTCGCGCCCCGACCGCGCGGCCCTGCGCGAGGCCGCGCGCACCCAGGCCGAGCTGGCGGCCCTGGGCCTGGGCAACCTGAGCCTGGTGGTCAACGCCGTGTTCCGCGCCACGCGGCCCGGCGACGCCGTGGCCGATGCCCTGCAGCAGCTCGCCGAGCAGGCCCTGGCCGAGATGCCGGCCGCCCTGGCCGCGCTGCCGCAGGACCGGGTGCCGCTGCGGCCCTTCGACATGGTGGGCCTGCCCGCCCTGCGCCAGCTGCTGGCCCCCGCGGCGCCCCTGGCGGCCGCGGCCCCGCCGCCGGCCCGCTGGCCGGCCGGCACCGGGACCCTGGACGCGCTGGTGGAGGAACTCGCGCGCGCCGACAGCGGCCTCGTGATGGTCATGGGCAAGGGCGGCGTCGGCAAGACGACGATCGCCGCCTGCCTGGCCCTGGCCCTGGCCGAGCGCGGCAAGCAGGTCCACCTCTCCACCACCGACCCCGCGGCGCACCTGGCCGGCACGCTGGAGGGCACGGTGCCCGGCCTGCGCGTCGACCGCATCGACCCCGCGGCCGAGACGCAGCGCTACATCGACAAGATCATGGCCAGCCGCGGCCGCGACCTCGACGACGCCGGCCGGGCGCTGCTGCTGGAGGACCTGCGCTCGCCCTGCACCGAGGAGGTGGCGGTGTTCCACGCCTTCTCGCACATCGTGAGCGAGGCGCGCGGCGCCTTCGTCGTGCTCGACACCGCGCCCACGGGCCACACGCTGCTGCTGATGGACGCCACCGGCGCCTACCACCGGCAGATGACGAGGGCCTTCGAGGCGACGGCCGGCGCGCGGGTGGTCACGCCGCTGATGCGGCTGCAGGACCCGGCCTACACGCGCATCGTGCTGGTGACGCTGCCCGAGACCACGCCCGTGTCGGAGGCCGCCGCGCTGCAGGACGACCTGCGGCGGGCGCGCATCGAGCCCTACGCCTGGGTCGTCAACCGCAGCCTGGCGGCCTCGGGCACGCGCGACCCGCTGCTGGCCGCCCGCGTGGCGGGCGAGTCGGCGCAGATCGCCCGCGTCACCGGCGGCCTGGCCCCGCGAACCTGCCTCGTGCCCTGGGTGCCGCAGCCCCCCGTGGGCATCCCGGCGCTGCGGCAGCTGCTGCGGGCCGGCGCGGCCGCGCAGCCGGTGGCCTGAGCCCGCCGGCGTCACCGGCCCGACACCCGCGCGTCACGCCGCCGTCTTTGCGCCCGGGCAGCATGCCCGCATGCGCCGTGATGCCATCCCCGCCCTCGCCGCCACGCCCACGGGCCCGGACGACGCCGACGCCGGCCCCGGCGAGCGCCTGCACGTGCGCACGGTGTGGATCTCGGACCTGCACCTGGGCACGCCCGGCTGCCAGGCGCGCGCGCTGCTCGACTTCCTGCGCACCGTCGAGTGCGAGACGCTGTTCCTGGTGGGCGACATCATCGACGGCTGGCAGCTCAAGCGCAGCTGGTACTGGCCGCAGGCGCACAACGACGTTGTGCAGAAGCTGCTGCGCAAGGCGCGCAAGGGCACGCGGGTGGTGTTCGTGCCCGGCAACCACGACGAGTTCGCGCGCCGCTACGTGCAGCACAACTTCGGCGGCGTCGACGTGGTGGACGAGGCCCTGCACGAGCTGGCCGACGGCCGCAGGCTCTGGGTGACGCACGGCGACTACTTCGACGGCGTGGTGCAGTGCGCCAGGTGGCTGGCCGTGGTGGGCGACTCGGCCTACGAGTTCACGCTGCGCATGAACCGGCACCTCAACTCCTGGCGCGCGCGCCTGGGCCTGCCCTACTGGAGCCTGAGCAAGTACCTCAAACTCAAGGTCAAGCGCGCGGTCAGCTTCATCGGCGACTTCGAGGCCGCCGTGGCCCGCGCGGCGCGCGAGCGCGGCGCCGACGGCGTGGTCTGCGGCCACATCCACCACGCCGAGATGCGGCTGATCGACGGCGTGCTGTACTGCAACGACGGCGACTGGGTCGAGAGCCTCACGGCCCTGGTGGAGCACGGCGACGGCCGGCTCGAGATCCTCGACTGGGCCGACCGCGCCCGCGCCGCGGCCCGCGGCGTGGCCGCCGAGCCCGCGGCGGCGGTGGCACCCGCCGCCTGACCGCGCGGCCGCGGCGCGCGCACCGGTGGCACCATCGGGGGGCCGTCCCGGTGACACCGGGCGCTCGAACCGAGGCCGCCGCCATGTCCGCCCACTGCAGCTGCTCCCCCGCCGCACCCGCCGTCGACCCCGCCTACCGCCGCGCGCTGTGGGTGGCCCTGTGGGTGAACGCGCTGATGTTCGTGGTCGAGGCCGCGGCCTCCTGGCGCTCGGGCTCGCTCGCGCTGCTGGCCGACAGCATCGACTTCTTCGGCGACGCCGCGAACTACGCGCTCTCGCTGGTGGTGGTGGGCATGGCGCTCACGGTGCGCGCGCGGGCCGCGCTGCTGAAGGCCGCGTGCATGGGCGCCTTCGGCGTGTTCGTGCTCGCGCAGGCCGCGTGGCGCGTGGGCAGCGGCGCCGCGCCCGAGGCCTTCACGATGGGCGTGGTGGGCCTGGCCGCGCTGCTGGCCAACGTGGGCGTGGCCTGGATGCTGTTCCGCTTCCGGGGTGGTGACTCGCAGATGCGCTCGGTGTGGCTGTGCTCGCGCAACGACGCCATCGGCAACCTGGCCGTGATGGCCGCGGCGCTGGGCGTGTTCGGCACCGGCCAGGCCTGGCCCGACCTCGCCGTGGCGGCCGTGATGGGCGGCCTGGCGCTCAGCGGCGCGCACGCGGTCTGGCGCCAGGCCCGCGCCGAACTGCGCGCCGAGGCCGCCGCCGAGCCGGCCCACGCGCACGGCCACCAGCACCCGCACTGAGCGGCCCGGCTACACCGCGCCGTCGGCCCGCAGCGCGGCGATCTCCGCGGCGCCGTAGCCCAGCTCGGCCAGGATGGCCTCGGTGTGCTGGCCCACGGCGGGGATGGCGCCCATCACGGGCTCGAAGTCGTCGGGCAGCGCCGGCGGGCGCAGCGCGGGCAGCGGGCCCACCGGGCTGGCCACCTCGGTGAAGCGCCTGCGCGCGTGCAGCTGCTCGTGCGCCCAGACGTCGGCCATGGTGTTGAGGCGGGCGTTGGCGATCTGCGCCGCCTCCAGCCGCTCGATCACCTGCGCGGCGCTGAGCGTGGCGAACACGCCGTCGATCACGGCGCGCAGGGCGTCGCGCGCGGCCACGCGCTTGGGGTTGGTGTCGAAGCGCGGGTCCTGCGCCAGCGCGGGCTGCCGCAGCACCTGCGCGCAGAAGCGCTGCCACTCGCGCTCGTTCTGCAGGCCCAGCATCACCGTGCGGCCGTCGCCCGTGGGAAAGGGGCCGTAGGGGTAGATGGTGGCGTGGGCCGCGCCCGCGCGCGGCGGCGGCTCGGCGCCGTCGAGCGCGTAGTACAGCGGGAAGCCCATCCACTCGGTCATGGCCTCGAGCATGGAGACATCGATGCGGCAGCCCTGCCCCGTGCGCGCGCGCTGCAGCAGCGCGGCCAGGATGCTGCTGTACGCGGCCATGCCCGCGGCGATGTCGGCGACGGACGCCCCGGCCTTGGCCGGCGCCTCGGCGCTGCCGGTGACGCTGAGGAAGCCCGCCTCGCTCTGGATGAGCAGGTCGTAGGCCTTCTTGTCGCGCAGCGGGCCGGGGCGGGCGGGGTCGTCGCCGTAGCCGCTGATGTCGCAGACGATGAGCCGCGGGTGCCGCGCCTTCAGCGCCTCGTGGCTCATGCCCATGCGCGCGGCCGCGCCCGGCGCGAGGTTCTGCACCAGCACGTCGGCGCGCGCCACCAGCCGCTGCATCACCTGCTGCGCGGCGGGCTGCTTCAGGTCGAGCGTGAGGCTCTCCTTGCCGCGGTTGGTCCAGACGAAGTGCGAGCTCAGGCCGCGCGCACGCTGGTCGTAGCCGCGGGCCTGGTCGCCCTCGCCCCGGCGCTCGATCTTGATGACGCGCGCGCCCAGGTCGGCCAGCTGCCGCGTGGCGTAGGGCGCGGCGATCACGTGCTCCAGCGCCAGCACGGTGACGCCATCCAGCGGGCGCGGCATCTCAGAAGCTACGCGGCAGCCCGAGCACGTGCTCGGCCACGTACGAGAGGATCAGGTTGGTGGAGATCGGCGCCACCTGGTACAGCCGCGTCTCGCGGAACTTGCGCTCGACGTCGTATTCGCAGGCGAAGCCGAAGCCGCCGTGGAACTGCACCGCCGCGTTGGCGGCCTCCCAGCTGGCCTTGGCCGCCAGGTGCTTGGCCATGTTGGCCTGGGCGCCGCAGGGCTCCATCGCGTCGAAGCGGCGGCAGGCCTCCCAGCGCATGAGGTCGGCGGCCTCGATCTCGATGCGCGCCTCGGCGATGGGGAACTGCACGCCCTGGTTCTGGCCGATGGGCCGGCCGAAGACCACGCGGTCCTTGGCGTAGGCCACGACGCGGTCGATGAACCAGTGGCCGTCGCCGATGCACTCGGCGGCGATCAGCGTGCGCTCGGCGTTCAGGCCGTCGAGGATGTAGCGGAAGCCCTCGCCCTCCTGGCCGATGAGGTTCTCGTGCGGGATCTCGAGGTTCTCGAAGAACAGCTCGTGCGTCTCGTGGTTGACCATGTTCGGGATCGGCCGCAGCGCCAGGCCGTGGCCGATGGCCTCGCGCAGGTCCACCAGGAAGACCGACAGGCCCTGGCTCTTCTTGGCCACCTGCGCCAGCGGCGTGGTGCGGGCGAGCAGGACCATGAGGTCGGAGTGCGGCACGCGGCTGGTCCAGACCTTCTGGCCGTTGACCCGCCAGCGGTCGCCACGGCGCACCGCGGTGGTCTTGAGCTGCGTGGTGTCGGTGCCCGTGCCGGGCTCGGTGACGCCCATGCTCTGCAGCCGCAACTCGCCGCGCGCGATGGCCGGCAGCCAGCGCCGCTTCTGCTCGGCGCTGCCGTGCCGCAGCAGCGTGCCCATGTTGTACATCTGGCCGTGGCAGGCGCCGGCGTTGCCGCCGCTGCGGTTGATCTCCTCCAGGATCACGCTGGCCTCGGCCAGGCCCAGGCCCGCGCCGCCGTACTCGGGCGGGATCAGCGCGGCCAGCCAGCCGGCCCGGGTGAGCGCGTCGACGAAGGCCTCGGGGTAGCCGCGCTCGGCGTCGATGCGGCGGTGGTACTCGGGCGGGAACTGGGCGCAGAGCGCGCGCACGCCGTCGCGGAGGTCGGCGTGGCGCGCGTCGCCCATGGTGGGCAGGATGGGCATGGGGTCGGTGGGCTCAGTCGATCTCGGCCTGGGCGCTCATGGTGAGCCAGCCCTCGTGGTCCTGCGCCCACAGGGCGATGCGGCCGGCGCCCTCGTCGCGGCCGCAGACGCGCAGGGGGTGGCCGTCGAAGCTGGGCCGCACGGCCGTGAAGCCGAAGCGGCGCACGCGCGCCGCGGGGCGCTCGCGGCGCAGCAGGTCCAGCAGCAGGGTGGCGATCAGCGGGCCGTGCACCACGAGGCCGGGGTAGCCCTCGGCCTGCTCGCACCAGCGGCGGTCGTAGTGGATGCGGTGGCCGTTGAAGGTGAGCGCGCTGTAGCGGAACAGCAGCACGTCGTCGGGCACGAGCTCGCGCGCGAACTGCGCGTCGGCGGGCGCGGGCTGCGGCGGCGCCGCGGGTGCGCCGGGCTGCGGCGCGTCGCGGTAGACGATGTCGTGCTCCTCGCTGAGCGCCAGGCCCTGCGCGCCGGTGACCTCGTGCCGCACGGTCACGAAGACCAGCGGCCCGCTGCGGCCGTGCTTGGCATCCACCGCGGTGATGCGCGACTCGCGCGTGGCCGCCTCGCCCACGCGCAGCGGCTGCAGGAAGGCCAGCCGCCCGCCGGCCCACATGCGGCGCGGCAGCGGCACGGGCGGCAGGAAGGCGCCGCGCCGCGGGTGGCCGTCGGGCCCGATCTCCGACTGCCGCGCGCGCGGCAGGAAGTACAGCCAGTGCGCCAGCGGCGGGATCTCGGCACCGGCCCCGGGCTCGGGTTCGTCGCGGTCCAGCGTGGCGGCCAGGCCGGCCAGCGGGGCGGCGGTGATGAGGTCGCTGCGCCGCTCGCTGCGGCCGATCCAGCCGCGCCAGTGCCCGAGCGCGGCCTGCAGTTCGTGGGCATCCATGGGGCGGCAGGATGCCCAGCGCCGGGGCCGACCGCAATCCGGGTTTGGCGCGCCCGGGCGCGCGCAGGTGACACGGCCCGGCGCGCGCGGCTTCTAGACTCGTGGCCGACCGCAGAACCCGGAGACCCGCATGAGCCACATCGTCCGCGCCGCCGTGCTCGAGGCCATGGGCCTGCCCGCGCCCTACGCGCAGAGCCGGCCGCTGCAGATCCGCGAGGTCGAGCTCGACGAGCCCGGCCCCGGCGAGGTGCGCGTGCGCGTGCTGGCGGCGGGGCTGTGCCACTCCGACCTCAGCGTGGTCAACGGCGACCGACCGCGGCCGCTGCCCATGGTCATCGGCCACGAGTCGGCCGGCGAGGTGCTGGCCTGCGGCGAGGGCGTGCACGACCTCGCCCCGGGCGACCGCGTGATCATGGTCTTCGTGCCCAGCTGCGGCGGCTGCGGGCCCTGCCAGGACGCGCGCCCGGCGCTGTGCGAGCCCGGGGCGGCCAGCAACGGCGCCGGCACGCTGCTGGGCGGCGCGCGCCGCCTGCGCCTGGACGGCCGGCCGCTGAACCACCACCTGGGCGTGAGCGGCTTCGCCGAGCAGTGCGTGGTGTCGCGCCGCAGCTGCGTGAAGGTTGACGCCGCGCTCACGCCGGCCGAGGCCGCGCTGTTCGGCTGTGCGGTGCTCACGGGCGCGGGCGCGGTGTTCAACACGGCGCGGCTGCCGGCCGGCAGCACGGCCGCCGTCGTCGGCCTGGGAGGCGTGGGCTTCTCGGCCCTGCTGGCCGCGGTGGCCAGCGGCGCGCGCGAGGTGGTGGCCGTGGACCTGAGCGACGAGAAGCTGGCCCTGGCACGCGAGCTCGGCGCCACCGCCACCGTGAACGCGCGCGACCCCGAGGCCGCCGAGCAGGTGCGCGCGCTCACGCGCGGCGGCGTGGACTGTGCCTTCGAGATGGCCGGCGCCATCCCTGCCCTGGAGCTGGCCTGGGCCATCACGCGGCGCGGTGGCAGCACGGTGAGCTCGGGCCTGCCCAACCCCGCCAAGCGCTTCGCCCTGCCGCCCGTGCAGATGGTGGCCGAGGAACGCACGCTGCGCGGCAGCTACCTGGGCTCGGGCGTGCCGGCGCGCGACCTGCCGCGCTACATCGACCTGTACCGCCGCGGCAAGCTGCCCGTGGACCGGCTCATGGGCCGGCAGTTCGGCCTCGACGACATCAACCTCGGCCTCGACCGCCTGGCCACGGGCGAGGCGATGCGCGACGTGATCCTGTTCTAGACCGTCCGCCCGCCGTCCACCGGGAACTCCACGCCGGTGATGAACCCGGCGTCGTCGCTGGCCAGGTAGAGCGCCGCCTTGGCGATGTCCTCCGGCGTTGACAGGCGCCCCAGCGGGATGGTGGCCAGGAACTTCTGGCGGTTCTCGGGCGTGTCGGGCATGCCCATGAACTGCTCGAGCAGGCCGGTCACGCCCATCACGGGGCAGATGGCGTTGACGCGGATGCCGTCGGGGCCCAGCTCGGCGGCCAGGCTCTTGCTGAGCAGGTTCACCGCGCCCTTGGAGCCGTTGTACCAGGTGAGCCCCGGTCGCGGCCGGATGCCGGCCGTGCTGCCCACGTTGAGGATGACGCCGCTCTTCTGCGCGCGCATCAGCGGCACCACCGCGTGCACCATGTGGAAGATGCTCTTCACGTTGACGGCGTAGACCTTGTCGAAGGTGGCCTCGTCGACGTCGAGCAGCGGGCCGTTCCGGTGCGTCCAGCCGGCGTTGTTGACGACGACGTCGATGCGGCCGCC
>ERZ1066136.1055-NODE-1055-length-15633-cov-16.300873_pt1 | contig 15633 bp, 12 predicted proteins | sample MGYA00382783_ERZ1066136 | MGnify/ENA primary metagenome ERZ1066136 (study PRJEB33369, sample SAMEA5778366) | biofilm metagenome | biome: Industrial cooling water; feature: Water cooling tower basin; material: Biofilm | place: United Arab Emirates | collected... | reverse complement strand
ACCCCCTTGGCGGGCGTGGTGATGACGCGCGATGCCGAAGTCGGCGGCCTGGCCGGCGAATCGCCTCTGTTCGAAGTGGCCGATCTCTCGAAAGTCTGGGTCGATCTGCACGTGTTCGGCCGGGACGCCCAGCGCGTTCGCGTCGGCGCCGAGGTCCGCGTCGAGCGCCTCGCCGACGGCGTCGTGGCAACCGCCACCATCGGCCAAGTGCTCCCAGCGACCGATGTCGACAGCCAGAGCCTGACCGCCCGCGCGGTGCTCGACAACGCCGATGGCCTGTGGCGTCCGGGCATGGCCGTTCAAGCCGACGTCACGATCGGCACGACGGAGGCGGCGCTTCGCGTGCCGCTCGGCGCGCTGCAGCGCATGGAGGGGCGCGATGTCGTGTTCGTCCGCGAGGGGGACACCTACACCGCCACACCGGTGCGACTTGGCGTGCGGGATGCCGCTTTCGTTGAGGTCACCGACGGCCTGACTCCCGGCAACGAGGTCGTGGTCGAGCAGAGCTTCCTGGTCAAGGCGGACATCGCCAAGGCCGGCGCGGCCCACGAGCACTGAGGCCGGCCATGATCGAGTCCTTCATCCGATACGCCATCCGGCACCGCTGGCTGGTGCTGATCCTCGTCCTGGCCCTCGGGGCTTGGGGCGCCTTCAATCTCCTCCGGCTGCCCATCGATGCGGTTCCGGACATCACCAACGTCCAGGTGCAGGTCAATACGGAAGCGCCGGGCTACTCGCCGCTCGAAGCCGAGCAGCGCGTGACGTTCCCTGTGGAAACCGCGCTGGCCGGCATCCCAAAGCTCGACTACACCCGATCGCTGTCGCGCTACGGACTGTCTCAGGTGACCGTCGTGTTCCAGGACGGCACCGACATCTACTGGGCGCGACAGCAGATCGCCGAGCGACTGCAGCAGGTCCGTGGACAGCTTCCCACCGGCTTGGAGCCGGCGATGGGGCCGATCTCGACGGGCTTGGGCGAGATCTACATGTACACCGTCGAGGCCGAACCGGGCACGACGCGGGAGGACGGCCAGCCGTGGACGCCGACCGACCTGCGCACGCTGCAGGACTGGGTGGTGAAGCCGCAGTTGCGCACCGTGCCGGGCGTGGTCGAGGTCAACACGATCGGCGGCTATGCCCGTGAGGTGCAGGTCGCCCCGGACCTGACACGACTGATCGCGCTCAATCTGAGCCTTGACGACCTCGTCGATGCGCTCGAGCGCAACAACGCCAACGTCGGCGCCGGCTACATCGAGAAGCGCGGCGAGCAGGTGCTGGTGCGCGTGCCGGGGCAGTTGGGCGACGCGTCGGCGATCGGCTCGGTGGTGGTGGCCAGCCGCGGTACAAACGTGATCCGAGTGGCGGACGTGGCCGCCGTGCAGGAAGGCAAGGAGCTTCGCACCGGTGCAGCCACGGAGAACGGCGAGGAAGTCGTTCTCGGCACGGTTTTCATGCTGGTCGGGGCGAACAGCCGCGAGGTGGCGCAGGCGGTGGATGCCCGCGTCGCATCAATTCGCAGCACGCTGCCGGAGGGCGTGATCCTTCGGACGGTGTACGACCGCACGGCGCTGGTGAACCGCACCATCGGCACGGTCGCCAAGTCGCTCGCGGAAGGTGCCCTTCTCGTCGTGGTGGTGCTGTTCCTGCTGCTCGGCAACCTGCGCGCTGCGCTCATCACCGCGGCGGTCATACCTCTCACGATGATGATGACGGCGACCGGCATGCTGAAGGGCGGCGTCTCCGGCAACCTGATGAGCCTCGGTGCCCTCGACTTCGGCCTGATCGTTGACGGTGCTGTGATCATCATGGAGAACTGCATCCGCCGCTTCGGCGAAATGCAGCATCGCCTGGGCCGCCTGCTCACGCGTGAGGAGCGCTACGAGCTGGCAGCGTCGGCCACGGCGGAAGTGATCAAGCCCAGCCTGTTCGGCGTCGGCATCATCACGGCGGTGTACCTGCCGATCTTCGCGCTCGACGGTGTGGAAGGGAAAATGTTCCACCCGATGGCCTTCACCGTGGTTTTCGCGCTGACGGCAGCGATGCTGCTCTCGCTCACCTTCGTTCCGGCGATGGTCGCGGTTGGGCTCGGTGGCCGCGTCGAGGAAAAAGAGAATCGCATCGTCCAGTGGCTGAAGCGGGGCTACGCCCCGGCGCTGAATCGTGTGCTGGGGTGGCGCTGGCGCGTCGTGCTGGCGGCATTCGTTCTGGTGGCCGGCGCAGGGTTTGCCGCGACGCGGATGGGCACCGAGTTCATCCCAAGCCTGGATGAGGGCGACGTGGCGCTCCACGCCATGCGCATCCCGGGTACGTCGATCACGCAGTCCGTCGCCATGCAGAAGGTCCTGGAGCAGGAGATCCTGACGCTCCCGGAGGTCGAGCGGGTGTTCAGCAAGATTGGTACCGCGGAGGTCGCCACCGACCCCATGCCGCCGTCGGTGGCGGATACGTTCGTGATCCTGAAGCCGCGGTCCGACTGGCCGGATCCGGGTAAGACCAAGGCCGAACTGGTGGAGGAGTTGGAGGCACTGGTAGCGAAGGTGCCCGGCAACAACTACGAGTTCACCCAGCCGATCCAGATGCGCTTCAACGAGCTGATCTCGGGCGTGCGGTCCGACGTGGCGGTCAAGGTCTACGGCGATGATCTCGACGTGTTGATGACCACGGCCCAAGCCGTCGAATCGGCGATGACCGGCGTCGATGGTGCGGCGGATGTCCGGGTGGAGCAGACCGACGGCCTGCCAATGCTGGTCGTCGACCCCGATCGCGAGGCCATCGCCCGACTTGGGCTGTCGATCGACGACGTCCAGCAGGTCGTCGCAACGGCCATCGGTGGCACGGAAGCGGGAATGCTCTATGAGGGCGATCGCCGGGCGCCCATTGTCGTGCGGCTTGCGGATGGCCTTCGCAACGACGCCGAGCGGCTAGGCGACCTGCCCATTCCGCTGCCCGTCGAGCGGGCGGACACCGTGCGCACGGTGCCCCTGCGAGAACTGGCCCGGATCGGCATCGAGGAAGGCCCGAACCAGATCAACCGCGAGAACGGCAAGCGCCGCGTCGTGGTGACGGCGAATGTCCGCGGCCGGGACCTCGGCTCCTTCGTCGCAGAGGTGCAGCAGCGCGTCGCTGCCGAGGTGGAGGTGCCGCCGGGGTACTGGGTGGAGTATGGCGGGACGTTTGAGCAGCTGATTTCGGCCACGCAGCGACTGTCGATCGTCGTGCCCATGACGTTGCTGCTGATTCTCGGCCTGCTCTTCTTGGCCTTCGGATCGGGGCGCGATGCGCTGGTGGTGTTCTCCGGCGTGCCCCTCGCCCTCACGGGCGGCGTTGCGGCCTTGCTGCTCCGCGACTTGCCACTGTCGATCTCCGCCGGCGTGGGTTTCATCGCCCTCAGCGGCATCGCGGTGCTCAATGGCATTGTCATGCTCAGCTTCATCCGCCAGCTTCGACTGGACGGCATGGGGCTCGACGAGGCGGTCCGGGAGGGCGCGCTGACGCGCTTCCGCCCGGTGCTGATGACCGCGCTGGTGGCGAGCCTCGGGTTCGTGCCCATGGCCTTGGCCGTCGGCGCCGGAGCCGAGGTGCAGCGCCCGCTGGCCACCGTGGTGATCGGCGGCGTTTTGTCGTCAACGCTGCTGACGCTGTTCGTGCTGCCGGTTCTTTACCGGCTGGCGCATCGGGTGGATGAGTCGGTGGACCGTCTGCTCCGAGGATGACGATGGGCGAGCCCGGACTCCGTGGTCCGGGCTCGTCATGGCGGCGAACCTGAATCGTAGCGGGCATCGCGCTGTGTGAATGGCCAGCGCAGTTGCCCGCCATAATCATCGGGAACGCGCTGATCGCGTAGTCCCACCTCACCGGCAATCACGCCGTTCGGCTGATCGTGGAATGTGCGGCCGAGGTGATCCCAGATCATCCAGAACTCGCCGAAGTTGACTTGGGCGTCCTCGTACTCACGCTTGTGGTGCCAGCGGTGGATTTCAGCCACGCCGAGGACGTAGCGAAGCGGCCCGACGCGGTAGTCCACGTTGGCGTGCTGGAAGCCGAGGTGGATTGCCAACAGCGTGAGCCATGCGCTGACGACGAGCGGCGGCGCGCCCAGTGCGACGACGACGATCAGGCCCGGGCCCGCCAGCACCAGCGCGCTCAAGGGATGGCGACGCTCACCGTTGAGCCAGTACAGCCGCTCAGGAGCATGGTGGATGGCATGAAGCCGCCAGAGCAGCCCTACGCGATGGCTTGCGCGATGCATCAGGTACAGGCCGAGGTCCATCACGGCACCTGCCAGCAGAATCTGCGCCCAAAGCGGCCACGCGTCCGGCCACACCGAGACCGCATCGAGACCCAGCGCATGCAGCGCGAACGCGCTACCGCCGAGCAGGCTGAAATTCACCGCGGCGTGGACGATGTCCGCCGCCAGATCGCCGTGGTCCAGCTGCCACGCCCGCTGATACGGGATGACCCGCTCGAGAGTCGCGATCACAGTGAGCGCGATGACGGCGGTGACCGCAAAGCCGGGCCAGGCCCACTGCCACGACGATGCGATCCAGAGGACGGCGGCAATGCTTAAGCCCATTACCAGCGGATAGGCGCCGTAGCGAAGCAGTGCAATGGCCATGACGAGCGTCCAGAGTGTTTCGGAATCACCAGCGTGGCGTCGGCGGCCCGCGCCGTCTTGAACGAAGGGGCTGACTCAGTCCGGTCGTAGCAGTGCAAGCACGGCGCTGGGCGGCACACCGAAGTGCCGGCGCATTGTCCGAGTCAGGTGGGCGGAGTCGGCAAAGCCGGCGCTCTGCGCCGCGTCCGTGAGGTTGGCGCCGCGGGCGGCCGATTCCAAGGCACGCTGCAGGCGCAGCCAGCGCACATACGGCCGAAGCGGCATCCCCACGCGCTCGCTGACGAGGTGCCGGAACCGGCTGGGTGACAGCGCCGCGTCAGCGGCCAGTGCCGTCAAGCTGGTCGCGTCCTCCAACCGACGAGCCAGTGACGCGATGATGCGGTCAACGCGATCTTCGCGCTCCAAGGTTGAGGCCATTGTTCCCTCTGAGATGCCCAAGGCCTCGAGGAGCGGACGTGGACCTGCCAAGGACGCGTCGGGCCATCGGACCAGCAACGCCTGTCTTTCAATGTCCGAAAACGTTCGCAGTCCTTCAAGGCATCGGCCCGAGAGCGCCTTCCCGGCAGCGCCGGTCGCTTCGACGTAGAACAGTCGCATGTGCCCCGGATGGAGGCGATGCACGACGCCGGCGTCGATGAGAATCCCCGGAGCCACCACGGCCTCACGCTGCCCCACTTCGACAACGACGTCGCCGGCCTCAGCCACTGCGAGCTGAAGGGCGTGGTGGGCATGCGGGTGGTTGTCGCCTGCGTGGCCCACGAACGCGGCCCAGCCTGCACCGATCGATGCATTACCGCGCCACGCTGCACGGTCGGGTTCGGTCATGACCAGGGGCCTTGAGAGTCCCGGCGCCGACCTCGCGGTCGACGCCAGCGACTCGTTCGATCAATGACCGTCGGGGCTTGCGTGCATGGCGTCGAACTCCGTCCTGCTGACCTTGCCATCCTTGTCCTTGTCCATCATGTCGAAGTGACCCGCCATCGGATGGTCCTTCGGCAGCTCGCTTTTCTCGAGCTGTCCGTCACTGTTGGCGTCGAGCTTGGCGAAATCCGGCGCCATGGCGGCGTGGTCATGACCTGCGGCCTGGTGGTTGGCGTGCTGACTATCGCTCGCGAAGCTCTGGGTGGCGCCCAGCACCAAGGTCAGTGCGATCGTCATCTTCAGGGTGTTGCTCATGGAATTCTCCTACTCCGAGGGAGGGGAATCTTCACGCCGCGCCGGAGCATCGCGGCGATGAAGCCTTCACAGCGTCTGCTTGCGCAGGCGCAATGCGTTGAGGACAACCGAGACCGAGCTGAGGCTCATGGCCAGAGCGGCCACCATCGGACTCAGCAAGGGTCCGCCGAGAAGGAACAGCAGGCCTGCCGCGATCGGCACGCCGGCGGCGTTGTAGGCGAATGCGAACACGAGGTTCTGTTTCATGTTCGCCACGGTCTGATTCGAAATGCGACGCGCCACGGCGATGCCTTGGAGGTCGCCCTTGACCAGGGTGAGCTTGGCGCTCGACATCGCGACGTCGGTTCCCGTGCCCATCGCGATCCCGACGTCGGCCCGCGCCAATGCGGGGGCATCATTGATACCGTCGCCCGCCATGGCCACGCGCAAGCCGCTGGCCTGGAGAGATTCCACGAGTCGAAGTTTGTCTTCCGGCGTAACCTCACCGTGGATGTCGGTGATGCCCAAGGCCCGGCCCACAGCCCGTGCCGTGGCATGCCCGTCGCCCGTGGCCATGACGATCCGCAATCCGGCGGCCCGAAGCGCACGAATCGCATCGGGCGTCGTCGGCTTGATCGGATCCTTGACGGCCAGCAGTCCGGCCAACTGCCCGTCGACCGCGAGATGCATCACGCTCGCCCCGTCCCTTCGAAGCGCTTCGGCCTGGGACGCCAGCGCACCGAGACGGACGGCGCCGCGGGCCATCAGCGCCTCGTTGCCCAGCATCAGGTGCATGCCGTCAACGCGTCCCCGCACGCCGATCCCGGAGTCGGAAGAGAAATCCTCTGCCTGAGCCAGCGGGAGGTTCCGCCGCCGCGCCTCTTCGACGATGGCTGCGGCCAGCGGGTGTTCGCTGCCGAGGTCCAACGACGCAGCCCACCGAAGCACTTGGTCTTGGGTGAAGCCCGGCGCGGGCAGGACGGCGCTGAAGGCAGGACGACCCGCCGTCAGCGTGCCGGTCTTGTCGATGACCAGCACCTGCACGTCCTTCAGCTTCTCGATCGCTTCGGCATCGCGAAAAAGCACGCCGGATGAGGCGGCACGACCGGTGGCGACCATGATCGACATCGGCGTGGCCAAGCCCAAGGCGCACGGGCAAGCGATGATCAGGACGGAAACCGCGTTAAGCACGCCATAGGTCCACGACGGCTCTGGGCCCATCCAGCCCCAAGCAAGCAGCGTCAAGGCCGCGATCGCAAGGACAGCGAGCACGAACCAGTACGCCACGGCGTCGGCCATGCGCTGCATCGGGGCTTTCGATCGCTGGGCGGCGGCGACCAACTGGACGATCTGGCTCAGCAGCGTGTCGCCACCCACCCGAGCGACTTCGACCACCAGCGCGCCGTTCGCATTCAGCGTGGCGCCGATGACGGCGTCGCCCGGCCCCTTCTCGACCGGGATCGGCTCGCCGGTCAGCATGGACTCGTCGAGGTGTGAGCGCCCCTCCAGCACGCGACCATCGGTCGGCACCTTCTCGCCAGGCCGCACACGGACGCGATCGCCGACATGCAGTTCCGCGATTGGGACGTCCTCGTCCTTGCCGTCCTCGCGCACGCGACGAGCCGTCTTGGGCGCGAGGTCGAGCAGGCTGCGGATCGCCGCCGAGGTCTTCGATCGGGCGCGGAGTTCGAGGATCTGCCCCAACAAGGTCAAGGACACGATGACCGCCGCTGCCTCGAAGTAGACGCCCACTCGGCCGTGCTCGACGAAGGTGCTGGGGAACCACTCTGGTGCCAAGGTCGCCGCCACGCTGTAGCCGAACGCGGCAGCGACCCCCACGCTAATCAGGCTCCACATGTTCAACTGCCGTGTCTTGAACGACACCCAGCCCCGGGTGAAGAACGGCCACGCTGCCCACAGCACCACGGGCACGGTCAGCGCCAACTCGACCCACGTGCGTGCCGCGGGCGACCACTGGGGCAGACGATGACCAGCCATGGCGATCACCAGAACCGCCACCGTCAGCGGGAGGGTCCACCAGAACCGGCGCTGGAAATCGACCAGCTCGGGCGAAACGTCGTCGGCGTCCGCCTCCGGCACCAGAGGCTCAAGCGCCATGCCGCACTTCGGACACGCGCCCGGTCCACGCTGGCGAACCTCGGGGTGCATGGGGCACGTGTACCAGGCACCGTTAGCGCCCGCAGGCGATGCCGATGACGCCGGCGCGCCGGCGTGGGACGTGGACGCGTGGTGGTGTCCTGGGGGGTTAGTGGGCATGGCGCGTCCTCAGCGCGGTCCGTGCTCGGAGAACGGCGAGACGGTGCCGTCCTTGTGCACGAGAAACACCGTGTAGGGCCGCACTTCGCCCGACGGAACTTCCATCCCGGGCGACCCCATTGGCATGCCGGGAACGGTGAGCCCGAGGGCGTCCGGCCGCTCCTTCAGCAGTCGCTGGATGTCCGAGGCGGGCACATGCCCTTCAATGAAGTAACCCTCCACCTCGGCCGTGTGGCAGGAGCCGTAGCCGGCCGGCACGCCCACGCGGCGCTTCACCGGTTCAATGTCGTTCGCCAGCTGGATCTCGGCACGAAAACCCGATGCCTTGACGTGATCCACCCAGAGGGCGCAGCAGCCGCAGGTGGGGCTCTTGTGGACCGTCAGCAGCGGGCTGTCGGCCGCAGTGGGCGGAGCGCTGGAGGCTGTCGAACCGGCGGACTCCCCCGGCGTGGCGACGCTGCAGCCGGCCATGGCCATCGATGTGGCCAACGCGAGCACGGTGAGCCAGCGGTTCATCGCGCCGCTCCTTCGGCGCGACGCGCCGAGGACCAATGGATGTGGACGATCCGCCAGGCGTCACCCATTTTCTGCAGCAGCATCGTCTCCGCGCTGGCCAGCGTCATCGGCTTGCCGTCGCGCTCGACGTGCAGTTCGCTTTCGGTCGCAACCCAGGCCATGGCGCCGTCGACCTTGGTGGTGCGAGCGGTCTGGCGGACGTGGGCGTCCTTCAGGAAGGCAGCGTCGGAAAGGGCGTGGCCGCCGAGGTACTCCTCGGCGGAGCGCTCGGCACCGCCGCCCTCGAGGATCAGCACGTCCGGGGCGAGCAGCGTCCGGAGCGTCGGCACGTCACCGGCTCGCAGTGCCGCGGCGAAGGCGTCGACCGTGGCCTCCGGCGTCGTTGACGCCGGGGCAACCGCCGGATGGCTCGGCGCGCTGACCGACGGGGCCGCATGCGGCGCGTTCTCGTGGGCGAACCCAAGGCCCGGTGCGGACAGCAGCATCAGCGCGCCCGCGGCGTGGATGAAAGTCTTCATGGTGTTCTCCGGATCAATGCGCGTGCGGCGGCGCGTTGGGATCGTCGTGGTGGTGGTCATCGGTCTGGGCGTCCGCCGGCGGCACTTCAGCGGCGGCGCCGTGGTCGTGGCTGCCGTGGTCGTGAGCGCCTGCGTCACCGCCGCTGGACTCGCCGTGATGGTCGGCCCCGCCGGCCGCACCGCCGTGGCCATGCGGCATGGATTCACCCCCGCCATGCGAGTGACCGTCGCTCGAGGCCACGAGGTCGCGATACGCCTCGGGCGTCATGCCGGGCATGGCCTGGAGGAAAGCGACCATGTCCCAGATGTACGGGTCATCCATGCTCTTGCCCCACGCCGGCATCCCGGAGGCCTTGATGCCGTGCTTGATGACCCAGAAGGCGTTCTCGGGCGATCGAATCGCGTCGGCGGACAGGTTGGGCGGTGCCGGGTACAGGCCCTGGCTCAACTCGGTGCCCGGCATTCCCGGCGCCAAGTGGCAGGCCACGCACATCGAGGCGTAGTTGCCTGCGCCCCGCTTGAGCTGTTCTGGATCGCCCAGGGCGGGCACCTCGATGCCGGCGGTGCGCACGGCGATGCCGCGCTCCCGGGCGAACTCCAGCAGCGCGTACACCGGGGCGCTGTGCGGCTCGTCGGCACCCGGATGGACCCAGCCGAAGCCCAGCGTGGCCGCACCGGCGACGCCCGTGACGCCGATCAGAACGGCGGCGGATTTGAAGAAGTTCATGGGCGTCTCCTCATTCGCCGCGGCGCGGCGGGTTGCCGAACGATGGGTCGCTGCTGATCTTTCGCGCGAGCGTGCCCGGGGGATTCCGGTACCAGCCCGGATCGCTGTAGTCGCCGGGGCGAACGTCATCGCGCACCTTGACCACGGTGAACATGCCGCCCATCTCCAGCGCACCGAAGGGACCGGTACCGGCCATCATCGGCAGCGTGTTCGGTGGCCCCTGCATATGGCCGCTGTCCGTGTGCTTCTGGTGCTCGGCCATGCCGAACTCACCCATCGCCATGTAGCCCGGCAGCATCTTGCGGATGCGTTCCTCGACGCCGCGCTGGTTGACGCCGATGGTGTTGGGCAGGTCGTGGCCCATCGGCCCCATCGTGTGATGCGACATGTGGCAGTGCAGGGCCCAGTCGCCGGGCACGGCGGTGAACTCGATGTCGCGCATCTGGCCGACGCCGACAATCTCGGTCACTTCGCTGCGCCACTGGCTTCGCGGCCACCGGCCGCCGTCGCCGCCGGTCACGTGGAACTGCACGCCGTGCAGGTGGATGGGGTGGTTCCACATGCTCAAGTTGCCGATGCGGATCCGCACCCGTTCACCGGTGCGCGCCACGAGCGACTCGATCGCCGGGAAGACCTTGGAGTTGAAGGTCCACAGATCGAAGTCCTGCATGATCGCGGGGTCGGGCCGCCGCGTGCCGGGATGCAGCGCGAAGTTGTGGATCAGGAAAGCGTAGTCCCGATCGACTGGCGCGATGTCGGCGTCTTTCGGGTGGATGATGAAGAGGCCCATCATCCCCATCGCCAACTGCACCATTTCGTCGGCATGCGGGTGGTACATGTGCGTGCCGTGCTGCTGCAGCGTGAACTCGTAGACGTAGGTCTCTCCCGGACCGATGCTGGGTTGCGAGAGGCCCCCTACGCCGTCCATGCCCGAGGGCAGGATCAGGCCGTGCCAGTGGATCGTCGTCGGCTCTTTGAGGCGGTTGGTGACGAAGATCCGGACGCGATCGCCTTCAACGGCCTCGATGGTCGGACCCGGCGTGCTGCCGTTGTACCCCCACACGGTGGCCTTCGAGCCCGGCGCGAATTCGTGCTCGAACTCTTCGGCCACCAGATGAAACTCCTTGACGCCGCCGTTCATCCGATGCGGCAGCGTCCAGCCGTTGAGCGTTCTCACCCGGCCCGCGCCGCGGCGGCGCGACGAGGCCGGCGGTGCGGCGGGCGTGGGCATGTCATGGCCGGCATGGCCACTGTGGTCCTGGGCAGTGACGAGGCCGGTGGCGGCAACGCCGGCGAGGCTGACGCCGGCCGTGCGCAGCAGGTCTCGGCGGGAAATGCGGGTCATGGCGTGTCTCCTTGGCCATCGTGGTGATGGCGATGGTCTTCGGGCGTGTCCGCGGGCTTCTCGTCTTCGGCAGACGGCGTCGCCGCGTGCTCGGTCGTCGTTGAGGGCGCTGCGCCGTGGGCGCTGTGGTCCATGGCCGGCATGGCGTGCATGGAGTGATCCATTGGCGCCTCCGCATCCTTCGGCGCTTCGTCCGTCGCACCCTCCATGCCGGGCATGCCGTGCATCGAGTGATCCATTGGCGCCTCCGCATCCTTCGGCGCTTCGTCCGTCGCACCGTCCATGCCGGGCATGCCGTGCATCGAGTGATCCATGGGCGCTTCGGTTTGCTGGGGCATGCCATGGCCGCTGTGGTCCATGCCGGGCATGGCCGGGGCGTCTGGCGTCAGGATGTCGATGACGCTGGGGGTGGGCTCACCCTGCGCGCTGTCGCTGGGCAGGCGCTGGCCCACCGAACGACTCAGCTCGATCCGCGCCAACCAGTAGTCCCGCACCGACTCGAGATAGGCCTGGTAGGCGTCGTACTCCTCCACCTTGGCCTGCACGAGTTCGAACACGCCGATCAGCATGAAGTTCTGTTCCTGCTGGCTGCGTTCGACGATCCGCTCGCGCTGCGGGATCAGTGCCGTGCGATGCACCTCGACGATCTCGCGGTGATCGGCCAACGCACGGGCGCCAACGCGAACCGCATTTCGCGTGTCGAGTTCTGCTTCGCGCAGTCGCGCTTCGGCATCCGCGAGTTGGGCCTGTGCCCGGGCGAGCCTGCTCTGGCCCTGATTGAAGATCGGCAGCTCAACGCTGACGTTCGGGCCCGTGAGGCGGGTGCCGTCGGCGTCCTTCTCCCGTTCGGCCCCGGCGCTCACGCCACCGACCCAGCGGGTGGCACGGGTGGTCTTGAGCGAGGAGCGGAGTCGATCGGCCTGAAGACGCGCCGCCTGCAACTCGAGGTTCGAGCGCTCGGCGAGCGCCAGCAATGTCTCGACGTCATCCTCTTCGCGGACCGGCAGAGGCAGTCGATCAGCGAGCGACCAAGCGCCGTCCTCCGGCCCCAATCCGAGGAGGTTGCCGAACGCCAGGCGCTCGCGAAGCGCTTCGGCACGCGAACGCGCCGCATCGATCTTGGCCTGGCTGGCGACCGCGTGTTCGCGCTTGAGCTGCAGCTCGCTGATGTTGCCGGCATCGAAGAACCGCTGGGCGAGCTCCGCCGCCGCATCGGCGCCATCGGCCACGGCCGCCCGCATGTCGGCAACCTGCTGCGCCGCAACGGCGCGAACCCACGCGGCTTCGACCTCGGCGGTCAAGCCGATGACCGCTTGCGCCATCTCGAGCGACTGGCGTTCGTACTCTTGGCGCGCCCATCGCGAGCGCAACGGAAGGAGCAGGACGTCGACGAAGGGCAGCGAAATCCCGACGGTCTGGTTGTAGCCCTCGCCGGGGCTCAGGTTCATGCGCGACACCGAGAGGCCGGGATTGGCGACCTCGACGGCTTCGATGACGTCGGCCCGCTCCAATCCGAGACGGGCATAAGCGACTTGCAGCTGCGGGCTTTGGCGAAGCGCGATGGCCACGCTGGCGTCGCGGTCCAAGGGCGCCGACAGCAGTGGGCCAAGGGTGGAATCGCCGGCGGATGGGGTGGTCAGGGCCGCCGGCACGGGGTTGCTGCGGGCTTCGAGCAGGGCCGAGACGCGCCCGGCGTCCGGCTGGGGCGCCAGCGTGGCGCAGCCGCTCAGCGCGCTGGCCAATGCCACGGCGAGTACGCCGCGACGGAACGTTCGATTCATAGTGATCTCCGGAGGTTCGACGACGTCAGACGTCGCGAATCAGCCGCCCAGGAAAAGTCCAGGCAGCGCTATCCAGCGGGCGGCGGCCCGCTCAGGAGATCAGTGCGATGGGTGGTCGGAGCGAGGGATGAGGCGTCACGTCGGGACGCGAGGGCGTCGGCATCGACGCCGGCGCCGCGGCCGACCAGCGCGGCGGCAGGTGAAGCACGGCGGCGACGACGCCCTGACTGGCGTGGACGCATGCGCAGGCACAGCGTCCGTCGTCGCAGCAGTGCGTGTCCGAGGATGCGCCGTCGTGGTGGGCATGGTCCGCCACCTCCGGGGCCCGCGTGCTGCCGCAATGCGTTTCCGGCGCCGGAGCCGTCGCGACCACCGCCGCCGCCATGGCGCCTGCCGCCATCTGTGCCGCCATGGCCGAGGCAGCGACGCCGTTGACCACGAGGGTCAAGGCGAGCAGCCAGTGGGCGATGAGGCGGAAAGGCGACATGCGCGGAGTCTATACCGACGTGCGTTAAGGGGTGCCAGCGTCGGCCAGGCCGGCCAGGATGGGGCAGTCGGGGCGGCTGTCCCCACGACACTGCCGGGCGAGGTCCGTCAGCGTGTCGCGCATGTCCACCATTTCGCGGATCCGGGCATCCAGTTCGGCCGCATGGCTGAGGGCCAAAGTCTTGACCTCGCTGCTGCTGCGCGTGGGGTCAGCCCACAAGCCAAGCAGGGTCTCGATTTGCTTCATCGGAAAGCCGAGCGACCGGGCGCGCTTGATGAATCGAAGCCGATGGACGTCCGACGCCGAGTACAGCCGGTAGTTGCCCTCGGTGCGCGCCGCCGACGGGATCAGTCCGATGGACTCGTAGTGGCGGATCATCTTCGCTGACACCCCGGAGGCTTCAGCGGCCTCGCCAATGGTGCAAGGGCCGCTAGGCACACTCGGCGGTTTAGGCTGGGTTCGCTTCATCGGGTGATCCTCGGCGTCCAACGCTTCAGCAGCAGCGTATTGCCCACGACGCTGACGCTCGACAGGGCCATCGCCGCGGCCGCAATGATCGGATTCAGCAGGCCTGCCGCGGCCAACGGAATGCCGATCACGTTGTAGATGAAAGCCCAGAACAGGTTCTGACGCATCTTCGACAGGGTACGACGCGACAGGTCGATGGCGTCTGCTACGAGTCGCGGGTCGGGCCGCATCAGGGTGATGCCGGCGGTTTCCATGGCGACATCGCTGCCGGAGCCCATGGCGATCCCCACTCGGGCCGCGGCAAGGGCCGGGGCGTCGTTGATGCCGTCACCCACCATCGCGACCGTGCCGCGTTCGCCCAGTTCGGTGATCAGCCGGGCCTTGCCCTCAGGCAGGACGCCGGCGTGGACCGCATCCGGCGGTAGTCCGACGGCGGCCGCAATGGCGGCCGCGGCCAAGGCGTGGTCGCCGGTCACCAACGCGGGGCGGATCCCGGCCTGCGTCAGCGCGGCGATGGCCGCCGCGGCTTCCGGGCGCAGCGTGTCGCCGAACACCAGCAAAGCAACGAGCGCCGGCGTGTCGCCGCCGACTTCAGCCAGCCACGACACGCTGAACCCCTTGCCGGCCGCGGCGTGGGCCGCCTCACGTAGCAGGGCACGGTCGACTCCGAGCTCGTCCATCCACGCATCGCTGCCGAGCGCGTAGCGACGTCCGGCGACCTTTGCCTCGACGCCCCGGCCCGGAATGGCCCGCATGCCCTCGGCCTGGGGCGGCATCAGCCCTTCCGTCTGCGCGGCCGACACGACGGCACGACCGAGCGGATGCTCGCTGCCGGCTTGCACGGCAGCAGCGAGCGCGAGCGCTTCAGAACGCGGGCCGACCGCCGCGTACAGCCCGGCAAGACGCGGACGACCCTCGGTCAAGGTACCGGTTTTGTCGAAGGCCACGGTTCGGAGGTGGGCGGCCCCCTCCAGCGCATCGGCATCGCGCACCAGGATGCCGTGGCGGGCCGCCATGCCGGTGCCCGCCATGATCGCCGTGGGCGTCGCCAACCCCAGCGCGCAGGGGCACGCGATGACCAGCACGGAGACCGCAGTGACGAGCGCACGCTCCCAGTCTCCCGTGGACAGTCCCCACCCGATGAGGGTGAGTCCGGCAATCAGCACCACGACGGGAACGAACACGGCGCTGACGCGATCGACCAGGCGCTGGATCGGCGGCTTGCGCAACTGCGCGTCCTCGACCAACCGAACGATGCGCGACAGCGTGCCCTCGGCCGCGGACGAAGCCGCCGTCACCACGAGGCGACCTTCCGCATTGACCGACCCGCCCGTCACCCGGTCACCCGGGGACTTGCTCACGGGCAGCGGTTCACCGGTCAGCATCGACTCGTCGACGTGGGTCTGGCCCTCGGCGATCACCCCATCCACCGGAAGGCGTTCGCCCGGTCGTACCACCAGGCGGTCCCCGGCGCGGACGCGCTCCACCGGCCATTCCACCTCGGCGCCGTCGTCCCGCTGGATCCGAGCCACGGCAGGACGGAGCTGTTGCAAGGCCCGGATCGCCGAAGACGCGTCGCGCTTGGCGCGGGCTTCCATCCATTTGCCGAGCAGCACCAACGTGATGATCGCAGCGGATGCCTCGAAGTACAGCGCCGCGCCACCTCGTGATGCCGGGTCGACGAGGTGCCAGACGCTGAGGAGGTACCCCGCCGTGGTCCCGAGGGCGACCAGCACGTCCATGT
>ERZ1066136.1052-NODE-1052-length-15664-cov-8.143891_pt1 | contig 15664 bp, 13 predicted proteins | sample MGYA00382783_ERZ1066136 | MGnify/ENA primary metagenome ERZ1066136 (study PRJEB33369, sample SAMEA5778366) | biofilm metagenome | biome: Industrial cooling water; feature: Water cooling tower basin; material: Biofilm | place: United Arab Emirates | collected... | reverse complement strand
CGCCCCTCGCACGAGGGGCAACGCACGTCGGCAGAACGACTCCGTTTCGGCCGCTCTCTTCGATTCCGCCGAAATGTCAAAGCCCGGTTCGGTCGGGGCAGGGGTGCCGTCCCGGCCACGCGACCACTGCATCGCGTGACGAATGGAAATGCCTGCAAACCGCGCTACAAAAGGCCGTTTTCCCATGGCGCTCGCGCCGATTTCCCGGCTACACTGCCCCGTTTGAATCGCCTCCGGGCCGCCTCACTGCATTGTGTCGATCAAGTCCGTTGCCTTCACCCGGCGGGATGTGGACCGCCATTTCGCGGCCCTGCTCGTCCGCAAGGGAATCGCCCTCGTCCGCGACGGCCGAGTCCGCCAATTGCGCTGGCAGCGGGACGACAACCGGTACACGGCGATGGTCGACGATCCCGAACCGGCCGGCAGCCGCGTCGAGGCCAGTGTCCTCGGCGGTTCAACCGGGGCGCGCATCTACGGCCAGTGCACGTGCAGCGCGGGTAACAACTGCGAGCATGTGGCGGCGGTGCTGCTGGCGGCGCTCTCGGAAGGCCTCGCTCACGGCGCGGCGGCCGCGCCGCACAAGGTCGCCGTGGCCCCCGGCGGTGTTGCGCCGGCCGTGCTTCCGGCCGAGTGGTCGCAATGGATCCAGGAAGCCTCCAGCGTGCTCGGGTCGGGTGCGGTACCGCAGTCGCCCACGGGTTCGGCCGCGCAGCGCCTCATGTATCTGGTCGATGCGGCGCCGCCGCCGCAAAAGCCGGGGGTGCGGATCCGGCTCGTCACTGCGCGCGTGAAGCGCGACGGAGGTTTCGGCAGCGTGTATCCGTGGCGGGGCGTGCGCGCTGCGCTGTTCGCGCCGCCGCCTTTCGTGTCGCAGGACGATCAGCGCGTGCTGCGCCGGCTGCTCGCCGAGGCGAACCCCGTGTACGAATCCGAGTTCACCCTGCGCGGTGAAGCCGGCGCGGAGATCCTTCCGCTCATCCTCGTCACCGGTCGCGCGCACGCGGGCGACGGCAAGGGTCCGCCGCTGCGGCTGGGTGATACGCGCAGTGCCCAGGCGCGGTGGGCCGCCGACGACAAGGGCGCGCAGCGGCTGCGCTGGCAGGCGGACTCCCAGCTGGGCGAGGTGCTTCCGCTGTCTCCGCCGTGGTATCTGGATGCCGCCGCGGGTGAGTGCGGCCAGATCGACAGCGGGCTCGAACCGCGCGTGGCGTACCTGATGAGCACGGTGCCGCCGGTCCCCGCGGACCACGCGGGTGCGGCGCGAGCCGTGCTGGAACACCGGCTCGCCGATGCACCGCTGCCCATGCCCGAAGTGGCGCGGGAGATCGACGTCACCGACGTCGTGCCGGTGCCCTGCCTGCGCCTCACCACCGTGGATCCTCGCGCGCGCGGGCTGCGCACCGCGCCGGGCAAGGCCAACGTGGCGCAGTTGCGCTTCGAGTACTCCGGCGTGCGCGTCGGTCCGCGCGACCCCGGCATCGTGCGCGAGTCGCGCGGCAACGCGCTCCGACGCATTCATCGGCACGCCTCGGCAGAGAAGCGCTTCCATGAAGTCGTGCGCGCCGACGGGCTGGAGCTCATCACGCGCGGCAACTGGCTTGCGCCCGACTTCACGCACGACTACCTGTTTGGCTACCCGGAAGACTGCGTGCGCTTCGTGTGCGAGCGCGTGCCCGCGCTGCGTGCCGAGGGCTGGATCGTCGAGTACGACGAGGCCTTCGAGTTCCGCCCCGCCGATGCCGGCCGCTGGAAGGCCGAGGTGAAGGAGCAGGGGCGCGACTGGTTCGACCTGTCGCTGGGCGTGGAGGTGGACGGGCGCCGCGTGGACCTCCTGCCCATTCTCGTGGCGGTCCTGAAGGACCGGCCCGATCTCGCCACCGGCGAGGGTGCCGACGACGACGAGCGACTGCCCGTGCGGCTGGACGACGGACGCATCCTGCCCATTCCGCTGCGCCGGTTGCGCCCGATGCTCCGCGTGCTCGACGAGTTGCTCGACAACATGCCCGGGGCGAGCCTGCGACTGGCGCGCCTGGACGCGCAACGCCTCGCGCTGCTGGATGGCGCGGGCGAACTCGCGTGGGAGGGGGGCGAGCACCTGCGTTCGCTCGGCGGGCGGCTCGCGAACTTCCGCGAGATCACGCCCGTGACCCCGCCGAAGGCGCTGCGCGCGGACATGCGGCCCTACCAGATCGAAGGGCTTGCGTGGCTGCAGTTCCTGCGCGAGTACGACCTGGGCGGCATCCTCGCCGACGACATGGGTCTGGGCAAGACGCTGCAGGCCATCGCGCACATCCTGGCCGAGCAGGAGGCGGGGCGTCTCACGCGCCCCGTGCTGATCATCGCGCCCACGAGCGTCGTGCCCAACTGGCGCAACGAGCTCGCGCGATTCGCCCCGTCGCTGCGCGTGCTCGTGTCGCACGGACTCAAGCGCGCGCGCGCGGCGTCGCGGCTCGCGGAGCACGACGTGGTCGTCACCTCCTATCCGCTGCTCAGCCGCGACAAGGCCATGCTGGTGGGCCAGCCCTTCCACCTCGTCATCCTCGACGAGGCGCAGTGGATCAAGAACGCGCAGACCCAGGCGGCCAACGTCGTGCGCACGCTCGACGCGCGGCACCGGCTCTGTCTCACCGGCACGCCCCTGGAGAATCACCTGGGCGAGCTGTGGTCGCTGTTCCACTTCCTCATGCCCGGCTTCCTGGGCGAGGCCACGCAGTTCCGCCGTGTGTACCGCACGCCCATCGAGAAGCAGGGCAACACCCAGCGCCGCGAGAGCCTGGAGCGGCGCATCCGGCCCTTCCTCCTGCGGCGCACGAAGGAACAGGTGGCGCGCGAACTGCCCGCCAAGACGGAGATCATCCATCCGGTGGAACTGGGCGGGCCCCAGCGCGAGTTCTACGAGACCGTGCGGGTCGCCATGGACGAGCGCGTGCAGCAGGAGCTGGAGAATCGCGGGGCCGCGCAGAGTCAGATCATCGTGCTGGACGCCCTGCTCAAGCTGCGTCAGGTGTGCTGCGATCCGCGCCTCGTGAAGATGGACATCGTGCAGCCGGTCGTGGAATCCGCGAAGCTCGCCGCGCTCATGGAGATGCTCGACGCCCTGCTGTCCGAAGGCCGCAAGGTGCTGCTGTTCTCGCAGTTCACGGAGATGCTGGAACTCATCGAGGCCGAGCTGCGCAAGACCGGCGCGAAGTGGGTGAAGCTGACCGGCGCCACGCGTGATCGCGAAGCGCCCATCAACGCCTTCCAGTCAGGCGAGGTGCCGCTGTTCCTGATCAGCCTGAAGGCCGGCGGTACCGGCCTCAACCTCACCGCGGCCGACACGGTCATCCATTACGACCCCTGGTGGAATCCCGCGGTGGAGCGTCAGGCGACCGACCGCGCCCACCGCATCGGCCAGGACAAGCCGGTGTTCGTCTACAAGCTGATCGTGGCAGGCAGCGTGGAGGAGAAGATCGCACAGCTGCAGGCGGAGAAGGCCGCGCTCGCCGAGGCCATCCTGGGCGAACCCGGGCGCGGCGGCGGCGCGCTCACCGCGGAGGACATTGCGGCGCTGTTCGAGCCGCTGCGGTAGAGCTGGGAAGGGGGAAGGGGGAAGAGGGAAGGGGGAAGAGGGAAGAGGGAAGAGGGAAGGGTGTGACCCATCCTCATCCTGTCCTTCTCCTTGAAGGAGAAGGGACCTGCTAACTTGGTTCCCCAGTACCAACAGGTCGACGCACTGGGCAAGCCCGGGACCCGCCTTCCCCCTTCCCCCTTCCCGCGCAGCTACCCTTCCCCCTTCACAGCCCTCAAGGCTTCTTCTTCTGCCCCTGCGTTCCGTTCGGCGCCCCACCCTGCGGACCCGCGGGCGGATCCATCTTGATGCCCTTCTCGTCGAAGCGGGCCTTGATGCGGGCATCGAGTTTCGGAGCCACGCCCTGCAGCCACTTCTGGCCGATGCTCATCCCCTCCTGCGCCATCATCGGCATGGTGGTGACAGCCTTCTTGCCGAGCGGCGTCGCGTAGAACTGGAGCAGGCCCTTGATCTCCTCGTGGGTCAGGTACTTGTGGAAGACCGCGGTGAGCTGGTCCACGTATCCGCCCTTGACGTTCATTTCCTCGTTGATCGTCTTCTTCACTTCCTCGGCGACGATCGTATAGGCCTCCTGCGGCGCATCGGGCTTGCGGGCCTTGATGGCTTCGCTGATGCGTGCGGTGATGCCCTGCGTCATGGCCTGAGAGATGCGCAGCGCACCCGTCGTCTCCATGAGCTTGTGGATGTCGTTCATCTTGTCGGTGGTGAGTTCCTCGGCGGACCACGCCGGCAGGGCGGCGGCGCAGAGGAGTGCGAAGGCCGTGACGGCCAGGGATTTCTTCATGAGAGACTCCGGGATGACGATCGGCACTGTGCGCATCGCCTGAACCCGCAAGGATACCCCATGCCCTCCTCGTATCCGTCGTGAGGCCGGCGCCCGCGACGCGCGGCGGCGTCGCGGGGCGGGGGAAGACTAGACCAGCTTGACCAGCTGCTTGCCGAAGTTGCGGCCCGCGAGCAGGCCGATGAACGCGGTGGGGGCGTTCTGCAGGCCCTCGGCCACGCTTTCGCGGTACTTAAGCTGACCCGAGGACACGAGCCCGGCCATCTTGCGGATGGCCTTCTGGTAGATGTCCATGCGGTCGTTCACGATGAAGCCCTGCATCTTGACCCGGTTCACCAGGATCGAGCGGATCATCTTCACGCCGTAGGGGTCCTCGAGGTTGTAGTCCGAGATGAGTCCGCACAGCGCGACGCGCGAGAAGGGGTTCAGCAGGCGGAACACGGTGTCCATGGTCGGGCCGCCGACGTTCTCGAAGTAGCAGTCGATGCCGCCGGGGCAGGCCTGCTTCAGTTCCTCGTAGAGCCGGCCAGCCTTGTAGTCGATGCAGGCGTCGTAGCCCAGTTCCTTCACGGCGTATTCGCACTTGGCCTTGCCGCCCGCGATGCCGACCGCGCGGCAGCCCTGCATCTTCGCGAGCTGGCCCACCACGCCCCCCACCGCACCGGACGCCGCGGACACCACGACGGTATCGCCGGCCTGGGGCTGACAGATCTCCATCAGGCCGGTCCACGCGGTGGCGCCGGGCATGCCCACGACGCCGAGATACGTGGACAGCGGCACGAGGTTGGGGTCGACCTTGGCGAGGCCCTCGCCATTGGACAGCGCATACAGCTGCCAGCCGAGGCCGCCCGCCACGAAGTCGCCGGTCTTGAAGCGCACGTGCTTCGACTCGATGACTTCGCCGACGGTGCCGCCCACCATCACGTCGCCGATCTCGACGGAGGCTGCGTAGGACTTCGATGCGCTCATGCGGCCGCGCATGTAGGGGTCGAGCGAAAGCCAGTGATTGCGCACGAGGATCTCGCCGGGCTGCGGCTCGGGAATGTCGCGCTCGACGAGCTGGAAGTGCGATTCGGTGACGCCGCCCGTGGGGCGGCTCGCGAGGAGGACTTGCAGATTCTTGCTCATGGGGAAATGACGCCGTGGTGTGAGTGCCCTGATTCTACGGTACGGCACCCGCACGCTGATCACGTAGACTCGCAGGATCCGCGATTTCCCGGAGCTTTCGTGACCACGCCTCTCGTTCTGCTGCCCGGCCTGCTCTGCGACGGTGCACTTTGGGCTCCGATCATCGACGCGCTCGCCGACGTCGCGCACTGCCACGTGGCGGATCTCGCGCGAGATGACGGCGTGCGCGCCATGGCGCACCGTGTTCTCGACGAGGCGCCGTGGCCCGAGTTCGCGCTGGCCGGGTTCTCGATGGGCGGGTATGTCGCGTTCGAAGTGATGCGGCAGGCACCCGGCCGAATCACGCGGCTTGCTCTCCTGGATACCGGCGCAGGTCCGGACTCTCCGGAGCGTGCGGAAGAGCGGCGCCGCGGCATTTCGCTCGCCAGGAGCGACAAGGGCTTCACGACCATCGCCCACCTTCTGCTCTCGTCGATGCTCCATCCGGACCGTGCGGATGATCCGGTCCTCGGTGCGGTCCTGCGTACGATGGCCGAGCGCGTCGGGCGCGAGGGGTATGTGCGCCAGCAGACTGCCATCCTCGGCCGGCCGGACAGCCGCCCGTCCCTGGTCGACATCCGATGCCCGACGCTGGTGCTGTGCGGCAGGGACGACCGTCGTGCGCCGCTGGCATGGCACGAGGAGATGGCCGCCGGGATTCCGGGAGCGGTGTTGGAAGTCATCGAAGACTCGGGGCACATGGTGACGCTCGAGCAGCCGGCGGCCACGGCCGCGGCCTTGCGCCGCTGGTTGGGTCCCGGCTGAGCCTACGCCAGCGGCGCATCGCACCCCGCGCCATGCGTTGCTGCCCGGCCGTGGGGCGTGCTATATAGCGCGGATTGCACGGTTTCCGGGCGGTGCGGCCGCCCTCGGAGGCCGGGGCACACCGACACTCGGGCGGGCGCCTTCCAGGGCTCGCCTTTTTTGCATTCCAGGGAGAGGCAAATGCCCGTCGTCAGTCAGCGTGCCCGTTCGCTCGGCACCGAAAACGCCTTCGTCGTCCTCGCCGAGGTCAACCAGCTGATCCGCAGCGGCCGCGACGTCATCTCCTTCTGCATCGGGCAGCCGGATTTCCCCACGCCCGACAACATCCAGAACGCGGCGGTCGCCGCGATCCGCGGCGGCAAGCACGGCTACACGCCATCGGCGGGCATCAACGAACTGCGCGAGGCCGTCGCGCGCGACATCCTGCGCACCCGCGGCCTCACGGTCGACCCGGCAGACGTGGTGGTGGCGGCCGGCGCCAAGCCGTTCATCGGCTACACGGTGCTGTCGGTCACCGACTACGGCGCGGGCGACGAGGTCATCTACCCGAATCCGGGTTTTCCCATCTACGAATCGCAGATCCTCGCCAATGGCGCGGTGCCGGTGCCCATCCATCTGCGCGAGAGCCGCGGCTTCACCTTCGACCCGCAGGAACTCGCCGACAAGATCACGCCGCGCACCAAGCTGCTCATCCTCAACTCGCCGCAGAACCCGACGGGCGCGATCATTCCGCGCGACCAGATGGCCGCCATCGCGGAGATCCTCGCGAAGCACGAGCAGGTGTGGGTCTTCGCCGACGAGATCTACGGCCGTCTGGTCTACGAGGGCGAGTTCGTCTCGATCGCCACGTTCCCGGGCATGCTCGAGCGCACCATCATCGCGGACGGCTGCTCCAAGACCTGGGCCATGACCGGCTGGCGCCTGGGCTTCGCGGCCAACAAGAAGCTCGCGCCGTACTTCACCACGTGGATCACCAACACGGAGTCGTGCGCCTCGCAGATCAGCCAGTGGGCTGCGGTCGAGGCCCTGGATGGTCCGCAGGACGACGCGAAGCGCATGCGCGACATCTTCGCGCAGCGCCGTGAACTCATCGTCCGGCTGCTCAATGACGTGCCGGGCGTGACCTGCCAGTCTCCGGGCGGCGCGTTCTACGCGTGGCCCAACGTGACGGGCGCTTGCGAACTGATCGGCGCGAAGGATTCCGAGGAACTGCGGGCCCGGCTGCTGCACGAGGCCGGCGTCGCCGTGCTGGCGGACATCCACTTCGGGCCGCGCGTGCCGGGCGAGGGTCAGCACATCCGCTTCAGTTACGCGGCCTCGAACGAGGCCATCGAGAACGGCATCGCGCGGATGGCCGACTTCATCCGCAAGAACACCCGGCGCACCGCCGCCTGACGCGCGACCCGGAACGCTCCCGCATGCGGATCCGGCTGACGCTCGCGACAGCCTGCCTCGTGGCGGCGGCGCTTGGGGGGTGTGCGCCCTGGCAGAAAGCCGCGGAGGCCTGGCGCGCGCGGGAGGGCGGCAGCCGGCCCTACGCCACGCTCGAAGGCACGAAATGGCAGTGGCGCTCCGGCATCGTCGGTTCCGAGGTCATCGCCATTTCGCAGCCCGCCCGGTACACACTGGAGTTCCAGCCCGACCACCGCGTCGCGATCCGCTCGGACTGCAACCGCGGTATCGGCGCCTGGAGCGCCAAGCTCGACACGCTCAGCATCGGTCCGCTGGGCCTCACGCGGGTGGCCTGCCCCGCGGGATCGCTCTCCCGCCTGTTCACCGAGACTCTTGAATCCGTGCGCGTGTGGTACGTTCGCGACGGAGCGCTGTTCCTCGAACTGCCCGAATCCCGCGGGACGTTCCGTTTCGAACTGGTGGAAGCTGCCGTCGGCTGACCGGGAGGACACCCATGCACGGAATCGCAACTCGGGCCGGGGGGCTGGCCCTGCTGCTCGCGGCGGGCATCGCCGGCGCGGCCGATTGGGACCACGATGCCAACATCGAGGCCGCCGTCGTCAGCACGGTGTCGGTCTTCCGGGCATCCGGGTCCGAAGGAATGGAGCGAGCCGTCGCGGGGTGCTACCGCGACATCGATGCCGAAGCTGCCTTCGACGACCGCCTGCGCGCCTTCGAGTACTGCGCGGGCATGGATTTCTCGGCTTTCCGCCTGGACCGCCGCGGCGGCGACGCTTCGGCCCGCGCGTACTTCGCGCCGGAGGAAGTCGTGGCGCGCGTGGGGCAGTTGCGGCAGTTCCTCACCGATCCGAACGTCGGCAACCAGGTGGTGCGCGCGTGGTCGCGAGCGTCCGTCGAGGCATTGGGCCGCAACGGCTATCCGGAACTCGCCGACTGACCCCGCGACCGGCCTTGGCGCAAACCGGGCCGGCTCAGACGCAGGGTGCGTCGCCCGGGGACGGCGGTGACGCCACGGCCGGCTTGCTCTGGCGCGACAGACGTTCACATTGCGTGCACCAGCGCCCCTCGATCGCGGACTCCACTCCGTAGAAGTACGGCGGAATCTGCGTGGGTTCCACGTCCACACCGCAGAGCGACCGTTGCGGGCCGGACTGCGGTGCGAGATGGAATTCGAAGCCGTGCTGCAGCGCCCGGTGGGCCACGAGAAGGGTATCGTCGATCATGGCGCGATTGTATGCCGCCGTCGCGGGCGCCGGGGGTCAGAGCGAGGGTGTGCGCTGCGGATGCGTCCGCTCGAAGGCCGACTGGCACGCCAGGCAGCGCCCGGCAGCGGGCGCAGCCATGAGCCGCCCGAAGCCGATCGTGTCACCGCACTCGGTGCACAGGCCGTAGGTGCCATCGTCCAGCCGGGCCAGCGCGCGGTCCACCTCGCGCAGTTCCTCCGTCTTCCGGTCGTCCCGTGCGGCGGCGACGTCCGCCTCCACGTCGGCGTTGGCTTCATCGCCGGCGTCGTGCGCGCTGCCGGCGAGCGCGCGGTAGCCTTCGCCGGAGGCCGCCGCGTGTGCAGCGGCGAGCGACTGCTGCAGCATGCGGCGCTGGTCGGACAGGGTCTGGCGCAGGGTGACGCGCTGCGAGGTGGTCAGGATTTCCAAGTGAGTCTCCACGGATGATTCGGCCGGATGAGGCCATGATCCCAGGCAGCGCGCCGTGTCGCTCTGATCTGGGTCAATCCGGCGGCCACGGCCGTGGCTTGCCCGGCGCGCCGGCGCGCCGGTATGCTCGACGCCCATGATCGCGGACACCCAGGGCGCCGGCGCCCGCGCATCCTTCCTGTCGGGCTGGTTCCGCGTGCCCTTCGCGCTTCGCATGGCCGGCGCCATCGTGCTCGGAATTCTCGCCGGCCTCGCGTTCCGAGAGCAAACCGCTGCGTGGATGGTTCCGGCGAAACTGGTTCTTCGCCTCCTCGGCGCGCTGGCGCCGCCGCTCATCCTCTTCGCCATCCTCCGCGCCGTCGTCGTTGCCCAGGCCTCGGGGCGCGATGCGCTGCGGCTCGCCGCCATCCTCGCGACGAACACCGTCGTTGCCATCACGATCGGGCTCGTGCTCGCCAACGTGCTGCGGCCGGGAGATGGCGCGTCCGTGTCGGGCGGTCCCGGCGGCGCGTCCGGGCCGGCGCCGGGCAGTGCGATCCTCGATCTGTTCCCCAAGAGCGTGCTGGGCCCGCTCACCGACCAGGGGAGCATCCTCCAGGTCGCGTTCCTCGCCCTCGTGTTCGGTCTCGCGCTGCGCGCGCATCGCGCCCGCGCCGTCTCCACCGTCGCCGATCTCGCGGACCTCGGCTTCCACGTCTGTCTGCGCGTGCTCCTATGGGTGATCGAACTGCTGCCCTTCGCCGTGTTCTTCGTCGCGGCGCACATCACGGGGACCCAGGGTCTCGCCGGCTTCGAGGCGCTCGGCGCCTTCGCGGGCACGGTGCTGCTCGCTCTCGCGCTGCAGGTCGCGTACTACCTGGCACGCGTGGCGACCGGTTCGCGGTTCGGCCCCTGGCGCATGCTGAGCGCCACGCGCGAGGCGCTCCTCACCGCGTTCTCCACCGCCAGTTCCGCCGCGACAATGCCGGTGACCTATGGCAATCTCACCGTGAAGCTCGGCGTGGGCGAGCGGCCGGCCACGCTGGCGGCGCTCGTGGGCACGCATTTCAACAACGACGGCACGGCGCTGTACGAGGCGGTCGCAGCCCTGTTCGTGGCGCAGGCGCTCGGCATCGACCTCACCCTCTGGCAGCAGCTGGTGGTGATGGCCGCGTCGCTGACGGCCTCCGTGGGGGCGGCCGTGCCGGAGGCCGGCATCGTCAGCATGACGCTGGTGTTCGGCGCGGTGGGTCTGCCGATCGAGGCCATCGGCACGCTGCTCGTCATTGACTGGCTGCTCGACCGCGCGCGCACCGCGACCAACGTGCTGGGCGACATCGCGACCGCCTGCCTGCTCGAAGGGCGCGGCGACACGGAGGCTTCGACATGAACGGACGGCGGCGGATCTTCCTCGTCGTGATCTGCGCGGCGGGGCTCGCCGGGGCGCTGCCGGTGCTCGCGGAGGACTTCGATCTGGTCATCGCCCACGGCCGCGTCATCGATCCGGAAAGCGGGCTGGACGCCGTGCAGCACGTGGGCATTCGCGGCGGGGTCGTGCGTGCCGTCAGTCCAGCCCCGCTCACGGGTCGCGAGACCATCGACGCCACGGGCCTCGTCGTGGCGCCAGGCTTCATCGATCTGCACTGGCACGGCGTGAAGCCCGAATCGCACCGCTATCAGGCGATGGACGGCGTCACGGCCTCGTTCGAGCTGGAAGTGGGCGTGGACGACGTCGACCGCTGGTACGACGCGCGCGCCGGCCGCGAGCCCATCCACTACGGCGTCGCCGTGGGGCACATCCCCGTGCGCATGGCGGTCAAGTTCGATCGGGGCGAGTTCCTGCCGAGCGGTCCCGGGGCCAAGGCGCCCGTGAGCGCGGACGAACTCGCGGAGATTGCCCGGCGCATCGAACACGGGCTGCAGCGCGGCGCCGTCGCGGTCGGGCTCGGTATCGTCTACACGCCGGCCGCACAGAGCTGGGAACTGCTCGAGGTGTTCCGGCTCGCCGCGAAGTACGGGACGTTCACGCACGTGCACGTCCGGGGCGCGTCGAGCGCGGCAGGGGCAGGCGCCGATCGCGAGGCCGGCATCCTCGAAGTCATCGCGCTGTCCGCCGCCACGGGCGCGCCGGTGCACGTGGCGCACATCCAGAGCAGCGGCCAGGGCTCCACCGGGCGGATGCTGGGCCTCATCGCGGATGCGCGCAGCCGCGGCATCGACATCACCACCGAGTGCTACCCGTACACCGCCGGCGCCACGCGCATCGAGTCCTTCCTGTTCGACAGCTGGATGGACCGCCCCGAGTCCGACTACGCGAAGCTGCAATGGGTTCGCACCGGAGAGCGGCTGACCCGCGAGTCCTTCCTGCGGTATCGCGAGGAGGGCGGACTCGTGCTGATCCACGCCAACACCGAGGAGGTCATCCGCACGGCGGTCGCGCATCCGCTCACGATGATCGCCAGCGACGGCTTCGACGTGGCGCCCGGCGAAGGGCATCCGCGCTCTGCGGGGACGTACTCGCGCATCCTGGGGCGCTATGTGCGCGAGGCCGGACTGCTCACGCTCGAGGACGCCCTGCGCAAGATGACCATCGAACCCGCGCGGCGGCTCGAGGCGCGCGTGCCTGCCATGCGCAACAAGGGCCGCCTGCGCGAAGGCGCCGACGCCGACATCACGATATTCGATCCTGCACGCGTGATCGACCGCGCCACGTTCGAGCAGCCTGCGCAGTACGCCGAAGGCATCGAATGGGTGCTGGTGGAAGGGGTGCCCGTCGTGGCGCGCGGGCAGCTGGACACCACGCGGACGCCCGGCCGCGCGCTGCGCGCGCCCGTCACCGGTCCCCGGTGAGCGTCGTGCGCATGCCTGCCCCCGATCCCCGGCCGCTCGTCGTGCACGTGATTCACCGCCTTGCCGTGGGCGGGCTGGAAAACGGGCTCGTGAATCTTCTGAACGGTCTGCCCGAGGAGGCCTTCCGCCACGCCATCGTGTGCGTGGAGGACGCCACAGACTTCCGGCAGCGCATCCGCCGCACCGACGTGGATGTGTTCGAGATGCGTCGCGGTCAGGTGGGTGTCCGCCGGATGCGCGGCGAGATGCTGAAGCTGTTCCGGCGGCTGCGGCCCGACGTCCTGCACACGCGCAACCTCTCGGCACTCGACGCGCTGCTGCCGGCCCGGTTCGCGGGGGTGCGCCGGTGCGTGCACGGCGAGCACGGCCGTGACGCGAACGATCCGCACGGGGAGAACCGCAAGCTGATCTGGCTGCGGCGGCTGCACCGCCCGCTCGTCACCCACTACATCACGGTCTCCAAGGATCTCGAGTCGTACCTGCAGCGGAAAGTGGGCGTGCCCGCCGCGCGCATCACGCAGATCTACAACGGCGTGAACACCGTACGTTTCGCGCCGGAAGGCGACCGCCTCGCGGACCTGATGCCGCCCATGCTCGGCCAGGAGGGCCGCGTGCTGGTCGGCACCGTAGGTCGGCTGGACGCCGTGAAGGACCAGGCCTCCCTCGTGCACGCCATGGCCCAGCTTGTGACACGCCGTCCCGATCTGCGGGCGACGGCACGCCTCGTCATCGTGGGCGACGGGCCCCTTCGGGGCGAACTGCAGGCGCTGGCCGATGGTCTGGGCATCGGCGAACTGGTGCGATTCCCAGGCGCGCTCGACCGCGTGCCGGACGCCTTGCGCAGTCTCGACGTGTTCGTGCTTCCGTCGCTTTCGGAGGGCATCTCCAACACCATCCTGGAGGCCATGGCGAGCGGGCTGCCCGTGCTGGCCACGGCGGTGGGGGGCAACGTGGAACTCGTCGACGACGGCCGGACCGGGAGGCTGTTCCCGTCCGGCGACGTCCCGGGGCTCGTGAACCTCCTGGAGGCCTACGTGTCGGACGCGGCGTTGCGGCAGGGTCACGGCCGGGCCGCCCGGGAAGCCGCGCTCGCCCGCTTCAGCATGGAGGCCATGATGAACGGGTATGCCGGCGTGTACAGGAAACTCCTCGCCGGCTGATCGCCGTTCCCCGGCGCAGACCGTTCGCGACTACAATCCGCGCCCATGGCAAAGAAAGGCACCGGCTACACGGCCGAAGACATCGAGATTCTCGAGGACCTCGCGCCGATCCTGCATCGGCCGGGGATGTACACCGATCCGGTCAACCCCAACCACGCGCTGATCGAGATCGTCGACAACGCCGCCGACGAAGGGCTGGCGGGCTTCGCGAAGAACATCGCGGTCACCCTGTACGAGGACGGTTCCGCCGAGGTCGTCGACGACGGCCGGGGCATTCCCGTCGACCTGCATCCGGTGAAGAAAGTCCCGGCGGTGCAGGTGATCTTCACCACGCTCCACTCCGGCGGCAAGTTCCGCAAGACCGACAAGGACGCGGTGTATCGCATCGCGGGCGGTCTCCACGGCGTGGGCGTGTGCGTGAGCAACGCGCTGTCGACCCGGCTGGAAGTGGATGTCAAGCGCGACGGTGCCGCGTGGCGCATCGTGTTCGGCGACAACGGCAAGCTCAAGCAGGCCCTCGAGAAGACCGGCACCGCAAGCCCGCGGGAGAGCGGCACGCGCATCCGTTTCTGGCCCGACCCGCGGTACTTCGATTCCCCGAAGATCGTCGCCGCCGATCTCGCCGCCCTCATGCGTGCCAAGGCGATGCTGCTGCCGGGCGTGCGTTTCGTCCTGTCGGTGGAGAAGAGCGGTCGCTTCGAGACCACGCAGTGGCACTTTCCGGAAGGCATCAAGGGCTACTTCGAGACGGCCATCGCCGGTGCCGAGGCCGTCGCGAGCCCGTTCTTCGGCGAGCGCTACATCACCGCGCAGTCGGAATCCGACAGCTTCGCCGAGGGCGAGGGCGCGCTGTGGGCCGTGGCCTGGACCCCCGAGGGCGAGCTCACTGCCGAGTCGTACGTCAACATGATTCCCACGCGTCACGGCGGCACGCACGTGTCCGGCCTGCGCGAGGGTGTCTACAACGCCATCCGAAATTTCATCGACCTGCATGCGATGGGTCAGCGCGGCCTCAAGGTGGTGCCCGAGGACGTCTGGTCGCGCGCCAACTACGTGCTGTCGGTGAAGATGCTCGACCCGCAGTTCAAGGGTCAGGTGAAGAACGAACTCATCTCGCGCGATGCGGTGAAGCTGACGGCGCAGATGGTGCGCGATCCCTTCGAGCTGTGGCTGAATCAGCACGTCGACGAGGGCAAGCGCATCGCGGAGCTGGTGCTGCGGCAGGCCGCGGCCCGCACCCGCGCCGCGCAGAAGATCGAGCGCCGCAAGACCTCCGGCGTGGCGGTGCTGCCCGGCAAGCTCACCGACTGCGCGTCCGACGATCCCGACCGCAACGAGCTCTTCATCGTCGAGGGTGATTCCGCCGGCGGGTCCGCCAAGCAGGCGCGCGACAAGGAATTCCAGGCGGTGCTGCCGTTGAAGGGCAAGCCCAAGAACACGTGGCAGGACAGCCCCGACACGCTCTACGCGAACAAGGAGATCGAGGCCATCGCCCAGGCGATCGGCGTCGACCACCACAAGCGTGGCGACTCGCCCGACCTCTCGGGGCTGCGCTACCGCAAGATCATCATCCTCGCAGATGCCGACGTGGACGGTTCGCACATCCAGGTGCTCCTGCTCACCCTGTTCTTCCGGCACTTTCCGCAGCTCGTCGCCAACGGCAACGTCTACGTGGCGCAGCCGCCGCTGTTCCGCATCGACGTGCCCGCCCATGGCAAGAACAAGCCGGCGCGCAAGCTCTATGCGCTCGACAGGCAGGAGCTCGCCGGCCTCGAGGAAAAGCTCGCCGACGAGGGCGTGCGCGAGGGCAGCTGGTCCGTGAGCCGGTTCAAGGGCCTGGGCGAGATGAGCCCGGAGCAGTTGTGGGAGACCACGCTCAACCCGGATACCCGGCGCATGCTGCCGGTGCAGGTCGAGGACGGGCAGCTCGCGCTCGCCGACGACATCTTCGACATGATGATGGCGCGTGAGAACGCCTCGCAGCGCCGCGAATGGATGGAAACCTTCGGCAACCTGGTGGATGCCGATGTGTCGTGACGGCGGCCGCGCGGCCGTCGCGTTTTCGAGGAAGGTCATGAAGTCTCTGCTCCCCCTTTGCGCCGCGGCGCTCGCGGCGGCGTTCTCGACGGGCGCCAGCGCGGCGCCTTCGTCCCGCGTCATCGAGTTCGGCATCTACGAGACCGAGCCGGTCGCCTCGCCGCCGGCGGGCACGCCCGTCGGCCGCTACAAGCTGGTCAAGCAGACGCGCCGTATCCCGCTGCGCCAGGGTCTGAGGTTCGGCTTCTGCACGGAGGTCAGCGGACTCGAATTCGAGGGGAAGTAC
>ERZ1066136.1049-NODE-1049-length-15719-cov-12.369893_pt1 | contig 15719 bp, 12 predicted proteins | sample MGYA00382783_ERZ1066136 | MGnify/ENA primary metagenome ERZ1066136 (study PRJEB33369, sample SAMEA5778366) | biofilm metagenome | biome: Industrial cooling water; feature: Water cooling tower basin; material: Biofilm | place: United Arab Emirates | collected... | reverse complement strand
CGGCGAGCACGCGCCGCGCCCCGACGCGCCCCCGGCCGTGCCGCTGACGCCCGAGCAGGCCGCCGAGGCCGATGCACGGCGCCAGCGCGCGCAGCTGCTGCGGGCCTTCGAGCAGAGCCCGCTGTCCAAGGCCAACTTCGGCGCCCTCAAGGGCCTGAGCGAGGCGGCGCTCGACGCGCTGCTGGCCCAGGCGCGCGCCGACCGCGAACGCCGCTGACGCAGCCATGGGGCCGACGACGACGGCCCCGCCGCAGGCCGCCGCCTGGGTGCTGGCCGCCGGCGTGGCCGCGGCGCTGCACGTGGGCAAGCTGGCGCCGGCGCTGGCGCTGCTGCAGGCCGAGCTGGGCCTGTCGCTGACGGCCGCCGGCGTGCTGCTGTCGGCCGTGCAGGCCGCCGGCATGCTGGCCGCGCTGGCCCTGGGCGCGCTGGCCGACGGCCTGGGCGCGCGCCGCAGCCTCATCGCCGGCCTGTGGCTGCTGGCCGCGGCCAGCACCGCCGGTGGCCTGGCGCCCACGGCGCCGCTGCTGCTGGCGCTGCGCGTGGCCGAGGGCGTGGGCTTCCTGCTCGTGGTGCTGCCCGCGCCGGGCCTGCTGCGCACGCTGGTGCCGGCGGTGCAGCTGCCCTCGCGCCTGGGGCTGTGGGGCGCCTACATGCCGCTGGCCACCGCGCTGGCCCTGCTGCTCGGCCCGGCCGTGATGGCCGCGGTGGGCTGGCGCGGCTGGTGGGGCGTGCTGGGCGGCCTCTCGGCGCTGGCGGCCCTGGGTGTGTGGCGCGGCGTGCCGGCGCGGCCTGCGCTGGCGCGCCGGCCGACCACGGCCTGGCTCTCGCCCGTGCGCGACACCGTGCGCCACGCCGGCCCCTGGCTGGTGGGCCTCGCCTTCGGCAGCTATTCGGCGCAGTGGCTGGCCGTCATCGGCTTCCTGCCCAGCATCTACGCCGAGGCCGGCTTCGGCGTGGCCGCGATGGCGCTGCTGACGGCCGCCGCGGCGGCGGCCAACATCGTGGGCAACGTGGCCTCGGGGCGGCTGCTGCAGCGCGGCGTGGCACCGGCGCGGCTGCTGGCCACGGGCTTCGGGGCCATGGCGCTGGCGGCCGTCACGGCCTTTGCGTGGCCCGGCGAGGGCGCCGCGGCGGCCACGCTGCGCTACGCCGCGGTGCTGGTGTTCAGCGCCGTGGGCGGGCTGATCCCGGGCACGCTGTTCTCGCTGGCGCTGCGCGTGGCGCCGGGCGAGCACGCCGTGGCCAGCACGGTGGGCTTCATGCAGCAGTGGAGCGCCGCCGGCCAGTTCGCCGGCCCGCCGCTGGTGGCGGCGGTGGCGGTGGCCGCGGGCGGCTGGCGCTTCACGGGGGTGGCGACGGCCCTCTTCGCGGCGCTGGGCCTGCTGGCGGTGGCGCTGCTGGCGCGCAGGCTCGCCGCGCCCGCCCGGCGCGGCTGAGCGCGGGCCGGGCTCAGCCGGGCAGCTCGCCGCCGGCGATCCAGCCGCGCGGCGATCGCATCGCGGCCTCGAAGCCGGCCACGAACTCGCCGACGTCGCGGCCGTCCATCAGCGCGTGGTGCGCGTCCAGGGCCAGGGGCAGCCGCGCGATGCCGTCGGCACCGGTGTCGATGCGGCCGAAGGCCAGCTTGGGGCAGCTGTCCGGCGTGCCGTCGGCGCCCACGTGGCGGGCGTGCGAGAACTGCGTGAAGTGCAGCCAGGGCAACGTGGTGCAGTGGAGCAGGGCGCGGTCGTCGCTGAGCGGCACGAAGGCCGGCTCGCGCGTGCGCGCCTCGGCCAGCGCCGCGGCGCCGTCGCGGCAGAACCCGGCGAAGCGCGGCTGGTTCAGCAGCGTCGCGAAGCCGAAGCTGCCGTCGGGCCGCAGCACGGTGGTGCTGGCGTGCACGGTGTCGTAGAGCCAGGGCTCGCCGGCGGCGTCGAGCCGCGCGCGCCAGGGCTCGAGCCGCTGGGCGAGGCGCAGCGCCACGAAGTGCGTGGCCAGCGTCAGGCTGCCCACGCCGGCCTCGTGCAGCGCGGGCCTGAGCGCCGTCACGTCCACGGCCACGCAGACGCTGAAGAAGGGCTGGTTGAAGCCGCGGTAGAAGCGGAAGGCGTCGCGGCGCGGCGAGTGCAGCACGGGCCAGGGGCGGCGCGGCACGGCGAGGGTCTCGGGCATGGTGGGCTGGGTTCGCGGAAACCATCGATCCGCTTACGGATGATGCAGCTGCGCCGCCCCCCTTTCTGTGGGTGTTCGAGCAGGCCGCCCCATCCAGGATGCCGAAGCCCGCACCTTCGGCGGGCATCGCCAAGGAGCAATCGACGATGGGAACCCGATTCTCGCGCCTGGCCTTTCCGGCCATCGTGACGGCTCTTCTGCTGACCGGCTGTGCTTCAGTGCATGTGCGCAAGCTAGACGCCAGCGGACAAGTGATCGAGACCTCGGCAGACGGCCTGCGCTTCTACTTGCCACGGCCCTATGTTTCCGTGTTCGAGCCCTTCATCGTGGCGAGCGAGGCGTTCCTGGGATCGGGCGAGGTCTCGCCCGACGGGCACTACGTCCTCATCACCCATATGCCGGAGGGCCTTGGCCGCGTATGGGCCGCAGGAGCCGGCGGCAAGTCCATGGGCCCCATGCGCATCCGAACCGAGGCCATCCGCTGGGTCGGACCCGCAGGACCCCAGATGGCCGTTCAGGCTGCAGACAAGTCCGCCAGCGCTGCTGAACAGGGCAACGCAAAGGCCGCCGACAGCGCGGCGTCCAGCCCCGCACCTTCCAAGCCGCTGGGCGGCCTGCTCAACCTCAAGGCGACCAACGACAACGCGGCGTTCGCCATCACGCCGCAGCCGCGCTACTTCAACCTGTTGTGGCTGCCGGACTTCGACGAGCAGTACGTGGTCCAGACCAAGGGCAGGCTGGGCAACACCTCGGTGGTCATCGGCCTGGGACAGGGCTGGAGCTTGCAGGGTCTGGACGCGACCGTTGACAACTCGGCGTTGGCGAAGCCCCTTCTCGAGTTCTACGGCAAGACCATCGAGGCTTTGCAGAAAACGGCCTCGGCCTCGCTTAGCAGGGGCCTGTCAGCCGATGTGCTGGCAACGGGTGCCGGCGACGCCGGCGGCCCGAACGCCGCCCCGGGCGCGGCCGCGCCGACCCCGCCTACCAAGGATGCGGCCGTCGTGGCGGCCGGGCTCCGCGTCACGGTCAAGGTCACCAAGCTGCGCGTGGCCGCACCGGGGCTCTATCCCATCCTGAAGCCGAAGGAGATGGCCGCAATCCAGATCGAGCAGGGCAGCGACGGGCGCATCCTCAAGCCCGTGGCGCCCTTCACCAACATCGCCTTCAACACCTACGATGTGATCGTGGTGGAGGCCGCGCGTGCCACTGGCGACAGCGCGCTGCGGGTGCACCAATACGTGGATTCGAACGCGCCTGGCGCCACGGCTGGCTCGGCTGCAAACGCTGACGCTGGCGCTGGCGCTAGCGAGGGCAAAGCAAAGACCGGGCTCGAAGTTGCGATCAACGCGGCCCTGGCGACACCCGCCAACAAGACCAAGGACGGCAAGGCCTACCAGGCCAAGGTGACGTACGGTGATGCGGGCTTGCCCACGGTCGAAGTGTCGGTGACCGATGGCCTCGAAGCCGGCGAGGCCGGCAAGCTGCCGACGCAAGCCGATGCCACGAAGATCATCCTCAAGGCCCTCAAGGACCGAGGGATCGAGATCAAGTCATCGGCGATCAAGTTCGTCCCATGAGCGCCGTCGGTAACGATGCCTGGGGACGATTGCCTGCGCCCCAGCAACTGCGCATCGTGCGCACGCTGGTGCAACAACGTGGGCCGGCCTGGATGAAGCGCTGGCCTGCACTGCGGGCCCTGGGCGCCGGGTACCGGCTGCGGCGCAAGCATGACGGCAGCGGTGCCCTCGAGGTCGTCCGAGAGGTCTGCATCTGCTTCTTCGTGCAGCGCAAGTGGAAGACCAACCGTGCGCACCCGCTGAAGTTGCCATCGCACGTGCAGGCAAGACCCGTCTTGCATGGCCGGCGCATCGCCGTGCGCATCCCTACGGACGTCGAGGCCCTCCCCAGCGGCGGGCCGCAGGCCGACGCCGCGAACCTGACCGCCGGCATCTGCGTGACGTCGCCGGGGATCTCCCCGGTTCTGGGTAGCGCGTGTGCGGTGGTCAAGACCGCAGACGGCGCACACCATCTGCTGACCTGCGCCCATGTGGTCTCGCGCCAGCTGGCGCAGCCGTCCGTCGGCACGATCTGCAAGACCGCCGACCAGACGCCCATCGGCTCCGTGTTCGACGTGGCCAGCTCGACGGGCGACCACGCCGTCGACGCTGTCCTGGTCCGCATCGACGACCCGGCCTTCAGAGGCATCCTGCAATGGGGCAACCGAATCCAGAAGCGGGCCACACCAGGCGACGTGGCCGCCCTGGGGATGCAGGGCGGGCTGCAGGTGCTGGTGCGCAAGTCCGTACCACTACACGGTGGCAACCCGGAGATACGCCCTGAGCCCATGGATGCCGAGTTCCGCTGCCACATCCAGTACCCGATGCCGCTGTCCTACGCCCGCATCGGCGGTACGACCCGCGTCTTCGCGGAGCTCATCCAGTACGTCGCGAACACACGCCCAGGCGACAGCGGTGCCGCCGTGATCAACCAAAAGGGCACGCTCGTGGGCATGCACTTCTGGAGCGGCGACAACGGCACCGGCTACGCCATACCGGCCTGGGCGCTGTTCCGCCCAGGCACTTTCAAGATGCGCATCGCTTTCTGAGGTCCTGGGGGCGGCAGGGGCGCGCTAAAGCCCGCGCTCGCTCGCCTGCGCCCAGTAGTACCACTCGTGCCCCGGCAGCGCGCCGACGTCGGGGAACACGATGAAGCCGTCGCGCGGGGCGCGCAGCTCGGTGCCGTCGGCGCGCACGGCGATGGGCTCGCCCTCGCGCAGCGCGTCGAAGCTGGTCCAGGCCTTCACGAAGCGGTCGCCGGCGTCGAAGCGGTCGATCACCTCCACCAGGCGCAGGCACTCGAACGGCGCCTTCGGCGGCTGCAGCGCGATGCCCTCGGCGATGCCCAGCAGCGCCAGCGTCTGGCGGATGGCGTGGTGGGCCACGCCGGGGGCGGCGGGGTCGTCGTGCTGGCCGCACTCCAGCGTCACGCCATAGCCGCCCTGCGAGCGCATCCACTCGGTGGTGCCGACGCCGTAGCTCGGGTCCTCGTGCACGGCGCCGGGCGTGAGGCCGCGCGCCTTGCGGCGCGCCACGCCGTCGGCGTAGGCCTGCATCCAGCCCTCGACGACGCGGTTGGGGCCCACGTGGGCGGCCAGCGCGGCCTCGGCCGCGGCGTGCGCAAAGGGCTCGAGCGCGCCGTCGTTGTCGGCCGGCCCGCGCATCACGAACGGGCGGCCGGGGCTGCGGAAGCTGTGCAGGTCCAGCAGCACCTCGTGCTCGGCCAGCAGCGGGCACAGCACGCGGCCCAGGCGGTCTTCATAGTCCTGCGGCGTGGCGGTGGGCAGCAGGCGGCGGTTGAGGTTGCGCTCGCCCATGCGCCGGCCCTCGCGGTAGGCCAGCGGGTTGCACACGGGCACGAAGGTGACGCTGCCGCGCACGATGTCGATCTCGCCGCGCTCGATCTCGCCGATGACGCGCTCGATGCCGCGCGTGCCGGCGGTCTCGTTGCCGTGCACGGCACCGGTGACGATGAGCTTCGGTCCCGGCCGCAGCGCGGCAAAGCGGTGCTGGCGCAGGTGGTTCAGGGAGGGCTGCGTCATCGGCATCACTCCTCGCCGCCCCACAGCATGTGCATGGCGCGCTCGTAGCGCTCCATGACGCCGGCGCTCACCTCGGGCGGCAGGTCGAGCGCCGCCTGCTCGGCACCACCCGCGACGCCGATCCTGTCGAGCCAGTCGCGCAGCGGCTGCTTGTCGAGCGCGACGATGCGGCCCTGGGCCAGCTCGTCGGCCAGCCAGAAGCGGCTGGAGTCGGGCGTGAGCACCTCGTCCATCAGCGTGAGCGTGCCGTGCTCATCGAGCCCGAACTCGAACTTGGTGTCGGCCACGACGATGCCGCGCGTGAGCGCGTAGGCCGCCGCGGCCTTGTACAGGCGGATGGCCACGTCGCGCAGCTCGGCCGCGCGCGGCGCGCCGATCAGCGCCTCGAGCTGGGCGAAGGAGATGTTCTCGTCGTGGTCGCCCACCGCGGCCTTGGTGGCGGGCGTGAAGATGGGCTCGGCCAGCGGCGTCGTCATGCCCAGCCCCGGCGGCAGCGGCTGGCCGCAGACGGTGCCGCTGCGCGTGTACTCCTTCCAGCCCGAGCCGGCCACGTAGCCGCGCACCACGGCCTCGCAGGGCAGCGGCTTCAGGCGCTTCACGAGCATGCTGCGGCCGGCCACCAGCGGCACCTCGTCGGGCTGCACCACGCTCTCGGGGGCCTCGCCCGTCAGGTGGTTGGGCACGATGTCCTTCAGGTGGCCGAACCAGGCCAGCGCCATTTGCGTGAGCAGCGCGCCCTTGCCGGGCACCGGGGCCTTCATCACCACGTCGAAGGCGCTCAGGCGGTCGCTGGCCACCATGAGGATGCGGTCGCTGCCGACGGCGTAGTTGTCGCGCACCTTGCCGCGGGCGAGCAGCGGCAGCGAGTGCAGGGTGGGGGTGTCGGCGATGGCGGTCATGGTGGCGCGGCGGAGTCCAGGTGCGGATTGTCCCCTGCGCCGGGCGCGGCCGCCCAGGCCGCACCCGGGCACCGGCCGCTCAGGCGCCGGCCGGCGCGGCCAGCGGCTCCAGCAGCGTCAGCGTGCCGGCGCCGGCGTCGAGCCGCGCGCGCAGGCCCAGCGGCAGCGGCCGGTTCGGCGCGCCGTGGCCCGTGGGCCAGCCGCCCAGCAGCGGCTTGCCCAGCGCGCGGCACAGCGGCAGCAGGCGCTCCATCAGCAGCGGCTCGGGCGGCTCGCTCTCGTTGAAGCTGCCGAGCACGATGCCGGCCACGGCGTGCAGCACGCCGGCCAGCTGCAGCTGCGTGAGCAGGCGGTCGACGCGGTAGAGCGACTCGCTCACGTCTTCGAGGAAGAGGAGGGCGCCGTGCGGGTTCCAGGCCCAGGGCGTGCCCGTGAGCGCGGCCACGAGGCTGAGGTTGCCGCCGATCAGCACGCCCTCGGCCACGCCCGGGTTCACGGGCTCGCCGGGCTCGAGCTCGGGCGCCAGCACGGTGCCGGCGGGCAGGCCCTGCTTGAGCAGCGTGGCCCAGGCGGCCTCGTCGTCCTCGCGCCCGGGGCGGACGAGGTCCGAGGCCGGCATGGGCGCGTGCAGGCTGGGCAGGCCCTCGGCGGCCCACAGCGCGTGCAGCGCGGTGATGTCGCTGAAGCCCATCAGCAGCTTCGGCCTGGCGCGCAGCAGGGCGGTGTCGATGTCGGGCAGCAGGCGCATGCAGCCGTAGCCGCCGCGCAGGCAGTGGATGGCCGCGACCTCGTCGTCCGCCAGCGCGGCGTGCAGGTCCGCCAGGCGCAGCGCGTCGGGGCCGGCCAGGTAGGGCAGCGTGTCGTGGCGCGCCCGGCACGACGGGTACAGGCGCACGCGCCAGCCGTGGCGCGCGTACACGGCCTCGACCACGGGCAGCACGGCGGGGTCCACGGGGCCGGCGGGGGCGATCACGCCGATGAGCGCGCCCTCGGGCAGGGGCAGCCAGGGTCGGGTCATGGCAGGGTCTCCATCAGCGTGTGCACGGCGGCGCCCAGCGCGGGCAGCTTCCAGGTGGTGGCGGCGCGTTCGTCGTCGGCGCCCACGAAGCGCGGGCGGTAGCGGCGGCCCAGGTTGCTGAGCACGGCCACCGCGTAGCGCAGGCCGCCCGGGGTGGCCACGACGCCGGCGTCGGACGCGTAGTTCTCGGTGGTGCCCGTCTTGTGCGCGAACGCGGGCGCGTCGGGCAGGCCCGGCTGCCAGCCCGGCAGACCGCGCAGGCGGCCGGAGGACAGGATCTCGTCGAGCTGCTGCGCGGCCAGCACGGCGTGCAGCCGCGCCTTGGTGGCGCCGTCCAGCGTGGGCGTGCCCGCGGGCAGCCAGGGCGCGGGCGGGGCCTGTGGGTCGATGATCCACAGCAGCCGCACGGTGTCCCAGGCGGTCATGTGGATGTGGCCCACGCCCGCGCCGTCGCCGTTGCGCCAGCCGCCCTGCGGCGTGGTGCGGTTCAGCTGCAGCGTCGGCAGGCCCCAGGCCTGCTGCAGCGTGTGGTTGAGGGTGTCGACCAGGCCGGCGCGGTGCAGCAGGGCCACGGCGCGGTCTGTGGCCTCGTTGTCGCTCACGGTGATCATGGGCTCGAGCTCGGCCAGGGCCTCGCGCCAGCCCAGGCGGCCGGCCTCCACCGCCAGGCCCAGGCCCACGGCCACCATCAGCTTCAGCAGCGAGGCCGGGTAGGGCGCCACGGCGCGCGGCGCGCCCGCCGGCAGGCCCGGGGGCACGAACAGCGGCGGGAAGGGGATGCGCGCCCAGTCGGCACCGGGCTGCCAGGCCACCGAGGTGCCGCTGGCGTCGCGCACGTCGGCGTCGATGCGCAGGTTGGTCACGGGGCCCCAGCCGCCGCCCGCCGGGCCGAAGCGCGCCACGAGGCCTTGCGGGTGCTCGCGCGAGAACAGCACGTTGGCGGCCAGCGCCGACCGGCCGCCGCCGGTCCAGCGCAGCACGGCCAGGTCGATGCTCGGGAAGGCCTCGACCGGCGCGCCGCCGCGCTGCCGGTCGGGGGTGGTGTCGAAGCGCTGCGCCAGGACGGCGGCGCGCAGCGCTTCGGCCAGGGCCATCAGAAGAACTGGTACGCCAGCCCCAGCTGGAACGAGCGCCCGCGCGGGTCGGCCACGCGCGGTTCCCAGCTGCTGCCGGCACCGGTGTTGGTGTCGTAGCTGTTGGCGAACGGCGGGTCCTTGTCGAGCAGGTTCTTGATGCCGGCGGTGACGGTGAGGTTCTTGATGCCCGTGAACTGCAGGCCCAGGTCGTACAGCGTGTAGGGCTTGACGACCGGGTCCCACTCGGTGGCGGCGGCCAGGTAGGTGCCGTTGGCGATGCCCGGCGGCACGTAGCCCGCGTACTTGCCGCTGTAGCGCTGGCGCAGCGTGGCGCTCCAGTCGCCGCGCGCGTAGGTCACGAAGGCGTTGTGCTTCCAGCGGATGCCGAGGTCGCTGGAGCGCGTGAACACGCCCACCTCGCTGGCACCGAAGGGCTGGCCGCTCACCAGGCGCGAGCGCTTCTTCAGCAGGTAGGACACGTCCAGGCCCGCCGTGAAGCGCGCCCCCACGGCGTCGAAGGCGCCGCGCAGGCTGAGCTCCAGGCCGCGCGTCTCGGTCTCGCCGGCGTTGATCCAGCTGGTGTCGATGTGCGTGATGGCGCCGTCGGCGTTGCGCGTGAAGCGGCTCTGGAAGAGCTCGAAGTTGCGGATGTAGCCGTTGGCGCCCGTGATGCCCAGCGCCTGGATGGTGCCGTCGCGCACGATGTCCCACAGGTCCAGCGTGGCGCTCAGGTTGGCCGTGGGCTGCCACACCAGGCCGATGTTGGCCATCTCCGACTCCTCGGGCTGCAGGTTGCGCACGCCGCCGAAGTAGGTGTTGAAGCTGATGGCCGCGCAGCCGGGCGCGGTGCTCACCACGCGCGCGGCGCAGGTCAGCGGGTCGGGCACGCCGGCGCCGGTGTACGGGCTCTCGGTGCGGCCGTTGTACATCTGGTTGAAGGTGGGCACGCGGAAGCCGGTGCTGTAGGCGGCGCGCAGGGCCAGGGTGTCGTGCGGCTGGAAGCGCAGCGAGACCTTGGGGTTCGTGGTGTCGCCGAAGTCGTCGTACTTGTCGTGGCGCACCGACAGCGTGACCTCCAGCGACTTCAGCAGCGGCAGCGAGAGCTCGCCGAACACCGCGTTGATGTCGCGCTTGACGCCGCTCAGCGCGTTGATGTTGTCGAACGGCGCGTTGAACACCCAGTTGCTGATGCTGCTGAAGCCGGCGTCGTTGTTGCCGCGGAAGGTGTACTTCTCGGTGCGCGTGTCCACGCCCACGGCGGCCATGGCCTCGCCGGCCGGCATCTTGAACACCGGGCCGGTGGCCACGAAGTCAGCCTGCGTGGTGGTGTACTCGCCGCCGTACAGCGTGACGCCGCGCGCCGACACGCCCTCCAGCGCCGCCTTGGCGGCCGGGGTCTGCGACTCGCCGGCCAGCAGGAACGGGTTCAGCACGCCGGTCTTGATGAGGTTGGCGAAGCCTTCCATGTAGTGGTAGCCGCCGCCCAGCGTGCTCTTGCTCTCGCTCTTGGCCTGCGAGAACGCGGTGCGGTACTCCCAGCCGCCGAAGGGCAGGCTGCCCTCCAGGCCCAGCAGGTAGCGGCTGGTGTCGGTCTCGGTCTCGATCTCGCGCTGGCCGCAGTCCATGCAGCGCCAGCGGAAGGCCATGCCGCGGCCGCGGTTGACCTCGAGCTCGGGAAAGGCCGCGACGAGCGCGTTGAACACGCGGTCGTAGCCGGCGCCGGTGCTGGGGTAGACGAGGTCGCGGAAGGGGCTGGGCACGACCGTGCCGTTGGTCAGCGTGACGTTGGCCGTGACGGCGGCGCTGGTGATCTGGTTCTCGGAGAAGCGCTTGGCCGACTCCGACTTGCCCAGCAGCAGCTCGCCGATCAGCGTGTGGTTGCTGCCCAGCTTGAGCGTGCCGCGCGTCACCAGGTTGGTGTTCTTCACGGGCTGCTGGATGACGGCGCTCTTGCCGCTGTCCCAGGCGCAGCCGAAGCGCGCGCCGGCGCCGGCGCTCCACAGCACCTCCTGGTAGGGGCCCATGTCGGGCTGGCTGGCGCAGCCGGCGCCGCCGGGGATGTCGAGCACGTTGATGCCGTTGGTGGCCACGCCGCCGATGAGCGGCGCCGTGCCGTTGGCCGCCGGCGTGCCGGCGCCGCCCGGGCGCGTGAGCGCGTTGGGCGCCGTGGTGTTGACGGCGAACAGCGTGGCGAACGGGGCGCCGCGCGTGTCGGGGCTCAGGCCGCGCGTGGGCTGGAAGCTGTTGACGAAGTCGCGGTCGCGGCCGTTGAGCACCTTGGCGTCGGACATCGACAGCGTGGCCACGACGTTGAAGCCGTCGGTGTCGAGGTTGCCGAAGCCGCCGGCCAGCGAGGCGCGGTGGATGTTGCCGCCGCCGGCCTCGGTGACGTCGGTGCTGACGGCCGCGCGCAGGCCCTGGAAGTTGTTGCGCAGGATGAAGTTGATGACGCCGCCCACGGCGTCGGTGCCGTACACCGACGAGGCGCCGTCCTTGAGGATCTCCACGCGCTCCACGGCGGCCATGGGGATCTGGTTGAGGTCGACGACGCCGCCGTTGAGGCCGTGCGCGGCCACGCGGCGGCCGTTGAGCAGGATCAGCGTGGAGCTGGCGCCCTGGCTGCGCAGGTTGGCGCTGCTGGCGCCGTTGTTGCCGCGCGCCTGGCCCGACACGACGTCGGCGTTGCTGGCCAGGTTGTCCAGGCCGTTGCCGTTGAAGGTGAGCGTCGCGATCAGCTGCTCGGCGTTGACGATGCCCTGCTTGTCGAGCTCGGCGCGCGTGATCACCTGCAGCGGCAGCGCGCCCTCGGCGGCGATGCGCTTGATGCTGGAGCCGGTGATGGTGACGCGCTCGGGCGCGGCGGGGGCCGTCTGCGCGAAGGCGCTGCCGGCCAGGCCGGCCAGGGCCAGGCCGGTGGCCAGGGTGGTGAGCTTGAAGGCCATGGGGTGGGGGTCCTCGGGTGATGTGGTTCTGGGATGGGGCGCTGGCGTTCCGGCCGGGTGCACGGCCCTCGCGCCCGGGCGGGCGGATGCAAGAAACGCTCCGTCACAGGTTTGCCACGAGCCCGCCGCAGCGCCCATCCGGGTAAGCCCCGGGCGTGGGCATGCGCGCCACATTCCCTGCGCCGCGCAGGCCTGCGCGGGCGCCGTGCCAACATCGTGCGCATGACGGTTTCGCCCTGGCGCTGGATCCCCACGCTCTACCTCGGCCAGGGGCTGCCCTACGTGGCGGTGATGACGCTGGCCGTGGTGCTCTACAAGAACCTGGGCGTCTCGAACACGCAGATCGCGCTGCTCACGAGCTGGCTGTACCTGCCCTGGGTGATCAAGCCGCTGTGGAGCCCGCTGGTCGACCTGCTGGGCCGCAAGCGCGGCTGGATCGTGGCGCTGCAGCTGCTCGTGGGCGCAGCCTTCGCGTCGGTGGCGCTGGTGCTGCCGGCGCCGCAGTTCCTGCAGTGGACGCTGGTGGCCTTCTGGCTGCTGGCCTTTGCCAGCGCCACGCACGACATCGCCGCCGACGGCTTCTACATGCTGGCGCTCGGCGGCCGCCGCCAGGCCGCCTTCGTGGGCGTGCGCAGCACCTTCTACCGGCTGTCGATGCTGGGCGGCCAGGGCGGCCTGGTGTGGCTGGCGGGCTGGTGGGCCGAGCACCACGGCGGCCCGGTGGCCGGCTGGCAGGCGGTGTTCGGGCTGCTGGCGGGGCTGTTCGGCGCCTTCGCGCTGTGGCACGCCTGGGCACTGCCCCGGCCCATGGCCGACCGCCCGGCGCCGCGCGACGGCGCCTTCTGGCGCGGCTTCGTGGCCGTGTTCCGCAGCTTCTTCGCGCGCGACGACATCCTGCGCGTGCTGGTGTTCCTGCTCGTCTACCGGCTGGGCGAGGCGCAGCTGCTCAAGCTGGTGGCGCCCTTCCTGCTGGACACCCGCGCCGACGGCGGCCTGGGCCTGAGCACGCAGCAGCTGGGCCTGGCCTACGGCACGGTGGGCGTGGCCGCGCTCACGGTGGGCGGGCTGCTGGGCGGCTGGGCCATCTCGCGCGCCGGGCTGGGCCGGCTCATGCCGCTGCTGCTGCTGGCCATGAACGCGCCCAACCTGTTGTACGTGTGGCTGGCCTGGGCCCAGCCCGAGGGCCTGGTGGTGGTGGCCGCGGCCCTGGCGGTGGAGCAGTTCGGCTACGGCTTCGGCTTCGCGGCCTACATGGTGTTCATGCTCTGGGTGGCCGGCGGGCGCGACGGCGCCAACCCGCACAAGACGGCGCACTACGCGCTGTGCACGGGCTTCATGGCGCTGGGCATGATGCTGCCCGGCATGGGCGCCGGCTGGCTGCAGGAGCAGCTGGGCTACACGGCCTTCTTCGTGTGGTGCTGCGTGGCCACGCTGCCGGCCTTTGCCGCGGCGGCCTGGGCCCGCGTGCCGCGCAGCTTCGGCAGGGACGAGGCCCCGCCCGCGGCCTGAGCCGCGCTCAGCGCTTGCCCAGCAGCCCGCCGAGCAGCCCGCCCAGGTTGGGACCGCCGGCGCCGGCACCGCCCGCGCCACCCAGCAGGCCGCCGAGCAGGGCACCGAGGTCGCCGCCGCCGGCCGGCAGCTGGCCGTTCGGCGTGAGGCCGTCCACCACCTGGGGCAGCAGCTGCGACAGCGGGCCCAGCAGGTCCTGCCCGCCGGCGCCGAGCTGCTGCAGCGCGTCGGGGCCCAGGGCCTGGCCGAGCTGATCGGGCGAGATCGGCAGGTTGGGGCCGGTGGAGATCCAGCTCTGCACGATCTCGCCCAGGCCGCCCTGCTGGAACTTCGCGACCAGGCCCTCGAGGCCGCCGTTCTGCTGCACCAGCTTCATCACCAGCTGCACCAGGTCGGCCTGGCCGCCACCACCGCCGTTGCTGCCCATGGCACCGGCCACTGCGTCGAGAAGTCCCATGTCGTCACTCCGGGTTGGTGTTCGAGGGCGCCGATTCTGGGCCCTGCCCCGCACGGGGCCGCGGGCGCCCGCGGGCCGGCCTAGGGGGCCAGGCCGGCCCAGGCCAGCAGCGCCAGCGGCGCCGTCTCGGCGCGCAGCACGCGCGGCCCCAGCGTCAGCGGTGCGAAACCCGCCGCGCGCGCGGCCTGCAGCTCGGCCGGCGTGAGCCCGCCCTCGGGCCCCGACAGCGTGGTGATGGCCGCCGGGCGCGCCCAGGCCGTGGGCGGGCGCGCGTCGTCGGCGAAGTCCAGCACCCAGCGCGCCTCGGCCTGCGGCGGGGGCGCGGGCGGCAGCGCGGCCAGCCAGGCCCCCAGCTCGCGCAGCGGCTCCACGGCCATGAGCGCCGTGCGCCCGCACTGCTCGCTGGCCGCGCGCACGATGCCCTGCCAGTGGGCGTGGCGCCTGGCGGCGCGCTCGCCGGCCAGGCGCAGCACCGAGCGCTCGGCCTGCAGCGGCTGCAGGCGCGCGGCGCCCAGCTCGGTGGCCTTCTCGACCAGCCAGTCCATGCGCTCGTTGGCCGGCACCACCACGGCCAGCGTGACGGGCCGCGCGAGCTCGCGGTCCACGCGCCGCGGCTCGCCCACGGCCACGCGGATCTCGCTGCGGCCCACGGCGCGCACCGTGGCCGGCCATTCGGCGCCCAGGCCGTCGAGCAGCAGCAGCGCGTCGCCCGGCTGCACGCGCCGCACCCGCGCGTGGCGGTCGGCGGCCTCGGGCAGCGTGGCCTCGGCGCCGGCGGCCAGCGGGGTGTCGACGACGAGGCGCAGCGCCATGCCCGTGGCCGCTCAGGCGCCGTCGCGCAGCGCGCGGCGCAGCACCTTGCCGATGCCACCGCGCGGCAGCGCGTCGCGGAACTCGATGGCCAGCGGCCGCTGGTAGCCCGCGAGGTGGCGCTCGCAGTGCGCGCGCACCTGGGCCTCGGTGGGCTCGGCCGCCGCGGCGGACTCGCGCACGACGACCAGCCGCAGCGCGTCGCCGGCGTCGCGGCCGTCGGGGTGGGGCATGGCCACGGCGGCGCACTCGCGCACGCCGGCCAGGCGCTGCACGACCTCCTCGACGAGGCTGGGCGCCACCGGCAGGCCACCGACCCAGACGATGTCGCGCACGCGGTCCAGCAGCTGCAGCGCGCCGTCGGCGGCCAGGCGGCCGAGATCGCCGGTGCGCAGCCAGCCGCCGGGCAGCATCGCGCGCGCCGTTTCCTCGGGGCGCTGCCAGTAGCCGGCCATGAGCTGCGGGCCGCGCACGGCGATCTCGCCCGGCGCCCCCGGCGGCACCGGCTGGCCGGCCTCGTCGACCAGCATCAGCTCGGTGCCCGGCAGCGGGTAGCCGACATGGCCGCTGAAGCTGCTGTCGTCGACGCGGTTGCAGCTGACGGCGGGGCTGCACTCGGCCAGGCCGTAGCCCTGCACGATGGGGCTGCCGGTCTTGAGCAGCCACAGCATGGCGGTGGCGGGATCGACGGCCAGGCCGCCGGCCAGGCTCAGGCGCAGGGCGCTCCAGTCGATGCGGTCGGCGGCCGGGTGGCGCGCCAGCGCCTCGAACACGGGGTTGAGCGAGGGGAACAGGTGGAAGCGCTCGCGCTGCAGCAGCGCGGCCAGCTCGTCGGTGTCGTGGGGGTCGGCCACCAGCAGCAGGCGCCCGCCGCGCAGCAGCGTGAGCAGCAGCGCGAGCGTGAAGCCGAACACGTGGTGCAGCGGCAGCGCGGCCACGGTCGTCCAGGGCTCGTCGAGCGGGCGGCCCTGCAGCACGGGCTGCAGCCACTGCTCGGCCTGGCGCAGGTTGGCCAGCAGCTGGCGCTGCAGCAGCACGACCCCGCGCGACACGCCCGTGGTGCCGCCCGTGTAGGGCAGGGCGGCGATGTCGTCGGGCCGCGCCGGCGGTGCGGTCAGCGTGACGGCGCGGCCGCGCACCAGGGCCGCGCCAAAGGCCACGGCCTCCGGCAGCGGCGGCGGCGTGGGCCGCGGGCCCTGGCGGTGGCGCCGCAGCGCGGCGCGCACGGGCCCGAGCAGCTCGCCCGGGCCGGCCACCAC
>ERZ1066136.1046-NODE-1046-length-15747-cov-5.960681_pt1 | contig 15747 bp, 15 predicted proteins | sample MGYA00382783_ERZ1066136 | MGnify/ENA primary metagenome ERZ1066136 (study PRJEB33369, sample SAMEA5778366) | biofilm metagenome | biome: Industrial cooling water; feature: Water cooling tower basin; material: Biofilm | place: United Arab Emirates | collected... | reverse complement strand
GTTGAGGAACGTGTCGCTCGGGATGCCCGGCAGCGGCACGCGCGCCTCGCGGCTCATGAAGATCATCTCGTTGGTGGCCGCGATCGATGCCCGCTGATCGCGCGCAATGGCCTCGTGCGCCTGCACCAGGGCCGCCGGGTCCATCCCGGTGGTGTCTTCGCCCGGAGCGGCCTTGGCCAACATCCGAGCCATCTTCTCCTTGCCGCGCGCTGCGCCAGAGGCGTGGAACTTGAGCGTCTGAAAGGCATTACGCATGCGCTCCTTGGTGCGCTCCTTGAGCGAGCGGAAGCGCTCGTCCTGCCGAATCTCAGCCTCGAGGCGCTCGGCGTTCTCCGCGATCTGCTGCTGGATTTGCGCCGCTTCGTTCAGGTTGGCCTGCAGCTGCTCCTGGGCCTGGGCGTACGCTTCGCGGTACTTGGCAACCTCGTCGTCCATGTCAGCTTGCGCACGGGCCAGCGTGGCCTCGCCGTCGGCAACCTGGCTCTCGGCCACCGCGCGTTCCGTCACGTTGAGTTCGACCAGCTTGGCGCGGCGCTCCAGCAACGCCAGGGCCTGCTTCTCCAGCTCGGCGGCGCGTTTCTGCAGCGGGGCGGCCAGACGCATCAGGCGCGACATGGTCTCGCGCGTCTGGCCCATGGACTTGCGCAGCGCGCTCAGCGCGTCGCTGGCCAAGTACTCTTCCAGTGCTTTGAAGCTGTCGAACAGCACGCCACGCTCGTCGGGCCCTGCGAACATCTCCTGCTGTTGCCCGGTGCGTGCCGCGCCTCGTTGCTCCAGCGGACCTTCTTTCAAGTTGGCCACAGGCTCAACGCCCATCGCAGACGTGCGGCCTTCCATAGACGTACCGCGCAGCTGCTCCCGCTCCCGTTGCGTGAGCGCGCGGCCGCGGCGCTCTAGCAGAGGCTCGGTTTCCGATCGACCGCCCTCTTCCAGCCGGCGCAACCCATCTTCCAACTCGCGCTCAAGATCCGTCGTGTCCTGGCCACGCGCAACGCGGTTGCCGAACTCGATGGCGGACTCTGCCATTCGCTGGGGCACCCGCCCTGTGCGGGAAGGGGGCAGCGCCTGTTCCTCCATGCCGCGGTCGCGCAAGACCGCATCTCGGTTCTCGTCCAGCTGGTCCAGCAGCCGGCGCTGCTCCGGCGTGGCCCGGGCCCGCGCGCCGCGCAGTGCGTCATCCAGGCGCTGCTCGACGGGGCGGTTGCTGTCGGTGCGGTCCACGCCCGGGGCGGTCTCCTGCCGGCCGGCGCTGCGGTTGCGGATCTGGTCGATACCCTCCAGAATGCTCTGGGCGGCAGCGTAGCGGTTGCTGAACGTGCGGTCGCCCGGCCGGCGCGACTCCTGGTTCTCCAGGCCGAAGCCGGTGGGCCCGGCGCCAGGGCCAGGAAGGTCGGTGCGGAACGGTCCCTGCGGCGTCTGCACGGGCTCCATCTCCGGCTCTTTGCGCGTACCCATGTTGACCACGTTGCGGGTATCGCCGAAGCGGGACTTCAGGTCTTCCAGCAGGGGGCGCAGTTCCAGCAGCACCATGCTGCGCTCGGCCGGCGTCAAGGCAGAACCGCGCAGCGACTCGATCTCGCGCACCAGGGTGTCGGCCACTTGTCGCTCTGCGGTCTTCAGCGCGTCTGCATCTGCGCGGCCGCGGTTGAAGCGATCCAGGGTTGAGACCATCTGGCCGAAGGCCCGATAGCGGGCGTCCGTCAGAGCCTGGCGCTGCGCCGTCTGGGCGGGTAGCTGCATGCCGCTGGCGCGCTCGAGCTCGCGATCCTGCAGCTGCGATACGTCGGTCTGAGCCGTGCGCGTCTCTCGTTCGCGGGTGCGGGCGCTCTCGCGCAGCGCGCGCAGCTCCTGCACCAGCTCTTCCACCGCCTGCCGGTTGCGCGTCGCCTTGGCGATGTCGAGATCCGTGAGCACCTGCGCTTCGCTGCGCGCGGTGCCGGCCGTGCCGGTGCCCACGCGATCCACGCCTTCAGGCTCGCCGAACAGACGCGGCTGCTCCGTTGTCAGACCGGTGCCGGCTGCCTGGGCCTCGATCTCGGCCAGCTCACGCTGCAGCTCACGCTGGCGCTGCAGGGCCTGGCGCATGCGCGCAGCCGAGGTGGGGTCGTTCGGGTCCCCCTGGCCCATTTGCCGCAGCGCAGCAATTTCCTGCTCGATCTGCTCGCGGCGCTGCGCCGCCGTCTCGCGGCCCTCGGCCATCTGCCGGGCAAGCATCTCGCGGTTGGCGCGGTCGTTGCGCGCAAAGTTGATTTGCCGGGTCGGGCCCAGATCCAGCGTGCCCTGATCGCCGCCCATCTCCTCGATGCGGCGCGCCAGCTCCAGCGCCTTGGTGGTGTCGCCTGCTTCGTCCGCTGCCTGAAGCTGCTTCTGCAGTTTGGCCAGGGCCTTGGCTTGCGTGCCGGCGTCGGGCAGATTGAGCGCGGCCAGCTCCTGCTCGGCCTGCGCGCGGGCTTGGCGCAGCTGCTCCATCTGGCGCTCGCGCGTCTCGCGCTCGGCGAGCGTGGGCCCGGCCAGGTTGGCCTGGCGGATCTCGTCCATGCGGGCGTCGATCTGCGGGATCCGAGCGCGCAGGAAACCCGCACGCTGCACCGGATCCACCTGCTCAGCAGGCGTCTCCTCGACGTCTGGCGTACCCTCCAACCCGGGAATCGAAGCCTGTCGCGCACCGGTCTCTGGCATGACGGCCGACGGCGCCTCGCGCTCGGCGTCCAGGAACCCCTGCTCGCGGCGCTGCTGCTCTGCAGCAGCCGCGGCACGACGCTGTTCTTCTTCCTGCGCAGCCGCGCCCGCACGGGCTCGACGGCCAAGTGCCATATCCAGCACCCCCTGCGCCAGCGCGCCGACAGCGCCGCCGTACGCAGCGGACTCGCCAAGACCCTCGACCAGCTCCTGCTCGGGCTTGTATATCTGCTGGGCGATCAGGTTCTGCGCCCAGTTGGCCGCAGCTTCCTGCGCCGCTTCTTCCCCGCCGGCCTGCAGCGCGCGGCGCACCATCTGGACGCCGTTGGCCTTGGCCAGATCCGGCACACGGCCCAGAATGCGGAAGGGTGCGAAGATCTCAGAAAGCCCCACACCGGCGCCAAGCAGGGTGGCTGTGCCCCGCTGGTCATCCGTGGCCCCTGCCTCTTCCGCCCGGGTACGCGCTTCACCGGCACCAGCACCAGCACCGAGACCGATTGCTGCGGCGCGCCCCGCAGCGCCTGCGGGTCCCAGCGCGAGAAAAGGGATGAACGAGCCCGCGGCCTGGCCGAGTTTGGACGCGACGCTGTCCTGGTACTCAGGGGCCACTTCGAACGGCGCACGCGCGGCGCCGGCCGTGCGCTTGATCACGTCCCGGGCGCCAGCCTCCATGTCCTCGGGCAGCAGCGCCGAGGCGCCGGTGGCGGCGGACTCGAGCATGTTGACTGCGCCGGTGGGCACGCCTTTGGCGAACGCGCCCAGCGTTCCTGCGATGGTTCGCGGTGCCTGCTGCGTCGGCTGCTCTGGCGCTTCTTCAATGCCGAAGGCCTGTGGGTACTCGCGCTGCGCGCGCTCCCACGCGTCCGCAGGCTGCTCCCCCTCTCGTACCGTGATGAACGAGCCGTCCGGAAGGGGGAGGTATTGGGCCATGGCTGTGTGTGCTCCGCAGAGACTGAAAAGCGCCGACTGGCGGCGCTTTGATTATGCCCCGTCAGGGCCGGATCGTCGCCCCCTGCCCGGGGGCCGCCACCGGTGCAGGTGGGAACATCCGCGAGAAGGCGCCGAAGGTCATGGGCTGCGCGCCCGGGTTGAGCGGATCGGGCTTGAAGCTCTTCAGGTAGTCCACGTAGGCTTCGCGCGGGTCGAAGCCGCCCCCGCGAGATCCGATCTCCTGGATCGCCTGGTGCAGCGGGATGTTCTTGCTGGCCGCGTACTCTCGTGCCAGTTCCAGCGTGGCGTTGCTGCGCCCGCCGGCGGCGATGCGCGCATTGGCCTGGCTGGCCTCGATCTCGCGCTGTTTGAGCGCGGCCTGGAACGCCATCTCGCGCTGCTTGGCCTTGAGCGGCACGCCCACACCCTTCCACAGCTCGAAAGTCGAGCGTTTGGCATCGCGCTCCACACCGCGGATGCGCGAACGGATCTCCGCCAGCTTCTCGCCGCGGGCGTTGCTCTCCTGGCGGCGCAGCTCCAGCAGCTCGTCCATCTTCTCGCCGATGCCTTCGCGCTGCGCCTCGATCTTCTCCATGTCGCCCTTGTAGGCGCCCACGCCCTTGAGCGCACCTTCACCGATCGCGGCGAGCGCACCCCGGCTGGGATCCGCGGACAGGATGGCCAGGCCGGCCTGGATCAACGCCATGTTCTTGGCATCGCGCGTCTTGTCCTCGAGTCCAGCCTCGCGCTCTTTCAACCGCTTCTCGCGCTGTTCGCCGAAGACGCCCTGTTCCTTGAAGCGCTGCTCCATGTCGGCCTTCTCGCCCTCGAGCACACGGCGCTCTTCAGCGGACATCTCACCGATGCGGCGTTCGCCCTCGGCCACGACTTCGTCAGCCCCCATGTCAGGAACCAAGGCGCCCAGGCCAGCACCCGCCGAGCGGGACGAGCGCAGCCCCACACCGCCACTGACCGTGGGCGTACGCGAAGGGGGTGCTTCTTCTGCGGGCTCCGGCATCTGCGCAGGTGCAGCCGCTGCCAGGCCTTCGGCCATCGGCGGGGCGGGCGTGCGACGCCCCTCGTTGCCATAGTAGACCGGGGGCGTTTTTTCCTGCCGGCGGAACTGATCGTAGAACGGCGTCATGCTGTCGACGTCGGCCCCTTCGGGCGCCAGATACGGACTGATGTATCCTGCGTCGATGCCTGCTGCGCGCATGGGGCGCACCACCGCGGTGTCGTACGCACCGGCAAGCCCGCGTACAGGCAGCGTGCCCACATCGGCGATGGCCGCGCCTGCGCGCTTCATCTGCTCCCAGACTGCGCGCCCAAATTTGGCGATGCCTTCTCGATCGGACATGCGCTGCTCTTCCAGCGCGCCGCCGTCGGCGTAGCTCACCAGACCGCCATCGGCGTACTCGATCTGCGGCGCGGCCGCGGCGATGCCTTCGAGCTCGCGCTCGATGACCGTGCCCTGCTTCGGCTCGACGTCCTGTGCGTTGGCTGCAGCCTGTCGCAGCTGCTGACGGCGTCGGCTCTCCGCGATGGCCAGGGAGACCGTATACGGATCGTCCTTGTGCATCTTGGCGTAGCCCTGCAGCGCCTGGTCCGACATCTGCGAGAGCTGCGCGGTGAGCTGCTGCGGCTGCGCGATGGCGCCCCCGGCGGCGTAAGCCTCGACGATGCCGCCTTCTTTGAAGAGCTTGCCGAAGCCCGCGGCCGCGGTGCCAAGGCCCGCGAGTTGCTGCAGGCCCGAGGCCTGGGGCTGCGAGCTGTACATCGTCCGCGTGGATCCGCTGACGCCGCGCAAGATGTCCGACAGGAAGCCGAGCTGCTGGTACGGGTAGTCGCGCTGTGCCTGGAAGTCTGCGTACTGCTGGTCGAGCTGACGCTGGCCCAGTTGCTGGCGTTGACCACCGAGCTGGTTGAGCAGATTGGTGGTGTCCATCTGCTGGCCGAACTCGGTGTTGAACTGCTGGCGCCCGGACTCGTACGCCGACTGCAGCCCCCGCCCCTGAATGTCGCTCAGGTTCGTCATGAGGTTGCGGTTGGCTTCCGCGTCCATGATGGCCTGGCGCGACCCGCCGAAGGCGCCGGCTTTGACCGCCTGCGCGTTGCGCTGGGTGGTAGCGATGCCCGCATCGCGGACAGCTTCCCGCTTCTGCGCGTCGACCACGTTCTGCATGTACGGCGACATAAAGTTCGACGACATGGCCGGGTTGGTGAACGACGCACTGGCAAGCCCCTGTGCCTGGCCGAAGGACTGTTGCTGCAGCGGATCGAAACCTTGGATGCGCGCGCCGGTGTAGGGCTGGTAGGGCTGGTTGGACAGTGCTTCCGACTTGCCCACCAGGTTCATGAACGAACCTTCGGCGTACTCAGGAATGTTGGACGTGTACGTGACGCCCGTGGACGTGCCGCCACCACCGCCACCCATGCGCTTGTAGCGCCGGTCGGGACCGACTTCCGTGACGCACTCGCCGAGCGGTTCGCCCAGAGCGTAAAGTTGACGACGGCTGATGCTCATAGCTCGACTCCCACGATGCGGTACTTCTCGTTGAAGCCGTAGCGGCTCCAGAGGCGGGCGATCGATTCGCGCGCCGCGCCCTCCAAAGCGGTGGCTCCGAACTGTCGCATGAGCACCTTGAGCTGCTCGAACGTGTCCTCGTTGCTGATCAGGCGGCCACCGATCGCCGTAATCATCGCGATTCTCGCACGGGGGCGGTTGTAGAACCAGACCGTCGCCGCGCCACGTACCTCCCCCTCGTCAACAGCGACCAACAAAAGCCACTGCCCCGTGCTCACCAGGGTGCGCACCTCATCGAGCGTGTAGTCGTCCGAGAACTGGAGCGCCGAAGCGATATGCGCTTCAACCGTGGGCCATGTCTGATGCACCCACTCGAGCGGCACGTGCTGGATTTTCACGTAAGCGCCTCACGCAGATCGACGGGGCGCTGCTGCTGGCTCTTGCCGTGCGCCATGGTGCGAACCCGATCGAGCATCTTGTAGAGCTTGCGCGCGCCGCCCGCGGCTCGCACTGCTTCCGGCGGTAGGTACGCTTCCTGGCGTGCCAGGCGTGCGGGCCGTTTGCCGTCGATGCTTGCGGGGATGTCATCGCTCTGGCCATCGCCCGGGCCGTCGATCGGCTGCGCGCCGAGCTGCGCCAGGGCTTCGAGCCCTGCGTTGGAACTGCCGTTGCCCACCATGGAGACGACGTCTGCCGGGATGATGAACCCGCCCTCGGCCAGCGTGACCTCGCCGCCAGCGGCATAGCGGTACTTGCGCCTGTTCGACATCAACGCCTCGATCAGCGATGCAGGCAGCGTGTCGCCGCCCGCCATGGCGCTCGCGACCGCGTTTGCCATCGACTGCGGCGTCCAAGCCACCTCTCCCGAGGCGCTGCCGCTCGTCATCTTTGGGGAGAAAGTCCCGCTACCCGCGTTGAAGTTGTACGCCGGTGCACCGGATTCCGTTTTTGCCTGCACCTGCCCGCCTTCGGCGTAGCGGCGGTTGTACTCCGGCGTGAACCAACGCCGCTCGGAGGAAGCGGCAGGGCCCGTCATCTCGCCGCCGGTGTAGCCAGCGTCGTAGTCGAACTCGCGCTTCTCGCCGCTGCCGAATTTGCGGGGGGCGCCCTCTTCACCGTCCGCCATCGCTTGCTGATACAGCAGCGGTGCTGCGGCCAGACCCGCGGACTTGGCCGCTGCCATAGGACCGCCCATGTAGCTGATTGCGGTGCCGGGGTTGGTCACGGCGCTTGCAAGCCCCTGGCCGGCGGCTTGCGCCGCTGTCGGCATCACGTTGCCCGCAGCGCCCGTGATCATGCTGTCGACGGCAGCCGCCTGCCCCATGTTGGACAGGCCCTGTCCGAGTTGAGCACCACCGTAACCGCCCGCGGCCCCCAGCGCCGCGCCCATCAGCGGGTTATCCTTGTTCTGCAGCGCGCCCGTCAGACCGCCGACGATCATGCCCGAACCCGGAACGATGAAGTTGGCCGCGGTGCCCAGGATGGTGGGCAGCAGGCTGTCCAGGAACCCCGCTTCCGGCAGCCCCGTCTTGGGGTTGCGCGTGAGCGAGCCGCCGACCGCTTTGGCCAGGCCTTCCATGGCGCGCACTTCGCGCTTGGTCAGGTGGACCAGCTCGGTGTCTTTCCCACGCCCCTGGGCACGAAGGTGTTCGGCGGCATCTTTCAGGCTCATGGCGGCTCCTTTGGCCAGATTTTAGGTCTTGATCTTCAAGACGTCACCCGCCGTGGTGTCGCGGTACACGTCGCCGCGACGCAGGGAAGCAAGGTCCGCTTGCGTTGGTAGTCGATCAACGTCGATGTTGAGCGAAGTCACGTTGATGGGTTGAACCGCTGCTTGCGCGGTGAAGAACAGCCGCAGGATACGCAGCAGCTCTTCCATGTAGCTGCGGCTGTAGGCATCCGGTGCAGAAGGCAGACGCGGTGGTCGCACGCTCACCCCCTCCGTCCGTCAGGGCGCATGTCCACGCGCGGGGTCCCGAGCTGCCAGGCAACACCCAGGTCGCTCGACTCGATGCGCATCGCCATCTGGCGCCCGCGCACACGGATGTTGACCTGCTCAGTGAACTGCTCGACGGGCACTGTCGCGCTGCGCACCACCTGGGCATCGGGTTCCCCACCGACCGAACCGCGGTAGTTGGCGCCAGGGGCCGCGCGGGGCTTGAGCGTGACCAGCACGCGCGGGTTGACTGCGTCCGAGTTTTCGAACGTCACGTCGGGCAGCATGCGCCACACGAAGGCTGCGCGCTCGCCATCGCCTAGATCGGCGTCTGCCGACTCGATGAAGGCGGCGATGGCCTGCGGTGTGTCAGTCGACAGATCGTCGACACCCGTCTCCTGCTGCACGACGCGGTCTTGCCAAGCCGCCAGGGGGTTGCCACGAAACGCACTGTCCAGCCACGCCGTGCGCTCTAGCGTCCCGTAGTACCAGATGTCCTCGGCGTAGTTGTAGACGACGTAGTCGTTGACCACGGTCTGGTTCTTGCGCGGGTAGATCCACCAGACCTCGTTGAAGGCCTCGTTGGTGCCGCAGACGACTTCCTCTCCTCGTGCGGCATCGAAGCGCGAAAACACGAAGCGGCGCAGGTCGCAGCGCATGGTCTGCACACGGCCGTCGTAGCGGTAGAACTTGTCGGCACCCATCCAGAACGCTGTGTTGTTGGCCACGGCCATCGCCTGCGGCCCCGCGATCGAGATGTTCTCGCCAAGCAGCTGGAAACCCCAGATGAACGGCGGGCCTTGGTACTGGCCCGAGTAGAGCGCGCTGTCCGTCCAGATCAAGATCTCCTGGCGGATCTGGCGCGCAGCCACGATACGCGACCCCGTGGAGAGGCGAATGCCGCCGGCCTGGTTGGTCGCCGCTGGCGTCCAGTTGGTGTAGTCCTCCTGATCAGACCAGCGGATCAGCATGGAGTCGAGCTGTGTGCCCCCGATCTCGTTGCACCCAAAAACGAGCACGAAGCGCGAGACGTCCGATACCAGCAAAGCGTTGTGCACAACGGGGACACCAGATCCCACAACAGCCACGCCGCGAGTGTTCACACCGACAGAACTGTCCCAGTAGTAAAGGCCGTCGCCGCGGGGGCCGTAAATCAGGTCTTCGCCGTAGTTCGCATGGTTCCACAATCGCAGCGAAGAGATGCTCGATGCGCCCACCCCCCATGCCCCAGCGCCCCATGCCCCAGCGCCCCATCCCGAGACGGTTTGAGCGTTGGCTGCGCCGGTGTTGACCTGATATGCGCCCACCACGGATGCGCCGCCGTTGCCGGTGTCGCTGCCGTTGGCCGTGGCCGAGACGCGGATGGTGTAAGTGTCCGAGGTGGGGACAGTGACGATCTGGTGCTCGGCATTGAGGATACCGGCCGTGATGTTGCCGCCCAGCCCCACAGCGCCGCTGTAGGTGACGAAGTCATTCGGAATCGCGTCGTGCCCGACATCCGTGACCGTGATGATGTCACTACCATCAACCGCAGCAAAAGTCACCGCGCCTGCCGCTGTCGTCTCGCGCAGGGGTGTGATGTCGTAGTAGACGCCGCCGCGTTCGACGTAGTACTTCAGGTGCGTCCCCACGCCCAGGAACGCGGTGCCGCCCAACGTAGCCCACTCGAGCAGTGTGCGGCAAGTGCCCAGGAATGTGTTGACGGAGATGCGCTGCCAGCCACCGATCTTCTCGGGGAAGCCTTGTCGGAACCGGACCTTGTCCGAGGCCACCCAACCGCCCTTGTTCGACGTGTTGGTGATCTCCTTGTTGATTCCCGGTTTGAAGACGAGCTTGGTCAGCGCCATGCTCAGCTCAGCGGCACATGCCGCCCTTCTTCATGGGCTTGCGTGCCGCACCGTAACCACGCACTTCACCGCCCTTCTTCATGCCCGCCTCGCGCCGCGACGGGTCGTTGGCGCGATTGGAGCCGCCCAGCATGCCGGTCTTTTGCTTGCGCATCGGCATCATCGCCTGGGCCTCTTCTTCGGTGCGCGGGCGCGATTTGCGCATCTCACCGACGGTCGTCACCTTGTTTCCGCGTTGCAGGATCTGGGCCATGGTCACTCCTTGGTGGTTCGCTCGGATTCTACCGAGGGGGTGTCGTCCCTGCCAAGGGCGGCGGCACGGCATTTGCGGTACTGCCCGGCTACCTCCACCAGCTTGAGCGTGGTGTCGCCGAACGTGTCTTGCTCAGGGGCGAGCGGGCTTAGCGGGGGGCACGACGCCACCACCAGGGGGTTCGGCCCGGCCAGTAATGGCGTTGTTGAGGGCGCGCATGCCTGCAGGGTCATGGCGGCAGTCGCGGTACTGCACGCGAGTGCGAACCTCCCGAATAACGGGCTGGGTGACTTCCACATTTTTCACCTCGATCTTGGAGAGCAGGTCGCCAACCTGCAAGTCGCGAGCCGCCACTGCCGCCGTTGCTACGTCCTCGGCACGCTTTTGCCGCGCGAGCTCTCGGTCCTGACCGACCTCGATCCCGTAGAAAAACACGCCCGCCACACCAGCCACCGCCAGCGCGGCGCCGCCGAGCACCACGTAAAGATTCATTTGCCCCCCACGCGGTGCAGGAACCAGCCGTAGACGAATGCTTCCTGGCTGGCTCGGCGCTCAGCGAGCGTGATGTAGCGCTCCCCCTGTTGACTGTCGAGCATGCGAAAGAGCACCACGTGCCCGTCCTTGCCGCGGTGGCCTAGGAAGGCGCGCAAAGCCGCGATCGTCATGCGCCCGATCTGGCCGTCAATCACAATGTCGGGGTAGATTTTGGCTTCAAGGTTGAGCACGTTGAGCGCCCGCTGCAAAAACGATGCGGCCACCGCCTGGCCCATGTTGACACCCGTGTCGAGCATCTCTTCTGCCACCACAGCGCTGTGCTCGTTGACGAGGTTGAAGCGTGGCTGCTCCCAGTAGCGCTCGATGTAGATGGCCTTGGCCACAGGCCGTGGCAGATCCTGCATGCGCCCGTGGTAGCCAAAAGCGCGCGCCACCTGCTCGGTGATGCCCCAGTTCGTGGGACCGCCTCGATCCGCCGGGTGGTCCACGTAGCCGCCCTCACGGGCGATCAGCGCATCGAAGTAGGCGTCGACTTTCATTGCTTGGGCACCATTTGCAGGTGTCGGGTGATGGCCGTCGCCACAGCGATGGCCAGAGCGCCGTAGCCAAGCGCCTGTTCAGAGGTCAGTCCCAGCAGCGCGAGTATGGCCTGCTGTTGCTGCTCGGTGAGCGTCAACCAGGCACTGGCCGCGCCGCTCACGATGTACATGACGATCATGGTTCCGTAGCGCCATACCTGCCGCGCGTCTTCAACGAGAGTGACTTTCATGGCTTGTCCACTTTGTGTTTGAGCTCACCGTAGAGCTCCTTGAGCTGGCTGTCCATCTGGTCGGACATGCGATCGATGCGGTTGGTAACCGCGGTCGTCATCTCGCGCATCGACTCACGTAGTTCCTCACGGGTCACGTAGCTGCCGACCATGAGCACCTGCAGCTTATTGACCTCTCCAGCCTGATCATGGGCGCGGCGCCGCAACTCCTTGATCTCATTCCACATGTTCGTATTCCACCAGCCGAAGCCGGCGAAGAGCACGCCGATAAGCAGGTCGATCAACCATAGTGCGTTTCCTTCGGCCATGTCAGTGCTTTCCGTCGTCTTCACAGGCGTCCAGAAAGACCTGCACCGCGGCCGCGAACTTGCGACGCGCTTCGTGCTGCCCTGTGTCCTCTTGCATCGCCCGAATCCGCTTGCTCACGGTGTACTGTCCAGGGCCAGGGCGACCAAAGACCCACCACCACTCGGTATAGTTTGCAAGCAGATCCATCAGGTACGCCAACGCCGCAAAGACGCCGACGAGGTTGTACCAGTGCCCCCGCTTGTACTTGATGACAGCGGGGTACAGAACCATGAGGAGCAGCGTCAGCGGCATATCAAGCCTCGATTCCCGCCGCAGTGGTGAACAGCGCGTCAAGCTGCGCATCGGTGAGCCCCAGTGTTGCCGCCATGGACAGCATGGTCGGGCTCTGCCTGCGGAACTCCTGCGCGTCCTGCCAGGCCAATCTGGCAAGCATGTCCGTCTGCGGGTCGGTCATCAGCGACTCAACCGTGGTGAGCAGGCCAGCCAGGTGAAGCGCCGCGCGGGCCTGAAACCGCGTGACGACTTGGGGAACATCATCGAGCGGGGGTTCTTCCTGCTCTGGCTCCGGCGGGTTCACAAACACCCAGCCGTTCTGCCACAGCGCCACCTTGCCCTGCGGGACATTCGGCGGTGGCACATCAATCGCCCCACCGGGAATCAGAAAAACGCCGGGCTCAAGTGGCGACTCGTCGGCCTCTACGGCACCCGCGAAGTAGCCGTCTGCGTCGAGTTGGGAAACGATCTTCATGGGCTACCTCAGTACTTGATGCAGAAAAGCAGGGCGATGTTTCGGGGGCGGGCTTCGCTGCCCCCATCCGGCAAGATCCCGACATCCGCGCCGTTCGACGTGCTTCCAGGGCTCCCGCCCGTTGATACGCCTCGCGCCATCCTGTTCACGTAGCTTCCACCCTCGGTCGGGTCCACATAATCGGCGCCGTGCCGGTGTGCCAAGTTTTGACTTCCTTGGACACTCGCAAATGCACGGCCAGAGTCAAGCCCCCTTCCATCGTCCCAGCCCCTCACGAACTCGCCACGAAGGTCTGGTAGGTTGAAGGTGGTTGAGCCGTCACCAGCCCCGAAGGTCGTTCCGATGGCTGCAAAAAGCGCCTCGTAGGTCGTGCGCGAGACTGCTGCGCCGTTGGCCTTGAGCCAGCCCGTAGGGGCAGAGTTGCGCGCAAAAGCGCCGACCAGCCCGGTGGGAACAAGTGTGTCGCTGGCGGGGTTTGACGTCAGGCCGACAGTGCGCCAAACCGTGCCGTCAGTAACCACCCACGTCGTCTGGTTAGGTGCGATTGCCAGCGTCGCGGCCCCGTCGATCGTCTCTGCCCCGTCCGGATCAATCGTGATCGTTCCAGAGCCTGCGTTCACGACCCCAAAGATGAAGCCGTCACCCAACGTGGCGGCTGCGGTGAGGGACAGCGTGAAGCTGTTGGTGCAGAAGATCACATCGCCGCGGTCACCCTCGACCACGGTGTAGGCGCTGGACTTGGCCTGGGTGTCTGCGCCGAGCGCGCCGAGCGAACTGAGCGCCGATCCGTTGGAGCCCGTGCCGGACAAGGGCGGCAGGCCGATCGCGTTCGTGACGTTCGTGCCATCGCAGTACAGCAACGCGCGGCTCCCGTTCGGAACGGTAACCCCTGTGCCGGCGGCGGTCTTGAAGCGGATCGACTGGCTGCCCGTGGTGGCGTTGAGCACCACGTACAGCTTGGACACCGACGGGCAGATCACGTCCCGGGTCGCGGTGAGCGAGCCGCCGCTGAGCGCGATGAACATGCACCGGGCTTGGTCCGCCGCCTCGTTGGCTGTGGACAGCGTAAGGTTGGCGTCCGTCATGGTGATCGCGGCGGTGCCAGCGATCGCGTCCTCGACCAGCTCGGTTAGGCCGTTGTTGACGGTATCGCCCCAGGTGCCGGTCAGCTCCCCGGTTACCGGGAGCACCAGCCGCAGGCTTGAAGTGTATGAACTGGGCATCTCAGGTCCTCAAGGTTCTATGTCTCGCCACCTGGGTGGCTGGGCGTCGTTCACATCGGTCCAGCCGGGCGTCTGCGCGTTGGCGACATTCTGCCAGTTGGTGGTCTGGTTGTCATTCACCGGCGTCCATCCGGGCGCCTGCGCCGGGTCCACCGGACTCCAGGGTCGCCCGCCCGCGTCGGGCACTGGGTTCCACAAGAACGCAAAGAGGGGGCGATCTGCGCTCTGGGCCCCCGTCTGTATCGAGACGCTGATAGTGTAAGTCAGCCGCGGCGCAGCCTCAACGGTTGCGGCCTCCAGCACGGTCACTTCGTAGATGTTGGCCGGGCGATCCACGTCCGTCGCGTCCGCTCCCCGCGCGGTCTCCGCGATCTGCAGAAACACCGTGGCCCGGGCATCATCGAAATCGATACCCCGAGCGGAGATGGCCACCTGCACCGCCGCCAGCAGCTGAGCTGTCAAAACGTCCCGAGCCGTACCCGTCTCGCTGACCGAGGGGCGGAGGGTGCTGGGGGCCACTGTCAGCGTCTCTGCGGCGCGCAGCACGTCGCTCAAGGCGCCCGAAAAGCTGCTGGGTGCCACACGGTCATCCTGCGCGCCTTGCGCATTCTCGACCGCCACCGCATCGTAGACCGTACACCCCCATCCTGACTGTCCCCACGACCCCGTGCCCCAGATGGCCAAACGAGGTTGCGTGTCGTCAACAATTTCGTCAGCGGCACTTGCGACCTCGGAAACGGCCAGGAACACCGTTGTCTGCGCGAACAGGACTTCCGCCGCGAGCGAGGCTTCGTCCACCCGAACCACAAACGCCGTCGACGAGAGCACTACCTCCGAACCTGCCGCAGCGTCCTGAGCAGCAGCGTTCAGCGTTGCCCTGGTGCTGCTTTGGTCTTGGCCCCGAGCGGAGTCCGCTGCCACGCCCTGAAGCGCTGCTGCTGCCGCTGCTGTATCTTGCCCCCGAGCGGAGTCCGTGGTGCTGACGTTGAACACGTTCCCCGCGGGTGGGGGCGCGGCAAAGAAATCGGACGCCAGTACCGCTGACGCCTGGGGCTGGTCCCAGGTATCGGAGCCACCCCGCAGGCCCGCTGGCAAGTCGCGCTGCGGGTCTTTGATGGCCATGGCTTACCCGTGGGCGATCTTGCCCTGGCCGCGTACCGTGCCGGTTGTGGTGGTGCCGCAGCGCATGATCATCTGCAGGCAGGAGTTGTTCGGCACCTCGGGCAAACCGAGCAGCGCCCAGTCGAACATCTCGGTCTTGTTCAGCAGCGGTGCGCTCACGCTGGTCCGCGGCCGGGTTGCCGTGATGCCGAAGTTGCCGGCCGTGCCGGTGGTAGCCGACAGCGTCACGCTGTTGACCGCCTTGATGAATTTCCCGGCCACAGCCGACACCAGCGGATACAGGCGGCCCTGCCTCGGCGTGGCGCCCAGGGCGATGGCCGCCAGGTTGCCTGTGGTGTCGTCGTTGTACGTCACGGCCACGGTCGCGTTCACACCGGTCGCGCCCAGCGCGGTGTAGACCTCCAGCCACCACTGCACGTCGCTGTAGTTGGCGTCGCCGATGCGATCGACACCAGGATTGGTGGTGACCAACGAGAGCGCGCCCTGCGCAGTGGTCACCGTCCCGGACAACCCGCTCATGGCGGCCAGCCGATCGTGGATCTCCAGGTTGCTCGCGCTGTTGCCGAACTGCACCGCCAGCCATGCCAGATAGCTGGTCGCCGGCGCGGTTTGGTTGGCGAAGCCGAAGGCGCCCACCGTGGCATTGGTCGGAACTGCCGCAGCACCCGGGGCGGCGCCGGCGCCCGGCACGCCGGTGGCGGTCCACAGGCTGAAGAACTGGCCGGCCGCAGCGTTGGCCAGCGATGCCTTGTCGATCACGAGGCTGCTGCTGTTATTGCCCAGCGCGTCGATCAGCTGGTCTCGAGTGGTGATCATGCGGAGGCCTCCAGACAGACGGCATCGAAGCCCCCGCGATCTCCCAGGATGTACACGGTGCCGTCGTCGTCCGTGTTGATCACTTCCGTCACGATG
>ERZ1066136.1043-NODE-1043-length-15790-cov-24.299523_pt1 | contig 15790 bp, 12 predicted proteins | sample MGYA00382783_ERZ1066136 | MGnify/ENA primary metagenome ERZ1066136 (study PRJEB33369, sample SAMEA5778366) | biofilm metagenome | biome: Industrial cooling water; feature: Water cooling tower basin; material: Biofilm | place: United Arab Emirates | collected... | reverse complement strand
ACCGTACTACGAGTTTCGCCAACGAAGCCAGCGGCGATGAGACCAAGCGAGGCGGCGCCGTTCGGCCCTGGGCGCGGCACTGGCCCGGACTCCTCACCACGGGCCTGCTTCGGCGGCCAGGGTGCACCTGCGGCTGGTGCCGGAGCGGGCCGTGGTACAGTGAAATGTCCCGGAGGACATGTCCTCCGCGTCGCGCGGCGGCCGGGCGCGAGGTGCCGCCGCCGCCGGGCCGGGGGATGTCCCCGGCCCCGGGTCCAGCCGTCGCGCGCCTCCCGGGCGACGCGCGCCCTCGGGCGTCCTCGGGCGTCCTCGCCGCCCTGGGCTGGCGGGCGATGGCGACGCGGGCGCTGGCGGTGCGGGTCCACGGGGTGGCGCCTGCCGCGGGCGAGCGCGGCGTCGGTCGCGGACGACGGCGCGGCGGGACCCTACCGGGGGGCGCCGCGCCGTCGCGGCGGCTCCGCATGTTCGCCCGGCCGCGACACCGGCGGCCGCGAAGCCGTCGGAACGGGCGTCCGCTCGCCCGGGCGCCGCCTGCCGTGGCGGCGCCGAAAGCCCGTGCCTTCTTCACTCGTGCCGCATCGATGCGGCCCATGGGGCCCGCGGCGGGTGCGTCGCCCGGGCATGAAAGAGAGGCATTATGGGATTCAATCCGCTCGCCGAGCGCGGCATTCCTCTGGACAGACAGCTCCGTAATTGGGCGGAGCTCAACGTCGTTCCGTTCGACAAGCGCGCCGTCCACCCCTACACGCGCACGCGCGTCATCACGATGAACGGGATCGAGATCGAGTCGATCCTGTCCTCGCACCAATTCGCGCGCCACACCGACAACTGGGGCGTCAAGACCGACCTCGCGTTCATCCGGCGCGTCGAGCAGCAGCAGCAGAAGGCGGTCAACTGGCTGATCCCGGGCGACCAGACCGTGCTGGAGACCACGCTCGGATACGAGCAGGTCGCCGTCGATCTGACCGCGGGGCTCGCCCGCAACGAGCCCGACCCGTACCTCAAGCAGGTCCTCGACTTCGGCCTGCTCGAGGACTTCGACCACCTGTACCGCTACGCCAACCTGATCGACCTGATGGAGGGTCCCGGGCGGGTGGTCGAGATCGTCGGCGCCCTGACCGAGGTGATGCCCGGGCGGCCGACGGTCTTCGAGCACCGGCACCCGCTCGACGAGGTCCGGCGGCACTTCGACCGCCACACCGTCGACCCGCTGTCGCGGCTGCACGCGATGACGATCCTCGCCGCCGAGCAGCAGACGATGAACTTCTACATGAACGTCGGGCCGACCTACGTCGCGCCGCTGGCGCGCGGGCTGTACCTCGAGATCGCCCAGATCGAGGAGCAGCACGTGACGCACTACGAGTCGCTGCTCGACCCGCTCGACTCGTGGTTCCAGCGCGAGCTCTTCCACCACTACAACGAGTGCTACCTCTACTGGTCGTTCATGCTCGACGAGGTCGACCCGCGGATCCGCCAGATCTGGGAGCTGCACCTGATGATGGAGATCGAGCACGTCCGCGTCGCCGGCGAGATGCTGCGCCGCCACGAGGGCGTCGAGCCGGAGCAGATCCTGCCGCGGGAGCTGCCCGCGCCAACCCGCTTCCGCGAGAACAAGGAGTACGTCCGCCGCGTGCTCGCCGATCAGGTCGGCCTGACCGGCCTGCGCACCGGCTTCGTGCCCGTCTCGGCGCTGCCGCCCGACGCGCTGTACTTCCAGTACCAGCGGGCCGTCAACGCCGGCGTCCCGGTCCCGAGCGAGCAGGTGATCGTCGAGCACGTCGCCCGCTTCGGCCGCGACTTCCGCCTGATGACCGAGGGCCCCCACCCGGTCCCGGCGCTCCGTGACCCCAATGTGATGACCCAGACCGCCGCCGCCGTCGGCGCGGCCGAGTGAAGGAGACGACCATGGCAACCCTGATTGTGACGAAGGACAAGGGCGGCGCCGGGCGCCCCGCGCTGATGACCGTCATCCCGCCGGAGCGGGAGGTCCCGCTCGCGGCGCTCCGCGCGAGCGGCGAGCAGGCCGGCCTCGACGGGCTCGCGTTCGCCGACCTGCTCAGCGCGATCACCATGCACGAGCGGGCGGCGGCCCGGTTCGCCCTCGCGGCGGCCGAGCAGACCGAGAACCCGGCGCTGCGCCAGCTCCACCAGGCGTTCGCCCGCGCGCACGCCGACCACGTCGCGACGCTCGAGTCGCTGATGGACGCGGTCGGGCTGCCGCCGCGGTACGCCAGCCCGGCGGCGCGCCTGACCGGCTACCTCGCCGAGTCGGCGACGCGCGCCCCGCTGCTCGCGGGCTCGGTCGACCCGCGGACGCTCGAGTGCGCGAACCTCGACGTCGCGCTCTCGCTGGCCGAGTGGTGCGCCGCCGACGTGCGCCTGCTGGCGAAGATCGCCGCCGAGGCCCGGCCCTCGAAGGTGACGACGGAGCTCCGCGACGCCGTCGAGGCGCTCAGCGCCGACGCCGGCGCCCTCGAGCGGCTCCGCGACATGCGCGAGCAATTCCTCGTCGCCGTGGTCACGCGGGGCGGCGCGTAGGGCCCCACGCGGACCGACGCCGCACCGCCGCTCAGCCGCCGCGCGGGCTCGCGGGCGCGAGGACCCGGCGGCGCGGGCGTCCGCGCTCGAGCGCGAGCGACTCGCCGGCCACGACGACCTCGACCGTCGCCGCGCGGCCGCTGGTGTACGCGACCTCGACCTGGTCCCGCGTGACATGGACGTCGAGCCAGGCGCCGCGGACGAAGAACCGGGTCCGCAGCTCGGTGAGCGCGTCGGGCAGGCGCGGCGCGAGGTGCAGCGTGCCGCCGCGGACGACCGCGCCGGTGTAGCCGCGCTTGAGCAGATCGACCGCGCCGGCCATCGCGCCGAGGTGGATCCCCTCGGGCGTCGTCCCGCCCTGGATGTCGTCGACGTCGGAGCGCAGCGCCTCCGCGAACAGGTCGAACGAGCGCGCGCGGTCGCTGCGGGCGAGCACCCACGCGTGGACCACCCGCGACAGCGTCGATCCGTGCGAGCTGCGGCGCAGGTAATAGTCGATGTTCTCGGGGATCCAGCGCGGCTCGAAGGCGTAGCCCATCGCGGCGAGCAGGTCGACCAGCGCGTCGGCGTCGAACAGGTAGAACAGCATCAGCACGTCGGCCTGCTTGCTCGCCTTGTAGCGGTTCGGCGTGTCGCCGTCCGCCTCGAGGACCAGGTCGAGCCGGTGGATGTCGCCGTGGCGCGCCCGCAGGGCCGCGAGGTCGAGCTCCGCGAGCGCCTCGTAGCCGGCGAACTGGCTGATGATGTGCCCGTCGTGGAACGGCACGTACAGCCGCGCGGCGACGTCGCGCCAGTGCTCGCGCTCGACGGCGTCGACGCCGAGCGCGTCGAGCAATTCGTTGCGGCGGTCCTCCCCGAGCTCGGCGAGCGCGCGCTCGGCGATCCGCAGGCACCAGGCGGCCATCACGTTGGTGTACGCGTTGTCGTCGAGCCCCGGCCGCTCGGCGCCGGGGTACGCGGTGTGGAACTCGTCCGGGCCGACGACGCCGCGGATCCGGTAGCGCCCGAGCGCGGGGTCCCAGGCGGCGAGGCTCGCCCAGAAGCGGGCGACCTCGAGCAGGAGCTCCGCCCCGTGGGCGCCGAGCCACGCGTCGTCCCCGGAGACCTCGTAATACGTCCACACGTTCCACGCGACCGCCGCGTCGATGTGGTGCTGCAGCTCGGTCTCGTCGACGATCCAGCGGCCCGAGCGCGGGTTCAGATACGCGTAGGGCGTCTCCTCGCGGCCGCTCGATCCGCTCTGCCAGGGGTAGGCCGCGCCGGTCCGGCCGAGCGCGCGGGCGCGGCGTCGGGCGGCGCCCAGGCGGCGGTAGCGGTACATCAGCAGCGCCCGCGTCAGCTCCGGGTCGCCGTAGCTCAGCAGCGGGAAGATGAACAGCTCGTCCCAGAACACGTGCCCGCGGTAGGCCTCGCCGTGCAGCCCGCGCGCCGGGACGCCGACGTCGCGGCCGAGGATGTGCGGCGAGGCGACCTGCAGCAGGTGAAACACGTGGAGCCGGACGATCCGGTTGATCTCCTCGTGGCCCGCGCCGAGGTCGATGTCGAAGCGCCGCCACAGCCGCGACCACGCCCGCGCCTGGGCGCCGAGCAGCGCCATGAAGCCGGGCGCGTCGGCGACGTGATCGCGGGCGTCGGCCAGCGGCTCGGAGATCGCGTGGTCGCCGTCGCCGTACAGCGCCACCACCTTCTCGAGCGCGATCGGGCGGCCCGCCGCCGCGTCGAGCGCGAACACGTGGAAGACGCGATCGCCGAGCCGATCGCACGAGCGGACGACCGCGCCGTCGCCGTCGACGACCGTCGTGCGGGCGACCTGCGCGAGCCGCAGGCGAGATTGCCGCGTCCGCGCGACCAGCCACACCGTCGCGTCCGCGGCCCCGGTCTCCTCGACGATCAGGTGATCGCCGCGCAGGGGCCGGTAGCGCGCGACGCCGGCGTTCTCGACGGCGCCGTCGAGGCCGACGCGGAGCTCGATCGGGCCCGACCAGTCGATCGGCACCAGCTCCCAGCGGATCGCGGCGAGGTGCGGATCGTCCATGCTGACCAGGCGGTGGCTCACGATCTCGCTCGTCCGGCCGTCGGCGTCGCGCACCCGCGTGCGCCGGGTCAGCTCGCCGCGGCGGAAGTCGAGCGTCAGCGCGTGCGCGAGCACCTGGGCCGCGTCGAGCGACAGCCACGCGCCGCCGGACGGCCGGAAGCTCAGCCGCAACCAGTTCGGCCAGTTGACCAGATCTTCGTGGACGAGCAGCCGCCCGTGCACCTCGGAGGCGAGCCGGTCGTAGCCGCCGGCGACGTAGGTGCCGGGGTAGTGCCAGCGATCGGCGCGGGCCTCCTCCGCCGCGCCGCGGGTGGCGAACAGGCCGTTGCCGAGCGCGCACAGCGACTCGCGCAGGCCCTCCTGCGCGGGCGCGTAGCCCTCGTAGCGGAGGCGCCACGCCGGGTCGGGGCCGGCGAGCCGGCCGGCGAACGCGACGTCGGCGAGCTCGTCGAGCCGGCGGACGACGCGGTGCGCCCCGCGCTCGCGCAGCGCGTCGCCCCCGCCCGCGCGCGCGACCCCGACGATCAGGCCGAAGCCGAGCCCGGCCGCCGCGTCGACGCCCGCGACCGCGTCCTCGACCACGGCCGTCCGCGCCGGCGCGACGCCGAGCCGCTCGGCCGCCGCGCGCAGCAGGTCCGGCTTGCCGTGCAGTCCCTCCTCCGCCGCGGTGAGCCCGTCGACACGGACGTCGCAGAGGTGATCGAGCCCGCCCGCCCGCAGCACTCGCCGCGCGTTGCGGCTCGACGAGACGAACGCGACCGGCACGCCGGCCCGCCGCCACGCGTCGACCTGCCGCACCGCGTCCGGGAACACCTCGACCCCCTCGCGCGCCAGCAGCTCGCGGAACATCCGGTCCTTGCTGGCCGCCAGCGCCTCGATCTCGTCCTCCGACGCGGCGACGCCCCGCGCCGCGAGCAGGTCCCGCAGCCCGTCCTTGCGCGGCTTGCCGTCGACGTATTCGCGGTACTCCGCGTGCGAGAACGGCCGGGCGTCGCCGGCGCGCCGCAGCGCCGCGTCGAACAGCCGCTTCCACGCCCGCTCGTGCTGCGCGGCCGTCCGCGTCAGCACGCCGTCGACATCGAGGATCACCGCTTCCAGGGTCATGCGCCGTCTCCGTCGCTCGCCGGGCCCCACGGCGCCGCGCGGCGCCGGCGCGCGATGTCCCGGGGCTCGCGGCCGCCGTGACGGGGGGACCGCCCGCGGGATGTTCGCGGAGCCCGGCGCTGTCAACCGTCGCGCGCGGGTCGCACGGCAACGGTCCCTCGCGGGCGCCTCGCGGCGAGCGGGCCCGTCCGCGCGCGCAGGGTCCGCCGCAGGCCGGGTGATTCGATCCTCATCGACGCTCGCGGCCGGGCGCCGGGCGGTGCGAGCGTGCGGCCGCCGTTGCCGATCCGCGGGGCTTTGCTACCTGCTCCCTCGCGGCGGCTCGCCGCGCGGAGGGACCATGCCACGAGCACGCAGCGAAGCCTCGTCCGACGAGCCCCACGATCCGCTGACCCCGCGGCCCGACGATCCGCGGATCGGCCGCTGGTGGTGGGCGCGGCCGCTGTACCGGCGCCGCGGCGGGCGGCCGGTGTTCTTCCGCTGGCCGATCGCCCTGACGCTGATGCTCGTGGTGTTCGCCTTCGTCGCGCTCGGGGTCTACTCCCTCCTCCGCGCCGTGTGACCCGGCGCCGCGGGCCGTCGGGAGGATCGATGACCGAGACGGTGCTCCAGTTCCTCGTCTCCGCCGGCGTGATCGTCGTCGCCGGGACGCTGCTGACCCGCTTCGGCGACACGATCGCCGCGCGGACCGGGCTCGGTCGCCTCGTCGTCGGCGGCGTGTTGATCGCGTTCGCCACCTCGCTGCCCGAGTTGATGGTCGACGTCCACGCCGCGCGCCTCGGCAACCCCGACCTCGCGGTCGGCGACCTGATGGGCAGCAGCCTGTTCAACCTGCTGATCCTCGCGATCGTCGACCTGCTCCACCGGGCGCCCGGCCGGATGTTCACGCGCGACGCGGTGGAGTACGCGCTCTCGGCGACCGCGAGCATCCTGCTGACCTCGATCGCCGGCATGACGATCGTCGCCGGCGGCTCCGGGATCGCGTTCGGGCGCGTCGGCGCTGGCTCGCTGGCGATCCTCCTCGCCTACGTGTTCGTCGCGCGGCTGGTCTACCGGGATCAGCGCTCGCTCGCCGCGTCGCGGCGGCCGCGAGGGGAGGGCGACGCGCCCGGGGCCGGGCGGGCTGGCGGGCTGGCGGGGCCGCTGCTCGGCTACGCCGCGGCCGCCGCCGCGATCGTGATCGCCGCGCCTCACCTCGCCCGCTCGGCCGACGTGATCGCCGGCGAGACCGGCCTCGGCGGCACCTTCGTCGGGACCACGCTGGTCGCCCTGTGCACGTCGCTCCCGGAGCTGGTCGCCACGCTGACGGCCGTGCGCATGGGCGCGGTCGAGCTCGCCGTGGGCAACATCTTCGGCAGCAACACCTTCAACATGGTGCTGCTGTTCCCCGTCGAGCTGGCCCACGACGGCGCGCTCCTCGGCGCGGTCCAGGCGACGCACGCCTTCACGGCGATGGCGGTCGTGCTCGTCACCTCCGTCGTGGTGATGGGCCAGCTCTACCGGGTCGAGTCGCGCAAGCTGTTCATCGAGCCGGACGCCGCCCTCGTGATCACCCTCGTCCTCGGCGCGCTGGCGGCGGTGTACCTCCTCGGCGACGCGCCGGCGATCCGCTGAGGTCGGCGCCCGGCTTGTCCGCGCGGCGACATGTGCCATAGACACGGCGAACGCAACGGAGGCGTCGCTCATGGGGAGCTTCTGGCTATTCGTCGTGCTGATGATCCTGCTGGTGGACCTGCGGGTCGGCCTGCTGCCGATGTACGGCTACAGCCGCGGGTGGGGCCATGACCCGAGCGGCGTCGGCGGCGTCGTGCTGCTGGGCCTGATCGCCTCGATGTGGTCCGGCGCGATCGCCTTCGCCTGGCCGTGGCGCGCCCCGGTGTACCCGTCGTGACCGCGACCGAGCCATCCGCCCCGGGCGCACCACCACGGGCGGCCGCGCGGCCTCGCCGGGGGCCGCGGGACACGCCCCCGGCGGCGCCGGGCGAGCGACGCGCGGCCTGGCACCACCGGCCGGTCGAGGACGCGCTCGCGGCGTTCGGCGGCGACGCGCACGCCGGGCTCTCGCCCGCGGAGGCGCGGCGGCGCCTCGCGGAGTGGGGCGAGAACGCGATCGAGCGCGGCGAGGCGACCTCGTGGCTCGAGATCCTCGCGGCGCAGTTCAAGAGCGTGCTCGTGCTCCTGCTGCTCGCCGCCGCCGCGCTGTCGATCGGCGTCGGGCTGCTCCCCGGCCAGCGGCCCGAGTACGTCGAGGCGCTGCTGATCCTCGCGCTCGTGCTGGCGAACGCGGGCTTCGGCTTTTTCCAGGACTACCGCGCCGAGCGGGCGATGGCGGCGCTGCGCGAGCTCGGGACGCCGACGGCGACGGTCGTCCGCGGCGGCGAGCGGGCGACCATCCGCGCGACCGAGCTGGTGCCGGGCGACCTGCTGCTGCTCGAGGAGGGCGCGCGCGTCCCGGCCGACGCGCGCGTGCTCGCGACGCACGACCTCGAGACCGTCGAGGCGGCGCTGACCGGCGAGAGCGGCAAGCTGGCGAAGGACCCAGAACCTGTCCCGGAGGACATCTCGCTCGCCGAGCGCGCGAGCATGGTCTACATGAACACCGACGTCGTCCGCGGTCGCGGCCGGGCGCTGGTCGTCGCCACCGGGATGGCGACCGAGGTCGGCGCGATCGCGTCGGAGCTGCAGCGCGCCGAGGACCGCCGGACCCCGTTCCAGGAGGAGGTCGATCGCCTCGGCCGCCGCCTCGGGATCGGCGCCGGGATCGTGATCGCGCTCGTCGCCGTGGCGACCTGGCTGATGACCGATTCGGGGCCGGTGACGACGTTGATGCTGGCGATCACGCTGGCGGTCGCGGCCGTCCCCGAGGGCCTGCCGGCGATCGTGACGCTCGCGCTGGCCGTCGGCGCGCGCAAGCTCTCGCAGCAGAAGGCGCTCGTCCGCCGGCTCGCGGTCGTCGAGAGCCTCGGCGCGATCGACGTCATCGTCACCGACAAGACCGGCACGCTGACCGAGAACCGGATGACCGTGCGCCGCCTGTGGTGCTCGGGGCGGGTGCTCGAGCTCGCGTGGGACGGCCGGGAGGCCGCGCTGCGGTGCGACGGCGAGCGCGTCGAGCCCGCGGCCGCGCGGCCGTTGCTCGAGTGCGGGGCGATCGCCAACGACGCGGAGCCGGCCCGAGACGGCGGCGAGCCGGCCGGCGATCCGACCGAGGTCGCCCTGCGGATCGCCGCCGAGCGGCTCGGCGTCCGGCCGGAGGTGGAGCGCCTGCGCGAGGTCGCGTTCTCGTCGGAGCGCAAGCGGATGACCGTCGTCACCGCCGGCGCGCCCCCGCGGGCGTGGATGAAGGGCGCGCCCGAGACGGTGCTCGCGCGCTGCGATCGCGTGCTCATGGACGGCGCTCCGCGCCCGCTCGACGACGCGACCCGCGCCGCGATCGCGCGCCGGACCGAGGCGTTCGCCGGCGAGGCGCTGCGCGTGCTCGCGTGCGCCTACAAGGAGCTCGACGACCCGGCGGCCGACGAGGCGACGATCGAGCGCGGCCACGTGTTCCTCGGCCTCCAGGGCATGCTCGACCCGCCGCGCGCCGAGGTCCGCGAGGCGGTGCGGGACTGCCGCGCGGCGGGGATCCGCGTGATCATGCTGACCGGCGACAACTTGATCACCGCGAAGGCGATCGGCGCGCAGCTCGGCTTCGACGGCGAGCGCGCGCGGACCGGCAAGGACGTCGACGCCCTGCCCGACGCCGACCTGGCCGCGGCGCTCGAGACGACCGAGGTGTTCGCGCGCGTGTCGCCGGGCCACAAGGTGAAGCTGCTCAAGGCGCTGCAGGCCCGGGGCCACCGCGTCGCCATGACCGGCGACGGCGTCAACGACGCGCCGGCGCTGCGCAACGCCGACGTCGGCGTCGCCATGGGCCAGCGCGGCACGGACGTCGCCAAGGAGGCGGCGGACATGGTGCTCCAGGACGACAACTTCGTCACGCTGCGGAACGCGATCGCGCAGGGGCGCGGCACGTTCGACAACATCCAGAAGTTCGTCGCCTTTTTGCTGTCGGCCAACGCCGGCGAGATCCTGATCGTCCTGATCGGCCTGATCGTCGGCGGCGCGCTGTTCCCCGAGCTGTTCATCGGCCACGGCGAGGCGCTGATCCTGACCCCCGTGATGCTGCTGTGGATCAACGTCGTCACCGACGGCCTGCCCGCGCTGGCCCTCGGCGTCGACCCGGCCGTGCCCGACATCATGAAGCGGCCGCCGCGGCCGCCGGAGCGCGGCGTGCTCGATCGCCGCGTCCTCCTGCAGGTGTTCGGCATCGGCGTCGCCCTGACCGCCGCGGGCCTGCCCCTGTTCTTCCACACGCTGCGCGCGGGCGGGGACCTCCCGCGCGCCCAGACCCTGCTGTTCACCCTGATCGTCGTCGGCGAGCTCGCGGTCATCCAGGTGATCCGCAGGAGCTACGGCCAGTCGATCCTGTCCAATCGCTGGCTGATCCTCGCCGTCGCGGTCAGCCTCGCGCTGCAGGCCGCCGTGCTGTACACCCCGCTCGCCGGGACCTTCGCGGTCGAGGCGCCCGCGTGGCCCGAGTGGCGCGCGCTCGCGCTCGCGCTCGCCGGCTTCGTCGCGCTGTCGCTCGTCCTCGAGCGGGCGCTCGAGCGGGCGCTCGCCCGGCCCGCGCCGCCCGGCGGCGCGGGCCGGCCCACGGTCGCCTCGAAGCGTTCCTCGCGAGTCTTGCTCTCCTCGTGAGGGCCGGGCGGTCACTGCCGGGTCGCCAGCCAGCGCCGCGCTCTCGCCGTCGACTCGTCGTCCGCGAGCTCGCCGTAGTCGTCGGCGGCCTGGCGGGCGAGGGCGAGGGCCCGGGCGCGATCCTCCCCGGTGTCCCAGAGGGTGGTCGGGGCCGAGGGTCTCCTCGCGGATCCGGAGCGCCCGCGCGTGGAGGGCCGCCGCGGCGTCATGGTCCTGCTGCGACCAGCGGAGGGTGGCGAGGTTGTGGAGGCTGATGGCGACTTCGGGGTGGCCGGCGCCGAGGGCCGCCTCGCGGAGCGCGAGGGCCCGCTCGTGGAACGCCTGCGCCGCCTGGAGCTCGCCGAGCGACCAGCGGAGGTTGCCGAGGATGTTGAGGCGCCTCGCCTCCTGGAGGTGCCCGGGGTCGCCGGCGAGCGCGATCATCACCTCGGCCTGGCGCGCCCAGACCTCGGCCTCGGCCGCGCGATCGAGGACCATGCCGGTGAGGGCCGCCAGCTCCAGCGCGGCCTCGGCGGCGACCTCACGCGGTCGCACAGCCGAACGGGAATATCTGTTCCTGCGACCCTGCCTGGTTCGGACAGTTCGGGATTCCCCAGAAGTACCTGCCTTGCACAGAAGGCGGCTGGCATTTCGTGCAGTAGACTTCCAACCGAGCCTAACAGAGTGGCCTTGTCTTCGCTTGACTATCGAGATTTTGCGTCAAGGAACTCTGCAATTTGAATTACAGGGGGTGCCAGAACGGTGGTTAGAAAATCCGGTGCTAGGGAGACGCGCTGTCCCTCACGGAGTGCGCTAATCTTCAGGAATGGTTCTTGTCGTTCTTCCACAACGCCGGCTTGATGCGCAATAATATTGCGCAGTGCATAGACCTCGTCGAGAACTGGGAGCGCAGCTTTCACTCCCGAGAGCTTCGCTTGTGTTTGCTTTGAGAACTCTTCCAGTTTGCCAACGAGCCCGCGCCGCTTGTTGATCTTATCAAGCGCTTCGTTCCCGGCGTCGTTGAGCTCGCCGCTAGGCGCCGAGTACTTCTTCCTCGCCTGCAGATATGCCAGAAAGAAATCACGAGCGAAATCTTCGAAGGCTGAGGATAACAGAACTACTCGATAGCTCACGGCCGAGCTTCGATATTCATGAAAGCGCTCGAGAAATCGGTCTTTTGTAATGTCGTTCAGTCGCCCTCTGCACTCTGGCGCATATACTATTTCGGTCAGTTTTACATTATTTGGAATCTCTGAGTATCGGCCATGAATTAGCCCATGTAGTGCATGCACTCCTAAGATCTCGATCCACATCGTGTGGCAGGTTTCGCCCCAAGTCTTCTTGAAACGGTCGATGTTGGCTGTCATTGTTCCCTTCCTTGGCTCTTCAGCGAGGCACGGACTCACCCGTCATTCTGCAGCCTGAGCCATTCTTGCGCGACCTCTACGAAACTCTTTGCTCGAGTGTCGAGCCACGCATCGCCGAGTTTCGCGGCGACATGGACGCGCATCTGGGTCAAACAACGGTTCACGCGCGCCTTTGACCAGCCCAGATCCTCGGCGAGCAGGATTTGCCGCCGTCCGGCGGCAATTCCGCGCGCGACCTGCTCGAGGTCGGACTGGGGGATCGGCGGGCGCGGCATGGGCGCACTCTACCACACGGCAACACACTTCGGAAAAAGCGAGCCGGGTCTCGTTTCGGTCTTGAATTTCGAAAACCAGTTTCGTAACCTGTGATCGTGACCGGCCTGCATGTCAGACAAACCCTCACTTCGGAGCACTTCGCACAGTGCCTCGCTTTCCTTCCCGCTTCTATGTCGGAGGTGCGACGTGGCTAACGAACTCGTGCCTGCGGTCGGATACCGCGTTGACGTCGTCTGCAAGGACGGCCACCTGCTCAGCCTTTCAATCCCGGACGCCACTGAACTGCGTATCGTGTCCGCCCAGCATTTCCCCCGCTGGGAGTCACGTCCGACCCTGACGATCAAGTCGTCCGAGTCTGAGCAAGTCCGGGAGGTGCACCTCTGGAGCGACCGATCGTCGGAGTAACTCAGAAGGAGGCACGGGCGCATGAAAAGTGAGAAGCCAGCGAACGCCCTCTCAAAGTCAGGCGAGACCGCGAGCGGCAGAAGACGGGTGCTCACCTTTGTCGAGCGGTTGCGGGGCTGGATCTCGCTTGACACCGCCGAGCAGGCCCGGGCCGAGCGACGCGAGCTAGTTCGGCGGCGGCTTGAAGTGACCAAGCGACTTAAACGCTTTGGCCTCATTGCACGCCCCGCCAACGGTGTGATTTTTCCCCTGGAGGACGCAGAAAAGCTCGTGCGATGGTTGGAGGCTTGCCCCTCGGAGGCGGAGGATTAGCGCTCGCTGCCCGCCGAGGCTCGACGCGGCGAGCGGTCGAGCTGTCGCTTGGTGACAGCGGGCGCCGAGGTCGAGCCGGCCGCGGGCGCCGAGGTCGAGCTGGCCGCTTGGGTTAACGCCGATGCGCCCGGATCGCTCCGTCCCCATCTCCAAGAGCACGCCTTCCGCGCAGAATTGATTTCCCTGCGCGGGCGTGGTAATCGAGTCCAGGGCCGCTGCGCCCTCGACTCCGCGGGCGTCTTGCGTTAGCGTCCAGCGGACGTGTTTCTGGCTCACCAAACACCCCCCGTTCTCCTGATAGGCGTCTAGTCCATGTCGACTCCGGCGTCTCCGTGGGCGTGGTTGCTCAACACGCTGATCGTCGCGCTCGTGACGATGTTACTACTAGGCCTTGCGCTATACCTTCCGTATGGAAAGCTTACGATTATCTTCTTGGGAGGCATCGCCGTTGTCCTGTGGCTGATTCCACGCAATCCAGCTCTTTTCCTTATTCGTCTAGCGTCGTCTTTTGGCAGTGCTGCGCTCATGTTCGCACTAACGCCGACATTCTCGGCTCTTTTCGACGCAGGCACATGGGGACATGTTATTGTAAGCAGTGACAGCTCTCCATGGTCTACGGCCATATTAGGATTTTTTACATTAGGGCTGGCTACGCTCGAGGTGGCCCGCCAGTGGATTGAACGCAAGCGACTGTCTAGCGAGCAGAGCAAGCCCCAAGAACAGACAACACCAACGCCTTCTCAGAACGAGCAAACGAGCAACGCTCCGACGATGTCCGGCTCAGGGCCGATGGTCGGCTCCGTATCTTCTCAATCTGGCCCGGCCGTCGGCAACATATCCCATCACGGGAATGGGCCTATTATCAACGCGCAAGTTGCACACGTCTACAGTGGCTCGCCCCCTACGGTTGATCAGCAAGAACAGCAGAAACAACCCGAAAGCCACACCGCTCCGCAGACGTTTTCGCTTGATACTCTGACTGAGAAAATCCACGCCAAGATGCTGGATTTTGGTTATAGCTCTTTCATCGTCTCACTTGACGAACGCGCAAAGCAAATAAATATGAGCGTCGTTAGCATCGCTCATTCCCCCGCTGAGTTACAGAATGAGATCCTGTTGTTTGCCGGAGAGATCCCAGTGGGCAAACCCACCGATACAGTTCTGCTTTCGCTGACACTGCTTCGCCCTGACGTCGGCACTGCTCGAACTGAGATTGATCTCTCCAAAACTGAAATCACATGGAATGTTAAAGTGCACGTAGCTGATTTACTAGATTTCCGAGCTAGTAGACTTGACGATAGGGGCGTATGGGGCAAACTGAGTTTTTTCGCGCCTCAACACTTCCCGGTCTTGGAACGACCGATTCTCAAGTCAGATCAACTACCATTTCGCGGCGGCATTCGCAAACCGTAGCCATGAGAATTCTACTAAACGCGGACGAACTGCGGACGTTCATTCCAAACTATCCCGGCGACTTCGGATATATTGTTGATCGGGATCACCAGGATCGGATCGTGATTGCTACGGCCGAAGGACAACCGATTGCTGTAGCCCACTGGAATCGTCGCCTACAGTTGATCGAAGGTCGATCAAGTGCAATTCATCCTGACGCTTCGATCTCTGAAGGCATCTACGCTGTTATGACGCGAATTTTTGCCGCTGAAGCGCAGACCCATGACAGCAAAGTTTTGGACATCCTCAATCTGTTGCCTAAGAATGGACTTCCGGTCGTACCGAACGCCGATTTGCCTGCATACCTTGCGAGCATTAGCGGCCCCGCCAAACCTCTGATCGTTGCCGGAATGCAAGCGGTTTTCCAGAATAAATACGACGTGGCGGAACAAGCGTTTCAGGCGGCTGCTAAACGTCTGCGTGAACCCGAGAGCGAGTCGGCTCCGAGCGAGGTGACGGGTGACAGCAGCGTTCGTATGGTGAAAGTGCATAAACACCATAGCGGTAAGGGGTTTATGATAAAACTGGATGTTGCGTCACGACGGCAGGGAGATCTTCAATTCAGGTCTGTAGTGGGGGATACAACCTCAAAGCTCGAAAAATGGCATATGCACGACGGAACTAAGACCGGGCCGACGGGAGAGTTTACGTTGTTAGGGACTCTACTTCCGACCGGCAAGTATGACGTTGGGTATATTGAAAAGCGAGACAGGATCGTTGTCAGGGTTAAGCCCCCCACAGGCGAGTTTTTCACTGTCCTAGCTGGTGAAGTCGCTTCTGTAGCACTGGAGAACAGTGCTACAGCCATCGTAAAGGTTCGCCATCAGTTTGGGAGATGGACGGAAGACACCGTTTCCATTTATGAAACGCCTGGAAATCTCCACCTTAGAGCGTTACTAAAGCAGTTGGCAGAACGAGTTGAACTCAACGTTAATCTTGTGGAAGTAACTGACGCTGCGAACGTGGCGTTGGGCAAGTTCCGCGCGCATAACTTACCCGCCTATGTCCTCGTTAATACACTCCTGGCCGAGCATTCTCTTTATGGAGAGTTTTCAAGGGAAGGAAAATTTCGGGTACGCACTCTTGTTGAAGAGGATCAGCAGTTTCGCGCAACACCGCCACTCACAATTCAACCGGATAGTTGGGTTGAGTACAAGGGAGATCACAGAGAGGACTAGTCACTAGGGGCGCGTGCTGAGCGCGTGCAGCCCGGCGGGGGTCGAGTGAGCCGCCGAGGCCGCCGCGATCGAGCTGGCCGTCGAGGTCGAGCGGGCGCCGCGGTCGAGAGGGCCGCCGAGGTCAAGCCGCCGAGGGCACCGCACTCGAGCGGGCCGCCGAGGTCCGCGATCGAGCTGGCCGCCGAGGGTCGAGCCGCCGAGGGCCGAGGGCGCCGCGATCGAGCGGGGCGCCGAGGTCGCCGCGATCGAGCGGGCCGCCGAGGTCGAGCCGCCGAGGGCGCCGCGATCGAGCGGGCCGCCGCGATCGAGCGGGCCGCCGAGGTCGAGCGGGCGAGGTCGAGCGGGCCGCCGAGGTGAGCAGCGCCGCGTAGGGCGAGGGCGGAGCTCGCCGGCCGGGTCAAGAA
>ERZ1066136.1041-NODE-1041-length-15805-cov-11.709905_pt1 | contig 15805 bp, 15 predicted proteins | sample MGYA00382783_ERZ1066136 | MGnify/ENA primary metagenome ERZ1066136 (study PRJEB33369, sample SAMEA5778366) | biofilm metagenome | biome: Industrial cooling water; feature: Water cooling tower basin; material: Biofilm | place: United Arab Emirates | collected... | reverse complement strand
CCGCCTCACAGACGCCAGCCCCGAGGCCCAGGCCGAGGCCGACCAGGCCGTGCGCCGCCGCCTCGCCGAGGCCCAGGCCATCGATCCGGCCCTGCTCTCGCCGCAGGACCGCATCTCGCGCGAGCTGTTCATCGAGGCCCAGCAGCGCCAGGTCGAACAGGCCGCGTTTGCCGGCTGGCGCACCATGAGCCTGCGCGCTTTGGGCGGGCCGCACACCTCGTTCGCCGACCTCATGGCCGTGAGCCCGGTGTCGCGTGTGGACCTGGTGGAGAAGACGCTCGCGCGCATGGCCGCCTACCCGCGGCGCATGGACCAGGAGATCGCCAACCTGCGGCGCGGCCTGGCCGCGGGCTGGGTGCCCCCGCGCGAGGTGCTGCAGCGCGTGCTGGCGCAGATCGACGGCCAGATCACGGCGGACGTCGAGGCCAACCCGCACTACGCGCCCTTCAAGCGCCTGTCGCCGCAGATCGCACCGGCCGAGCGCGAGCGCCTGCAGGCCGCCGCGCGCGAGGCCATCGTGCGCCACATCGTGCCGGCGCAGCAGCGCCTGCGCGCGTTTGTCGAGCGCGAGTACCTGCCCAAGGCGCCGGCCAGCGGTGCGCTCAGCGGCTACCCCGAGGGCCGCGCCGTCTACGCCATGCTGGTGCGGCACAACACCACGCTCGATCTCTCGCCGCAGCAGATCCACAACATCGGCCAGCGCGAACTCAAGCGCCTGCGCGCCGAGATGGACGCCGTGCGCGTGGAGACGAAGTTCAACGGCGACTGGGCCGCGTTCGTGAACTTCATGAACACCGACCCGCGCTTCTTCCACGACAGCCCGCAGGCCCTGCTGGCCGGCTACCGCGAGATCGCGAAAAGGCTAGACGCCGAGATGCCGCGGATGTTCGCCGAGCTGCCACGCGCGCCCTACGGCGTGAGCCCCATGCCGGCGCACATGGGCGCGCGTGCCGAGTACTACAACGGCCCCGCGCTCGACGGCAGCCGCGGCGGCACCTTCTTCGCCGACGTGCTGTCGTTCCGCAAGAAGCCCACCTGGGCGATGGAGACGCTGGTGGCGCACGAGGCCGTGCCCGGCCACCACCTGCAGGTGGCGCGCGCCACGGAGCTGGCCGGCCTGCCGGCCTTCCGCCGCAGCGGCTTCGGCTACACCGCCTTCAGCGAGGGCTGGGCGCTGTACGCCGAGACCCTGGGCTTCGAGCTGGGCCTGTACACCGACCCCTACTCGCGTTACGGCCACCTGCAGTGGCAGGCCTTCCGCGCCGCGCGCCTGGTGGTGGACACCGGCATCCACGCCCTGGGCTGGGGCCGCCAGCACGCCATCGACTTCATGGTCGAGAACACCGGCGTGGAGCGCGGCTTCGTCGAGAGCGAGATCGACCGCTACACCTCGCAGCCGGGGCAGGCCCTGGCCTACATGATCGGCAAGCTCAAGATCGACGAGCTGCGTGACCGCGCCAAGGCGAAGCTGGGCAGCCGCTTCGACATTCGCCGCTTCCACAACGCCGTGCTCGACCAGGGGCCGCTGTCGCTGCCGGTGCTGGAGCGGCAGATCGACGCCTGGATCGAGGCGCAGCAGAAGGCCTGACACCGCGGGAGACCCCATGCCGTACGTTCTTGCGCTCGACCAGGGCACCAGCAGCTCGCGCAGCATCGTGTTCGACCACCAGGGCCAGCCCGTGGCCATGGCGCAGCGCGAGTTCACGCAGCACTTCCCGCAGCCCGGCTGGGTGGAGCACGACGCGCAGGAGATCTGGCGCACCCAGCTCGCCACCGCGCAGGAGGCGCTGGCCCGGGCCGGCCTCGCGGCGCGCGACCTCGCCGCCATCGGCATCACCAACCAGCGCGAGACCACGGTGCTCTGGGACCGCGCCACCGGCGAGCCCGTGCACCGCGCCATCGTGTGGCAGTGCCGGCGCAGCGAGCCGCTGTGCGCGCAGCTGCGCGAAGCCGGGCACGCCGAGCGCATCCGCGCGCTCACGGGGCTGGTGGTCGACGCCTACTTCTCGGCCACCAAGCTGGCCTGGCTGCTCGAGCACGTGCCCGGTGCGCGGGCGCGCGCCGAGGCCGGCGAGCTGGCCTTCGGCACCATCGACAGCTGGCTGCTGTGGCGCCTGACCGGTGGCCGCGTGCACGCCACCGACGTGAGCAACGCCTCGCGCACGATGCTGTTCGACATCCACCGCGGCGCCTGGAGCGACGAGTTGCTGGCGCTGCTGCGCATCCCACGCGCCGTGCTGCCCGAGGTGCGGCCCAGCAGCCACCGCTTCGGCGACAGCGAGCCGGCGCTGCTGGGCGCGGCCGTGCCGATCGCCGGCATCGCGGGCGACCAGCAGGCGGCGCTGTTCGGCCAGGGCTGCTTCGAGGCGGGCCTGGCCAAGAACACCTACGGCACGGGCTGCTTCATGCTCATGCACACCGGGGCGCAGGCGCTGGCCTCCACGCACGGCCTCATCAGCACCGCGGCGGCGCAGCCCACGGCGGCGCCGGCCTATGCGCTCGAAGGCAGCGTGTTCATCGGCGGCGCGGTGGTGCAGTGGCTGCGCGACGGCCTCAAGGCCATCGAGAGCAGCCGCCAGGTCGAGGCCCTCGCGGCCAGCGTGCCCGACAGCGGCGGCGTGGTCTTCGTGCCGGCCTTCACCGGCCTGGGCGCGCCCTACTGGAACGCGCAGGCGCGCGGCACGATCACGGGGCTTTCGCGCGGCAGCACCGTGGCGCACATCGCGCGCGCGGCGGTGGAGAGCATCGCGTTCCAGAGTGCGGCCTTGCTGCAGGCCATGCAGGCCGATGGCGGCACGGCCCTGCCGGTGGCGCAACTGCGCGTGGACGGCGGCGCCTGCATCAACGACGCGCTCATGCAGTTCCAGGCCGATCTGCTGGGGGTGCCGGTGCTGCGCCCGCGGGTCACCGAAACCACGGCGCTGGGCGCGGCCTTCCTGGCCGGGCTGGCCACGGGCGTGTGGGGCGGCACCGCGGAACTCGCGGCGCTGTGGCAGGCCGAGCGCCGCTTCGACCCGCAGCAGCCTCCCGCCTGGGCGGCCGAACGCCTGCAGGCCTGGGCCCACGCGGTGAAACAAGCCACCGCGTGAGCCCGGTCGGGCTTACTTGATCTCGAAGTCCGAGAGCTGTTTGCCCGCGGCCAGCGCGTCGCGCAGCCATTGCGGGCGCTTGCCGCGGCCGACCCAGGTGTTGCCCTGGCCGTCGCCGTACTTGGCGGCGGCGGGCGTCTTGGCGGCGGCGGTCTTGCGCTTCTTGCGCTTGGCGGGGGCGGCGGCCTTGCCGCCCTCGGGCTTGGCCTTGACCGTGAGGCCCAGGTCGGCGGCGGTCAGGTTGTAGAACTGGATGGCCTCGCGGATGCGCGTGATGACACCGTCGATCTCGGTGCGGCGCGCCTTCTCGGCTTCGGCTTCCAGGGCCTTGATCTGCTTGACGATCTGGGCGTAGCTTTTGGTCATGGCGGGCAATTGAGGTTGAAACTCCCTGCGCCGTGGTCCTGGGCGACAACACGCGGCGGCGATTCCTTATGGTGCGCAAATACCGGCCATAACGGCAGGCATTTGGGCGCCGCCTCTGCGGGCGGCGCGAACCATAACACAGGCGACCTTTTTCGCGGCCATTCAGTTTCATTGCAAGGCGTAATGCGGGCGTATTGAAGGCGGCCCGAATCAGGCTTGAACGGGGTTTCGCAAAAGCGGCGTCACGGCCTGCCAGTGGCGCGGGTCGACGCCGTAGAAGCCGCGCAGTTGCTGGTGCAAGGCCGGGTGCGCGGCCGCGAGCTCGGCGGGGCGTTCGAAAAAGAGTTCGCTGACCACGGCAAAGAACTCGGCGGCATCGGTGGCGCCATAGGCGTCGATGAGGCTGCTTTCTCCGCGCGCCAGCCGCTGCTGCAGCGCGGCGAACTCGGCGGCAAATACGGCGGCCCATTGCCGGCGGCGCGCCGCCCCCGGCAACCAGGGTGCGCCATTGGCCGCGCCATGGGCCTGATCGAGCCGGTGCGCAAACTCGTGGATGACGACGTTGCGGCCGTCGCCGGGGTTTTGCGCGCCCTCGATCACATCGGCCCAGGACAGCACCACCTGCCCTTGTTGCCAGGATTCGCCGGCCAGCACCTGGCGTTCGTCGCGCAGCGTGCCGTCGGCCTGCGGCCGCGTGCGGTCCACCACGAAGGCGCCGGGGTACACCAGCACCTGGCTGAGCCCGGCAAAGCCGCCGTCGCCGCGGCCCAGCAGCAGCAGCGAGGCCTGCACGGCGACCAGCACGCGCACCTCGTCGGTGATCACCAGGCCCGCGCAGCCGATGAAGGGCACCTCGGCCAGCAGCACCTGCGCGTGTTTCTTCAGCCGCCATTGCACGTCGGCCGGCAGTTGCGCGAAGGCCGGCATGCGCTCGCGCAGCACCTGGCGCCAGGCCGGCGGAAACGGCTGCCGGCGCACCCGCGCCCGCCGCCAGCGCGCCAGCAGCGCCGGGCCGGCCAGCCAGCCCAGCACGCTGGCCAGCGCCAGCAGCAGCACCGCCAGCGGCACCAGGCTCGTGTTCCAGGCGGCGTTCCAGTCCATCGGTCGAATTGGGGCGCGGCGGCCGCGGCTTCAAGCCCTGGCGCGCACCCGCATCCCCGGGGTGCCGCGTGCCATCATGCGGCGATGATCACCCTGCACTACACCCCGGGCTCGGCCAACCTCGCACCCCACGTGCTGCTGCACGAGCTGGGCGTGCCCTTCGACCTGGCCCGGGTGGACCGCGAGGCGCAGGCGCACAAGGCGCCCGCCTACCTGCGGCTCAACCCCAATGGCCTGATCCCCGTGCTGGTGGACCGGCGCCCGGCCTTCGGCGGCGAACTCGTGCTCTACGAGACCGTCGCCATCCTGCTGCACCTGGCCGACACGCACCCGGCCGGCGGCCTGGCGCCGGCGCTGGGCACGGCCGAGCGCGCGCACTTCACCAAGTGGCTGGTGTGGCTCACGAACACGCTGCAGGCCACGCTGATCCATTACTTCTACCCCGAGCGCATGGTGGCCGAGGGCAACACCGAGGGCGCGCTGCAGGTGAAGGCCCGCGCCATGGCGCGCGTGGGCAGCCTGCTCGAGCAGCTCGACGCGCAGCTGGCCTCGCACGGCCAGCCCTGGCTGCTGGGCGAGCGCTACAGCGCCGCCGACCCCATGGCCTGGATGCTCACGCGCTGGACGCGCAACTTCGCCGAGCGGCCCGCGCGCAGCTTCGCGCACATCGCGGCCTACCAGCAGCGCATGCTGGCCCGCCCGGCCGTGCAGGCCGCCATCGCGGCCGAGGGCCTGCAGGCGCCGCACGCCTGAGCGGGCCCTACCAGCTGCCGGTGCTGCGCAGCTTCTCGAGCCGCAGCGCCAGCGCCTGCCGCATCTCGGCCAGGCGCTGCCGCCCGGCGCGCGTGGCCTCGCCTTCCGGGGCGTCCTCGAGCCGCTGGCGCAGCGCCTCGATCTCGCGCATGAGCTCCACCTCGGCCGGCACGACGCCGGCGTCCTTGAGGATCTTCATGCCCATGCGCAGTTCCAGCGGCGTTTCGTCATAGCCGTCGCCCAGGTCCAGCGGCCGGCCCCAGCTGCGCGCGTGGCGCAGTTCGCCGCGGGCCTCGCTCTCGGCGAGCTTGCGGCCGATGTCGTCCTCGAGCAGCGTCAGGCGCTGCAGGCGCTGCTCTTCGGCGCTGGATCCCATCGTGGTGCTCCGGGTGTGCGCGCCGGCCGTGGTTCAGGCCCGCGCCTCGGTGGGCAGGGCCAGCCGTGCCGCCCAGTGGCGCGACAGCGGCGAGGCCGGCTTGGCCATGGTGCGCTCGTTGAGCAGCGCGCGGCCCAAGCTGCGGCGGCCCCCGTCGGCGGCGGCGGCCAGCAGCGTGAGGTCGATGAGGTCGCGCTGCGCATGGCTGCCGCCGAAGCGCACCGCCTGGCCGCGCACCGGCGCGATGAGGTCGGCCGCGCCGTCGGCGTCGCCGTGCGCCAGCGCGATCAGGCCGCGCATCAGCGGCAGGCCCACCTCGCGCGCCATGGCGTGGTTGTCGCGGCCGGCGTCGCTGGCCTGCAGCGCGCGTTCGGCGCAGCGCGCCAGCCAGGCTTCGGCGCGCGCCACCTCGCCGGCCAGCAGCAGCGCCATCACGCGGTGCACGTCGTTGAAGGCGTAGTGGCCGGCCTCGTCGTCGCCCAGCACCCAGCCCTGCACCAGAGCGCGGCCGTGGGCGCTGACGTCCTCGCCCAGCAGCTGCAGCCGCCACAGCAGCGAGGCCGCGTCGACGCGGTTGAGCGTGATCTGCAGCGCGTCGCCGCTGAGGTGGGCGTCGACGAGGCGCAGCGCGCCGGCGAGGTCCATGGCCTCGAGGCGGAACAGCGCCTTGTGCCACCACAGGTGGCAGGCCAGGCCGTTGCCCTCGGCCCAGTGGCCCTGGTGCTGGCGCAGCCAGCTGGCGCCGTCCTCGAAGCGGCCCTGCATCTCCATCACGTGCGTCACGGCGTGCACGGCCCAGGGCTGGGCGGGGTCCAGCGCCAGGGCGCGGCGGCCGGCGTCCTCGGCCTGCGGGTGCAGGTTGCATTCCTCCAGGCCGAAGGCCCACAGGCCCAGCACGGCGGGGTAGAGCGGGTCGGCCTCGTCCCACTCGGGCAGGGCGCGCGCGGGCCGCTGGCGCAGCGCGGCGGCGTCGCCGCGGTAGAAGTCCCAGAGCTGCGCCCACTGCAGCGCCAGGGCGTCGCGCGGGTGCTCCACGAGCACGGCGTCCCACAGGCGCAGGGCCTCGCGCCAGCGGCCCTCGAGCACGCGCTGCACGGCCTCGAGGTGCGCGCGCTCGCGCGGCGTGGCCGTGGCCGCCAGGGCGCGTGCGTGCGAGAGGTGGGCGTCGGCCTCGCTCAGCAGCGCGGGCTCGGTCAGGCTCAGCAGGAAGCCGGCCTTCATGGCGTGGGGCAGGGCCCAGGCGGGGTCGGCGGCCATGGCGGCGTCGAGCGCGGCCAGCGGCGGCGCGTCGAACACCATCATCTGGCGCAGCGCGAGCTCGGCCGCGTCGCGCGCGGCGGCGCTGGCGCTGCTGCAGGGGTTGCCGCGGACGTCCGGATGGGCCATCGCCCGTGACTGTAGCCTGCCGCGCTGACAGCCGGCCCACTATGCTGGGGCCCCGCGTGAACCCGGTGAGGGCCGAAAGATGCTGACGCTGCAACGGTGGGCCCTCGTCGCCCTGGTGAGCCTGCTCGGGGCGATGCCGGCCCTGGCCCAGGTCGACCCCGGCTCGGCCGAGCGCCTGCTGCGCCGCAGCGGCCTGTGGGTGCAGCTCGACGGCGTGGCCCCGCAGGTGCTGCAGGGGCTGGAGGAGGCCGCGGCCCAGGGCGGCCGGCCGCCGTCGCAGGCCGAGGCCGAGCGGCTGGCCGCCGCGGCGCGCGCCGCCTACGCGGGCGATCGGCTGCGCAGCGTGGCCCTGCGCCTGGTGGCGCAGGAGCTGCAGGCGGCCCAGCTGCCGGCGCTGTTCGGCTGGTACGCGTCGCCCACGGGCGTGCTGATGACGCAGCTCGAGGAACGCGCCAGCGCCGACCCGCGCAGCACCGAGGCTGCGCTGGCCGAGGGCCAGGCGCGCTGGGACACGCTGGGCGCCGAGCGCCGCGCCCGGCTCGACGCGCTGCTGCAGGCCAGCGGCGGCGTCGACAGCGCGCTGTCCATCACGCTCAACACCGTGGCCGGCGTGCGCCAGGGCCTGGCCAGCGTGATGCCGCCGGGCGAGGGCCCCACGCCCGAGGCCACGCGCGCGCTGCTGGCGGAGCAGCTGCCGCGGCTGCGCCCGGCCTTCGAGCAGCTGCTGCGCGCCAGCAGCGCGCTGATCTATGCCGAGGCCAGCGACGCGCAGCTGCAGGAGTACCTGGACTTCCTGCGCTCGCCCGCGGGCCAGCACCTGGGCGACCTGATGCTGCGCGTGCTCGATGCCGCCTTCCTGGAGGCCGCCACCGAGCTGGGCCGCCGGCTCGCGCCGCCGGCCGGCCCGTCGGCCTGAGCGGGCGCTGGCCGGCTCAGCGCAGGTGCTTCGCCAGGAAGGCCTCGGTGCGCTGCCAGGCCAGTGCCGCCGCGGCGGCGTCGTAACCCAGCGCGGGCAGCGTCTCGTGGCCCGGCGTCTGCGTCTCGTTGGCGAAGGCGTGCTTGCAGTCGTAGCGGTGGAACTCGAACGCGCGGCCGGCCGCGCGCAGCTTGGCTTCCAGCGCGTCGACGTCGGCGATCTTGAAGAACTCGTCGCGCACCGCCCAGTGGCCCAGCAGCGGTGCCGTGATGGCCGGGGCATCGACGAAGTCCAGCGGCGGCAGGCCGTACCAGGGCACGGCGGCATCCAGCTCGCGCACGTGCACGGCGGCCAGGATCGTGAGCGCGCCGCCCATGCAGAAGCCCGTGACGCCGACCTTGGCCGCGCCGCTGCCCTTGAGGAACTGCACCGCACCGCGCACGTCCTGTGCCGCCGCGTCGCCGAAGTTCAGGTTGCTCATGAGGTGGTGCGCTTCCTCGGCCTCCACCGTGCTCTGGCCGCGGTAGAGGTCGGGCACCAGCGCGCGGTAGCCGGCAGCGGCCAGGCGGTCGGCCACGCCGCGGATCTGGTCGTTCAGGCCCCACCACTCCTGGATGACGACGAGGCCGGGCGCGCCGGAAGGCTGGGCAGGTTCGGCGAGGTAGCCCTGCAGCGTCTGGCCGTCGGGGCGCTGGAAGTTCACGGTCTTTCCCATGGTCGTCTCCGGTGGGGTGGCAGGAAGTTCAGGCCGGCGGCTGCGGCCAGGCCGGCAGCGGGCCGCGCAGCTGCTCGAAGGCGCGCGCGAGCTTCAGCACGCCGATGTCGTCGTGGCGCGCGCCCGCGAACTGCACGCCCGTGGGCGCGCCGCCGGCCATCAGGCCCGTGGGCACGGCCACCGCGGGCTGCTCGCTGGCGTTGAAGGGCAGCGTGAAGCCGATGTGCGCCATGGCGCGCGCGGGGTCGTTGCTGGGCATGGCCCACTCGGCCGGGAAGCCGCCGTTGGGCGACACGGGCGAGAGCAGGAAGTCGAAGCGCCGCGCGCCGCCGCCCGGCGCGGCCAGTGCGCCCACGGCGGCGTCGCGCAGCCGCGCGAACTGGCTGTAGCCGTGGAAGGCCGTGGCGGCGTCGAAGCCCGCGGCCGGCGCCACCCAGGCGCGGATGAAGGGCAGCACGCGCTCGCGCCGCGCCGCCGGCAGGGCGTTCAGGTCCAGCGCCGAGCGCAGCTGCCAGAAGCGCTCGATGCCCTCGGCCATCTCGGGCGTGGTGAAGGGCGCCACGGGCTCCACCACGGCGCCGGCGTCGCGCAGGCGCGCCGCGGCGTCGTCGAGCGCGGCGGCCACGGCGGCGTCCACCGCCAGGCCCCAGCCGGCGTCGCGCAGCAGCCCGATGCGCAGGCCGCGCACGAAGCCGGGGCCGGTGGCGGCCACCTCGTGCCAGGGCAGCTCGGCCCAGGGCAGGCGCGTGGCGTCGCGCTCGTCGGGGCGCGACAGCACGGCCATGGCCGCGGCGACATCGGCCACGCTGCGCGCCAGCGGCCCGGCCACGCGGCCCAGGTAGGGCGGGTGGATGGGCACGCGGCCGGCGCTGGGCTTGAAGCCCACGACGCCGCACCACGCGGCCGGCAGGCGGATGGAGCCGCCGATGTCGGTGCCGATGTGCAGCGGCCCGTAGCCCGCGGCCGCCGCGGCCGCCGCGCCGGCGCTGCTGCCTCCGGGGTTGAGGCCGCGGTTCCAGGGGTTGCGCGCCAGGGCATGGAAGCTGGACAGGCCCGAGCTCAGCATGCCGAAGTCGGGCATGGTGGTCTTGCCCAGCAGCACGGCGCCGGCCTCGCGCAGGCGCGCCGCGGGCGGCGCGTCGGCCGGCGCGGGCAGCAGCTCGGTGGCGGCGGTGCCCAGCGGCACGGGCGTGCCGGCGGTGGCGATGTTCTCCTTGATCGTGACCGGCACGCCGTCCAGCGGCGACAGCGGCGCGCCGCGGCGCCAGCGCTGCGCCGAGGCCTCGGCCTGCGCCAGCGCGGCGTCGGCGTCCACGGCCCACAGCGCGGCGATGTGCGGCTCCCAGCGCGCCACCTGCGCCAGCACGGCGTGCAGCTGCTCCACGGGCGAGCGCTCGCCCGCGGCGTAGGCGCGGGCCAGGGTCGCGCAGTCGTCGGCGGCCGGCCCGGTCACGGTCTCAGCCCCGCGCCAGGAAGCGCTCGAGGTTCTTCGCCGCCGTGGTGCGCACCTGGTTGCGCAGCAGCGGCGTCCAGCCCAGCAGCCAGCCCGGCGCGCCCAGCGCCTGGCGCGACCAGGCCCAGAAGTCGAAGCGGTCCTGGTGGCGCGTGATCAGGCCCCGGGCGTCGAACTCGAAGCGCGCGTCGATGCGGTTGTGCACGGGCCGCGCGCCGGGGCCGAAGAGGTAGTGCGCCTCCCAGTGCGCGCTGTGGGGCGTGATGTCGCTGACGACGAGCTTCCAGTGCGCGAGCGACGGCGGGTTGGCCTGGGCGGCGTTGCACAGCATGCGCCACATGCCGCCGATCCGCGGTGCGCCCTGCAGCGAGAAGGCCTCGTCGTCGAAGCGCGCGTCGGCCGCGTAACACGCCTGCATGGCGTCGCCGTCCAGCCGCGCGAAGGCCTCGTAGAAGCGGCGGATCGTGGCCTCGCTCATGCGCCAGCGCCCGTCAGCCGCGCGTGGGCGGCGGCGCCCAGTTCAGCGCCGCCACGTCGTTGGCGAAGATGGGGCTCGAGGTCCACACGCCGCGCAGCCCGCGCTTGCTCACCGCCACCTGCGCGGGGTTCCAGATGAAGGCGTTGACGGCGTCCTCGGCGAGCTGGCGCTGGATCTCGCGCCACAGCCGGCCCTTCTCGCGCGGGTTGCTGGTGGACGCGAGCGTCGCCACCAGGCCGCGGAAGCGCGCGCTGTCGTAGCCGAAGTAGTAGTTGGGGTCGGCGTAGGCCGTGGCGTAGTCCAGCGGCTCGACGTGGTTGATGATGGTGAGGTCGAAGTTACCCTTGAACGGGCCGCTGAGCCACTGCGCCCACTCGACGTTCTCGATCTTTGCGTTGATGCCCACCTTGGCCAGCTGCGCGGCGATGATCTCACCGCCCTTGCGCGCGTAGGCCGGCGGCGGCAGCGTGAGCGTCAGGTTCAGCGGCGCCGTCACGCCGGCCTCGCGCAGCAGGGCGCGGGCGCGGTCGGGGTTGTGCGGGTACAGGCCGGTGTGGTCCACGTAGCCCAGGTCGGTGGGCGCGAAGTGGCTGCCGATGGGCGTGCCCAGGCCCTCCTGGGCGCCGTCTATGAAGGCCTTGCGGTCGATGGCGTGCGTGATGGCGCGGCGCACGCGCACGTCGGACAGCGGTGCCTTGCGGTTGTTGATGGCCAGGATGCCCTTGCCGGCGGTGCTGCCCACCACGACCTCGAAGCGCTTGTCGGCCTGGAACTGCTTCAGCGCCGGCAGCGCCGCGAAGCGCGGGATGGTGTCCACGTCGCCGGCCATCAGCGCCGCCACCTGGGCCGCGGGGTCGTTGATGAAGCGGAAGGTGGCGCGCTTGATGCGCACGCGCGCCGCGTCGCGGTGGCTGGGCGAGGCGGTGAGCACGATGCTGGAGCCGCGGTTCCAGCTGTCCAGCACGTAGGGCCCGGTGCCCACGGGCTTGGTGGCCGCCTGCGCCGCGCTGTCGGGGTGCAGGATGACGGCGGTGTTCTCGCCCAGGCGGAAGGGCAGCATGGCCTCGGGCTGGTTGAGCACCAGGATCACGGTGTGCGCGTCCTGCACCACGACGCTGGAGATGTTGTCGAACACCGCCTTCTTGGCCTTGTTGGTGCTGCCGGGCGCGCGCGCACGGTCGAAGCTGAACTTCACCGCATTCGCGTCGAAGGGCTTGCCATCGGAGAAGCGCACGCCCTTCCTGAGCGCGAAGGTGTAGGTGCGGCCGTCGGGGCCCATGATCCAGCTCTCGGCCAGCAGCGGCGAGACGGCGCCGTCGGGCGCGATGCGCGTCAGGCCCTCGAGGATGTTGAGGTGCACGACCTCGCCGATGGCCGCGGCCGCGGCGGTGGTGGGGTCCAGGCCCGGCGCGGGCTCCAGCGTCATGCCGATGACGATGCGGTCGCGCGCCGTCTGCGCCACCGCCTCGGGCAGCGTGGCGGCCAGCGGCGTGCCGGCGAGCAGGGCGTTGAAGGTGCGGCGGTCCAGGCTCATGCGCGGGGCTCCAAGGGTGGGCTGGCGGGGCGTGCGCGGCGATTCTGCGGCAAGGGGCCGCCCCGCCGCCCTTGGGGCCAGCCCCGGGGCACGTTCCTAGAATGGCCGCATGACCTGGCTGCTGCGCCTGCTCGGCGTGCTCATCCTGCTGACGGTGCTGGTGCTGTCGTGGCTGCGCCTGCCCGACCGCCCGGTGGAGACGCTGGTGGCGCGCTGGGCGCCGGCGCCGTCGGACTTCGTCGAGCTGCAGGGCCAGCTCGTGCACCTGCGCGACGAAGGCCCGCGCGACGACCCGCTGCCCATCGTGCTGGTGCACGGCACCAGCGCCAGCCTGCACACCTGGGAGGGCTGGGCCAAGGCGCTCACGAAGCAGGGCCGCCGCGTCATCAGCTTCGACCTCCCGGCCTTCGGCCTCACGGGCCCCTTCACGGGCCAGTGGGAAGGCCAGCGCTACCACGGCGACACCTACGCGCGCTTCACGCTGGCGCTGCTGGACCAGCTGCGCGTGGGCCGCTTCGTCATCGGCGGCAACTCGCTGGGCGGCGAGGTGGCCTGGCGCACCGCGCACGCCGCGCCGGCCCGCGTGGCCGCGCTGGTGCTGGTGGACGCGGCCGGGCCCGACTTCGTGCCCGACTCCGTGCCGCTGGGCTTTCGCGTGGCGCGCACGCCGGTGCTGCGCCACATCACGCAGTGGACCCTGCCGCGCGAGCTGGTGGACAGCAGCGTGCGCAACGTCTACGGCGACCCCGCGCGCGTAACGCCGGCGCTGGTGGACCGCTATTTCGAGCTCACCCTGCGCGAGGGCAACCGCGCCGCGCTGCTGGAGCGCTTCGAGGCCTGGGTGCCCGGCGAGCACGCCGAGCGCATCGCGGGCCTCCAGCAGCCCACGCTCATCCTCTGGGGCGGGCGCGACCGGCTGATCCCGCCCGCCGTGGGCCGCGAGTTCCAGCGGCTCATCCCCGGCAGCCGCCTCGTGGAGTTTCCCGAGCTGGGCCACGTGCCGCAGGAGGAGGATCCTGCGCGCAGCGTGGCCCCCGTGATCGAGTTCCTGGCCAGCCTGGCCAGCCCTGCCGCCACCCCCCAACCCGCCCCCACCCGGAGCCCGCCATGAGCACCTTGACCCGCCGCCAGTTGATCGCCGCCAGTGCCGCGGCCGCCACCCTGGGCCTGCCCGCGCTGGCCCGCGCGCAGGGTCGCACGCTGCGCATCCTGGTGGGCTTCCCGCCCGGCGGCGGCACCGACGCCATCGCGCGGCTGCTCGGCGAGGCGCTCAAGGCCGAGCTCGGCGGCGCCACGGTCGTGGTGGAGAACAAGGCCGGCGCCGGCGGCCAGCTGGCGGCGCAGGCGCTGAAGGCCGCCGCGCCCGACGGCAACACGGTCTTCATCTCGCACGACCACACCATCTCCATCCTGCCGCTGGTGTCCAGGACGCCGGGCTTCGAGCCCGCGAAGGACTTCGTGCCCGTGGGCGGCTTCGCGAGCTTCGTCAACGCCTTCGCCGTCTCGCCCGGCACGCCGGCCAGGACCATGGACGAGTACGTGGCCTGGGTGCGCGGCCCCGGCGGCGGCAAGGGCACGGTGGGCGTGCCGGCGCCGGCCTCGACGCCGGAGTTCCTGGTCAAGGTGCTGGGCGGGCGCTACCAGCTCGACCTCGTGCCCGTGCCCTACCGCGGCAGCGCGCCCATGATGGGCGACATGCTGGGCAACCAGATCGCCGCCGGCGTGGGCTCGGTGCCCGACTTCATCGAGAACCACCGCGCCGGCCGCCTGCGCGTGCTGGCCGTGCTGGGCCGCACGCGCCAGGCCGCGCTGCCCGAGGTGCCCTCGTTCGGCGAGATGGGCCTCACGGGCTTCGACGACCTGCCCTACTACGGCTTCTGGGCCCCCGCGGGCACCCCGGCGGCGGCGGTGGACGGCTTCTCGCAGGCCCTGGGCCGCGCCATGGCCCAGCCCGCCGTGCGCGAGCGCCTGGGCCAGCTGGGCCTGACGGTGGACGTGATGAGCCCGGCGCAGCTGGCCGCGCGCGAGCAGGCCTACACGCGCAGCTGGGCCGGGATCATCCAGCGCTCGGGCTTCCAGCCGCAGTGAAGCCGCGGGCGGCGGCCGTGGCGTGACGCCGGTCACGAACCACGGCCCGCGCGGCCGGCCTCCGGTGGCCGACGGATACCAAGGTGTCATTCACGAAGGGGAGGGCGGCGGGTGGAATGCACCCATCCGACGCCCACGTCGACATCACCCCGGAGGAAAGCACCATGAACACCACCCCGCACGCCGCCCAAGCCACCCCCGCCAGCGCCCACATCCCGGGCCGCGTCGCCCGCCTGGCCGCCCTGGGCCAGAACCTGCTCGAGCGCCTGGAGACCCCGCTGTTCGTGGCCGACGCACAAGGCACCGTGCTCGAGGCCAACCCCGCCGCCACGCGCCGCATCGAGCGCCGCGACGGCCTGTGGCTGGACGCCGCCGGCCGCGTGGCCCTGCGCCAGGCCGGCCGCTGGGTGCCGCTGTCGTACTGGGCGCAGGCCCTGGCCGGCGGCCAGGAGCTCACGCTGCCGCTGGAGATGGACGGCGGCGGCGTGCCCATGCAGGTGTCGCTGCGCGGCATGAGCGCCGGCGACGGCATCCCCAGCGGCTTCGGCTGGATCGTCGCCACCATCGAGCGCGTGTCGCTCTCGCGCGCCGACACCATGCGCCGCCGCTTCCGCTTCACGCAGACGCAGGCGCGGCTGGCCGAGATGCTGTGCCAGGGCATGCGCCCCACCAGCGCCGCCGAGGCCCTGGGCGTGAAGATCTCGACCATCCGCACCCACGTGGGCCAGATGTACGAGAAGACCGGCACCCACAGCCAGGCCCAGCTCGTGGCCCTGCTGCACGCGGTCTGAACGCCGGGCGGCGACGGGGGCTGCCGCTACAGTCCCCGCAATGACCGAGGACGACGCACGCCGCGTGCTGCTGCTGCGGGCCTACGAGAACCCGCCCGGCCCGGCCCCCTGGAGCGAGGACGACCGCGCCTGGGCGACGCGCCAGGCCGTGGCCGCGGCGGGCGAGGGCGCACGGCCCGATGCCTTCGTGGCCACGCGCGCCGCGCTGGCCCTGCCGCGGCTGCTGCCACGCGCCCCCGAGGCCGCGCGCTGGCTGGAGCGCCGCGGCTGGCACCCCGCCCTGGTGCCGCTGGCGCTGCTGCTGGGCCTGCTGGCCGGGCTGGCGGTGGACCAGCTGGGCCCGCCGCAGCGCGTGAACCTGCTGGCGCCGGCCGTGTGGGCCGTGGTGCTGTGGAACCTGTTCGTCTACGCCGCGCTGTGGCTGCCCGCGCCGCAGCGCGGCCTGCTGGCGCGGCTCGCGGGGCGCTCTCGGCATGACGGTGCTCTCGCACGTCGAGGACCCGTTCGCCAACCCGGTCCCCCGGGGAGCTATCGCCTCCGGATCCTCGCGTTCGCGTCGGTGGCGCCCACCGGGTTCGAGTGCAGGTCGGTCTTCTGCTGCTGCATCACGGCCTCAGCCGCCCGCCGCGCCAGCTCCGGCCACTCCGCGGTCGCCCGCTTCACCGCCTGGGCCAGCTCCTTCTGTCCCGTCGGGTAGGGCGCTCCGGGGCCCGACATCGCCAGCAGCCCGTCGAGGGCGGCGCGGGCCGAGCGGGTGCG
>ERZ1066136.1040-NODE-1040-length-15811-cov-19.105611_pt1 | contig 15811 bp, 11 predicted proteins | sample MGYA00382783_ERZ1066136 | MGnify/ENA primary metagenome ERZ1066136 (study PRJEB33369, sample SAMEA5778366) | biofilm metagenome | biome: Industrial cooling water; feature: Water cooling tower basin; material: Biofilm | place: United Arab Emirates | collected... | reverse complement strand
CGCGTGCCCGACCGCCGCGTCGCCGGCCAGGCCCTGCAGCCGCTCGCCCCACACCAACTCCGCGCGCACGCGGGCGAGCCGCGCCAACGCCAGCGGCCCGGCCGCGTCGCCGAGCACCTGCGACAAGAGCGACCCGAGCCGCGCCGCTTCGGCGAACGCCCCGGCGCGGACGAACAGCTGCACGAGGTTCTCCGCCAGCTCCGGCAGCGCCTGCACGCGGCCGAGCGCGAGGTATCCGCGCAGCGCCCGGCGCCCGTGCTCGAGCCCCTTGCCGAGCTCGCCGCTGAGGATCGCCAGCGCCGCGAGGTTCGCCGCCAGCAGCGTGCGCCCGATCGCCTCGCCCGCGCGCTCGAAGCCCGCCGCCGCGCGCTCGTAGGCCGCCTCGGCCGCGCCGATCTGCCCGCGCAGGTGCGCCAGGTTGCCGCGCACCTGGTCGATCCGCGCCGCCAGCCCCGGCCGCGCCGCCGGATCGCCGAGCCGCTCCGCCGCGCGGTCGAGCCAGCCGTCGGCCCGCCCCTCCGCGCCGCCGTAGATCGCCGCCAGCGCCGCCCACAGCCACGCCTCCGCCGCGCCCGGCCCCGGCCGCGTCAGCGCCTCGCGCAACCTGTCCTCGACGCCCTGTCCCGGACGCCTGGTCTCTTCGGACAGCCGCCGCGCGTCGATCACCGCCTCCGCCGCGCGCCCGAGGTCGGTCAACGCCCGCCAGCGCAGCCCGAGCGCCGCGGCCGCGAGGTCGAGCTCGTCCGCCTCGCCCGCGACCTCGCCCCGCCCGCGCGCCGAACCCTGCGCGGCCTGGAGCCCCTCACCCGCGTCTCCCCGCCCGCGCGACCCTCCTGGAACTTCGCGCGCCTGCGCGACGAGCCGCGCGTCGAGCCGCGCCAGCGCCTCGGCCGCGCGCCCGGTCTGCTCGAGCGCCCGCGCCGCGATCAACTCGCAGCGCGGACCGCCGCCGTCCGCCAGCACCAGCGCCCGCGCGGCCTGACCCGCGCGCAACAGCGCGCCCGCGACCTTCGCCCGCCCCGCGTCCGCGATCGCCCCGCCGGCCTCGATCCACGCGACCAGCCGCGGCAGCGCCGGGTCGCGCTCCCACGCCCCGCCGGCCTCCGGGCACCCCGCGAGCCAGCCGGCGATCGCCGCCCCCGACCCCGCGTCGACCGCGAGCGCGAGCGTGGCCTTCGCGCCATGTCCTGCGGGACCTGTCCCGCGCTCGATCTCCGCCAGCCGCTCGCGCGCCAGCTCCGCGGCCCGCTCGCCGAAGCTGCGCCGCGCCGCCTCGACCGCCGCCCCGAGCGGCACCCCGCCGGGCGAGAACAGGTGCTCCGCGTGCAGCCGCGCCGACGTCGCCGCCGCCTCGGCCTGGCCCTCCGCCGTCCACGCCGCCTCGAGCACCAGCCGGGCCCGCCCCGGGTCGAGCCCGCCGAGCGACGCGCGGGCCGCCGCGCCGATCGCCTCGGGCGCCGGCCGCGACAGCCCCGCGCGGGCGCACGCCTCGATCGCCTCGATCACCGCCCCCGGCCAGCCGCCGGTCGCGGCCGCCAGCGCCTCGGCCCACGCCGGCCGGTCCTCCGGCGGCTCGAGCACCGCGGCGAGCGCCCGCGCCAGCTCGCCCGCGTCCCACGGCCGGACCTCGATCACCGCCGGTCCGGCCTCGCCGCGGGCCGCCGCCTCGACCGCCGCGCGGACCAGCGCGATCCCCTCGGCCGGGCTCGCCGGCAGCACCACCGTCGCGCGGGCCATCGCCGCCGCCGCCGCGAGCACCGCGGCCCTGCGCCTTGCGACATGTTCCTCATCACCGGTCCCTTCGGCCAGCTCACCCGGCCACGGCGGCGCCTCGGGCAGCCCGAGCACCGCGTCGTCCGGCGCGGCGATCCACGCCTCGATCCAGCTCGCCGCCGGCGCCCCGATCGCCGCCCCGAGCCGCTCCGGCGGGCACAGCCTGGCCGCGACCCCGGCGTCCTGCGCCTGCAGGGCCGCGATCACCTCCTCGACGACGCGCCCGCGCCCGGCCCCCGGCGGCCCGACGATCGCTACCAGCCGCGCGCGCGCCGGGCCCGGCAGCGCCGCCGACAGCGCCGCCGCCGGCGCGGCCCCGACGTACGGCCAGCGCGCGGGCAGCCACCACGTCGGACCTGCCTCTTCCGACATGTCTGTTCCACCCTGACCCGCGCGACAGGCCTTGAGGAGCGCCTGCAGCCGCGGCAGCGCCAGCCGCAGATCGACCAGCCGGCGCCCGGCCTCCGGCGCGAGCAGCCGCGCGAGCACCCCGATCAGCCCCGGCGGCGGCGGCGCCCCGGCGCGCGCGGCCAGCTCGGCGAGCCGCGCCTCGGTCGCCGCCTCGCCGCGGCGCAGCGCGTCGACCAGCGCCGCGGGCCGGGTCCACGGCGGCTCGCCGAACAGCCGGAAGCACAGGAGGCAGCCGAGCGCGAACACGTCGGCCGCCGGCCCGCCGCCGCCCGCGAGCACCTCGGGCGCGAGGAACCCCGGCGTCCCGCAGCCGAGGCAGCCGATCTGGCCGAAGTCGGTCAGCACGACCCCGCCGCGCGCGTCGGCGAGCACGTTCGCCGGGCTGACGTCGCCGTGATGGGTCCCGGCCTCGTGGATCGCCCGCAGCGCGTGCGCGACCGCGATCGCCTCGGCGAGCGCCTCGGCGGCCGGCGCCGGCCCGGGCCCGAGCGGCGCGCCGGCGACGAACGCCGTGACCAGCCACGCCCCGCCGTCTGTCTCATGGAGCAGCTCGAGCGCGGCGGGCAGGTGCGGCGAGCTGACCCGCCGCAGCACGCGGAACGCCTGGCGCACCTGGGCCGCCCGGTCCGGCGGCACCCGCTTGAGCACGACCCGGCGGCCGCCCGCGTCGTCGTCGCGCGCCGACCACGTCCCGCCCTCCGCCCCCTCGCCGAGCCGCGCGATCGCCGAGAAGCGCGCGGGCAGCCCGGCGAGCGGGTCACGTCCCGCGCTCAAGGATCCTCCCGTCACGAACCTGGCCCAGGGAGCAGGTCACGACAGCAGCCACGGCGCCCCCTGTCCCGGCGTCACGGCCCCGAGAAGTGCCCCGACGAGTCGCCCGGGTCGATGTAGCTGCCCGACTCGGTCGCGCGCACCGCCGTCTGCGAGGCCGCCGGCAGCGCGTCGCCGGCCGCGCTCGGCCCGTGGTGGTAGCGCGAGCGGCGGAACGCGAACAGGAACAGCGTCTGCAACATGCTCGCGACCGGCGCCGCCAGCAGCGCCCCGGTCAGCCCGTACACGTGCTCGCCGGCGAGCAGCGCGAAGATCACGACGACCGGGTGCATGTGCGCCGAGTCGCCGATGATCTTCGGGTTGAACACGTTGGCCTCGAGCAGGTGGATCCCGGCGATCCACGCCAGCATCAAGAGCGGCGGCCCGAACGAGACGCCCTGCTCGTTCGACACCAGGGCGACGAGGATGATCGGGATCGACGAGATGATCGTGCCGAAGATCGGGACCAGGCTGAACGCCGCGGCGATCAGCGCCAGCAGCAGGCTGTACTTGATGCCGAAGATCAGCAGCCCGATGTAGGTCAGCACCCCGTTGACGAGGCAGATCAGGAGCTGCCCGCGGATCACGCCCGCGAGCCCGACGTCGAGCAGCCCGGTGATCTCGTCGTAGGTCCGGCGGTACGGGATCGGGATCAGCGCGCGTACGAAGCCCATCACCCGATCGGGGTTGATCAGGATGAACGCCGCGAGCATCAGCGTGATCGTGAAGTTGGTCAGGAACGACGAGATGCCGGTCACCAGCGCGCGGAGGAACCCCGCGATCTGGCCGGTGTACTCGGAGCCCTTCGACATCACCAGCTTGCGCAGCGTGTCGGTCAGCTTCTTCTCCTCGTCCTGCTTGGGCACCGCGATCGCGTAGCGGCCCTCGTCGGACTCCTCGACGCTCAGGCGCACGCCCTCGAGGCTGATCGACCACGAGCCGTCGCCGTTGGGCCGCGCGCGCAGCTCCGACGCCGGCAGCGTGATCTCGGGCGCCGGCGGGATCGCCTGGTTGAGGTTGCCGAACGACTCGTCGAACCACTTGGTCGCCTGCGGCAGGACGTTCTTGTCGACGTACTCGATCGCCGCCGGCGCCGTGTCGCGCAGGCGCGCGAAGTCCTGGACCAGCTGCGGCAGGAACAGCGTCACGAACGCCGTGACGAACCCGAACAGCGACAGGTAGACGAGGATCACCGACAGCGCCCGCCCGAGCCGCGCCTGCAGCCGGTTGATCACCGGCGCCATCAGGTACGCCAGCGCGAACGCGAAGACGAACGGGACGATCACCTCGCGGAAGACGATCGCCAGCACCGCCGGGAACAGCAGGAAGCCCCACAGGCGCAGGAAGTGGCCGATCGCCCCGAGGAGCTCGCGACGGCGCGGCGGCGGCGAGACGGCACCCTCGCTCATGCCCCGCTCCTGCGCGACGGTCTGCGCTCGGCCGGCCCCGCGCCCTCGAGCGCGACCGCGCTGTCCCACGCGCCGCAAGCTCCGCAACGGAAGGTGAAGCGGGCCATCGGCGCGGCGCACTGCCGGCACACGAGCATCGGGGGCGGGACGTCCTTCATCGCGGCTTCGCGGGCCAGGTCGCGCTGACCTCGGGCGAGGCGCAAGCGTATCAGGCTCAGCGCCGCTGCGGGCGAGCGACCGGCGACTCGCTCGAGCGCCGCCGCCGCCTGCTCCGGCTGGAGTCGACTGACCCGGTCGGCGAGCGCCACCACCAGGTTCGCCGCCTCCGCCGTGCGCAAGCTCGCCTGCATCCGCTCGGCCAGCTCGTCCTGGACGCTCTCCTCGACCGCCCACGCCCACGCCTCGGCGACGAGCGCGTGTGCGCCCGCGGGCGCGTGCTCCCACGCCCGCTGCCACCCCTCGAGCGCGCGCGCCTTGTCGCCGAGCGCCGCCTCGACCCGGGCCCGCACGGTCCACACGTGCCCGCTGTCGGGCGCCAGCTCGAGCGACCGCTCGATCAGCTTCCGCGCCTTGCGCTCGTCGCCCTCACGCAACGCCGCGAGGGCCTGCCCGGCGAGCGCGTGCCCGCGGCCGATCCGCGACTGCCGGCGGCGCCGCGCCGGTGCGAGCTTCTCGTGGCGCTCCCACGCCGCCGCCGCCCGCTCCCACGCGCCCGCCTGCTCGAGCGCCCGCGCGAGCGACTCGAGCGTCGCGACCGAGCGCGGCGCCAGGCTGATCGCCCGCGTCAGCGCCCCGACCGCGGCCTGCTCGTTGCCCTGGGCCAGCAGGTCGCGCCCGAGCCCGACCAGCCCGGCGACGCGCAGCTCCGGCGGCAGCTCGGCCGACGCGAGCACCGTCCGGTGGATCGCCTTCGCCCGCTCGACCCGCCCGCGCCGACGATCGAGCGCCGCCAGGGCCAGGAACACGGTCGCGTCGTTCGGCTCGGCCTCGGCGATCTGCTCGAGCTCCTCGGCGACGTTGTCGAGATCGCCCTCGGCGAGCTCGTAGACGACGTGTCCGCGGCGAGCGATCCGCGCCAGCGCCTGCCGCCGCGGCGCGAGGCGCCACCACGCGAGCGCCGCCCCGATCCCGCCCCCGGCGAGCGCCGCCAGCACGGCCGCGACGACCTCGCTCACGCCCCCTCCTCGGGCGGCCGCGGCGCCACGACCGCGGCCATCACCTTGCCGCGTCCGGCCCCGAGGTGCGCCTCCTCGGCCAGCAACTCGTCCTCTTCCTCCTGGCGGAGCGGCAACGTCCGCAGCTCGAGCACCTCGCGCTCGAGCTCGCGGGTCCGCCGCTGCGCGATCGCCGCACCACGGATTCGAAACGGCGCCCGGATCGCGGAAACGGCCACCAGCGCGGCCGCGACGATCCACCCGGCGAGCAGGACCGCGACGCTGACCTCGTAGCGGCGGCGGACGAGCGCGGACGACAGATCGAGCTGGGGCACGTAGAGCACGACCTCGACCCACCCGGCGTTCGCGTTGAGCGTCACGATCGTCCACACGAGGCCCAGCGCGAGCAGGAAAAGGCTCACAAGGAGGTAGACTTTGCCCAGCAGGGACACTTTGTTCGCGGAGGATATCAAGCGGTGTACACTCCGGCCATGGGAAACCCTCAAGCGTCCCCCTTCGCCTCCATCGTGCGCCGCGGCTGTCTCGCGGGCCTGGCGATCGGCGCCTTCCTCGGGGCCTGCGCCAACACGGACCAGAACCTCGAGCGCCAGAAGCTGCTCGACGAGCTGGGCCAGGCCGGCGGCGGCAAGCCGGCGCAGTGCCGGCCGGGCATCGTCGAGGCCTGCTATGAGGGCCCCGACGGCACCGCCGGCCGCGGGATCTGCAAGGACGGCACGCGCCAGTGCAGCGACGACGCCCTGTGGAGCCCGTGCAACAAGCAGGTGCTGCCGACCAAGGAGCTCTGCAACAAGAAGGACGACGACTGCGACGGCATCGTCGACAACGACTTCGAGCGCGACGGGGCGACCTGCTCGATCGGCAAGGGCACGTGCAAGACCTCCGGCGTGTGGAAGTGCAACGCCGACGGCCTCGGCGCGACGTGCGACGCCCCGCCGCCGGTGATCAAGGCCGAGGTGTGCGACGGCGTCGACAACGACTGCGACGACAAGATCGACGAGGACGTCGAGGGCACCGGCGGCGCCTGCCAGACCGGCAAGCCCGGCGTCTGCGCCCCCGGCCTGATGAGGTGCCTCGGCGGCCGCGTCCAGTGCGTGCAGAACATCCAGCCCTCCGTCGAGATCTGCAACGGCCAGGACGACGACTGCAACAACCAGGTCGACGACCGCTGCCTGACCGCCGAAGAGGCCGCCAAGCTCGGCCGCAAGTAGCCGCGCGCCCCTCGCTGCGCCGACCGTCGCTCCGCGCTCGCGCTGCGGCGGTCGCCCGCCGATCCTAGCTCGAAGCCGACGTATACCCCCGAAGCGCCCCGCGCCAGAACCAGCGGGCCACCAGCATCAGCCCCGCGCTCGCCGCCACCAGCCCGCCGATCGTCGCCCACTCGAGCCGTCCGAGCAGCGCCTCGGCCGGGTAGCTCGTCATCACCAGCAGCGGCACCACGAACGTGAACAGCGCCTGCAGCACCCGCGGGAACACCTGCGCCGGCCAGCGGCCGAAGTCGAGCAGCGCCTCCATCAAGTACGTCAGCGACTGCAGCTGCATCGCCTTGAACGACGCGCACAGCACCATCACCCCGAACGCGTACAGCGCCACGAACCCGGCCGCCCCGGTCACCGCCGCCGCCAGCACGTCCCCGGGTCCGGGCGTGCGCCCGAGCATCACCAGACCGGCGGCGATCAGCAGCACCCCGCCGGCCGCCTCGACCAGGCGCCACGGGCGGAACGAGCACGTCAGGCACAGCGCCAGCGCGTCGGCCGGGCGCAGCAGCAGGTAGTCGAGCGTCCCGCGGCGGATGTGGTTCATGCTCTCGAGCAGCGCCGGCTGCAGCAGCGCCCCGAACAGCCCCGACAGCAGCGTGAAGCAGCCCGTCAGCACCATCAATTCCCAGCGGCCCCAGCCCTTGACCGACCCGAGGTGCTCGACCGCCACGAACAGCGGCGCGATCCCGATCGCGCTCCACAGCATCCCGAGCACGCCCTCGGTCCAGAAGCCGACGCGGTACTGCATCGCCGCCAGCGCGCTCATCTCGAGCTGCGCCGCCGTCAGCCGCGCGTAGTACCCGACCCGCGGCCGACCTGTCCCTCGCGCCATCTCGTTCCCCGCGCTCACGCCCCCACCGCCCCGTACACGCGCACGCCCCGGCGCCACAGCGCCCGCGACAGCGCGGAGAACCCGACCAACCACAGCGCCTGCAGCGCCAGCCCGCGCGCGATCTCGGGCCCGTGTACGCGCCCGATGATCAGCTCGACCGGGAACCCGAGCGCCGCGTGGAACGGCAGCACGCGGACCACCTCGGCGAGCCCCGGCGGGTACAGGCTGGTCGGCAGCGCCGCGCCGGACAGCACCAGGTACAGCCCGATCCACACCTCGAACAGCGACGACGACGCCGTCAGCCAGAACGCCAGGCAGCCGATGCACACCTGCACGTTGAACGTGATCAGCCACGCCAGCACCAGCGCCGCCGGGGCGACCAGCAGCGCCCCGGCCCCGCCGAGCTCGATCCCGCCCGCGAGCACCAGCACCACCACCCCGATCGGCGCCGCCAGGCCGACCCGGACCGGCAGCGCCGCCAGGTTCTGCATCCCGTGGTGCAGCAGCGGGTGGACCGGCCGCATCAGCAGCGTGCTGAGGTCGCCGCTGCGGATCTGGCTCTCGAGCTCCCACACCACCCAGCTCGCCGTCACCTGCCGGACCAGGAACGCCGCGACGAAGTACCCGACGAAGTCGGCGCGCGCGTAGTCGCCGATCGGCCCGCCCTCGGCGAGCCCGGCCCACAGCGCCAGCGACACCAGCGGGAACGTCGTCGTCAGCATCCACATCAACATCGACACGCGGTACGCGACCGCCTCGGCGAGGCTGAGCCGCCACAGCGCGCCGATCACCCGCGCCAGGTGCCCGCGAGCGAACGCCTGCCCCTCAGGACCTGCCCCCCGAGACATGTCGGAACGCTCAGCCACGCGCCTCCTCCGCACGGCCGAACAGCGCGCGCATCACCTCCTCGAGCGGCGCGTCGTGGACCGCGAGGTCCTGCGCCCCGGGCAGCGCCACCAGCGTCTGCACCGCCGACGGCACCCGCCCCGGCTCGACGTCGAGGACCAGCCGCCCGCCCTCCTTCTCGACCACCCGCCCGATCGCCGCCAGCTCGGCCTCGGGCGGCAGCGCGTCGGCGCGGACCGACACCCGGCGCAGCGGCCGGATCTCGCGGCGCAGCGCCTCGATGCTGCCGTCGAAGCGCAGCCGGCCCTCGTCGATCACCAGGATCCGCGGGCACAGGGCCGCGACGTCCTCCATGTAGTGGCTGGTCAGCAGCACCGTCGCCCCGTGCTCGACGTTGTAGCGGCGGATGAACTCGCGGACCCCGAGCTGCATCGCGACGTCGAGGCCGATCGTCGGCTCGTCGAGGAACAGCACCTGCGGCGCGTGCAGCAGCGCCGCGACCAGCTCGCACTTCATCCGCTCGCCGAGGCTCAGCTGGCGGACCGGCCGCCGCATCACCTCGCCGACCTCGAGCAGCGTCGCCAGCTCGTCGAGCCGCCGGCGGAACGTCGCCGCGTCGATCTCGTAGACCACGCGGTTGAGCTCGAACGTGTCGAGCGCCGGCAGGTCCCAGCTCAGCTGCCGCTTCTGGCCCATCACCAGGCTGACCCGGCGCAAGAACTCCGGCCGCCGCTCGCTCGGCGTGTGACCCGCCACCTTCACCTCGCCCGCGCTCGGCACCAGGAGCCCCGCGAGCATCTTGAGCGTCGTCGTCTTGCCGGCGCCGTTCGGCCCGAGGAACCCGACCCGCTCGCCCGGCGCGAGCGAGAAGCTGAGCTCCCGCACGGCCTCGACCTCGCGGGTCTCGCGGCGGACCAGCGCCCGCAGCGCGGCGCGCAGCCCCGCCTCGCGGCGCGGCACCGTGAAGCGCTTCGACAGCCCCTCGACGCAGACCACCGTGCTCATGCGGATCCTCCTCTCACGCCGTCACCCGCCGGCCGACACGGGCGAGCGGCACGAAGGTCCCGGCCTCGAGGCACGCGTGCAGCCCGAAGCTGCGGCAGACGTCCGGCCGCGCGGCGTGGACTGTACACCCGCGATCGAAGTACGGACACGGCCGGTCGCCGGGCGTGAGGTAGCCGGCGAGATCGTCCGGTTCGTCCTCCCCGCCGGTCGGCGGGTGGAGGCGCAGCCCCCGGACGGTCGTGCGGAGGTGGCGCGCCAGCCTGCGGGCGTCCGTGTGGGTGATCGGCACCCGCAGGCTGGTGCAACACCCCCCGGCGCACGACCGGCACAGCGTCAGCGCCCGGGTCACCGCCCCGGTCTCCGGGTCGATCGTCGTCTCCTCGGCGAGCGCCGTCGGCGGGACCGCGCCCGCGCGCATCCGGTTCGCCAGGCGCTGCAGGGTCACCTGCGGCAGGTGGCCGACGTTCAAGTACATCAGGGGCCCGAGCGGGTCGCGCGGCCGTGGCATCGGGGGGGTGGTAGCGCACCTCGGGTCGCGACGCGAGCGGGCTTGCTCCGGTCCGCTTCCGTGGCTAACCTCCTCCACCGACAGAAATCTAAGGTACTGTGGGTCCGCCCACAGCCGAGGAGGCCCCGTGAACTTCCAGCAGCAACAGCAACCGTATTACGCCGATCACGCCACCCCCCGGACCGCCGTCGAGGGCCGGGCCAAGTTCATCGAGCGCACGTACATCCACCTCGCCGGGGCGATCGCCGCCTTCGTCGGCATCGAGGCCCTGCTGATGCGCTCGGAGGCCGCGATCCGGTTCGCCGCGAGCATGATGGGCTCGTGGTGGCTCGTGCTGGGCGCCTTCATGCTGCTCGGCACCGTCGCCACCCACCTCGCGCACTCGGCCCGCTCCAAGCCGATGCAGTACCTCGGCCTCGGCCTCTACGTCGTGCTCGAGGCGGTGATCTTCCTGCCGATCCTGCTCGTCGCCCAGTACATGAGCGGCCCGCAGAGCAACATCATCCTGACCGCCGGCGTCACCACGCTCGCCACCTTCGCCGCGCTGACCGGCATCGTCCTGGCGACCAAGCGCGACTTCTCGTGGATGCGCTCGGCGATCATGATCGCCAGCCTCGGGGCCCTCGGCCTGATCGTCGTCAGCATGATCTTCGGGTTCACCCTCGGGATCGGCTTCACGATCGGCATGATCATCCTCGCCGCCTGCTACATCCTCTACGACACCTCCAACGTCCTCCATCACTACGAGGAGGACCAGTACGTCTCCGCCGCACTGGCGCTGTTCGCCTCGGTCGCGCTGATGTTCTGGTACGTCCTCCGGCTCGTCATGTCGATGAACCGCGAGTGATCGCCGCCCGGCGACCGCAGCGCCGACGGGCGCGGGCCTCCCCCGCGCCCGTTCGCGCTTTCTGGCCCCGCGCGCACTACAATGCCGCTCGCCTTGCCCCGCGCCACGCTCCTCGCACGCCCCCGGCTCGCGCTCGCCGCTGTGCTCTCGCTCGCCGCCGCCTGCGGCCGCCCCGCGCCGACGCCGACGCCCGGCCCGCCCTCGGTCGCCATGCAGCTCCCCGCCGCCCCGCAGCCCGGCCGCGATCTCCACAGCTTCGCCCGCCCCGACGAGGTCCGCGTCGACGCGATCGGCCTCGACCTCGCCGTCTCGTTCACCGAGCGCGTCCTCCGCGGCAGCGCCACCCTCCGCCTCACCCGCGCCGTCGCCTCCGCCCCGCTGGTGCTCGACACCCGCGACCTGACGATCGAGCGCGTCGAGGCTGCCCTGGCCGAAAAGCCAGACGCCTGGGCCCCGACGACCTTCACCCTCGGCGGCGCCCACCCGCTGCTCGGCCGCCCCCTCTCGATCGACCTCCCGCCCGGCGCCGACCGCGTGCGCGTCCACTACCGCACCTCGCCGGACAGCACCGGCCTGCAGTGGCTGTCCGCCGAGCAGACCGCCGACCGCGCCGGCGAGTTCCTCTACTCGCAGAGCCAGGCGATCCACGCCCGCTCGTGGGTCCCCTGCCAGGACAGCCCCGGGCTCCGCGTCACCGTCACCGCCCGGATCGCCGCCCCTGCCCCCTACCGCGCCGTGATGGCCGCCGAGGAACTGCCCGCCGAGACAGGCTCCGAAGGACAGGTCATCCGCGCCTACAAGCTCGACCAGGCGGTCCCGCCGTACCTGCTCGCGCTCGCGGTCGGCCGCCTCGAGTTCGCCGCGACCGGCCCGCGCACCGGCGTGTGGGCCGAGCCCGGCGTCCTGCCGCGCGCGCGCGCCGAGTTCGCCGAGCTCGAGGCGATGCTGACCGCCGCCGAGGCCGCCGTCGGCCCCTACCGCTGGGGCCGCTACGAGGTGCTCGTCCTCCCGCCGGCCTTCCCGTTCGGCGGCATGGAGAACCCGCGCGTCACCTTCGTCACCCCGACGATCCTCGCCGGCGACCGCTCGCTCGTCTCGCTGATCGCCCACGAGCTCGCCCACGCCTGGTCGGGCAACCTCGTCACCAACGCGACCTGGCGCGACTTCTGGCTCAACGAGGGCTTCACCGTCTACATCGAGCGCCGGATCCTCGAGGCGATCTACGGCCGCGAGCGCGCCGAGATCGAGGCGGTGCTCGGCCGCGAGCACCTCGAGCTCGAGCTCGCCGACATGGCCGATCGGCCAGGGGACCAGATCCTCCACATCGACCTCGCCGGCCGCGACCCCGACGACGCCGTCACCGACGTCGCCTACGAGAAGGGCGCCCTCCTGCTGCGCCGGCTGGAAGAGGCCCACGGCCGCGCGGCCTTCGACGCGTTCGTGCGCGCGTGGTTCGACCGCCACGCGTTCACCAGCCAGACGACCGAGGCCTTCCGCGCCTTCCTCGCCGCCGAGCTCACGGCCCCGCTGCTGCCCGGCCAGTCGCCGGTCGACCTCGACCTGTGGATCGAGCGCCCCGGCCTGCCCGACGACGCCCCGCGCCCGCGCGCGGCCAGCCTCGACCGCGTCGCCGAGGCCGCCCGCGGCTACGTCGCCGGCCAGCCGCTCGACGCGCGCGGCTTCACCCCGCTGCAGTGGATCCACTTCCTGCGCGCCCTCCCGCTCACGAGCCCCCCGCGCCCGGCGACCGCGATCCTCGCCGACCTCGATCGCGCCCACAAGTTGACCTCGACCACCAACGCCGAGCTGCTCGCCGAGTGGCTGCTGCTCGCCGCCCGCCACCGCTACCGCCCGGCCGAGGCCCGCACCCGCGAGTTCCTGATCGGCGTCGGCCGCCGCAAGTACCTCGGCCCGATCTACACCGCCCTGCGCGCGACCCCCGAGGGCGCCGCCCTCGCCGCCGACATCTACGCGGCCGCCCGCCCCGGCTACCACGCGATCACCCGCCGCAGCCTCGACGATCTCCTCGGCTGGTCCGAGAGCCAGGCCGCCGCGCCGCCGGCGAAGTGACGCCCGACCTGCCCCTCCGGCCAGCTCCTGCCGGCGCACCGACCTGCCCCTCCGGACAGGCGGATTCGCCCGAGGGGCGCTCCTTCGGCCGCGACGCGCCGCGCCGCTCGCCGCCGGCGACCGGGACCGAGGCCCCGACGCCGGGCGGGCCCGATGTCCCGAGGGACACCTCCATCGCGGCGCGGCCATGCGCTCCAGCTGTCCCGGGCGTCACCTCACTCGCCGCACCCGGCGCCCGCGAGCCCCTCAGCCCGCGTCGCCGGCGACCTGGCGCCGAAGCTGCCGCTCGAGCATCGCCGCCGGCCCCGGGTGCCTGCGCAGCTCCGGGTCTCCGGCGAGCAGCTCGCCCGCGAGCGCGCGAGCCGACTCGAGCAGCGCAACGCCCTCGCCTGCCAGCCCGGCCCATGCGAGCCGGCCGGCCTGGCGCAGCCCGAACAGCTCGCCCGGCCCGCGCTCGGCGAGGTCCTGCTCCGCGACCTTGAACCCGTCGTGCGTCTCGACGAGCACCCGCAGCCGCCGGGCCGACGCGCTGCCCGGCTCCGCCGCGGTGTGCAGGATGCACCACGACGGCAGCGTCCCGCGGCCGATCCGCCCGCGCAGCTGGTGCAGCTGCGACAGCCCGAAGTGCTCCGCGTGCTCGATCAGCATCGCCCTGGCCTCCGGGACATCGACGCCGACCTCGATCACCGTCGTCGCCACCAGCACGTCGATCGCCCCCGCGCGGAAGCCCTCCATCGTCGCCGCGCGCTCGGCCGGGTCGACGCGCCCGTGGAGCGTCGCCACCGTCCGCCCCGGCAGGAGCTGCTTGAGCGCCGCCGCCGACGCCTCGACGTCGCTCGCCTCGCGGACCCCCGCCTCGATGTTCGGGCAGACCACGAACGCCTGCAACCTGCCCTTCGAGACATGCTCTGCCAGCTCCGCGCGCGCGCGCGCGACCGGCCCGACGACCAGCGACGTCTTCGCCGGCTTGCGGCCCGGCGGCAGCTCGCGCAGCGTCGACACGTCGAGCTCGCCGACCAGCGCCAGCGCCAGCGTCCGCGGGATCGGCGTCGCCGTCATCACCAGCAGGTGCGGCGCCGTCCCCTTCTCGCGCAGCAGCGCCCGCTGGCGCACCCCGAAGCGGTGCTGCTCGTCGACGATCACCAGCCCGAGCCGGCGGAACGCGACGTCCTCGGTCAAGAGCGCGTGTGTCCCGACGACCAGGTCGATCTTCCCGGCCGCGATCTGCCGCGCCAGCTCGGCCCGCTCGGCCCGCGGCGTCGACCCGGTCAGCAGCGCCGCGCGCAGCCCCGCCGCCGCGCACCACGGCCGGGTCGCCGCGAAGTGCTGCTGCGCCAGGATCTCGGTCGGGGCCATCAGCGCCGTCTGCCCGCCGCTGTCGGTGATCCCGAGGCACGCCGCGAACGCGACCAGCGTCTTGCCCGACCCGACATCGCCCTGCAGAAGCCGCAGCATCGGCCGCCCGCGCGCCATGTCGGCCTCGATCTCCTCGATCGCCTGCCACTGCGCGCCGGTCGGCTCGAACGGCACGCACGCGCGCAGGCGCTCGCGGCGGTCGCCCTCGCCCGGCAGCAGCGCGACCGTCACCGGCAGCGCCGTCATCAGCGCCCGCCGCCGCAGCAGCGCCAGCTGGGCCGTGAACAATTCGTCGAACAGCAGCCGGCGGTGCGCCTCCGAGCGCCCGGCCTGCAGCGCCGCGACCGCCTCGGCCGGCAGATCCTCGGCGGGCGCGTGCAGCAGCGTCAGCGCCGGCAGCAGCGGCATCAGCCCGGCGCGCGCGCGCAGCTCCGCCGGCAGCGGATCTGCGAAGCCGAGCGCCCCCAGCCGCTCGAGCGCCGCCCGGCACAGCTTCGCCAGCGTCGCCTCGCCGACGCCCTCGACCTCCGGGTAGCGGACCGTGATCGTCGGCCCGGGCGCCTCGGGATCGTGGATCTCGGGGTGGACGAGCGTGACCTTGCCCTTCTTGCGGCTGAAGCGCCCGAGCAGCAGCACGCGGCGGCCCGCCTGCGCGCGCTCGGCCAGCCCGCCGACGCGGTGGAACCACTGACACGTCACCGCGACCTCGCGCCCGTCCGCGACGTGCAGGCACTCGAGCGTCGCGAAGTAGCGCCCGCGGAAGAACCGCTGCGAAAACCGCCGGATCGTCGCCTCGACGACCACCGGCGCGCCCTCGGCGGCCTCGGCGAGCGCGCTGCGCTGGCGGCGGTCGCGGTACCCGATCGGCAGCAGCCGCGCGAGGTCCTCGAGCGTCGCCAGGCCCTGCTCGGCCAGCTTGGCGGCCGTCTTCGGCCCGACGCCGGGGAGCGACGACAGCGCCAGCGGGTCCTCCGGCGCCTGGTTGCGGCTGCGCGCGGCCATCATGGCCCCCGGGACCTGGCCTTACGGCCAGGCCCTTTCGGTCAGCTCCGGTTCGGCGGCGTGAACGTGAACCGGATCTCGTGGTCGCACAGGAAGTACACGCTGCCGTCGACGATCTTGTGGTTGTCGACGCGCTGGCCCTCGAACTCGATCCCGTTGGTGCTGCCGAGATCCTTGATGAAGTAGTCCTGCCCGCGGCGGACCACCGAGCAGTGGCGGCGCGAGATGTTCGCGTCCTTGATCGCCAGGTCGGAGAACTTGGCGCCGCGGCCGATCACGAACTCTTCCTTGTCGATCTCGTACCACTCGTTCTCGAACCACACATACAGCGGCTTCGGCTTGCTGGCCGGCGCGCTGGTCGGCGGCGGCAGCCGCGACTGCGTCGGCGGGCGCGGCAGCGTCGGGGCCACCTTCGCGGGTGCGACCGAGGCCGGCGGCGGCGGTGCAGCCGGAGCGGCGGCCGGAGCCGGCGGAGCGGGCGCCGGCGCCGGTGCGGTCGCCGGCTTGGGCA
>ERZ1066136.1038-NODE-1038-length-15820-cov-7.600951_pt1 | contig 15820 bp, 14 predicted proteins | sample MGYA00382783_ERZ1066136 | MGnify/ENA primary metagenome ERZ1066136 (study PRJEB33369, sample SAMEA5778366) | biofilm metagenome | biome: Industrial cooling water; feature: Water cooling tower basin; material: Biofilm | place: United Arab Emirates | collected... | reverse complement strand
GGTAACGTGCAGGGCGGCAGTTGCCTGGGCAGCTGGCCGCACATGTTCTCGGGATACCGGTTCGTGACCGATCCGGACGTGCGCGGCAGTTTCGAACGGGAGTGGGGCATCGAGCTCGATCCCGAGCCGGGCCTGCGGCTGCCCAACATGTTCGACGCGGCGCTGACCGGGGCCTTCAAGGGCATGTACATCCAGGGCGAGGATCCGGTGCAGAGCGATCCGAACCGCGCCCACATCGTCGAGGCCCTGAAGCGGATGGAGTGCGTCATCGTCCAGGATCTCTACCTGACGGAGACCGCCCGCTACGCCCACGTGTTCCTGCCCGGCAGCAGTGCGCTGGAGAAGGATGGCACCTTCACCAACGCCGAACGCCGTGTGAGCCGCGTGCGCAAGGTCGTCGAACCGCTGGCCGGCCTCGCGGACTGGCAGATCACGCTCCGGCTCATGAACGCGATGGGCTATGCGTGCCACTACGACCACCCGTCGGAGATCCTCGACGAGATCGCGCGCACCTCCCCCGCCTACCGCGGCATGAGCTACGCGCTCATCGACCGCCTGGGCTCGGTGCAGTGGCCCTGCGACGAGAACGCACCGGAGGGCACGGAGGTGCTGCACACGCGCACCTTCCCGCGCGGCAAGGCGAACTTCATGCTCACGGCCTTCGTGCCGACCCGCGAGCGGGTGAACGACCGCTTTCCGCTGCTGCTCACCACCGGACGGATCCTGTCGCAGTACAACGTCGGCACGCAGACGCGCCGGACGGGCAATACCGTGTGGTACTCGGAGGACCTGCTGGAGATCCATCCGCAGGATGCCGTCGCGCGCAACATCCGCGACGGCGACGCCGTGACGGTCGCGAGCCGCATCGGCAGCACCACACTCAAGGCCCGTCTGAGCGAGCGCGTGAATCCGGGCGTGGTGTACACGACCTTCCACTTCGCGCAATCCAAGGCCAATGCCATCACGACAGACCTGTCGGACTGGGCGACCAATTGTCCCGAGTACAAGGTGACTGCGGTGGAGGTGACGCGCGTCGCGCAGCCCTCCCCCGCCATGGCATCGCAACCGGAGCCGGCCGCGACCGCGCTGGAGGCCCAGCCGTGAGTGCCGACGTCATCGATGTGGAGCGCCTGGTCGCCATGGCCAACCAGATCGGCGACTTCTTCTCGCCGTACCCGCCCGCGCAGCGCGTCGAGGGCATCCGCAACCATCTGCGCCACTACTGGGACCCCCGCATGCGGGACGCGCTGCTGCGGCATCTCGACCACGGCGGCGCGGGTCTCGCGCCGGATGTGCGGGAAGGCGCCGCCCGTCTGCGGGAGACGGACGGCGAGGCGAAACGTGCCTACGCGGGCCCGCCCCGGCCGGAGACCCCTTCCGCGAGCAACGCCACCGGGTGATCCGGCGGACCGCCGCCCGCGGACCGCGGCGGCATCCGTGCCGCCGGCCGGCGGTGCCGGACGCCGGCCCGACGATCAGTCGACCAGCCCTTCGAACAGCTTCGTGCTCAGGTAGCGCTCGCCGAAGGACGGAATGATCACGACGATCAGCTTGCCCGCGTTCTCGGGCCGCTTCGCCACCTGCAGCGCCGCCCAGGTCGCCGCACCGGACGAGATGCCCACCAGCAACCCCTCCTCCATCGCCATGCGGCGCGCGGTCGCGAAGGCGTCGTCGTTCCCCACGCGCACCACCTCGTCGTAGACCTGCGTGTTGAGGATCTGCGGCACGAAGCCCGCGCCGATGCCCTGGATCGGGTGCGGCCCCTTCGCACCGCCGGACAGCACGGGCGAGGCGTCCGGTTCCACGGCCACGCATCGGAAGCCCGGCTTGCGCGCCTTCAGCACCTCCCCGATGCCGGTGATGGTGCCGCCCGTGCCGATGCCCGACACGAGGATGTCCGCCTGGCCGTCGGTGTCGCGCCAGATCTCCTCGGCGGTGGTCCGGCGATGGATCTCGGGGTTCGCGGGGTTCGCGAACTGCTGCGGGATGAGATAGCGCGGATCCGCAGCCGCCATCTCCTCGGCCTTGCGGATCGCACCGCCCATGCCGTCCGGGCCAGGCGTGAGGATGAGCTCGGCACCGTAGGCGCGCAGCACGGCGCGGCGCTCCTTGCTCATGGTCTCCGGCATGACGATGGCGAGCTTGATCCCGCGCGCCGCGCAGGCGAAGGCCAGCGCGATGCCGGTGTTGCCGCTGGTGGGCTCCAGGATGATCGTGTCAGGCTTGATGAGCCCCGCGCGCTGGGCGGCATCCAGCATGGCCACGCCGATGCGGTCCTTCACGCTGTGCGCCGGATTGAAGAACTCCAGCTTGGCGGCGACCTGCGCCACGCAACCCTGCGTGACGCGGTTGAGACGGACGAGCGGGGTGTTGCCGATAAGTTCCGTGACGTCGTTGGCGATTTTCATGGTGTCGTTCCCGGGAGGTGGACAGGGGGCGCGACCCGACCGGAGCTGACGCTGTCCGGAACGCGCCCGACCCCGCTATCGTAGCTCGCCGTGGGACGGCGCCCGGCGGTCCCGGGGCACTCGCAGCACGGCCGGGCGGGCGCCGCGCCCCTCGGGCGGCGTCAGGCGTTCCGCGCGAGAAAGTGCTCCACGGCGTCCCGCGACGGTGCGCCCTTGCGCCCGCCGGACAGGGTGCACTTGAGCGCCGCGGCGGCGCTCGCGAAGCGCATGGCCTCGGCGATGCTCCGGCCCTCCGCGATCGCGACGGCATAGGCACCGTGGAAGACGTCGCCCGCCGCGAGGGTGTCGACCACGTCGACGGCGAACGCCGGAAGGACCTGCACCGTGTGCGGCGCGCGGGCCTCGATCCACCGCACACCGCGTTCGCCGAGGGTCACGGCAGCCACGGTCGCGCCTCGCGCGATGGCCTCGCGCAGGCCCGCGTCGGCATCCTCGCCCGAAAAGGCTTCGAGCCCCTTCTCCGAGAACACCACGTGATCGGCACGGCCCACGAGATCGTCGAGGATGCCGTGAAGCGCGACTTCACCGTCGAGAATCGCGGGCACACGCGAAGCGCGCGCAGCCTCGAGGGCCGCGGCAGCGCCCGCCGGCCAGCGCACGTCGGCCAGGAGCGCGCCCGCATCGCGCAATTGCGATACGGGCAGCCAGTCGGCCGGGGCCTGCAGCGCCGTGCCGCGGTAACCCACCACGAGGCGCTCGCCGCGATCGTCGACCAGCACCGCCGAGGTGGACGTGGTGAGCCCGTCGAACGCGCGCAGGGCACCCACGTCCACGCCATCCGCCGCGAGCTGCGCCGCGACGAGCGCCCCCGTCGCGTCCTGGCCGGTCGGCCCCCAGAAACGCACGCTCGCACCGAGGCGCACGGCCGCGACCGCCGCGTTGGCCGCCATACCGCCGCCCGCTTCCTCGTACCGCGATGCCGCGATCTTCGCGCTGCCCGCGGGCCATGCCGGCACGCCGAAGACGCGGTCGAGCGCGCAGTGTCCCACGCACACGAGCGTCACCGGCCGAGCGTCGATGTCGAGGTTCACACGCAGCGGCCGCCGTCGACCTCGATGCACGTCCCGGTGATGAATTCGGCCTCGTCGGACGCCAGCCACAAGGCGGCGTTGGCGATGTCGAGCGGCTTGGAAAGGCGGCCCAGCGGGATGCTCGACACGAACTTCGCGCGCATCTCGGGCGTGTCCTCACCCATGAACTCGCCCAGCAGGGGCGTGTCACCGGCGACCGGATTGATGATGCAGACGCGGATGCGGTGAGGCGCGAGTTCGACGGCCATGGAACGGCTGGTCGTGATCGCCGCGCCCTTGGAGCCGTTGTACCAGGTGAGTCCGGGACGGGGCCGCACGCCCGCCGTGGAGGCCACGTTCACGAACACCCCGCCCCCGGCCTTCCGAAAGACCGGCACGCAGTGCTTCGCACTCAGGAACAGGCTCTTCACGTTGACGGCGTAGACCCGGTCGAACAGCGCCTCGGATACCTCGGTCATCGGCTGATTGCGATGGGTGGTGCCTGCATTGTTGATCACCGTGGTGAGGCCGCCGAACCGGGATGCCGTCGCTTCGACGAGCTGCGCCCAGTCCGCATCCACCGTGACGTCGCAGTGGCAGAACGCAGCCGTGCCGCCTGCCGCCTGGATCTCCGCGACGACGCGATGGCCGCCGGCGTCGTTGATGTCGGCCACCATGACCTTGGCGCCTTCCTGCGCGAAGCGCTTCGCGATGCCCTCGCCGAAACCGGAGCCGCCTCCGGTCACGATGGCCACCTTGCCTTGAAGTCTCATCGGGTCCTCCCTCCCTGGATACGGCGCGCGCCCGGCGCGCCAGTGAAAACGGGAGCCCGGAGGCTCCCGCGAATGGGTGATGCGCGGCCCGGTCGAGGTGACGGGCGTGCCGACCGCCTACCGGCAGACGGTCTGCGTGGCCTCGGCGTCGATCGCCTTGTTCCCGACGGTCATGAGCGGGACTTCGTGGCGCACGGCCGTGATCTCCGCGAGGATGGCGACGGCGATCTCCGGTGGCGTCTTGCTGCCTATGCGCAGGCCCACGGGGCCGTGCAGGCGATCGAGTTCGCCCTGCGAGAGATCGAACTGCGCCAGCCGCTCGCGCCGCTTCTGGGTATTGAGGCGCGATCCGAGCGCACCCACGTAGAACGCGGGCGACTTCAGCGCTTCGAGCAGCGCGAGATCGTCCAGCTTGGGGTCATGCGTGACCGCCACCACCGCGCTGTGGCTGTCGAGCTGCAGCTCCACGACGACGTCGTCCGGCATGCCGCGCAGCAGCGTGGTCCCGGCGACGTCCCAGGTCACGGCGTACTCCTCGCGCGGGTCGCACACGACCACGTCGTAGTCGAGCGCCTGGGCCATCATGGCCACGTATTTCGAGAGCTGTCCTGCACCGATGATCAGCAGGCGCCAGCGAGGGCCGTGGATCGTGGTGAGCACCTGGCCGTCGAAGGCCAGTACGTCGGTGCGGCTGGCCGCGCGCAGCGTGGCGGCACCGGTGGTCATGTCGAGACGGCGCGCCACGAGCTCGTGACGGTCGATGCCGGCGAGCACGCCGGCAATCGTGGCCTTGTCCTTGACCGGTTCCAGCACGAGCTGCAGCCGCCCGCCGCAAGGCAGGCCGAAGCGCTGCGCGTCTTCCTTGCTGATGCCGTAGATCGTGGCCTCCGGACGCTCGGCGGCGAGCGAACAGGCGCGCACCTTGTCGATGAGGTCGTCTTCCACACAGCCCCCGGAGACGGAGCCGGCGACGAGCCCGTCTCCGCGCACGGCAAGCATGGCTCCCGGCGGACGCGGCGAGGACCCCCACGTTTCGGTGACCGTGGCGAGCACCACGCGGTGCCCCTCGTCCAGCCACGCGGCGGCACTCTTGAGGACCTGAAGATCGACACTATCCATGGTTCCTGCCTCTTTCGGACCGTCCGCGCCGGGGCGCTTGGCCGGTCTGTGAACCGGGTGGCAGTCCGCCACCCGCCTCCCGCACAGCCCTGCGGGATACAACGCACCGCGTCCAACGTCCCCCGCCGCGCGTCGCAGCGGAGAAGTCAACGTCAGACGAGAATGCCCGAAAATGAAAACGGCCTCAATGCTGCGCGGTGAGGCGAAGCATCGAGGCCGGAATGCACTGCACCGCTTCGTCGCTCCGGGCGGATCGGGAGACCCGCCCGGGGACGAACGTCAGTCTCAGGCCATCGCGCCCTTGATGTTTTCGGGCGTGAACGGCATGCGGCGAACACGGATGCCGGTGGCAGAGAAGATCGCATTGCCGACCGCCGCCTGCACGACCGCCGTGGCGGGCTCGCCCAGACCGCCGGGAGGCTGGTCCTTCGCGGCCGGAAGCCAGGTGATGTCGATGCTCTTGGGGGTCTCGTTCATGCGAACGACACGGTACTGGTCGAAGTTCATCTGCTCGACACCGCCGTTCTTCACGGTGATCTCGCCGAACAGGCACGCCGACAGGCCGTAGATCGTGCAGCTTTCCATCTGCGCGCTGCCCTGGTCGGGGTGGATGACCGGGCCAGCGTCGACGACGTAGGTGACCTTGTCGACGATCACGTCGTAGTTCTTCGTGACCGACAGTTCGACCACCGCAGCCATCACGGTGTTGTAGCCTTCCATCACGGCCACACCCATGCCACGGCCTTCGGGCAGCTTCTTGCCCCAGCCCGACTTGCCGCGCACCTGCTCGAGGACGGTCTTCATCCGGCCGCCGACGGCGATACCGGCGGACAGGCCCGACCACTTGTGCTTCTCACCCTCGTACTCGAGGTTGTCGATGCGGTACTGGATCGGATCCTTGCCGAGCGCGTGGGCGACTTCATCGATGAAGCCTTCCACCACGTAGCAGTTCAGGTTGTGGGACACACCGCGCCAGTAGCCCGGGGTGATGCCCGCATCGTGCATCTGATACGTGAGCTTGTGGTTCGCCACGGCATACGGGAAGTTGTCGATGGCTTCGACCGCGAACGGGTCGATGCCATCCTTCACGATGCTGGGGAACAGACGCGAGGAAATGGAGGGGCTGGTGCCGTGGTACGTGTAGGCGACCGGCTTGCCGGCAGCGTCCACGCCCATGCGCGCGGTGTAGATGCCGCCCGGACGGTAGGAGTCGTGCGTGAGGTCGTCCTCACGGCTCCACACCATCTTGACCGGAGCACCGACGGCCTTGGAGATCTCGGCGGCGTCGATGGTGTAGTCCACTTCCACGCGGCGACCGAAACCGCCACCCAGGAAGGTGGTGATCACGTTGATCTGCTCGGGCTTGAGGCCCGTGGCACCGGCGACGACGAACGGAACCAGCTGCTGGAACTGGGTCGGGGTGATGATGGTCGCGCCGTCGGCACGCACATCGGCCACCGTGTTCATCGGCTCCATCGGGGAGTGCGACAGGAACGGCAGTTCGTAGGTGGCTTCGTACACCTTGGCGGCGCCCTTCATGGCGCTGTCGGCGTCACCGGCCTCACGGAACACGGCGCCCGGCTGGGAGGCGGCTTCCTTCAGGCCACCCCACACCTTGCCCATGTCGTTGTTGGCGTTGGGGCCTTCGTCCCAGGTGATCTGGAGGAGGTCCTTCGCCTTCTTCGCCTGCCAGTAGGAGTCGGCCACGACGGCGACACCACGGCTGTACTGCACGACGGCCTTCACGCCGGGCATGTTCTTGGCGCGGGCGTCGTTGAAGCTGGCAACCTTGCCGCCGATCATCGGGGGCATGGCGACCGCGGCGTACAGCATGTTGGGCACGCGGACGTCGATACCGAACGTGGCGGTACCGGCAACCTTGGCGGGGGTGTCGAGACGCTTCTGTGCCTTGTTGCCGACCTGCTTGAACTCGGAGACGGGCTTCAGCGGCACGTCCTTCGGCACTTCGAGCTTGGAAGCGGCTTCGGCGACCTGACCGTAGGTGACCTTCTTGCCGCCGGGGCCGGTGATCGAACCACCTGCCGCCTTGCACTGACCGGCATCGACACCCCACTGCTGGGCAGCGGCGTTGACGAGCATCATGCGAGCGGAGGCGCCCGCCTTGCGGAGCTTCTCCCAGCCGTCACGCACGGAGGTGGAACCCCCGGTAATCTGACCGCCGAGCAGGGCGTTGATGTAGACCTCGGCGGGGGGCGCGAACTCGACCTTGACCTTGTTCACGTCCACTTCGAGTTCTTCGGCGACGAGCATGGTGAGGGACGTGTAGACGTCCTGGCCCATTTCGGAACGGGCACACATGATCGTGACGGAGTTGTCGGTGCCGATCTTCACCCAGGCATTGGGCGAGTGCGTGGCGGCTTGCGCCTCGGCGACCTTGGAGGCACCGGGCAGATAGAAGCCGAGCGCCAGGCCGCCACCGACGGCGGCGGAGCCTTTCAGGAAGTCACGACGAGCGGGCTGATTGATGTGATCCATGGTCTCTGCCTCCTGTTAAGCCTTGGCCGCGGCCTTGATGGCGGCGCGGATGCGGGGGTAGGTGCCACAGCGGCAGATGTTGCCGGACATCCAGGCATCGATGTCGGCATCGGAGGGGCGCTTGTTGTTCGCGAGCAGCGCGGCGGCCTGCATCATCTGGCCGGGCTGGCAATAACCGCACTGGGGCACGTCGAGCGCGACCCAGGCCTTCTTGACCGGGTGGGTCGCGGCGAGGCCTTCGATGGTGGTCACCTTCTGGCCGGCGACGGAGCCGACCTGGGTTTGACAGGAACGCACGGCCATCCCGTTCAGGTGCACGGTGCAGGCGCCGCAGAGGGCCTTGCCGCAGCCGAACTTGGTGCCGGTCATCCCGAGGGTGTCGCGCAGGACCCAGAGCAGGGGGGTGTCGGGAGCGACATCCACCGCAGCCTGTTTCCCGTTCAGATTAAAAGAGATATTCATTACAGAACTCCCCCTTTCGGTCGGAAACGTGAGGTTTCGTGAGGTTTAAGACTACGCCGTCCTACTAACTGCAAGACGGCGGGACGTTACACGAAGCCCTACACCGTTTCAACCGCTGAACAGGGCTTTCGTCGAACACGGAACTCGTTGATCTTTTTTGTATTACTTCGGATACAACGGTCGCGCGGTTCCGGCGCACCAAGAGCAAGCCCGGACGCCCGCGCGAGTGGCCAACAATCATCGAGTTGCACGTATGTTGCATCGCAGCACGCCGCTGCGGGGCGCTCGGTCCCGCGTTCATGGTCACCGGTGCTGGTGCTTGCGCAGCTCGAACTTGGCCAGCTGATTGCGGTGCACCTCGTCCGGGCCATCGGCCAGACGCAGGGTACGGTTCCACGAATACATCCAGGCCAGCGGGAAGACATCGGACACGCCGCCGCCGCCGTGGGCCTGGATGGCCCAGTCGATGATCTGCTGGGCCATGTTGGGCGCCACGATCTTGATCATGGCGATCTCGGCGCGGGCGGCCTTGTTGCCGACGGTGTCCATCATCGAGGCCGCCTTCAGCGTGAGCAGGCGGGCCTGGTCGATCATGCATCGCGACTCGGCGATGCGCTCGTGCCACACGCTCTGCTCCGAGACGGGCTTGCCGAAGGCCACCCGGCTGGAAAGGCGCTTGCACATCAGTTCCAGCGCGCGCTCGGCCTGCCCGATGATTCGCATGCAGTGGTGGATGCGGCCCGGCCCGAGACGGCCCTGGGCGATCTCGAACCCGCGGCCCTCGCCGAGCAGCATGTTGGTCACCGGCACACGCACGTTGTCCAGCAGGACCTCCATGTGGCCGTGCGGCGCGTCGTCGTAGCCGAACACGCTGAGATGGCGCAGCACCTTGTAGCCCTTGGCGTCGGACGGCACGAGGATCATCGACTGCTGCTTGTGGCGGTCGGCGTTGTCCGGATCGGTCTTGCCCATCACGATGTTGATCTTGCAGCGCGGGTCGCCCGCGCCGGAGGACCACCACTTGCGGCCGTTCACGACGTATTCGTCGCCTTCGCGGCGGATGCTCAGCTGGATGTTCGTCGCGTCGGACGAGGCCACCTCGGGCTCGGTCATGAGGAAGGCCGAGCGGATCTTCCCTTCGAGCAGCGGCTCCAGCCACTGCTTCTGCTGTTCGGGTGTCCCGTAGCGAAGCAGCACTTCCATGTTGCCGGTGTCGGGCGCGGAGCAGTTGAAGATCTCGGGCGCGTAGCTGGCGCGGCCCATGATCTCGCACAGGGGCGCGTACTCGAGGTTGGTCAGGGCGCCGCCGTGGTCCAGCGGACGCCACAGGTTCCACAGGCCCGCCGCGCGTGCCTTGGCCTTGAGTTCCTCGATCACCTTCGTCGGGACCCACGCGTCCCCGGCCTTGCGATTGGCATCGATCTCGTCGAAGAACCGGTGCTCGTTCGGATACACATGCTCGTCCATGAACGCGATGAGCCGCGCCTGGAGTTCCTTCACCTTCGGAGAAAACTCGAAATCCATGGTGCATTCCTGTGTGAGAGGGGCGCGGCCCGCCGGGCGCGCTCGTCGCGATGGCCGACCCCCTGCCGGCGCTCGGACGCCGCGCGGAGCCCGAGGGGCGCGGCGCGCGGGAGCCCGCAAGTATGCCTCAGAGGGAGGGGTCCCGGCCCTCGAAGGCCGCGATCCGATCGCGCAGCACCGTCGGCACCGGTGCCGACGTGCGCGTCGCGGGATCGGCGTTCACGTAGATCACCTCCCCCGAGACCAGATGATCGGGGCCGCGGTGGATCTCGATCGCGAAGGTCATGCTGGAGCGGCCGATGCGCGCCACGCGCACGCACACCTCCAGTTCGTCGTCGTACGCGGCCGACCGGTGGTACTCCACCGTCGCCTTCACCACGTACAGGTCGCTCCCCTGGTCGAGGAGACCCTGCGGATAGGGGAAGCCCGTGGCCCGCCAGTACTCGGTGATGCCCACGTCGAAGTACAGCAGGTAGTGCCCGTTGAACACGATGCCCTGCCGGTCCACCTCGGCCCAGCGCACCCGCATCGGGTGGGCGAACCGGAAATCGCTGCGAGCCATGTGCTGTGCGGCATCGCCGCCCGGAAGAAAACCCAGAGTATCGGGCAAACGCGGGGCCGCATTCCAGTCGCCGACCGGACGCATGCCGGCGCTCACCGCGCCGGCGATCAGGCGTAGCGGCGGGAGATCACCTCGGCCACCATGGCGGGCTTCGCGGCGCCCTCGCGCTCCAGGGTGACGTTCCACTGGATCTGCACACCGCCCTCGATGCGTTCGACCTTGCCCAGCACGAAGCGCGCACGCACGCGGCTGCCCACGGGCACGGCATCCGGAAAGCGCACGCGATTCGACCCGTAGTTCACCCCCATGCGGGAATTCGGGAAGGCGATCGCCTCCCCCGCGAGCTTGGGCGCGAGCGACAGCGTGAGATAGCCGTGGGCAATGGGGCCGCCGTAGGGCGATTCTCGCCGCGCACGCTCCACGTCCACGTGAATCCACTGATGGTCGCCCGTGGCTTCGGCGAAGCGGTCGACGCGCTCCTGCGTGATCTCGACCCAGTCGCTCACGGCGACTTCGGTCCCGACGAGCGGTTCGAGTTCTTCGAAGGACTGAAAGACGCGTGTGGCCATGGGCGGCATCCGGGACGAGAAGCGGGACGGCGATTATGCGTCTGCCCGCGGGTACCGCGCATCCGCCGCGCGTGGCACCATCCGGACTGACGACCTCCGCAGGACAACGCCATGATCCGCTCCGCCGTACTCCGCCCCGCGCTCGCCGCGCTTGCACTCCTGATCGCCACGCCCGCCCTCGCGCAGCTGTCCGTCTCGTCCAACCGCGACCGCTGGTATTTCGGCGGCGGCGTTGGTCTGGGCTTCGGCGATGTCACGTTCGTGACCGTCGCACCCTTCGCGGGGTACCGCGTCACCGACGAGTTCTCCGTGGGCGTCGGCCTGCAGTACCGCTACCGCAACGACGACCGCTTCGGCAGGGATCTGAGCACGACGGACGTGGGCTCGACGCTGTTCGCCCGCTACCAGCTGCCCGGCCCGTTCTTCGTGCACGGGGAGTACGAGTACCTGAGCTACGAGTACTACAACTCGCGCCTCGACAAGGCACGCACCGGCGTGTCGAGCCTGCTGGCCGGCGGCGGCATCTCGCAGCCGCTCGGCAGCAACGCTTCGTTCTTCGCGATGGCGCTCTACAACCTCAGCTACTCGGGCTACAGCGGTCCGTCCCCGTACTCCAGCCCCTGGGTGGTGCGCTTCGGCGTGGGCATCGGGTTCTGAGCGGAGCGCCGGGGGCACCCGCCATCGGACGCCCCGGCAAGACGACGACTCACCCGCGACGACGCGCGCGCCAGCCGATCAGCGCCAGCCCCCCGGCCAGCAGGGCATAGGTGCCCGGCTCGGGGATGGCCGCCACGGCGGTGTCCGGGAAATCCGAGAACACGCCATCCACGCCCAGCGCATAGTAGGCGGCGTATTCCTCTTCGGGCGTGGCGTAACCGAGCTGATAGCCGATGTTGTCATCGCGGAACGTCCACGTGTGCACGAGCAGGCCGCGCTCGTGCGCGTCCTCCACGACACCGGTACTGCCTTCGACCCGGCGATCGCGGGCATCGAGCACGCCGTTGCCGTCGCGGTCGATCCCGTCGGCCACCGTGCGCAGGAGGTAAGGCTTCCACGGGCCGATGCCGTCCGCGTACGTGGCGACGAAATCCAGGCCCTGCTCGCTCAGCAGGTCGAGGAAGGTCCTGGTGTCCCCCGCGACGACGAAGTCGTACGGCTGGCCGTAGGAAGCGGAGAGATCCATCGAACCGTCCGCATTGACGTCGTTCGCGTCCATGAGCTGCACGAGCTTCACGTCGGTCTTGCCGTTCAGTTCGCGGAGGTTCGCGCTCTCGAACGACTGGATGAACACCGGCGCGGCGGCGTTGTTCCAGCCCGCGTTCGTCAGGGACTGGAGCAGCGGCTCCTCGAGGGACAGCCCCAGCCCGTCATGGAAGGTCGGATGCTTGGTCTCGGGATAGATGCCGATCGTGCGCCCCGTCGCCGCCGAACGCGCCTTTGCCAGGGCAATCACCTCGTCCAGCGTCGGAATCTCGTAGAGCCCGTCGAACGACTTGTCGCGGTTGCGCGTCTGGATCGCCCGCAGCTGCTTGATCTCCGCGAGCGTGAAGTCGGAGGCGAACCAGCCCTCCTCCAGCACGCCGTCGACGTTCATCGCGGTGCCCGCCGCGATGGTGCGCTTGCGGTCGGCGAACTGCGCGAGGTCCTTCACGTTCGTCGTGTTGGTGATGTTCGGCTCGTGCCGGGCGATGAGGTGGCCATCCTTGGTCGACACCAGATCGGGCTCGATGTAGCTCGCGCCCATCTGGATCGCGAGCGCGTAGCTCTCCAGCGTGTGCTCGGGCAGGTAGCCCGACGCGCCGCGGTGGCCGATGACGATCGGCGCGTTGCCGTCCAGCGTGTTCCACGCCAGGGCAGGTGTCGCGATCGTGGTGAGAGCGAGAGCGGCAAGCACGGACGGGCGAAGCGACGGCAGGGATCTCATTCTGGTCTCCGTTGGGCGGGTGTCGTCCCGTCGAACGGTATGTGAACGGCATTTCGCGCCGGTGACAGGCGGCCCCCGCAGACTGGCCCGATCGGACTCGCTACACTCCGGGCTTCGCCTCTTCCCTTCGCTGAGTCCCATGCGTTTCCTGACGGCTGGCCTTCCACTCGCGGCTCGATGCCGCCGGCTTTGCCTGCCGCTTGTGATGGCCGTGACGGCCTCCGCGTCCGCGGCACCCGTCACCGACGAGGAACTCCGCGCCGAGGTGGTGTGCGGGTGCTACGTGCAGTCCGGCGAGTTCGGCACCGAGGCCGTCGATGTCTGCGTGCAAGACGAGTTTGCCGCCGCGGCGTCCCGCGGACGAACCGTCCGCACCGCTGCCCGAAGGCATGCCGCTTCTCTGACGACCCGAACCGAGACTGCCCTTCCATGAAACCGACGCTGCAACCCGGCCTCACGCACGAACACAAGTTCGTCGTGCCGGCCTCCAAGACCGTCCCGGCCCTCTACCCCGAGGCCGCCTCCTTCCAGGAGATGCCCGAGGTGTTCGCCACCGGCTTCATGGTGGGCTTCCTCGAATGGGCCTGCCTGGAGGCGATCCTGCCGCACCTCGACTGGCCGACCGAACAGACCGTCGGCACGCACATCGACGTGAGCCACGAGGCGGCGACACCGCCGGGCCTGGAAGTGACGGCGAAGGTGAAGCTCGTCGCGGTGGAAGGCCGCAAGCTCACGTTCGAGGTGGAGGCGCACGACGGCGTCGACGTCATCTCGCGCGGACGTCACGAACGCTACGTGATCGACCGAGCGCGCTTCGACGCGCGGCTCGCGCAGAAGAAGGCCGGGCGGTAGCGCCCGCCCGGCGCTAGGACGCCGCAGGCATCGGCGGCGGCGTGACGCGCAGGCCCGTCGGCTTCACGGCTTCCGGCAGCACGCGGCCCTTGTGCGCGCGGCTGCCGGCGTAGTGGCCGAGGTCCTTCGCCTTGAGTTCGATCTCCTTCTCCTTGCCGCCGCGCCCGATGCCGAGCACCGTGAGCTGCGGACGGTTGGAGACCGCCACCGCCACCACCTTCTCGCCCTTGTCGAGGCCCATGAGAATGAGGCCCCGGCCCTTGGGCTGGTACTTGAGTTCCGCGAGCTGCACGAGCAGCAGCTTGCGGTTGTCCGCCACCGCGGCCACGTAGGTGCCGGGCGCGTCTTCGAACACGACGGGCGGCAGCGGTGCTTCCGTCGGCTCCAGCGTCATGAACTCGCGGCCCGCCTTGCGGTTGGACACCATGTCCGCGATCTTCGTGTGGAACGCATACCCGCCGGTGGAGGCCACCAGCACCTGCACGTCCGGCTTGCCGGCAAGGCAGTGGAGAAGCTTCGCGCCCTCCTGCACGTCGACGAGCGACGACGCCGGCACGCCGTCGCCGCGGCCCGTGGGCAGCACCGAGGCCTCGATGCTGTAGGCGCGCCCTTTCGTATCGATGAACACCACGGGGTCCACCGTGCGGGCCCGGAGGATCGCGCCGAGGCTGTCGCCCTCCTTGAAGGACAGCGTGGCGGGATCCACCTCCCAGCCCTGCCGCGCGCGGACCCAGCCGTTGCGCGAGAAGATGATCGTGACCGGATCGTCCACGACGGGCGCCGCGGCGACCGCCTTCTCCGACACTTCGATGACCGTGCGGCGCGCATCGCCGAAGGTCTTCGTGTCGGCCTCGATCTCCTTGATGACGAGCTTCTCCAGCTCCTTGCGGGACCCGAGCACGCGCTCCAGCCCCGACTGCTCCTTGCGCAGCTCGTCGAGTTCCTTCTCCAGCTTGAAGTGCTCGAGCTTGGCCAGCTGGCGCAGCCGCATTTCCAGGATGTCCTCGGCCTGCCGGTCGGTGAGCGGGAACGCGGCCATCAGCTCGGCCTTGGGATCGTCGGCGTTGCGGATCACGCGGATGACGGCATCCACGTCCAGCAGCACCAGCAGCCGGCCCTCGAGGATGTGGATGCGGTCCAGCACCTGGTCGAGCCGGAACTGCGTGCGCCGCCGCACCGTGTCGAGCCGGAAGGTGGTCCACTCGGACAGGAAGTCGCGCAGCGACTTGCCCTTCGGCCGGCCGTCGAGGCCCACCATCACGAGGTTGATGGAAACGTTGCCTTCCATGCTCGTCTTGGCGAGGAGCAGGTTGACGAACTCCGTCTCGTCGATGCGGGAGGTCTTGGGCTCCAGCACCAGTCGGACCGGATGCGTGCGGTCGGACTCGTCGCGCGCCTTGTCGAGCATGGAGAGCATCAGCTGCTTCTCGCGCTGCTGCTCGGGCGTGAGCGACTTCTTGCCGGGCTTGGGCTGCGGATTGGTGAGGGCCTCGATCTCCTCCAGCACCTTGCGGGCCGACGTGCCGGGCGGCAACTCGTTGACGACCATCTGCCACTGGCCGCGCGCGAGACGTTCGATGGTCCAGCGGGCGCGCACGCGCACCGAGCCGCGTCCGCCCTCGTAGGCCGCGAGCATCTCGTGGCGCGGCGTGATGATCTGCGCGCCGCCGGGAAAGTCCGGACCCTGGAGGTGCTGGAGCAGACCGGCGGTGTCGAGGTCCGGGTTGCGGATGAGCGCGATCGCGGCGGCGCTCACCTCGTTCAGGTTGTGGCTCGGGATCTCGGTGGCCATCCCCACGGCGATGCCGGACGCGCCATTGAGCAGCAGCACCGGCAGCCGCGCAGGCAGCACCGTGGGCTCTTCCGTCGTGCCGTCGTAGTTGGGGATGAAGTCGACCGTGCCCTGGTCGATCTCGCCCAGCAGCACCTCGGCGAACTTCGTCAGGCGCGCTTCCGTGTAACGGTAGGCTGCCGCCTCGTCGCCGTCGCGCGAGCCGAAGTTGCCCTCGCCGTCGATGAGCGGGTAGCGCATCGTGAAGTCCTGCGCGAGCCGCACGAGGG
>ERZ1066136.1037-NODE-1037-length-15823-cov-12.577562_pt1 | contig 15823 bp, 11 predicted proteins | sample MGYA00382783_ERZ1066136 | MGnify/ENA primary metagenome ERZ1066136 (study PRJEB33369, sample SAMEA5778366) | biofilm metagenome | biome: Industrial cooling water; feature: Water cooling tower basin; material: Biofilm | place: United Arab Emirates | collected... | reverse complement strand
TGCTGGCGCTGATGGCCGGCTGGTGGGGCCTGCGCGAGGTGCTGCGCCGGCCGGTCCTCGACACGCTGCGGCGCGCCGGGGCGGTGTAGGCGGCCGCCGCGAGCGCCCCGAACGTGTCGAGCTTCTTGACAATCGTCGACAGGGTGGCCGGGATCGGCGGGAGCGGCAGGCGTGGCGCACTGCACGGAGCCGCTTGTAAGCGACTGATTTGTCAATCCCTTTGGCGCTCCCGCGCGCAGCCATCCCCCTAAGTGGCACGGGCGTTGCTAACTGATGCGCAGGTAACCAATAACCCAGCCACGCACCATGACCACGTCGACCCTCTCGCGCCACCTTGCCGCCCTCGCCCTGGGCCTTGCCGCCTGCTCGGCGGCCCAAGCGGCCATCATCCAGTACTCGACGCGTACGCTGACGTCGGGTGTCGACAACACGGACTACCGGGCCTCGTTCAACGCCCAGACCTCCTCGATCACCACCCAGAACCTGGCCGCCTTCACCAACGTGGCAGGTTTCAACAACACCTTCTCGCGTCTGTCCATCAGCTTCTCGGTCAGCAGCCTCTACAACGATGCGACCTTCGGCTTCCAGGTGGCGCCCGATGCCGGCTTCGGCGGGGCCCTCTACCTGAACGGGGCTCGCGTCGACATCGACACGAGCGACCTTTGGTGGGCGCTCGACTGGACGCGCATCAGCGAACTGCTGGCCGTTTCGGGCCGGACCAACTTCGCCGGCGACCATGTGCTGGAGGCCTACTGGGCCGAGGGCTGCTGCGCCGGCCAGCAGAGCGCGCGCTTCACCATCGACAACGGTGCCACCTTCCAGGCCATGACGGTGGCCAACCTGGACCGCCTGGCGGTGCCGGAGCCGGGCACGCTGGCCATCGTGGGCCTCGGCCTCGCGGCGCTGGGTGCCGCCCGCCGCCGCGCCTGACGCAAACAGACCGCCGCCTCCGCGGCGGGCCAGCAAACCCCGCTTCGGCGGGGTTTCTTGCTTCTTGCGCGGCGGCGCCCGCCGCCGGAACGAGGGCTCAGGCCACCGTGCCGCCCGCCGCGGCAATGTCGCGCTCGTGCGCCAGCACGGCGCGCAGCGCGGCGGCGACGCCGGCCACCTGCAGTTCCAGCGCCACGCTGGGCCGCAGCCCGGCCGGCCCCGCCGCCTGGGCCGGCAGCAGCGGCAGGTGCATGAAGCCGCCGCGGCAACCGGCCGGGCCGCTTGCGGCCAGCTGGTGCATGAGGCCGTAGAACAGCTCGTTGCACACGAAGCTGCCGGCGCTGAGCGACAGCTCGGCCGGCACGCCGGCCTCGCGCATCGCGGCCACCATGGCCTTGACGGGCAGGGTGCTGAAGTAGGCCGCCGGCCCCTGGGCGGCCACGGGTTCGTCGCGCGGCTGCGCGCCGGCGTTGTCGGCGATGCGGGCGTCCGCCAGGTTGATGGCCACGCGCTCGGGGGTCAGCCCGGCGCGGCCCGCCGCCAGGCCCAGGGCGAGCACGGCCACGGGCCGCCACTCGTCGACCGCCGCCGCCAGCCGGGCGCGGGCGTCGCCGAAGGCGCAGGGCAGGCGCTGCGCCACGACGCGGGCGCGCCGCGTGCCGGCCTCGACCACGCTGCCATGCAGGGCCGCGGCGACGATCTCCGACGGATTGACCGTGTCGCCGCCGAAGGGCTCGAAGCCGGTGACGAGCAGGGTGGGCAGGGTCTCGGTCATGGGGCCGGCGCGGGCTTGTTTATGGTGGCGCCCAGTGTGCCAGCGCCGCAGGTCGGCCACGCGAGGGATGGGCGCGCCACGGCCTTGCTCCTAGACTGCCCGCACGACCCATCAGAACGCACCCGGGGGGGGGCATGGCCGGCATCTTCATCAGCTATCGCCGCGACGACAGCCGCCACGCCGCCGGGCGCCTGGGCGACGACCTCGCGGCGGTGTTCGGCGCGCCGAGCATCTTCCGCGACGTCGAGAGCATCGCGCCGGGCGTGGACTTCGAGGTCGCGCTCGACCAGGCCCTGGCCAACTGCGCCGTCATGCTGGTGGTGATCGGCCCGCGCTGGGCCACCATCACCGACCGCGAGGGCCGCCGCCGGCTCGACCAGCCCGGCGACTGGATCCGCATCGAGGTGGCGCGTGCGCTGGAGCGCAACGTGCGCCTGATCCCCGTGATGCTCGAGGACACGCCGCTGCCCGACGTGGCCGCGCTGCCGTCCGAGCTGCGCGGCCTGGTGCGCCGGCAGACGCTGCCGCTGTCCGATGGCCGCTGGAAGGGCGACGTCGCCCGCCTGGTCGAGACGCTGGAGCGCATCCCGGGCCTGCAGCGAGTGGCCGCTGCAGCGCCCGCACCCACCCCCGCGCCGGCCCCGGCGGTGGCCGACAAGGGCCGGGGTGGGCTCTGGAAGGGCGTGGCCCTGGGCGCCGGTGGCCTGCTCGTGCTGGCCGTGCTGCTGGCCGAGCCCCGGAGCGACGAGCCCGCCCCCGTGGGCCCCGGCGGCCAGGACGCGCCGACGCCCGCCCCGGCGCCCAGCCCGGCGCCCGCCCCGGCACCTCAGGCCCAAGCGCTGCCGCCGACGCAGCAGGCCCAGCCCGTGCTCGCGCCGCCCGAGCAGCTGCAGGCCATCGCCAACCGCGTGCTGCAGGGCCGCTGGCAGGCCGAGCACGACCCCACCGTGTTCATCGAGATGCAGCAGATCGGCGACCGCGTGAGCGCGCAGTTCCAGGCCAACGGCGTGGCCGTCGGCCAGGGCCAGGGCAGCTTCGACGGCCGGCAGCTGCAGATGCAGATCCAGGTCGAGCTGCTGGGCCAGCCGCTGATGCAGGGGCGCTGCGCGCTGCAGTGGGTGCCCGGCCAGGGCCGCCTCATGGGCCCCTGCCAGTGGCCCACGGGCGTGGAGGCCTCGGTCTGGGGCAAGCGCGGCTGAGCCGCCGCGCCTGGCCCGGCCGGTGGGTGGATCAGGCCGGCGCGCCGTAGCCGCCGCCGCCGGGCGTCTCCACCACGAACACGTCGCCCGGCGCCATCTCGACCTGCCCGATGTGGGCCAGCGTCTCGACGCGGCCGTCGGCGCGCTCCACGCGGTTCACGCCCAGGGCGCCTGGCTGGCCACCCGCCATGCCGAAGGCCGGCACCGTGCGGCCGTTGCTCAGGATGCTGGCCGTCATGGCCTCGAGGAAGCGCACGCGGCGCACGCCGCCGTCGCCACCCCGCCAGCGGCCGGCGCCGCCGCTGCCCGCGCGCAGGGCATAACTCTCCAGCCGCACGGGGAAGCGGAACTCCAGCACCTCGGGGTCCGTGAGGCGTGAGTTGGTCATGTGCGTCTGCACGACGCTGGTGCCGGCGAAGCCCTCGCCGGCCCCGCTGCCGCCGCTGATCGTCTCGTAGTACTGGTGCTGCGCGTTGCCGAAGGTGAAGTTGTTCATCGTGCACTGGCTGGCCGCCATCACGCCCAGCGCGCCGTACAGCGCGTTGGTCACGCACATGCTCGTCTCCACGTTGCCGGCCACCACGGCGGCGGGCGGGTTGGGGTTGAGCATGCAGCCCGGCGGCACGATCACGCGCAGCGGCTTCAGGCAGCCGGCGTTGAGCGGGATGTCGTCGTCCACCAGCGTGCGGAACACGTAGAGCACGGCCGCCATCGTCACCGCCTTGGGGGCGTTGAAGTTGTTGGGCAGCTGCGTGCTGGTGCCCGTGAAGTCGATGGTGGCGGTGCGCTCGGCGTGGTGCACCGTCAGCTTCACGGCGATTTGCGCGCCGTTGTCCAGCGGCAGCGTGAAGGCGCCGTCCTTCAGCGCCGTGATCACGCGCTTCACGCTCTCCTCGGCGTTGTCCTGCACGTGCTTCATGTAGGCCGCCACGGTGGCGCGGCCGAACTGCGCCACCATGGCCTGCAGCTCCTGCACGCCCTTCTCGTTGGCGGCGATCTGCGCGCGCAGGTCGGCGATGGTCTGCGCCGGGTTGCGCGCCGGCCAGGGGCCGCTGGCCAGCTGGGCGTTCAGCTCGGCCTCGCGCAGGCGGCCGCCGCGCACGAGCAGGAAGTTGTCGAACAGCACGCCCTCTTCCTCGATCGTCTTCGAGAACGGCGGCATCGAGCCCGGCGTGGCGCCGCCGATGTCGGCGTGGTGGCCGCGGCTGGCGACGAAGAAGCTCGGCCGGGCATCGCCCGCCTGCAGGTACACGGGCGTCACCACGGTCACGTCGGGCAGGTGCGTGCCGCCGTGGTAGGGGTCGTTGAGCACGTAGACGTCGCCCGGCTGCATGGCCGGGTTGCGCTCGATCACGGTCTTGATGCTCTCGCTCATCGAGCCCAGGTGCACGGGCATGTGCGGGGCGTTGGCGATGAGCTGGCCCTGGGCGTCGAAGAGGGCGCAGGAGAAGTCCAGCCGCTCCTTGATGTTCACCGAGTAGGCGGTGTTCTGCAGCCGCAGGCCCATCTGCTCGGCGATGTTCATGAAGAGGTTGTTGAACACCTCCAGCATCACCGGGTCGGCGTCGGTGCCGATGGCGTGCTGCGTGGCCCGAGGCACCACGCGCCGCAGCTCGATGGGGCCGGCGGCCATGAGCCGCGCCTGCCAGCCGGGCTCGACCACGGTGGTGGCGTTCTGCTCGGCGATGATGGCCGGGCCGTCGATGAGCGCGCCGGCTCGCAGCCGCTCGCGCACGTAGAGGCCGGCCTCGTGCCACTGGCCGGCGTGCACGCGCACACGCGCCGCCGGCGCGGGGCGGTGCGGCGCGGGCTCGTCGGCGCGGGTGCCCGCATCGTGGCGCTCGCCGGCGCCCACGGCCTCCACCGACACGGCCTCGATCACCAGCGGCCGGCCCTCCATCAGGAAGGCGAAGCGGCGGCGGTAGGCGGCCTCGAAGGCGGTGCTCATGGCGGCCGGGTCGGCGAGCTCGACCACCAGCGCCGTGTCCGTGCCCTGGTAGCGCAGGTGCACGCGGCGGTGCACGGTGATGGCGGCCTCGGCCACGCCCTGGCCCGCGACCTCGGCGCGCGCGGCGGCGGCGATCTCGTCCAGCCGCGCCGTGGCCGCGGCCAGGCCCTCGGGGCCCAGCGGCTGCTCGACGCTGGCCTCGCGCATGGCGATCTGGTCGGCCAGGCCCATGCCGTAGGCACTCAGCACGCCGGCCAGCGGGTGCACGAACACGCGCTCCATGCCCAGCGCGTCGGCCACCAGGCCCGCGTGCTGGCCGCCGGCGCCGCCGAAGCACTGCAGCGTGTACTGCGTGACGTCGTAGCCGCGCGCCACGCTGATGCGCTTGATGGCGTTGGCCATGTTCTGCACGGCGATCTGCAGAAAGCCCTCGGCCAGCTGCTCGGGCGTCGTGGGCCGGCCGGTGGCCTGCGCGACCTCGGCGGCCAGGGCCTCGAACTTCTGCTGCACCACCGCGCGGTCCAGCGCCTCGTTCGCGCCGGGGCCGAAGACCTGGGGGAACCACTCGGGCTGGATCTTGCCCAGCAGCACGTTGGCGTCCGTGGTGGCCAGCGGCCCGCCGCGGCGGTAGCTGGCCGGGCCCGGGTTGGCGCCCGCGCTCTCGGGCCCCACGCGCAGGCGCGCGCCGTCGAACGTGAGCAGGCTGCCGCCGCCGGCGGCCACGGTGTGGATGCTCATCATGGGCGCGCGCATGCGCACGCCGGCCACCTGCGTCTCGAAGGCGCGCTCGAACTCGCCGGCGTAGTGGCTCACGTCGGTGGACGTGCCGCCCATGTCGAAGCCGATGACCTTCTCGTGCCCGCCGGCCACCGCGGTGCGCACCATGCCCACGATGCCGCCGGCCGGGCCGCTGAGGATGGCGTCCTTGCCCTGGAAGCGGTGCGCTTCGGTGAGGCCGCCGCTGCTCTGCATGAAGAAGAGGCGCACGCCCGGCATCTGCGCCGCCACCTGCTCGACGTAGCGGCGCAGGATGGGGCTCAGGTAGGCGTCGACCACCGTGGTGTCGCCGCGCGAGACCAGCTTCATCAGCGGGCTCACCTCGTGGCTGGCGCTCACCTGCGTGAAGCCGATCTCGCGCGCGAGGCGCGCCGCGGCCTGCTCGTGCGCCGTGAAGCGGTAGCCGTGCATGAAGACGATGGCCACGGCGCGGATGCCGGCGTCGAACGCGGCCCACAGGCGCTCGCGCAGGTGGGCCTCGTCCAGCGGCTGCAGCACCTCGCCGTGCGCGCCCATGCGCTCCTGCGCCTCGACCACGCGCTCGTACAGCAGCTCGGGCAGCTGGATGTGGCGCTCAAAGAGCTTCGGGCGCGCCTGGTAGGCGATGCGCAGCGCGTCGCGGAAGCCGCGCGTGGTGACGAGCAGCGTGCGGTCGCCCTTGCGCTCGAGCAGCGCGTTGGTGGCCACCGTGGTGCCCATCTTCACGCAGTCCACGAGCTCGGGCGTGATGGGCGCGCCCGCGGGCAGGCGCAGCAGGCGGCGGATGCCCTCCACGGCCGCGTCGCGGTACTGCTCGGGGTTCTCGGAAAGCAGCTTCAGCGTGTGCAGCTGCCCATCGGGCGCGCGGCCCACGACGTCGGTGAAGGTGCCGCCCCGGTCGATCCAGAACTGCCAGCGGGTGGTCATGGGGTCTCCTTGGGGCGGTGTGGGAAGGTTCAGAGGGACGTGGCGGCGCGCGCCGCCTGGTCGTACATGCCGCTCATGGTGCGCAGCAGGCGCGCGAGCTCGCCGATGTCGGCGTTGAGCTCGGTGTCCAGGCTCTGCACCAGGCACTGCTCGCGCACCGCACGGTACTGCTGCACGAAGGCCTCGCCCTGGGGCGTGGGCGTGTAGAAGACCTCCTTGCCGATCTTCTCGGTCTGCGCCAGGCCGCCGGCGACCAGCTTCTTGAGCGAGTAGGCCACGACGTGCGTGTCCTCGTAGTTGAGCATGAAGCCGATGTCGGCCAGCTTCTTGCCGCGCACGCGGTGGCACAGGTTGTGCAGCAGCAGCACGTCGGTGATGGTGAGGTCGGGGCAGCCGGCCGCGGCCATGCAGCGCACGCACCAGCGCGAGAAGGCGTTCCAGGCCACGATGAGCCCGAACTCGAACTCCGACAGCTCCACGCTGCGCGGTGACACGAGGTGCGAGCTCGACACGATGCCGCCCGTGCGGGGGGTGCGAGGGGGCGTGCGCGGCGTGGCCTTGGCTGCGGGTTTGCGGGGCATCGGTGTTTTCACCAGAACGCTGAAGAAACGTTGACACTTTATCGACGTTCTTTCTAGACTTCAACGCACCTCTGGCAAACCCCGAGACACCGGGAAAGGGACCTCCGATGAAGTTGCTGCCTTCCATCCTGGGCGCCGCCGCCCTGTTCGCCGCCTCCGCCTTCAGCGCCCAGGCGCAGGTGAAATGGGACCTGCCCGCCGCCTACCCGGCGACCAACTTCCACACCGTCAACCTGCAGCAGTTCGCCGACGAGATCGACCGCGCCACCGGCGGCAAGCTCAAGATCACGGTGCACGCCAACGCCAGCCTGTTCAAGGCGCCCGAGATCAAGCGCGCGGTGCAGGGCGGCCAGGCGCAGATCGGCGAGATCCTGCTCACCGCCTACCAGAACGAGTGGATCATCTTCGGCGCCGACGGCGTGCCCTTCCTGGCCGACAGCTACGACGAGGCCATGAAGCTGTGGCGCGCGCAGAAGCCGCTGCTCGACAGGAAGCTCGGCGAGCAGGGCCTGATGGTGCTGTACTCGGTGGCCTGGCCGCCGCAGGGCATCTACGCCAAGAAGCCCATCAACAGCGCGGCCGACCTGCGCGGCGTGAAGTGGCGCGCCTACAGCCCCGCCACCAGCCGCATTGCCGAGCTCGTGGGCGCGCAGCCGGTCACCGTGCAGGCCGCCGAGTTCGCGCAGGCCCTGGCCACGGGCGTGGTGGAGAGCACCATGACCAGCGGCGCCACCGGCGTGGACAGCAAGCTGTTCGAGCACCTCAAGTTCTATTACGACACCCAGGCCTGGCTGCCCAAGAACGCCGTCATCGTGAACAAGGCCGCCTTCGACGCGCTGGACGCGCCCACGCGCGCCGCCGTGCTCAAGGCCGCGGCCGATGCCGAGACGCGGGGCTGGGCCGCGAGCCAGAAGGTCAACGTCGACACCCTGGCCCGCCTGCGCGCCGAGGGCATGCAGGTGCTGCCGCCCTCGCCGCAGCTCAAGGCCGACATGGCCCGCGTCGGCGAGACCATGCTCAAGGAGTGGGCCGACCGCGCCGGCGCCGACGGCAAGGCGCTGCTCGACGCCTTCCGCAAGTAAGCACGGCCCGCCGCCATGCGCCGCGCGCTGAATGCCCTGTACGACGGCGCGGCCTGGCTGGCGGCGCTGGCCATGGTGGGCCTGCTCGGGATGGTGCTGCTGTCCATCCTGAGCCGGCAGCTGGGCTTCCACGTGCCCGGCACCGACGCCTATGCCGGCTACCTGATGGCCGCGGCCGGCTTCCTGGCGCTGGCGCACACGCTCAAGAAGGGCGAGCACATCCGCGTCACGCTGGTGCTGGGCCGCCTGCAGGGGCGCGCGCGGCGCGCCGTGGAGCTGTGGGCCCTGGCCGCGGCCACCGCGCTGGCCGGGCTGTTCGCCTGGTACAGCGCGCGGCTGGTGTGGCAGTCGCACCTGTTCCACGACGTGAGCATGGGCAACGACGCCACGCCGCTGTGGATCCCGCAGCTGGCCATGGCGGTGGGCACCTTCATCTTCTTCGTGGCCTTCGTCGACGAGCTCGTGCTCGCCGCCACCGGCCGCCAGGCCACCACCGACCAGTCGGCGAGGCACGAATGAACGACGTCGCCATCATGCTGCTGCTGGTGGGGGCGCTGTTCGCCATCCTGGCCAGCGGCGTCTGGATCGGCCTCACGCTCACGGGCGTGGCCTGGATCGGCATGCAGCTGTTCACCAGCCGCCCCGCGGGCGACGCCATGGCCGTGGCCATCTGGGGCAGCGCCAGCAGCTGGACGCTGACCGCGTTGCCGCTCTTCGTGTGGATGGGCGAGATCCTGTTCCGCACGCGGCTCAGCTCCGACATGTTCCGCGGCCTCGCACCCTGGATGCAGGCGCTGCCGGGGCGGCTGCTGCACGTCAACGTCGTGGGCTGCACCATCTTCGCGGCGGTGTCGGGCAGCAGCGCCGCCACCTGCGCCACCATCGGCAAGATGAGCCTGCCGGAGCTCGCGCGCCGCGGCTACCCCGACGGCATCGCCGTGGGCTCGCTGGCCGGCGCCGGCACGCTGGGCCTGCTGATCCCGCCCTCGATCATCATGATCGTCTACGGCGTCGCGGCCGAGGTCTCCATCGCGCAGCTGTTCGTGGCCGGCGTGTTCCCGGGCATCCTGCTGGGCCTGCTGTTCTCGGGCTGGATCGTGCTGTGGGCGCTGCGCCACCCGCGCCTGGTGCCGCCGGCCGACGCGCCGCTGCCGCTGCGCGCCAGGCTGGCCGAGAGCCGCCACCTCCTGCCCGTGGTGGGCCTGATCGCCGCGGTGATGGGCAGCATCTACAGCGGCATCGCCACCGCCACCGAGGCCGCGGCCGTGGGCGTGGTGGGCGCGCTGGTCATCAGCGCGCTGCAGGGCTCGCTCAGCTGGCAGACCTTCCGCGACAGCCTGTTCGGCGGCACGCGCCTGTTCTGCATGATCGCGCTCATCCTCGCGGGCGCGGCCTTCCTCACGCTGAGCATGGGCTACATCGGCCTGCCGCGCCACCTGGCGGAATGGATCGGCGGCCTCGGCCTCGAGCCCTGGCAGCTGCTGATCGCGCTGATGTTCTTCTTCATCCTGCTGGGCTGCTTCCTCGACGGCATCAGCATGGTCGTGCTGACCATGGGCGTGATCATGCCCACCGTCACCGCCGCGGGCATCGACCCGCTGTGGTTCGGCATCTTCATCGTGCTCGTGGTCGAGATGGCGCAGATCACGCCGCCCGTGGGCTTCAACCTCTTCGTGCTGCAGGGCATGACGGGGCGCGACATCGGCTGGATCGCGCGCGTGACGCTGCCGTTCTTCTTCCTCATGATCCTGGCGGTGGCGGTGATCTGGCTCTTCCCGGGCCTGGTGACCTGGCTGCCGCAGCAGATGCGCGGCTGATCGAACTGGCGCGCCCGCCGGGCGCTTTTCGGGCGATCGGCGCCGCGGGGCGCTGCCTAGCATCGGGCGCATGTCCGACCTCTCGCTGCCCCCGCTGCAACTGCTGCCGCACGACGGCGAGCCGCTGCCGCCCTGGCCGACCCCCGACCTGGCGGGCTACCCGGCGCCGACGCCGTTCAGCGTGCCGCCGCAGGTGGCCGTCGAAGGCCACAACGGGCACGCGATCAAGGGCCGGCTGACGCTGTTCGCGCCGGCGGGTGACAGCATCCAGCTCATCCCCTCGGGCCAGTCGCGCCCGGTGTCGCTGCGCCCGGGGCAGTTCCGCCGCCTGTGCCTGATCGAGCCGCTGCGCGCGCTGGCGCCGCTGGAGCTGCCCGACGTCGGCGGCGAGAGCTGGGAGCGCCCCTCGCTGCCCTTCAGCGTGGAGTTCCACCAGGGCCTGCCCTGGCAGGGGCAGACCGTGGGCCATGTGGAGGCGCCCGAGGGCCTGTACCTCTTCGAGCCCTTCGACATGCACGGCTCGGTGCGGCGCTGGTTCGTGCCGCGCAGCGCCTTCCGCGAGGCCGTGGTGGGCCTGCGCCTGGGCGAGGCGCTGCTGGAGCAGAACTCCGTCTCGCCGCAGCAGCTGGCCGAGGCCCTGGCGGAGCAGCAGGAGCTGCGCAACCGCAAGCTCGGCGACATCCTCGTCGTGCGCCAGATCGTCACGCCCGAGGAGCTCGAGGAGGCCATCGCCCAGCAGTCCAAGATGCCCATGGTGCGCATCGGCGAGGCGCTCGTGGCCCTGGGCTACATCACCGACGCCCAGCTCGCCGACGCCCTGGCCCAGCAGCGCGAGGACCGCAGCGTGCCGCTGGGCGAGCTGCTCGTGAAGAAGGGCCTGGTCAGCCGCGCCGACCTGCAGACCGCGCTGGCGCGCAAGATGGGCTACCCGCTGGTGGACGCGACGCAGTTCCCGGTGGACACCGAGGCCGTGACGCGCCTGCCCTACGCCGTGGCCTCGCGCGTGCCGGCGCTGCCGCTCATGCTGCGCGGCGGCCGCCTCGTGGTGGCCGTGGAAGACCCCTCGGACCGCCGCAAGCTCGAGGAGGTGGAGTTCGCCGCGCAGTGCAAGCTCGTGCCCGTGCTGGCGCGCGCCGGCGTGCTGCTGGGCGCCATCGACCGCGCCTACGAGAAGCTCGGCGCGCTGGAGTTCAACGCCGGCCGCGTGGTGGACGCCGGCACGCCGGTGGAGTTTGAGCTCGGCGACACGAGCAAGCTGCTCGCCAGCATGGAAGGCGGCGCCGTCGGCGACGACGACGACGTCGAGAGCATCGAGCAGAGCGACAACTCGCTGGTGCGCCTGATCAACTCCATGATCGTGGAGGCGCACTCGCAGGGGGTCTCCGACATCCACGTGGAATGCCCCCCGGGCCGCGAGAAGGTGCGCATCCGCTTCCGCAAGGACGGCCTGCTGCGCCCCTACCTCGAACTGCCGCCGGGCTACCGCAGTGCGCTGATCGCGCGGCTGAAGATCATGTGCGACCTCGACATCAGCGAGCGCCGCAAGCCGCAGGACGGCAAGATCAACTTCGCCAAGTTCGTGCAGGGCCTGCGGCTCGAGCTGCGTGTGGCCACCATCCCCACCAGCGGCGGCCTGGAAGACGCCGTGCTGCGCCTGCTGCAGGGCAGCAAGCCCCTGCCGCTGGAGAAGCTGGGCCTGTCGGAGCCCAACCTGGCGCGTGTGCGCGAGGCCGCGGCGCGGCCCTACGGCATGCTGCTGTGCGTGGGCCCCACGGGCAGCGGCAAGACGACCACGCTGCACTCGCTGATGGGCAGCATCAACACGCCCGAGCGCAAGATCTGGACGGCCGAGGACCCGGTGGAGATCACCCAGCCCGGCCTGCGCCAGGTGCAGGTGAACCCGCGCATCGACTGGACTTTCGCCAAGGCGCTGCGCGCGTTTTTGCGCGCCGACCCCGACGTGATCATGGTCGGCGAGATCCGCGACGAGGAGACCGCCCAGGTCGCCGTCGAGGCCAGCCTCACGGGCCACCTGCTGCTGAGCACGCTGCACACCAACAGCGCGCCCGAGACGGTGACGCGCCTGCTCGACATGGGCATGGACCCCTTCAACTTCGCCGACGCGCTGCTGGGCGTGCTGGCGCAGCGCCTGGTGCGCCGCCTGTGCAGCGGCTGCCGCGCCCCGCACGAGGCCGCGCCCGAGGAACTGCGCGAGCTGGCCGACGACTGGCTGCACGTGATGCAGGGCGAGCCCGCGGTGCCGGGCACGCCCGCGCGCGACGAGCTGCTGGCCGGCTGGCTGCAGCGCTTCGGCAGCCAGGGCCGCGTCACGCTGTACAAGCCCGTGGGCTGCGAGGCCTGCGGCAGCAGCGGCTACCGCGGCCGCGCCGGCATCCACGAGCTGATGGTGGTGTCGCGCGAGCTGCGCGAGATGATCCAGTCGGGCCGCCGCGCCGCCGAGCTGCAGCGCCAGGCCCTGGCCGATGGCATGCGCACGCTGCGCCAGGACGGCATCGAGAAGGTGCTGGCTGGCGTCACCACGCTGGCCGAGGTGCGCGCGAGCTCCTGAGCCCGCGCCGCGCGACCCCGGGGTTCGCCCGGCCTCAACCCCGGGCGGCGCTGGCCGATATGGGGACGAGGCCGCGTGTTGCCGGCCCGTCCGACCTGGAGCCCTTCCCATGCCCGACCGACCCCACGGCCCGCGCGCCCGCATGGCCAAGCCGCGCGTCGAGCGCCGCGCGCCCCGAGGCAAGCCCGGCTCGCTGCGCTGGCTGCGTGGGCTGCTCGGCCGCCCCGTGGTGCTGGAGCAGCGCAACGGCCGCCTGCACCTGGCCCTGCTGGAGCGGCGGCGCTCGCCCGAGGTCATCCAGGCCCAGGAGCGCGCCGCGCTGTGCGATGAGCTGCGCCTGCGCCTGCTGGAGCACGGCGAGCACCACGTGGCCGTGCTGCGGCCGCTGGTGGCGGTGCACGAGGCGCTGTCGCGCCAGGGCTGGGACCGCGTGGGCCGCCTGCCCAGCGCGCTGCTGGCCAAGGCCCATCTGCAGCTGCTGATGCTGATCGGGCGCGAGGCCTCGGACGCGCTCGCCGGGATGGCCGAGCACCTGCGTTTGCTGCAGGCCGCGGCCGAGGCGCGCGAGGACCGCGACCGCCGCGACGGCGTGCGCGACGACGACCAGCTCGTGGTCGTGGAGGACGTCGAGCTCAGCGAGTACGACAGCGCCGACCGTGCCTGGCTCGACACCGAGTCGCCCGGCGCGGCCGGCGCCGGGGTCGACCTGCCTCTGGAGCCCGCGCGGCGCTGAACCCCGGGCCGTCGCGGCTCAGCGCGCGCGCAGCGCGCGCCAGACCTTCTCGCTGGTGAGCGGCATCTGCAGCCGCTCGGCCGCCTCGGCGCGGCCGGCCATGCCCGGGGCGTGCACCAGCGCATCGACCACGGCGTTCACCACCGCCGGCGTGGCGCCGATGGTGCCCAGCTCGCCCACGCCCTTGGCGCCCAGCACGTTGGTCTGGCAGGGCACGCTCTCGTCGAAGCGCGTCACGAAGCCGCGGAAGCCGTCCACGCGCGGCAGCGCGTAGTCCATGAGGCTGGCGGTGAGCAGCTGGCCGGTGTCGCGGTCGTAGACCATGCCCTCGCCCAGCGCCTGGCCGATGCCCTGCACGGCGCCGCCCTCGATCTGGCCCTGCACGATCTGCGGGCTGACGACGCGGCCGATGTCGTTGACGGAGGCGTAGGCCACCAGCTCGACCTCGCCCGTGGCGGGGTCGACCTCGACCTCGGCGATGTGGCAGCCGTTGGGCCAGCTCGGGCCGCCCGCCGTGGCCTCGCCGCTGACGACGAGCCGGCCGCCGTCCTGGCGCGCGGCGATGTCGGCCAGCGTGATGCCGAGGTCGGTGCCGGCCACGGCAAAGCGGCCGGCGGCGTACTCCAGGTCCACGGCCGCGGCTTCCAGCGCCTCGGCGGCCAGGCGGCGCGCTTCGTCCAGCGTCTTCTCGCTGGCCACGCGCACCGCGCCGCCGCCGGTGAACAGGCTGCGGCTGCCGGCGCTGCCGAAGCCGTTGGCGCGGTCGGTGTCGCCCTGCAGCACGCGGATGCGCTCGGGCGGGATGCCGAACACATCGACCGCCAGCTGCACGTAGCTGGTCGCGATGCCCTGGCCCATGGGCATGGTGGCGCTGGTCAGCTCCACGAAGCCGTCGGCCGTGAGGTCCACGCGCACCGACTCCACGAGCGCGTTGCCGCCGGTCCACTCCAGGAAGCTCGCCAGCCCGCGCCCGCGCAGCCGCCCGCGGGCGGCGGCCTCGGCGCGGCGGGCCTCGAAGCCGGCCCAGTCGGCCAGGGCCAGCGCCTGCTCCTGCAGGCGGCCGAAGGCGCCGCTGTCGTAGCGCTGCGCCATGGCGTTGACGTAGGGCATCTGCTCCGGCCGCACGTGGTTGCGGCGGCGCAGCTCGGCGGCATCGAGCCCCAGGCGGCGCGCGGCGGCGTCCATCAGCCGCTCGATGAGGTAGATGGCCTCGGGCCGGCCCGCGCCGCGGTAGGCGCCCGTGGGGGCGTTGTGCGTGAGCACGGCGGTGACGCGGATGTCCACCGGCCGGATGTCGTAGACGCTGGTGCTGACCCAGGGGCCGATGACCATGGGGATGGCCGCCGAGCTGCCCCCCGGGCAGCCGCCCACGTTGGCGTGCGTGTGCACGCGCAGCGCGAGCACGCGGCCCGTGGCGTCGAGCGCGAGCGCGGCCGTGCTGCGCTGGCCGCGGCCCTGCACGGCGGCGAGGAACTCCTCCACGCGCTCGGCCTGCCACTTCACGGGGCGGCCGGCCTGCAGCGCGGCCCAGGCGATGGCGATGTCCTCGGGGTAGGCGCCGGTCTTCATGCCGAAGCCGCCGCCCACGTCGCCCACGGTCACGCGCACGTTGTCGGCCGTGCGGCCGGGGATGCAGGCGGCGATGCTGCCGCGCAGGCCCGTGGGCATCTGGCTGCTGGCGCGCAGCTCCAGGCGCACGCCGCCATCGCCCGCCTCGGGCCAGGCGTTCAGGCTGCGCGGCTCCAGCGCCGCGGGTGCGAGGCGCTGGTTGTCGAGCACCAGCTCCACCACGTGCGCGGCCTGCGCGAAGGCCGCCGCGGTGGCGTCGGCGTCGCCGTAGCGCGCCTCGGCCAGCCGGTTGCCCGGGGCCTCGGGCCAGACCTGCGGTGCCCCCTCGGCCAGCGCGGCGTCGAGGTCGGCCACCGCGGGCAGGGGCTCCCAGTCCACGGCGACGAGGTCGGCGGCGGCGCGCGCCGCCGCGGGGCTGTCGGCCACCACCAGGGCCACGGCCTCGCCCACGTAGCGCACCACCTCGTGCGCCAGCGCCCGCCGCGGCGGCGCCGTGGCCGGGCTGCCGTCGGGGCGCTTGAAGCTGGGCGGGAAGGCGAAGGGCTTCACCCCCGCGGCCACGAGCTCGGCGCCCGTGTGCACGGCCACCACGCCGGGCAGGGCGAGCGCGGCCGTGGCGTCGATGGCGCCGATGCGCGCGTGGGCGTGCGGGCTGCGCACGAAGGCGGCCCAGCACTGGCCGGGCCGCGTGAGGTCGTCGGTGAAACGGCCCTCGCCGCGCAGCAGCGTGGGGTCCTCGATGCGGCGCATCGTGTGGCCGCTGCCGAAGCGCAGCGGGCCGAGGTCGTCGGGGGCGTTCATGGTGCGGCGGATCGTATCGGGGCGCGCGGCCGCCCGCTCGGCTCAGGCGCGGCGGCCCACGGGCAGGGCCAGCGGCCGGGCGTCGTGGCGCCGCGCCAGCAGCGCCCAGGCCAGCGCGCCCGCGGCCAGGCTGGCC
>ERZ1066136.1029-NODE-1029-length-15949-cov-11.810432_pt1 | contig 15949 bp, 13 predicted proteins | sample MGYA00382783_ERZ1066136 | MGnify/ENA primary metagenome ERZ1066136 (study PRJEB33369, sample SAMEA5778366) | biofilm metagenome | biome: Industrial cooling water; feature: Water cooling tower basin; material: Biofilm | place: United Arab Emirates | collected... | reverse complement strand
GCCGGGCTGCTGCCCGGCCGCCCGCCGCGCGCCGCCTTGGCCGCGCTGCGGGCCTGGCGGTCGGCGTTCTTCACGGCCTCGAGCTCGGCCGCGGCGCTGTCCACGGCCTCGCGACCCCGCTCGGCCGTGCGCGGCGCCGGGCCCCGCGTCAGCAGGCGTTCGCCCTCGCCCTCGCGCACCATGCGGAAGTCGATCTTGCGGCCATCCAGGTCGACGCGGCTGACCTGCACGCGCACGCGCGCGCCCATGGCGTAGCGCAGGCCGGTGCGCTCGCCGCGCAGCTCCTGCCGGGCCTCGTCGAAGCGGTAGTACTCGCCGCCGAGCTCGGTGATGTGCACCAGGCCCTCGACGTAGAGCGCGTCCAGCGTGACGAAGAGGCCGAAGCCCGTGACGCCGCTGACCGTGCCGGCGAATTCCTCGCCCAGGCGCTCGCGCATGTAGCGGCACTTGAGCCAGGCCTCGACGTCGCGGCTGGCCTCGTCGGCGCGGCGCTCGTTGGCGCTGCAGTGGCCGCCGGCGGCCTCCCAGAGCTCCATGTCGCGGCCCAGCGGCTTGGCGACGGCGCGCGCGGGCTTGCCGCGGCGCTGCTCGAGCTTGCGCGTCTTGCTGCTGCCGGCCAGGTGGTAGCGCTTGCCGGCCAGGATGGCCTTGAGCACGCGGTGCACCAGCAGGTCCGGATAACGGCGGATGGGGCTCGTGAAGTGCGTGTACGCGCCATAGGCCAGCCCGAAGTGGCCGTTGTTGGAGGCCGTGTAGATGGCCTGCTGCATGGAACGCAGCAGCAGCGTGTGGATCTGCAGCGCGTCGGGCCGGCCCTGCACCGCCGCGGCGATGGCCGCCATCTCGGCCGGCGTGGGCTGCTCCGACAGCGTGGCCGCCACGCCCAGGGCCTTGAGCTGGGCCTGCAGCGCCTGGCGCTTCTCGGGCGTGGGGCCCTCGTGCACGCGGTACAGGCAGGGGTGCTCGGCCTGCGCGATGTACTCGGCGGCACAGACGTTGGCGGCGAGCATGGCCTCCTCGATGAGCCGGTGGGCCTCGGTGCGAGTGCGCGGCACGATCTTCTCGATGCGGCCCTGCTCGTCGCACACGATCTGCGTCTCGGTGGTCTCGAACTCCATCGCGCCGCGCGTGGCCCGCTGCTTGAGCAGCGCACGGTACACCTCGTGCAGGTGCAGCAGGTGCGGCACGAGCTCGGCGCGCTTCGCGGCCTCGGGGCCGCGGGTGTTGGCCAGCACCGCCGCCACCTCGGTGTAGGTGAGCCGCGCGTGCGACTCGATCACCGCCGGGTAGAACTGGTAGGCGTGCACCTTGCCCTCGGTGGTGACCACCATGTCGCACACCATGGCCAGGCGCTCGACATCCGGGTTCAGCGAGCACAGGCCGTTGCTCAGCTTCTCGGGCAGCATGGGGATCACGCGGCGCGGGAAGTACACGGAGGTGGCGCGCTCGTAGGCGTCCTCGTCGAGCGCCTCGCCGGGCTTCACGTAGTGGCTGACGTCGGCGATGGCCACCAGCAGGCGCCAGCCCTCGACGGCGCCCTTGCCGCGGCCGGCCTTGTAGGGCTCGGCGTAGACGGCGTCGTCGAAGTCGCGCGCGTCCTCGCCGTCGATGGTGACGAGCGCCACGTCGCGCAGGTCGACGCGGTTCCTGCGGTCGGTGGCGCGCAGCTTCTCGGGCAGCGCCGCGGCCTGCGCCAGCGTCTCGGGCGTGAAGAGGTGCGGCACCTCGTACTTGCGCACCGCGATCTCGATCTCCATGCCGGCGTCGTCGATCTCGCCCAGCACCTCGGCCACGCGGCCCACCGGCTGCGAGTGCAGCGAGGGCGGCTCGGTGAGCTCCACCGACACCACCTGCCCCACCGCGGCGCTGGCCGTGGCGTTCTTGGGGATCAGGATGTCCTGGCCGTAGCGGCTGTCCTCGGGCGCCACGATCCAGTGGCCGCCCTCGTGCAGCAGGCGGCCGATGATGGGCGCCTTGCGGCGGTCGAGGATGTCGAGCACGCGGCCCTCGGGGCGGCCCTTGCGGTCGAAGCGCAGCACGCGCACGCGCACGCGGTCGCGGTGCAGCACGCTGCGCATCTCCTGCGGCGCCAGGAAGATGGGCACGTCGCCCTGGTCGGGCCAGACGAAGCCGTGGCCGTCGCGGTGGCCCTCGACGGTGCCTTCCACGTCGCCCATGAGGCCCGTGTTCGATGAACTGCTTGTTGTGTGGTTCAAAAGTCTGCTATAGTCATGGGCTCCTGAAAGCCCAGGTGGCGGAATTGGTAGACGCACTAGTTTCAGGTACTAGCGCTTAACGGCGTGGAGGTTCGAGTCCTCTCCTGGGCACCAAGACAAGAAAGCCCGGTTGCGAAAGCAACCGGGCTTTTGCGTTTTCAGACCTGGAACTTCTTCGCCAGGGCATCGGGCCGGAGGTTGTCGTACTCCTCGAAGGGCTGGTGGATCCAGGGGCTCGTGGGCAGCACGTCGCAGTAGTAGTCGGGCGTGTAGGTCGAGACGCCCTTCACCCAGATCACGGCCGCGCGCAGCTCGCTGATGGCGGGCATGCCGCGCAGGCGGTCGACCACGGCGCGCAGCGTCACGCCGGTGTCGGCCAGGTCGTCGACCAGCAGCACGCGGCCGGCCAGCTCGCCCTTGGGCATGGTGATGTACTTGGCCATGTCCAGCCGGCCCTGGATGGTGCCGGCCTCGGCGCGGTAGCTGCTGGTGCTCATGATGGCCAGCGGCTTGTCGAACACGCGCGACAGCACGTCGCCCGGGCGCATGCCGCCGCGCGCCAGGCACAGGATCTGGTCGAACTCCCAGCCCGAGGCGGCCACCTTGAGCGCCAGGCGCTCGATGAGGAGGTGGTACTCGTCCCAGGACACGTACAGGTGCTTGCCGTCGTCGGTGAGCATGGGGTGCGGTCTCCGTGTGGGTGATGGTGATGTGGTGTGGGGATCAGGCGCGGAACGGGTGCCGCAGCAGCACGGTGTGCACGCGGTCGGGGCCGGTCGACACCATGTCGATCGGCGCGCCGATCAGGGCCTGCATGCGCTCGAGGTAGCGGCGGGCGTTGGCCGGCAGCTGCTCCCAGTTGGTGAGGCCGGCGGTGCTGTCGGTCCAACCCGGCAGCGTCTCGTACTGGGGCTCGCAGGCGGCGATCTCGTCGGCGTCCAGCGGCAGCACGTCGAGCTCGCGGTCGCCCAGCTTGTAGCCCGTGCAGATGCGGATCTCGGGCAGGCCGTCGAGCACGTCGAGCTTGGTGATGCACAGGCCCGAGACGCCGTTGATGATGATGCTGCGCTTGAGCGCCGCCGCATCCAGCCAGCCGCAGCGCCGCGCGCGGCCGGTGACGGTGCCTCGCTCCTGGCCCACGGTGCTGAGGTGGTGGCCCACGGTGCCGGGGGTCTCGATGTCGAGCTCGGTGGGGAACGGCCCGCCGCCCACGCGCGTGGTGTAGGCCTTGGTGATGCCCAGCACGTAGTGCAGCAGGCCCGGGCCGATGCCGGCACCCGCCGCGGCGTTGCCGGCCACGCAGTTGCTGCTGGTGACGAAGGGGTAGGTGCCGTGGTCGATGTCGAGCAGCGTGCCCTGCGCGCCCTCGAACAGCAGGTTCTGCCCCGCGAGGTGCGCGTTGTAGAGGCGGTAGCCCACGTCGGCCATCAGCGGCCGCAGCTGCTCGGCCGCGGCCAGCACCTCGTCGAGCATGGGCTGCAGGGCCAGCGGCTCGGCGCCCAGCACGTGCACGAGCTCGGCGTTGTGCAGCTCCAGCAGCTCGGCGAGCTTGGCCTTCAGGCGCTCGGGGTGCTTGAGGTCCTGCACGCGCAGCGCGCGGCGCGCCACCTTGTCCTCGTAGGCGGGGCCGATGCCCTTGCCGGTGGTGCCGATCTTGCCGCCGGCCGTGCCCTCGCGCTTCATCTCGCGCGCCTTGTCCACGGCCACGTGGAAGGGCAGGATCAGCGGGCAGCTCTCGCTGAGGAACAGGCGCGAGCGCACGTCGATGCCCAGCGCCTCGATGCGCGCGATCTCGCTGAGCAGGTGCGCCGGGTCGACGACCACGCCGTTGCCGATGTAGCAGGCCACGCCCTCGCGCATCACGCCCGAGGGCACGAGCTGCAGAGCGGTCTTGCGGCCGTTGATCACCAGCGTGTGGCCGGCGTTGTGGCCGCCCTGGAAACGCACCACGCCCTCGGCGTGATCCGTCATCCAGTCGACGATCTTGCCCTTGCCCTCGTCGCCCCACTGGGTGCCGACGACGACCACGTTGCGCCCGGCGCCGGGCCTCAAGGTCGTTTGCATGTTCGGAACAGTCCTAGAAAAGAAGAATCGGTTTGGCGCTCAGACTTCGACGGCCTGCAGCACCCAGCGGCCCGCCACCTGCACGAGCTCGCGGTCGCAGACGAAGGTCTCGGCCTCGGGCTGGTGGCCCGGCAGCACGGCGAGCACGGTCTCGCCGGCCTCGCGCAGGCGGCGCACGGCAGCGCGCAGCTCGGCGTCCTCGCCCCAGGGCGCGCGGATGGCACGCGGCGCGGACAGCGGCGCGGCGCGCTCGGCCAGCGCCTTGAGGTCGAGGCTGAAACCCACGGCCGGCCGGTTGCGGCCGAACACGGCGCCCACCTCGTCGTAGCGGCCACCGCGCGCCAGCGCGTCGCTGCCGCCAGGGCCGAAGATCGCGAAGCGCGCGCCCGAGTAGTAGGCGTAGCCGCCCATGTCCGAGAGATCGAAGCCCAGGCCCAGCCCCGGGTAGGCCGTGCGCAGGTGGCTGGCCAGCCACTGCAGCTGGTCGAGCGCCTCGCGCACCAGCGGCCGCGCGGGCAGCTGCTCGCGCGCGGCGGCCAGCACCTCGTCGCCGCCGAACAGCCGCGGCAGCGCGCGCAGCGCGGCGCGCGAATCGGCCGGCACGCCGTCGGTCAGCGCCACCAGCGCGGCGGAATCCTTGCTCGCCAGGGCACGCGCGATCTCGTGCAGGCGCGACTCGTCCAGCACCACCCCGGCCAGCACGCCCCGCAGCACGCGCGCGTCGGCGTAGTCGATGGTCAGCGGTCCCACCGCGGCGGCCGTGATGCAGTCCAGCGCCAGCTCGGCGGCCTCCAGGTCGGCCTCCAGGCCGGCGTGGCCGAAGATCTCGGCCCCGAACTGCAGCGGCTCGCGCGTGGCGGCCAGGCCGGCGGGCCGCGTGTGCAGCGTGGGGCCGCAGTAGGCCAGGCGCGTGACGCCCTCGTGGTTGAGCAGGTGGGCGTCGATGCGCGCCGCCTGCGGTGTGGTGTCGGCGCGCAGGCCCAGCAGGCGGCCGCTGGCCTGGTCGACGAGCTTGAAGGTGCGCAGGTCGAGCTCGCGGCCGGTGCCGGTGAGCAGCGACTCCAGGTGCTCGAGCAGCGGCGGCATCACCAGCTCGAAGCCGTAGGCACCGGCGCGGTCGATGAGCGCCCGGCGCAGCGCCTCGACGCGCCGCGCGGGCCCGGGCAACACGTCGGCGATGTGCTCAGGCAGCAGCCAGGCAGAGAGCATGGACGGGGACGTCGTTAAAAACGACATTGTAGGCGCCGCACCCGGCGCCGAGGCCGCCCCATCGACCCCGGTCAGGCCCAGACGAACAGCAGCGCCAGGCCCGCGAGCAGGCTCATGAGGCCGATGAAGCGGATCTGCCCGTCGCTCAGCTGCAGGGCGCGCTCGAACACCGCGCGCCACTGCTTCGGGCTGAGGAAGGGCAGCAGGCCCTCGGCGATGAGCATCAGCGCCATTGCGCCGATCAGCGCCTCGGCCATCGCGGCGCGGCCCGGGCCCGTTCAGCGCGCCGGCGTGTTGCCGCGCATCGCCCGGAAGAACTCCGAGGAGGGATCGAGCACCATCACGTCGCTCTTGTTGCGGAAGGTCGCCCGGTAGGCCTCGAGGCTGCGGTAGAACTGCGCGAACTGCGGGTCGCGGCCGAAGGCCTCCGCGTACAGGGCCGAGGCCTTGGCGTCGCCCTCGCCGCGGATCTTCTGCGCGTCGCGGAAGGCCTCGGCCAGGATGACCTCGCGCTGGCGGTCGGCGTCGGCGCGGATCTTCTCGGACTCCGCCGTGCCCTGGGCGCGCAGCTCGTTGGCCACCTGCTGGCGCTCGGACTGCATGCGGCGGTAGACGGCGTCGGTGATGTCGGCCACGAAGTCCACGCGCTTGATGCGCACGTCGAGGATCTCGATGCCGAAGGACTGCGCGTCGTCAGCCAGGCGCGCCTTGACGTCGGTCATCACCTTGTCGCGCTCGGTCGCGAGCACGCCCTTGACGTCGCGCTTGGTGATCTCCTCGTTGAACGCGGCCTGCACCACCGGGGCCAGGCGCGCCTCGAGGTTGCGGAAGTCGACGCCGTTGTTGCGGATGAACTGCCGCGGCTCGGCGATGCGCCACTTGATGAGCCAGTCGATGACCAGGCTCTTCTTCTCGGCCGTGAAGATGGGGCGCGTCTCGGGGCTGTCCAGCGTCTGCACGCGGCGGTCGAGGAAGACCACGTTCTGGAACGGAGGCGGCAGCTTGAAGTTCAGGCCCGGCTCGGTGATGACTTCGCGGATCTCGCCCAGGGCGTAGATCACGCCGACCTGGCGCTGGTCGACGACGAAGAGCGTGCTCGACGCGGCCATCAGCAGCGCGACGAGGAGGGCCAGGGTGGCGGCGATCTTGTTCATGGTGGGCTGGTGGGGGTCCCTGGTTCAGGCCTCAGCGGCCCTCGCGCTCGCGCGAGCGGGCGTCGGCGCGCGAACGGATGTCGACGTTCTGGGCGGCGGCCGGGTCCACGCCGGGCGGCGTGGCCACCGAGCCCTGGGGCGCGGGCACGGCGGCCGGCGCACCGGCCTGCTGCAGCAGCTTGTCGAGCGGCAGGTAGAGCAGGTTGCTGCCGCTGCGGCTGTCGACCATGACCTTGCTGACGTTGGAATACACCTGCTGCATGGTCTCGAGGTAGAGGCGGTCGCGCGTGACGCCGGGCGCCCGCTGGTACTCGGTCAGCACCGAGCGGAAGCGTTGCGCGTCACCCTCGGCCTGCGCCACCACGCGGGAGCGGTAGCCCTCGGCCTCCTCGAGCAGGCGCGCCGCCGTGCCGCGGGCACGCGGGATCACGTCGGAGGCGTAGGCCTGGCCCTCGTTCTTGAAGCGGTCGCGGTCGGCCGTGGCCTTGACGGCGTCGTTGAAGGCCGCCTGCACCTGCTCGGGCACCTGCACGCTCTGCAGGTTGACGTTGGCGATGGTGATGCCGGCCTTGAGGCGGTCGAGCTGGGCCTGGATGGAGCGCACGAGGTCGGCGGCGATGGCGTCGCGGCCCTCGTAGAGCACCAGGTCGACGCGGCTGCGGCCCACGATCTCGCGCACCGCCGTCTCGGCGGCCATGATCACGGCCTCGTCGGGGCGGTTGTTCTCGAACAGATAGGCGCGCGCGTCGGTGCGGCGGTACTGCACCGTGAAGCGGATGTCGATGATGTTCTCGTCCTGCGTGAGCATGGACGAATCGCGCAGGCCCGTGGCGGCCACCACGCCCGTGCGGCCCACCTCCACCGACTGCAGCTGCGTCACGGCCACGGTCTCGTGCGCCTGGATGGGGTACGGCAGGCGCCACTGGAAGCCGGCGTCCTTGGTCTGGCTGTACTTGCCGAAGGTGGTGACGACGGCCTGCTGGCCTTCCTGCACGATGTAGAAGCCGCTGCCCAGCCAGATCAGCGCGGCCACGCCGGCGATGAGGCCGGCGCCGATGCCGGCGCTCTTCATGTCGGGCTGGAAGTTGCCGCCGCCGCCTTCGGGCCGGTTGGGCCGCCCCCCGCCGCCGCCCTTGCCGCCGAACAGGCCCGAGAGCTTGCGGTTGAAGTCGCGCCAGAGCTCGTCGAGGTCGGGCGGACCGTCGTTGCGGTTGTTGAACACCAGGCCGTCGTCGGCGCCGGCCTTGCGCAGACCCCGGCGCGTGGCGGCCGCGCGCGCCCAGGCGGCGAAGGCGGTGACGACCTCGTTCAGCCGGTGGCCGAAGGGGGCGTCGGAGATGAGGCGAGCGGATTCACGCATGGGGCTGCGTCCGGGTGATCGTTGGGGTGTCGGGGCGCGACGATAGCGCCTCGGGGATGCCAGCAGCGGCGGCAAGGCCGGGCGCGGCCTCGCCGCGCGCGGCCAAGGCGTGGTCGGCGATGGCCTGGCGCAACACCGGCAGGCCCGCGCCGGTGGCCGCGCTCACGAACACGCGGGCGCGGCGCTGGCCGGGGTGCAGCTCCAGCCAGTCGCGGCTCTCGCGTGGCTGGCGCGAGGGCTCGAGCAGGTCGCACTTGTTGAAGACGAGGATCTGCGGCACGTCGGCCGCGCCGATCTCGGCCAGCACGCGCTCGACCTCGGCCATCTGCTCGTCGAGCACGGGGCTGGCGGCGTCGACCACGTGCAGCAGCAGGTCGGCGTCGGCCGCCTCCTGCAGCGTGGCCTCGAAGGCCTCGACCAGCTTGTGCGGCAGGTCGCGGATGAAGCCCACGGTGTCGGACAGCGACACCTGGGCCTGTGCCTCGCCCAGCCAGAGCGCGCGCGTGGTGGTGTCCAGCGTGGCAAACAGCTGGTCGGCGGCGTAGCTGCGCGCCTTGACCAGCGCGTTGAACAGCGTGCTCTTGCCCGCGTTGGTGTAGCCCACCAGCGAGACGCGGAAGGTGCCGCGCCGCTCGCGCGCCTTGCGCTGCGTGCCGCGCTGGCGCTTCACCTTCTCGAGGCGCTCCTTCACCTGCTTGATGCGGTCGCCGATCATGCGGCGGTCGAGCTCGATCTGCGCCTCGCCGGGGCCGCCGCGCGTGCCGATGCCGCCCTGCTGGCGCTCGAGGTGGCTCCAGCGCCGCACCAGGCGCGTGGCCTGGTACTGCAGGCGGGCGAGCTCGACCTGGAGCTTGCCCTCGTGGCTCTGCGCGCGCTCGGCGAAGATGTCGAGGATGAGGCCCGTGCGGTCGGCCACCGGCACGCCGAGGTGGCGCTCCAGGTTGCGCTGCTGCGCGGGGCTGAGGGCCTGGTCGAAGATCACGCCGTGGGCCTGCGTGGCGGCCACCAGGGCCTTGATCTCGTCGGCCTTGCCGCTGCCCACGAACAGCGCGGGGTCGGGGGCGCGGCGGCGGGCCGTAACGCGGGCCACGGCGGCGTCGCCGGCCGACGAGGCCAGCAGCGCGAGTTCGTCGAGGGTGGGGTCGAAGGCGTGGCCCGGGCCGAGGTCCACGCCCACGAGCACGGCGCGCGTCACGCCGGGCGGCGTGGCGACGACGGCGGCGCCGTCGGCGTCCTGGGCTGGGTTCAAGGCGGCGTTCAGGCCTGCTCGCCGCTCTCGTTGGCGTGGAAGTTCACCGCGCGGCTGGGCACCACGGTGGAGATGGCGTGCTTGTAGACCATCTGCGTCACGGTGTTGCGAAGCAGCACGACGTACTGGTCGAACGACTCGATGTGGCCCTGCAGCTTGATGCCGTTGACGAGGTAGATCGACACCGGCACGTGCTCCTTGCGGAGCAGGTTCAGGAAGGGGTCCTGCAAGAGTTGGCCTTTGTTGCTCACGATATGTTCCGTGTTGGAAGACGACAGGAGCCCACGTTATCACAGGGCAAGCCCCTAGGCCGCGCGACGTCGATTTGTGTCACCCGCCGCGTTCGTCGAAGGGGTTCTTGGCCGAACGCATCTCGATGCGGATGGGCGTGCCCACGAGCTTGAAGTGCTCGCGCAGGCGGCCTTCGAGGTAGCGCTTGTAGGAGTCGGTGACGCCCTCGAGCGCCGTGCCGTGGATGATGACGCGCGGCGGGTTCATGCCGCCCTGGTGGGCGTAGCGCATCTTCGGGCGGAAGCGCCCTTCCCGCCGCGGCGCCTGGTGCTCGGCGGCCTCGTGCACCAGGCGCGTGAGCACCGGCGTGCTCATCTTCACCGTGGCCGAGGCATGGGCCTGCAGCAGCGCCTTCCAGACCGCGCCCAGGCCCTGGCGGCGCTTGGCCGAGATGGGCAGCACCGGCGCGTACTTCAGGAAGGCCAGGCGGCTCTCGACGCTGCGCTCGAGCTGCTGGCGCTGGTAGGCGTCGGTGGCGTCCCACTTGTTGAGCGCGATGACCACGGCGCGGCCAGACTCGAGGATGTAGCCCGCGATGTGCGCGTCCTGCTCGCTCACGCCCTGGGTGGCGTCGACGAGCAGCAGCACCACGTTGGCCTCGGCGATGGCCTGCAGGGTCTTGACCACCGAGAACTTCTCGATCGCCTCGAAGACCTTGCCCTTGCGGCGCAGTCCGGCGGTGTCGATGAGCTCGAAGCGCTTGCCGTCCTTCTCGAAGGGCACGTGGATGGCGTCGCGCGTGGTGCCGGGCTGGTCGAAGGCGACCAGGCGCTCCTCGCCCAGCCAGGCGTTGATCAGCGTGCTCTTGCCGACGTTGGGCCGGCCGGCCACGGCCAGGCGGATGGGGCGGTCGGCCTCGTCGGCGGCCGCCTCGTCATCCTCGTCGTCCTCGCCAAAGAAGAACGGCTCCAGCGCCGTCTCCAGCAGGCTGCGGATGCCCTGCCCGTGCGCCGACGAGATCGGCAGCGGCTCGCCGATGCCCAGCTCGTGGAACTCGGCCAGCGCCGGCGCGTCGACCATGCCCTCGGCCTTGTTGGCGGCCAGCAGCACGCGCTTCTCCTGCTGGCGCAGGAAGCGGGCGATGTCGTGGTCCTGCGCCGACAGGCCGGCGCGCACGTCGACCACGAAGATCACCAGGTCGGCCTCGGCCACGGCCTGCTTGGTCTGCTTGGCCATCTCGGCGACCACGCCCGTGGGCTTGTCGGGCTCGAAGCCGCCGGTGTCGACGACGATGAACTCGCGCTTGCCCAGGCGCGCGTCGCCGTAGTGGCGGTCGCGCGTGAGACCGGCGTAGTCGGCCACGATGGCGTCGCGGCTCTTGGTGATGCGGTTGAAGAGCGTGCTCTTGCCGACGTTGGCGCGGCCGACGATGGCGATGACCGGCTTCATGGGCGGTGGCTCTCGCGACGCGTCAGGCGCATCAGTTGGGGCGGAACGCGAACAGGCCGCCGGCGGCGGTGGTCACGATCAGCGTCTGGCCCGAGACCACGGGCGTGCCGATGACCGGCTGGCCGTCGGTGGGCAGGCGCAGCTGCGGCTCGCCGGTGGTGGTCGACAGGAAGTGCACGAAGCCCTCGCGGTCGCCGAACACGACCACCGGGCCGATGGCCACGCCGCCGCTGAAGCCGCGGTGCAGGAACTTCTCGTTCGTCCAGAGCACGTCGCCCGTGGTTGCGCGCCAGGCGGTCACGCGGTCGCTGGCGTCGGCGCCGAACACCGTCTCGGCGTCGCCCGCCAGGGCCTGCACCCCACCGCCGTTGCGCGACCACAGCGTGGCCCCGCGCGACGCGTCGGCGCAGCCCACGGCGTTCTGGAAGGCGCGCATGCAGAAACGGTCGCCCACGCGCACGGCCGGGCCCACGAGGTCGGCCAGGCGCTCGACCTCGTTGCTGCCGCGCGGCGTGGCGATGGCGGCCTCCCAGCGCAGCGTGCCGCGCAGGGGGTCCACGCCCGCCAGGCGCGGGCCCTGGGCCACCAGCAGCGTGTCGCGCCAGGCGGTGATGACGCTGGGCTGGGCCAGCGTGAGCGGGTCGCTGGGGCGCTGCAGCACCCACAGCCGGCGGCCGTCGACGGCGTCGAAGGCGTGCACCGAGCGGTCGATCGCGAGCACGAACACCCGCTCGCCGGCCACCAGCGGCGGCGTCAGCACGCTGGCCGGCAGGCGCGCCCGCCAGGCCTCGCGGCCCTTGTCGAGCGTGACGACCTCGTTGTTGCGCGTGACCACGGCCGTGAAGCGCCCGTCGTGCCCGACGCCGGCGGACAGCTCGGCGCCCACGGGCCAGCGCCACCACAGCTCGCCGGTCTCGGCCTTGATGGCCTGCACGTCGCCCCAGCTCGAGGCCACGACCACGAGGCCGTCGCGCACGGCGGGCACCATCGGGAAGTCGACGCGGCCGATGCCCAGCTGCCAGACCTGGCGGCCGGTGATCTTGGGCGTCAGGGGCTCCAGCGGCGTGGGCTTGGGGCCGTCGGCGGCGCAGCCGGCAAGCAGCGCCAGCGCCAGCGCCAGCGCCAGCGCCAGCAGCGCGGCGGCCCAGCGCGGGGCCGTCACTTCGTCGCCCCCGACGCGGCGGTCGGCGCCGAGGCGGCGGCCAGCGCCGCGGCGGCCTCGCCCACGGGCTGGCCCAGCGCCGCGAGCTTGGCTTCGACGAAGCGGCGGTAGTCGAGCTTGTCGCTCAGCGCCGCGTAGGCCTTCTGGTAGGCGGCCACGGCCTCGGCGGGCTTGCCCTGCAGCACCAGCACGTCGCCCTGGCGGTCGGCGCGCAGGCCCTCGAAGGGCGCGGGCACGGGCTCGGCCAGCAGCTTGAGCGCCTCGTCGAAGGCCTTGGCCTCGGCGTGCACGGCCGCCAGGCGCAGGCGCGCCATGGCCTTGAGTTCGTTGTCGTCGACCGTGCCGATCACCCAGCCCAGGCTGGCCTTGGCGGCGTCGGCCTGGCCCTGCTCGGCCTGCAGCTTGGCCGCGAGCAGCGCGCCCTGCGCGGCCCAGGCCGTCTTGGGGAAGCGCTGCTGCAGGTCGGCCAGCACGCGCGCGGTCTTCTGCGCGTCGTTGGCGGTGACGGCGCGGTCGAGCTCCTCGTACATGGCGCCCGCCGCCAGCCCCTGCTCGGCCTGGCGGTGCTGCCACCAGCGCCAGCCGGCGAACGCGCCGAGGGCGAGGATGAGCGTCCAGGTGATCAGGTTGCCGTAGGACTTCCAGAACGCCTTGAGCGCGTCGAGTTGCTCCTGCTCCTGCAGGTCGAGATTGGTGGCCATCGGTGCGTGTCGGGAAGGACGCCGCCGGTGCGCGTGCGCACCTGGGCGGCAAAGCGGCGGATTATGCGGGCAGCAGTTCGCGCGCCCAGCGCGGCGCGTCGGCCAGCGCCAGCGTGCGCTGGGGGGCGGCGGCGTCGCGCAGCGGCTTCAGAGCCAGCTCGCCGCGCGAAAGTTCATCGGGCGCGAAGATCAGCGCATGGCGCGCGCCGCTGGCGTCGGCCTTCTTGAACTGGCTCTTCAGGCTGCCGCCCCCGGCGTGCATCTGCACCGCCACGCCCGCGGCGCGCAGGGCATCGAGCGTGGTCAGCACGGTGCCCAGCGGCACGCCCTCGCCCACCACGGCGTAGGCATCGGGGGCGGCGTCGGGCACGGGCACGCCCAGCTCCTGCAGCAGCAGCAGCAGGCGCTCGATGCCGAGGCCGAAGCCGATGGCCGGCGTGGGCTTGCCGCCCAGCTGCTCGAACAGGCCGTCGTAGCGGCCGCCGCCACAGACCGTGCCCTGCGAGCCGAGCTGGTCGGTCACCCACTCGAAGACGGTGAGGTTGTAGTAGTCGAGCCCGCGCACCAGGCGCGGGTTGATGCGGTAGGGCAGCCCGGCGGCGTCGAGCACCTCGCACACGGCGCGCAGGTGGGCGCGGGACTCTTCGCCCAGGTGCGCCTCCAGGCGCGGCGCGGCCTCCACCAGCGCCTGCAGCGCCGGGTTCTTGGTGTCGAGGATGCGCAGCGGGTTGCTGTGCAGGCGGCGGCGCGAGTCCTCGTCGAGCTGGTCGTGGTGCTGCTCGAAGTAGGCCACCAGCGCCGCGCGGTGGGCGGCGCGCTCCGCCGGCTGGCCCAGGCTGTTGAGCTCCAGGCGCACGTGGCGCCCCACCTCCAGGCCCAGCGCCTGCCACAGGCGCCGCACGAGCAGGATCAGCTCGGCGTCGACATCGGGCCCGGGCAGGCCCAGCGCCTCGACGTCGAGCTGGTGGAACTGGCGGTAGCGCCCCTTCTGCGGCCGCTCGTGGCGGAACACCGGCCCCACCGACCACACGCGCAGCGGCCCGTTGTACAGCGCGTTGTGCTCGACCATGGCGCGCACGATGCCGGCGGTGATCTCGGGCCGCAGCGTCAGCGCGTCGCCGTTCATGGCGTCGCTCCAGGAGTACATCTCCTTCTCGACGATGTCGGTCGCCTCGCCGATGCCGCGCACGAAGAGGGGCGTGGGCTCGACCACGGGCGTGATCAGGTACTGGTAGCCGTGCTGCGACAGCACGCCGTCCACCGTGCGCTCGAACCAGCGCCAGAGCGCGGAGTCGGGCAGCTTGTCCTTGCGCGGGACGCCGCCCGGCAGGATGTCGTTCATGCCTTTGACGGCGAGGATCTTGTCGGCCATGGTGAAGTCGGCGCCACGGGGCGCCGCGGGGGCTGTCGGAGAAGGCGGGGGGCGGACGCGGGCCGGCGCGTCAATGCGCGGCCGTCGCCGAGCCGAAGCGGCGCTCGATGTAGTTCTCGACGATCTGGTGGAACTCCTGCGCGATGCCCTCGCCGCGCAGCGTCATGGCCTTCTGGCCGTCGATGAACACCGGGGCCGCCGGCGCCTCGCCCGTGCCGGGCAGGCTGATGCCGATGTCGGCGTGCTTGCTCTCGCCGGGGCCGTTGACGATGCAGCCCATGACCGCGACCTTGAGGTTCTCGACGCCCGGGTAGCGCGCCTTCCACACCGGCATCTGCGCGCGCAGGAAGTCGTCGATCTGCTTGGCCAGCTCCTGGAAGGTGGTGCTGGTGGTGCGGCCGCAGCCCGGGCAGGCCGTGACGCTGGGGTTGAAGCTGCGCAGGCCCAGGCTCTGCAGGATCTCGAGCGCGACCACCACCTCCTGCGTGCGCGACTCGCCGGGCTGCGGCGTCAGGCTCACGCGGATCGTGTCGCCGATGCCCTCCTGCAGCAGGATGCCCAGCGACGTGGCGCTGGCCACCGTGCCCTTGGTGCCCATGCCGGCCTCGGTGAGGCCAAGGTGCAAGGCGTAGTCGCAGCGCCGGGCGAGCGCGCGGTAGACGCTGATGAGGTCCTGCACGCCGCTGACCTTGCAGCTGATGATGATGTTGTCGGGGTTGAGGCCCAGCTCGCGCGCGTACTCGGCCGAGCTCAGGGCGCTCTGGATCAGCGCCTGGTACATCACCTGCTTGGCGTCCAGCGGCACGGCGCGTTGCGCGTTGGCGTCCATCATCGAGGCCAGCAGCTCCTGGTCGAGGCTGCCCCAGTTGACGCCGATGCGCACGACTTTGTCCAGCCGCGCGGCGACCTCGACCATCTGCGCGAACTGGCGGTCCTTCTTGTCGCCCTTGCCGACGTTGCCCGGGTTGATGCGGTACTTGCTCAGGGCCTCGGCCATGGCCGGGTGCTCGGTGAGCAGGCGGTGGCCGTTGTAGTGGAAGTCGCCCACCAGCGGCACGTTGATGCCCATGCGGTCGAGCTGCTCGCGGATGTAGGGCACCGCGTCGGCCGCCTCCGGCGTGTTCACCGTGATGCGCACGATCTCGCTGCCGGCCAGCGCGAGCTCCTTCACCTGGATGGCCGTGCCGACGGCGTCGACCGTGTCGGTGTTGGTCATGCTCTGCACGCGCACGGGCGCGTCGCCGCCGATGGTGAGCACGTGGTCGCCCCAGCGCACGCGCGCCTGGCGCGAGCGGCGCGGCGCCGGCTGGGCGGCTTCGATCAGGTCGACAGGGTCGTCAGCGTTCATCGTGGTGGGGCCGCGGGCGGGCGGCGGTGGCGCTCAGCGCAGCTGGAAACGGGCCACATTGTCGCGGCTGCGGCTGGCCAGGTCGACGGGCTGGCCGCGGAAGACCAGCTCCGTGGCCTCGGCATTGCCGACCACCACGGCCAGCGGCACGGCGCCGTTGAGGCCCACGGTTTCGCCGGGGGACACCGTGCGCGACAGCAGCGCGCCACCGCGGGCGTCGCGCACCTCGACCCAGGAGGCCTCGCGCACGCGCAGCTGCAGCAGGGCGGACGGGGCCGCCGGGGCCGCGGCCGACTCGACCGCGCCCGGCGCGGGGGCCGAGAACACCGTCTCCGACACCGCGACCGGTGCCGACGCCGGGGCCGCCGCCGAAGCGGCGCTGGCCGCGGCCTCGGGCGCGGGGGTGCCGGGCGGGGCCGACGCCGGCAGGGGCG